>Ga0255336_100380_pt1 | contig 77987 bp, 74 predicted proteins | sample MeOH1_35cm_T3_17_FD_189102 | JGI IMG/M metagenome (GOLD analysis project Ga0255336, IMG submission 189102) | Sandy soil microbial communities from University of British Columbia, Vancouver, Canada - MeOH1_35cm_T3_179 | ecosystem: Engineered > Artificial ecosystem > Sand microcosm > Unclassified ... | reverse complement strand
TACCGGCGCGGCAAACCGCCTTCACTCCTTCCCCAGCCGCAGCGCCTTCGCGTAACCCGTCAGCTCCAGATAGGCCCGCCCCACCTCCACGCCTTCCCGGCTCACCCGTACCGCACCTTCCCAGTACAGGGCGCTCGTCGATTGTCGGGAAATGCGTCGATGGGCTTGCCTCCACGCTCCCAAATCATGTGATCGGCCTAAGCCCGTTTGCGCACGGGAGCCTGATACGACATGCCCGCGGTAAATCGATCAAGCCGCTCGCTCGCATCGGTGATTGCCCAAAGAGGCGCGCTATGCAACTGCTGATCGTAGTTTGTCGCGATCGTCGCAAAAAGCGAGAAACCCGCCTCGTCGAGGCTCCACTTGCCAGTCTCGCGGCCGGTATCGAACACATGCGACACCGCGCGTTCCGCCGCACTCAGTTGTTCGCTGGTCGCCGAGCCAAAGCCCGATTCAGCCAGAAAGCCGGTCAGCAGCATGATTTGCGTTAGTGTTTGCGCATCGGTCATGCTGCCGGCGCCGCGGCGCAAGGCATCGAGTGCCAGATGGACCCGCAAGGCGAGGTCGTCGGCGGTCTGCCGGGCGATGGGTAACAGCATGGCCTTGGTAAGCCGCGCACGCGCAACGCCTGTATTACGAGATAACGGGATAGGTTGTGCCATGGAGGTCCAATGTTTACGCCTGCAGATGCAATAACGGCGCGGCTCGTAAAAGGTTGAGCCCTCATCGTGCATCCGGCCGGCAGACCGACTGGAACTCGATCTAATTGCCGCTTCCGACGCGATGTCCTCTTATGGGGACCGGCGCACCCGAGGGTGTAAATAGTTTTGTGTAAACGGTCATTTGGCAGGAGACTGCCAGTAACAGGAGCGACGATGACCGTACCGTCGTGTTGATGCCACTGACCGACAGCAGCTTGCGCAGCCGCTCATCGTCGATGGTCGCTTGTGCAAGTGCCCGCTCTATCTCGCGCAGATCTTCGCCGAGGCGATCCAGTTCGCGCAGCCACTGCTCGACGCCGAGACGTTCATCCATTGGCAGCGGCTGGGCACTGAGCCATGTGCGCCCTTTCTGGCCGAACAGATCAGTAGCGGGACACCGCTCGATCAGATGTGCGGCCAGGACCGCATGTACCTCGTTCTTCAGTCTCGTGCGCTGCCGCACGAGTTGCGAGCGGCGCGAAATCTGGCGGCGTAGCGCCAGGGTGTCCTCGTCGGGCATTCAGACTTCTGGCAGAAAATTGCTCGCATACAGTTGGGCTAGCACGGCCGCATCGATCCTGTCTGTCTTGACACGCGCCTCGGCGATCAGCCGTACCTTCAGCGGATTTGCGATCGCCACGCGCGCTACATGGGGACGCAGCACGTTGACGATTGCGGCAGTATTGCCAGTGGCTTCGAGCACCACATGATCAGTGGCCCGCAGCCCGGCAGCGAAGCGCTCCAGCTCGTCGCGGCGTAGCCCGGTGCGGCCGCCAGCATGCAGCACGCCGTCCTCCAGGTACGCGATCTCAGTTACGGAGCGCGAAACATCCATTCCTTGGTCGGCGACAATCATGTTGGCCGACCGGCCATCCTACTTCACGTTATCCACATTCCTACGATTCGCATAACCATCTCCCGTTTCAGATCACTGATGGGAGCGGTGGGACAGCACGACAACTACGGATTCGCGCTCGCAGCGCAACCGGGCCGGTCGCAGGGGCGGCCAACTACCAACACGAGCTCGCGGCTCAACGTGTAACAATGGCCTGCCCACCCGAAGTGCTCCCCGGTGCCCCTTGTCCCGGATGGTCACACCATACGCCTGAACTGCGTGGCGCGGAACCGTGAGGCACCGGCTATATCATGCCGGTTAGGAATGCCATTGAATCGATCAACATGAGCCTGCGCAAGGTGATCAAGACGCGCAGTTCATTCCCGACGGACGAGGCAATGACCAAGCTGTTCTGTCTGGCACTGAACAATATCAGCAGGAAGTGGTCGATGCCTATCCGCGACTGGAAAGCGGCCCTGAACCGTTTCACCATCCAGTTCGAAGAACGGCTGGTGCCGGGTTAAACATAGACCCGTTTACACAAAATTCGGGACACCCCCGCGCACCCCCTTTCCGCCTGAGTGCGCGACCTCTTTCGATCTTTCTCCATGCCGCGGCGCGTCTCATCGAGCAGCCTGCCGCGCTGCCGACGCATCGCGCCGGTATGGCAAGCGGACCATGCTAATGGCCGTATGTCAGACGCATCAGGCACATCACGAAGAAAAGGACCTCCGGCGCGTCAAGCAACATGCGGCCGTCCCATACGAACCCGTCTTCGCCGAAACCGCGCTCGGCTTGCAACTTCACAGCGCGCGACCCACAACGCACCTGTAACCTACCTGCAACCTCCGTCAAACTGCGCCGCCCTTGTCATGGTCCTCATCAGACGGCACCACGCTTCGCGCCCGCACCCGTCGACGAATCTCCGAATCCAGGATCAGACGCCCACGCAGTTTTCCCTTCATTCGCTTTACGTAACGGGGCGCTTCGGTCATGTGGATCACCATCAACTCCCGAACCTTCTCCGCGTCACGCTCTCGCGCTGCCTTCGTAATCGCTTTGTGAATTTTGACGTTGGCCTGGCCGAACCGCTCATGTTCGGCCTGCGGCGTGTCGTTACGAAACTCGATCAGCTGCCGGATCATTTCGTTGATCAACTCGCAACTGAACCGCAGAAACGGGTTGGGATTCGCCGCCGCGAGGATATCGTGGAAATTCACGTCTTCCTGACGTTGTCGCACGATGTCCTGCCCCCCATGTGACGAAGCCGGCCGGTCACAACATGCAATGCTCGCGTCGAGCGCCTCGAAGTCCTGCTCCGTCAGATACGGCACGGCCCCTGCGGCGAGTTCGGGCTCCAGCAATTTGCGCACCGTGTAGATGTCATCGATCGAAACGTCCTTGAAAAACAGGTAGTTCTGCAGAAGTTGCAACGTGCGATCGAGCGGTACCTCCACCACCATGCCGCCGCCGCTCGGGCCGGTGGTCACCTTGATGAGACCTTGCACCTCAAGCGATTTCAACGCCTCGCGGATCGTGCTTTTGCTCACCGAAAAAAGTTGCTGCAACTCCACTTCGCGGGGTAGCCGGTCACCTGGCTTCAGGTCTTTCTCAGTGATGAGCCGCTTGATTTCCTCCGCGACCAGATCGCCGCGTTTCTGCTGCTTGATCTCAATCGCGGCGCCAGCCTTGGCGCGGTCCATAACCATATTCGATGCTCCCTAGTTTGTCCTGCACGATCCTCGATCGACCCGCCGGCGTCATCGCAGCCCGGAAGGTCGCCTCATGCTGCCAGGAATTTTGCCTTATTGACACTCGAATTTATTGTACCTACGATCGAGTCCAACCTATTTATCATGATAAATAGAACAGTGCCGATGGGGTGGAAAACTTCACGGCGGCCAGCAAGCTCGAGTAGTCGTTCGCGCCAATGCGTGCAGTTTCGTAGTCGGTCAGTGCGTGTCTCTTCCTTAAGGAGCGTCATTTTGAATCGCCGAAATATGTTGAAGCTGGCCGCGTTGTCGGCCGTTCCGGGAACGTTGGGCTCGCTGGTCGCGCGAAGCGCACTCGCGCAGGCCGGCACCTTGCAGTTCGCCTGTCCGGTGCCAATGTCCGGTCCGTTCGCGGCGAACGGCAAATACGCCGACCTTGGCATGAAGCTCGCAATCGAGCAGTATGGCAAGGTGCTGGGCCAACCGCTCGCGTACACGGTACTCGACACGGAAGGCAAGCCGGCAACGGCAGTGCGGCGTGTGCAGGAAATCGCGCAGCAGAAGAATGCGCGCTTCTTTGCAGGCGGTATTCTGTCATCCGAAGCATTGGCAATGGGCAAGGAAGTCCAAAAAGCCGGCGGTATTTTCATCACCACGGCAGGCGCGGACGAAATCACCGGTAAAGACTGCAACGACGCCACTTTCCGCTGGTCGGTGCCGACCTACGGCGCGATCGAGCAGACGGTGCGGCCGCTGATCCAGATGCAGCCCAAAGCAAAACGCTGGTACACCATCACGCCGCAATACGTGTTCGGCGACGGCTTACTGTCGGCCGCGAAAGCGATCTTCAAAGAGAAGGGTATTGAGCACGTCGGCAACAGCTACCACTCGCTCAATGAGAAAGAGTTCAGCGGCTATCTGACGAACGCGGTTGCTGCGAAGCCCGACGTTCTGCTGATTCTGAACTTCGGCTCGCAGTCGTCCGATACGTTGCGCCAGGCCGTGAGTTTCGGCATGAAAAACAATTGCACGATTCTGATGGCGTGGGCATCCGGACTCGAGCAATTCGAATCGCTTGGCGCGGATCTTTGCGAAGGCGTCTATTTCGGCGCGCAGTACTGGCACGACATCGATTCACCGCTCAACCGCGATCTTGTCAAACGTACGAACGCGGCATTCAAGGCGAACCCCAACTACAGCCTCGCGGGCTCCTATATCTGCACGAAGATCCTGCTCGACGGCATTGTGAAGGCCGGTAATGTCGATCCGAAGAAAGTGGTCGCCGCACTTGAAGGCATGAAGTACGACGGTTTGACCGGCCCGGAGGAAGTCCGCAAAGGCGACCACCAGGTGCTGAAGAACTATTATCTGTTGAAGGGCAAGGCGAAGAACAAGATGAAAAACGCCGACGACTACGCCGATATCGTCAGTTCCGGCCAATCCTTCCTGCCGCTCGACAAGACCGGCTGCAAGATGGCTTGACGCCTGCGTGCCGCTCGCAAACGCGGCTTGAACATCGCGGCACCGCAGTGCGATGCCCCTTCGCACCACCCTTTAGACGGACGCCATGAACGTTTATCTCCTGCAGGTCGTCAACGGCATCGGAGTGGGGATGCTGTATTTCCTGCTCGCGGTCGGTTTGTCGATCGTGTTCGGCTTGCTGCGCTTCGTGAATTTCGCGCACGGTGCGTTCTATCTGCTCGGCGCGTACTTCTGCTATCAGGCGATGCAATGGTCGATGAGTTTCTGGACCGCGCTCGTGGTCGTGCCGATCGTCGTGGGCGCGCTTGCATGGGTCGCAGAGAAGCTGATTCTGCGACACGTGTACGCGCAACAGCATGAGTTCCATATTCTCGTGACGGTCGGTCTCGCACTCGTCGTGCAGGAATGCGCGATCCTGATCTGGGGGCCGCTGGGCGATAACGTAGCTGTGCCCGACATGCTGAACGGTGTAGTGATCTGGGGCAGTTTTGTCTATCCGAAGTACCGTCTCTTCGTGATCGGTTTTACGGCGGTATTGGCGGCGCTTTTGTGGTGGGTGCTGGAAGGCACGCGATTAGGCAGCGCGGTGCGCGCGGGCAGTGAATCGACCGAGATGGTCTCGCTGCTCGGTATCAACGTGTTGCGCGTTTTCAGCCTCGTGTTCGCACTTGGCGCCGCAACGGCCGCATTGGCAGGCGTGCTCGCCGCGCCGATTCGCGGCGTCGATCCGTTCATGGGCATCGAAGCGCTGAGTGTCGCGTTCGTCGTAGTCGTGGTCGGCGGGATGGGTAATTTTCTTGGCGCCCTGGTCGGCGGATTGCTGGTGGGGATCGTGCAAAGCGTGATGAGCACGTTGTGGCCAGAAGGCGCGCGGCTCATGATCTACGTCGCGATGGCCGCGGTCCTGCTGCTACGACCGAACGGTTTGCTCGGGAGGGCGGCATGATCGATACCTCGAAGCCCATTGTGCCAAGCGCTTCCGCTGAAAAGGCTCAGCCGGGTCTGAAGCATTCGCTGCATCGTTATCGCTTCCTGTTGCTTGCGCTGCTGGTGGTGTGCGTATTGCCGCTGACGCTGCGTTCCGGGTCGCTGGCTACAGAAGTCCTGGTGTTCGCGCTCGCCGCGCTAGGCTGCAATTTGCTGCTCGGTCACACAGGCTTGCTTTCGTTCGGGCAGGGCATTTTCTTCGGCCTCGGCAGCTATTGCGCCGGACTGGTACTCACCAGAACGGCGCTGCCCGTACCCGCGGCGTTGCTGGCATCGGCCGTAGTCGGCGCGGCGGCCGCGGCGCTCGTCGGCTGGTTTTCGATTCGTCAGCGCGGCACGTACTTCGTCATGCTGACGCTCGCGTTCGGGCAACTGTTCTATTTCCTCGCGTACACCACCCCCGATCTGACTGGTGGCGACAATGGGCTGCTCGATATTCCGCGCCCGGCGCTGGGACTGCTCGGCAAAACACTCGTGCCTTTGGCTTCGCCGTGGCAATACTATGGCTTTGTCGCGGTGCTCTTTCTCGTGGTGTTCTGGTTGTTGATGCGCGTATCGCACTCCGTATTCGGCCGCACGTTGCTCGCGATTCGCGACAACGAAGCCCGGGCGGCCGCGGTGGGCTACGACGTGAAACGCTTCAAGCTGATGGCGTTCGTGATCTCCGGCGCGGTGACGGGGCTGGCGGGCGCGCTGCACGCGCTGATGACCGGCATCGCGCCGCTCTCGAACATCGACTATCACACGAGCGAGATGATCCTCGTGATGACCGTGATCGGCGGCACCGGCAATCTGTTCGCCTCGGTATTGGGCGCTGCGTTCTATGTGCTGTTCGCCGACTGGCTCTCCACGTTGTGGCCGCGCTGGCTATTGCTGCTCGGCATCGTGCTGATTGCGGTCAGCCTGTTCATGCAGCGCGGGCTATGGGGACTGGGCGAACGCATCTGGCAGTCGCTGCGGCCCCAATCGTCCGCCAAGGCAGACAAGGACGCGGACAACGACGCCGACAAGGAGTCCGTATGAGCGAAGCGATTCTGCGAGCGAGCGGCGTTGTGAAGCGCTATGGAAAATTCACGGCGCTCTCCGACGTTACGCTGAACATCATGCCGCGCACGGTGCACTCCGTGATCGGTCCGAACGGCGCGGGAAAAACCACGCTGTTTCACGTATTGACCGGCACGTTGCCGATCACCGAAGGCAAGATCGTTTTCGACGGCCACGACGTCACGCATGAGCCGGATCATAAGCGCGTGCGACGCGGCGTCGCGCGTTCGTTTCAGGTGACGAGCCTGTTCGCCAATCTAAGCGTGCGGGAAAATCTGCGGCTTGCCGCGCAAGGTGTGGATGCGGTACGCGCGTTGAATGCCTGGACACCGCCGCATGGCGCGCTCACGCATTCGGACACCGTCGACAGCGTGCTCGAACGGCTCGCGCTGCAGCGTTTGAGCGACGTATCGGCAGGCGCGCTCTCGCACGGTCAGCAGCGGCGGCTGGAAGTCGGCATGGCACTCGCCGCGCGGCCCAAGGCGATCTTTCTGGACGAGCCGACCTCGGGCATGGGTATCGACGACCTCGACGATATGAAGCAATTGATTCGCGGCCTGCGCGACGATTACACTGTGGTGCTGATCGAACACAACATGGGTATCGTGATGGATATCTCCGACACGATCACCGTCATGCAGCAAGGGCGCGTGCTGGTGGAAGGGCGCCCCGACGACATTCGCGGCGACGAGCGCGTGCGCAGCGCCTATCTCGGCAACATGATCACCGGAGGCCGCGCATGATTCTCGACGTGCAGCAGATTCACGGCTTCTACGGCAAAAGCCACATCCTGCAAGGCGTGTCCCTGCAAATCAACGACGGTGAAACGGTGACGCTGTTGGGCCGTAACGGCGCCGGCAAGTCGACCACGCTGAAAACGATTGCCGGTGTCGTCGCACCGCAGCGCGGCGCTATCACGTTCAACGGCGTCAAGATCAGCGGAATGCCGCCGCACAAGATCGCATCACGAGGTGTCTGTTTCGTGCCGGAGCATCGTGGCATCTTTCGTTTGCTTACGGTCGAAGAAAACTTGCGGCTCGGCGCGCGCAAGGATTCGCCGTGGCAACTGGACGACATCTACCGCATTTTTCCGCGCCTCAAAGAGCGGCGCACGAACGGGGGCGCGCAGCTATCCGGTGGCGAACAGCAGATGCTTGCAATCGGCCGCGCGCTGATGAATCACCCGCGTTTGCTGATGCTCGACGAGCCGGTCGAAGGCCTCGCACCGGTGATCGTCGAAGAGATCGTCGCGCAACTCAAGTTGATCCGCGAGGCGGGCGTGGCGATTCTGCTGGTCGAGCAGAACCTCGAAGTTTGCACGCAACTGGCCGACCGCCATTACATCGTCGAGCAAGGCGTGATCGTGTATTGCGGCGATAACGCGTCGTTTTCCGCGGACGACTCGATCAAGGACCGTTATCTCGGCGTCGGCGTGGTCTGACGCGCACTCAGTCTTCAACACGAGGAAGCATCGATGCAAGTTCATGAATCAACAACCGTCGCGACATTCGCCGACTTGCGAGTCGACGGCGCGCGGCTCTGGGACAGTCTCATGCAACTCGCGCGGATCGGCGCCACCGACAAAGGCGGCGTATGCCGGCTCGCGCTCACGGAGTTGGACCGCGAGGCGCGCGACCTCTTTATCGCATGGGCGAAGCAGATCGGCTGCAGCGTGCGGGTCGACGCGATCGGCAATATCTTCGCGCGCCGCGCCGGTTTGCGCGATGATCTGCCGCCGGTGATGACCGGCAGCCACATCGATACGCAGCCCACGGGCGGCAAGTTCGACGGCAATTATGGCGTGCTCGCGGGTCTCGAAGTGCTGCGCACGCTCGCCGACGCCAACGTGCGAACGCTCGCGCCGCTTGAAGTCGCGGTGTGGACCAATGAAGAGGGCTCGCGCTTCGTGCCGGTGATGATGGGTTCCGGCGTGTTCGCCGGCGCGTTCACGCTGGAGCACGCGCTCGAACAACGCGACCGCGAAGGAGTCACGGTGCGCGACGCACTGTCCGGAATCGGCTATGCCGGTGAGAACGACAAGCCACATGCCGTGGGCGCCTACTTTGAAGCGCATATCGAACAAGGTCCCGTGCTTGAGGCGCACGACAAAACTATCGGCGTGGTGCAAGGCGCGCTCGGTCAACGTTGGTACGACGTGACGGTGCAAGGCATGGAAGCGCACGCGGGCCCGACGCCGATGGAACTGCGCCGCGACGCGCTGCTCGTCGCGGCGGATCTGATTCATGCCGTCAACCGCATCGCGCTCGATCATGCGCCGCATGGCCGCGGCACGGTCGGCTGGCTCGACGTGCATCCGAACTCACGCAACGTGATTCCCGGCCGCGTAACACTCACCGTCGATCTGCGCGCCGCCGACGATGCCACGCTCACGGCAATGGATAACGCACTGCACGCCGCGTGTTCGTTGGCGGGCGAGAAAAGCGGCATCAGCGTGGAGGTCGAGCAGGTCGTATATTTCCCGCCGCAACCGTTCGCCGCTCAGCTGGTGGGCGCCGTGAAGCAGGGTGCCGAGACGCTCGGGTTTTCGTCGATGGACGTGATCAGCGGTGCCGGGCACGACGCCGTTTATCTTGCGCGAGTCGCACCCGCGGCGATGATCTTCGTGCCGTGCAAAGACGGCATCAGCCACAACGAGATCGAAGACGCACGCGCGGACCATCTCGAAGCCGGTTGCAACGTGCTGTTGCAGGCCATGCTGAACGCCGCGCAGAAAGCCGGAGGCGCAGACGCATGAAAATCCTCATCGCGCGGATGAATCACGAGACCAACACGTTTTCGCCTGTGGCCACGCCGTTGTCCGCGTTCGGGCGTAACGGCCCGAACTACGGGGACGACGCGTTCAACGAAAACAAAGGCATGCAGACGGCAATGGCCGCGTTCATCGACGCCGCCGAAAGGGAGCATGCCGAAATCGTCACGCCCGTGTCGGCGTCGGCGAATCCGAGCGGACCCGTCGAGGCCGCCGCTTACGACGCGATCTGCGAGGCGATCGTGTCCGCGGCGGCGGGTTGCGACGCCGTCATGCTCGATCTGCACGGTGCCATGGTCGCCGAGAATTCGAACGATGGTGAAGGCGACCTGCTCGAACGCGTGCGCGCGTTGCTGCCGGATGCGCCGATTGCGGTCGCGCTCGATCTGCACGGCAATGTCACGCAGAAAATGATCGACAACGCAGACGTGATCGTCAGCTTCAAGACCTATCCGCACGTGGATATGTACGAGACCGGCGCGCATGCGGCGCGTTTGATGTTCGACCTGGTCCACGGCAAGGCGAAGCCCGTGATCGCATGGCGCCAGCCGCCGCTGCTCACGCATACGCTGCGCAGTGCGACTGCCGAAGGCGCGATGAAACGCGCCGTGGATGCCGCGCGCGCGGCCGAAGCCGACGGCATGCTCGCGGTGTCGGTACTATCCGGCTTCTCGCTGGCCGATATCGCGGCGCCGTGCATCAGCGTCGTGGTGGTGGGCAACGGCGAGCGTGGCGAGGCGGAAGCGGTGGCGGAGCGGATCGCGCGACAGATCTGGGGCGAGCGCGAAGAGTTCGTTTATCGCAGCGCGCCGCTTGCTGAATCCGTCGCGCAGGCGGCGGCGCTCGCGAAAGACGCCGACAAGCCGGTGCTCCTGCTCGATCACGGCGACAACTGCATGTCGGGCGGCACATGCGACACGATGGATCTGCTCGAAGAAGCATTGAAACAGAAGCTCGATGGCATGGTGAGCGGGCCATTGTGCGATCCGCAGGCGGTCGCGGCGCTGATGGCGGCCGGCGTTGGCAGCACGGTGACGGTGACCATCGGCAACAAGGTGGCGAGCGACGCCGTGACCCCGCGTCCGCCGCTTGCCGTAACCGGCGTGGTGCGCGCGTTAACCGACGGCGAGTACATCATCAGCGGCCCGACTTACACCGGCCAGCGGGCCTTCATGGGACGCGCCGCGGTACTCGACACGGGCGCCGTCAAGCTGGTCGTCACCGAGCGCACGCACGAACCGTGGGACCTCGGCGTATTCGAGAGCGTCGGCATCGACCCGCGTCGCGCGCGCTTCCTGTTGCTCAAATCGCGCATGTACTGCCGCCCGGTTTTCGTGCCGATCGCCGCGGCGCTGGTGGAATGCGACAGCCGCGGCGTGACGAGTTCGGATTACGGCCTGTTCGCTTTCAAGGGCGTGAGGCGGCCGGTTTATCCGCTCGATACGCAGACCGAGTGGGCGCCCGCGAACTGAAGGCGGCACGCTCAGCCGGTTGAAGTGCCGTTAGGGGCTTGTGCATAGCGCGCAGGTTCTCTATAATTCGCGCCTCTAAAGGCTCGTAGCTCAGTTGGTTAGAGCACCACCTTGACATGGTGGGGGTCGTTGGTTCGAATCCAATCGAGCCTACCAACGCATCCGTGACGTAGACGAAAGCGCTTCCGCTTTCGTCTACTGTCCGGTTTTCGCATCACCTCGGCGCACGGGTTCAACGTGCCGCAGTCCTGTCAGTGTTTCCCTTCCGTATTGCCTTCAGCTCGACGCAGCGTGACCGGTTCGCTGCAAACGCTTTTGTGCGTCCAACGTTGTCGCATCACGTCGTCATTCGCCCATGCGCGGTGCCGTCGATCCTCCCGGTTTGGTCACTGAATGAACTGCCGTGCAGCGCGCGACGACAGCGCCGGCAGTGCGGCGCTGTCGCGTCAGCGATCAGATCTCACTCACGCCAGACCGGATGCAGCCCGCTATGACGGACGCAGCAGATCGAAGCCGGCCAGCGCGACGACCCCGCTCACCACGATCAGCGCGACCGAATGCTGTCCGAAGTAAAGCAGGCCGGCGGCCGACCAGCTCGTCAAGGCAAATGCGGCAATACGTTTCATGCTTTAAAACCCCAAGGCAACCGCCAGCACACCGCTGACCACGCCGCACACCATCACGGCCAATGCCACTACCGTCAGCACGCGGCTCGGAAACGAGCGGGCGAGCATGGCCATCGACGGCACGCTGATCAGCGGCAGCGTCATCAGCAAGGCGCCCGCCGGGCCGGCGGCCATGCCGAACGAGAGCATGGCCTGGATGATCGGCACTTCGCCCGCGGTCGGAATCACGAACAGCGTGCCCGCAATAGACAGCGCGACGATCCACAGCAGGCTGTTGTCGATATCCGCTCCGACATGCGGAAACAGCCACGTGCGCGCCGCGCCGAGAATCAGCACCAGCACGATGTATTCGGGAATGAGCCGCAGCGTCATCGTGCCGAGAATTTTCACCCAGCGCGCGAACGCCGTGCCGGGCACGTCACTGGCGACCAGTTGCGCCATCGCTTCACGTGACGCTTCGGCTTCCTTCGGCGTGACCATGCGATTCACCAGATACCCGAGACCGAAGACCATCACGAGGCCGAGCGCGAGCCGCAAGCCCATCCACTGCCAGCCGAGCACGAAACCCATGAAGATCAGCGTGGCCGGATTCAAGGCGGTATTGCCGAGCCAGAACGCGATCGCCGCCCCGGGCGCCGCCTGACGCGCGCGCAAGCCCGCCACCACCGGCGCCGCGCAACACGTGCACATCATGCCCGGCAACGACATCAGGCCGCCTTTCACCACGCTGCTGAAATCGGTGCGGCCGAGCGCACGCGCGACCCATTGCGGCGGAATCAGCGCCTGCACCGCCGAGCCGAGCAGCAGCCCGAGCACCATGGCCTGCCAGATCGCTTTGCCGTAGGCGAGGGCGTAATCGATCGCAGCCTGCCACGACGCCGCCGGCGCGCTCGCCGACGTGCCCATCAGAATGGATTTGCCGATGGAGTGCTGGCTCGCGGCGACGAATGCGCGGTTGTAGTACGGGAACCACTTCACGTAGAAGAGGCCGACGACGGCAATCAGCAGGAACACGATCCAGCCAAGAGCGACGCGCGGTTGTCGAAGAGTTGATTGCATGATGGTCTTAAGCGGTGGTTTTAATCAGGTGATAGCGAGCGCGTTGCGCTCGACGAGCGCAAGCAGTGCGCTCGCCTGGTCGACGAGATCGGCGCCGTTAGGCCGGAAATTGAACTGCAGTGCGTGCGGCAACTGGACGAAGTGCTCATGGCTGCTGCGCGCGTATGCCGGATCATAGTGCCGCTCGATCAACTCGTGCGCGAGTTCGGCGCGCCGGTTTTCGTCGACGAGCCGTTGCCAGCTCGTGACGCGCTCCCGGCTGTGCAAACCGATCAGTTTTTGCAACTGTCCCTTCAGCGACTCGGGATCGTCGAATAGATGCGCATAGTCGTGCAGCAGGAATGCCGCGCGATCTTCCCGGCTCGACAGCACCTCCACGCAGCGGCCCCGATGAAACGTGTCGAGCAGCGCGAGCGGCAACGCAACGGAGCCGATACGCCGGCTTTCCGCTTCCACGAACACCGGCCGTGCCGGGTCGAAGGTGCGCAGCGCCGTCACGACGAGCGTATCGAAGCGCTTCTGCGACGGCTGCGCCACACCGGCCCATGCGCCGAGCAGCGAGCCACGATGCGAGGCCAGCGCTTCCAGGTCCAGCGTTTGCGCGCCCGCCGCGTTCAAGGCCGAGAGCAGGCGGGTTTTGCCGCTACCGGTCGGGCCCACCAGCGCGATGTAGGAAAACGTTGCCGGCAAGCTGTCGAGCGTATCGAGCGTGGCGCGCCGGTAAGTCTTGTAGCCGCCTTCCAGTTGGCGCGCCTGCCAGCCGATCATATTGAACAGCGTGGTCACCGAGCCGGAGCGCTTGCCGCCGCGCCAGCAGTAAATGAGCGGCCGCCACTTGCGCGGCCGGTCGGCGAAGGTCGTTTCCAGATGGTGCGCGATATTGCGCGCGACCAGCGCCGCGCCGATCCGGGTGGCTTCGAACGGTGAAACCTGTTTGTAGGTCGTGCCGACCAGCACGCGCTCCTCGTTGCTCAGCACAGGCGCATTGAGGGCGCCCGGAATATGGTCTTCCGCGAATTCGAGAGGCGTGCGCACATCGATGATTTCATCGAAATCACCTGCTTTTTCGAGGCTGACGAGTAGGTTTTTCAAGGAGCTAGGGACAAAACGGGCCTGCGGGGAGGGTGAAATTATCGCATGCGTGGTAAATCCCGGCTGACGGAGCCCTCGGGACAGCTTGCCGACCACGCGCGCCCCGGCATGGTCGCTTGCGCCGACCAGTCCCTTCAGATGACCTCGACGCGTCCTTCTCCGCTGACCATTTCGCCGATCACGCAGGCGTCGCCGAAGCCGTCGGCGCGGAAAAGCGCGAGAACCTCGCTGACGGCTTTTGGTGCGCACGACACCAGCAGACCGCCCGAGGTTTGCGGATCCGTCAGCAGGGTACGCGCCGTCGCCGGCAATGAGGAAGGCAAAACGATATCTTTGCCGTAGGCGTCCCAGTTGCGTCCGGAAGCGCCCGTGAAAATGCCGGCTTCCGCAAAACCGACCACGTCCGGCAGCCACGGCAGATCCGCATAGCGCACGCGGGCGGTCAGGTTCGAGCCGCGCGCCAGTTCCAGCGTATGGCCGAGCAGGCCGAAGCCCGTAATGTCAGTGAGCGCATGGACGCCGTCGAGCTTGGACAGCTCCGCGCCCGGACGATTGAGTTTGGTCGTCGCGGCGATCATGGCGGCGTAGCCGGCGGCGTCGAGCCGGTCTTTCTTCAGTGCTGCCGAGAGAATGCCGACGCCCAACGGCTTACCGAGAATCAGCACGTCGCCCGCTTGCGCGCCCGCGTTGCGCTTGACGCGCTTCGGGTCGACCACGCCGATGGCGACAAGACCGTAGATCGGCTCGACCGAATCGATCGAATGGCCGCCCGCGAGCGGAATGCCGGCCTCGGCGCACACGGATTCCCCGCCTTTCAGCACGGCGGCGATCACGTCGTGCGGCAGCACATTGATCGGCATGCCGACGATCGCCAGCGCCATGATCGGCTTACCGCCCATGGCGTAGACGTCGGACAGCGCGTTGGTGGCGGCGATGCGGCCGAAGTCGAACGGGTCGTCGACGATCGGCATGAAGAAGTCGGTGGTGGCGACGATCGCCTGCTCGTCGTTGAGCCGGTAGACGGCGGCGTCGTCGGCTGTGTCGTTGCCGACCAGCAGGTCGGGGAAGAACGGCAATGGCGCGCTGCGCTTGAGGAGATCGGCGAGCAGGCCGGGCGCGATCTTGCAGCCGCAACCGCCGCCATGCGACAGACTGGTGAGACGGGGTGACGTGTTTGCGCGGGCGGGAGTATCGGTCATTGTGTCGGGCATTTCAGGCTACGAATGACCGCATTATGAAGCGTGTTCGTTTCCAGCGCAGTGAGGCGTGCGCCGCGGCGCTTTCGCGGTGACCGGGAGCCCCATGCCGGGCGCCCATTTATTTCAGAGAAGCTGCGGGCCAGCTTGCAAAGCCATTCAATGACGTGCCGCGGCGACGCCGAATCAATCCGCTCTAATGGAACCGCTATTTATTGCTCCCTGCTCCGGTGCCGTAGAGCCCGTTATCGAATCCACCCGCGCCTTGCGTCTTGTGTCCTTGCCCCGCGGTCTTGCCGCGCGAGTTGCCCGAACCGCCATCCTTCGTCTGGGGTTTGGTGGATTCGTGAACCATGGAGGCGGACGAATCGGGCGCCGATCCCATGGAAGACGAGCGATGTTCCTGCTGCGACGAGCCGCTGCCCTGGGTGATCTGGGCCACGGAGCATTGACTCGACGCGAGCATCGCGAGGCCGAACGCAAGTGACGCGAGCCCGCCCGGTGCCCGCCGTTTTACTGCGGTGCAAAAATTGCCTGCGAAAGAAGAATGGAGCAGATGGTGGGTCATGGTGTTGAAGGTCCGAGGTGAGGGTGGGTTCGTGACTCATTCATGCAGCAATAACAATGCCCCGGCATTTAAATCGGCTGCCCCGCTTCATATTTGATTGCCCGGCAGGTGGTAGAAGTTCTCGCTGCAGGACTTTATGCCGGCCTCTATAATCATGATCAGTACCCCCAAAAAGAGCCGAGGCCATTCAATGCCCCAAATGTCCCGGCGACAATTTCTGAAGGTCTCCGCCACCACGCTAGCCGGATCGAGTCTCGCCCTCATGGGCTTCTCACCGACGCCCGCGTTAGCGGAAGTCCGCCAGTACAAATTGTCGCGCACAACCGAAACCCGCAATACCTGCCCGTACTGTTCGGTAGGCTGCGGCATCCTGATGTACGGACTTGGCGACAACGCCAAGAATGCGAAGTCCAGCATCATCCACATCGAAGGCGATCCCGATCATCCGGTCAATCGCGGCACGCTTTGCCCGAAGGGCGCGAGCCTGATCGACTTCATTCACAGCCCGAGCCGTCTGAAGTATCCGGAATATCGCGCGGCCGGCTCGAATGAATGGAAGCGCATTTCGTGGGAAGACGCACTCGACCGCATTGCAAAACTGATGAAGGAGGACCGCGATGCCAACTTCGTCGAGACAACGGAAGACGGCAAGAAGGTCAACCGCTGGCTGACCACCGGCATGCTCGCGGCATCGGCCGGTAGCAATGAAGTCGGTTATTTGACGCACAAGACTGTCCGCAGTCTTGGCATGCTCGCATTCGATAATCAAGCACGTGTCTGACACGGCCCGACGGTGGCAGGTCTTGCCCCGACGTTTGGCCGTGGAGCGATGACGAACCATTGGGTCGACATCAAGAACGCGGATGTGATTCTCGTAATGGGCGGCAATGCGGCCGAGGCACACCCATGCGGTTTCAAGTGGGTTACCGAAGCTAAAGCGCATCGCAAGGCAAGATTGATCGTGGTCGATCCGCGCTTTACGCGCACGGCATCGGTTGCGGACTATTACGCACAGATTCGGACCGGCTCGGACATCGTGTTCCTGGGCGGGGTGATCAACTATTTGCTCACCAACGACAAGATCCAGCACGAGTATGTAAAGAACTACACGGACATGCCGTTCATCGTTCGTGAGGACTTTTCGTTTACCGACGGTCTCTATTCCGGCTACGACGCCGACAAGCGAAAGTACGACAAGAGCTCGTGGGATTACGAGCGCGGCGACGACGGCTTCGCCAAGGTCGATCCGACGTTGCAGCACCCGCGCTGCGTCTATCAGCTGATGAAGCAGCACTACTCGCGCTATACGCCCGAGCAGGTGGAGAAGATTTGCGGCACGCCGAAGGACAAATTCCTCAAGGTGTGCGAGATGCTGGCGTCGACGGCGGTCCCGGGGCGCGCCGGCACGATCCTGTACGCGCTCGGCTGGACGCATCACTCGATCGGCGCGCAGATCATCCGCACCGGCGCGATGGTGCAATTGCTGCTGGGCAATATCGGCATTGCGGGCGGCGGCATGAATGCGCTGCGCGGGCACTCGAACATCCAGGGTTTGACCGACCTCGGCCTCATGTCGAACCTGTTGCCGGGTTACATGACGTTGCCGCTGGAAGCCGAGCAGGACTTCGACGCGTTCATCACGAAGCGCGCGAGCCAGCCGCTACGGCCGAATCAGTTGAGCTACTGGCGTAACTATCGCGCCTTTCATGTCAGTTTCATGAAATCGTGGTGGGGCGATAACGCGACCGCGGAGAACAACTTCGGTTTCGATTACCTGCCGAAGCTCGATAAGTCATACGACATGCTGCAGGTCTTCGAGCTGATGAATCAAGGCAAGATGACCGGCTACATCGCGCAGGGCTTCAATCCGCTCGCCGCCGCGCCGAACAAGGCGAAGATCGGCGCGGGTCTGGCCAAGCTGAAGTGGCTCGTCATCATGGATCCGCTCGCTACTGAAACGTCCGAGTTCTGGAAGAACTTCGGCGAGTTCAACGACGTCGATCCGTCGAAGATTCAAACGGAGGTGTTCCGTTTGCCGACCACCTGTTTCGCGGAAGAACGCGGTTCGCTGGTCAGCTCGAGCCGCGTGCTGCAGTGGCATTGGCAGGGCGCGGACGGCCCCGGCGAATCGAAGAGCGACCTGGAGATCATGTCGGGGTTGTGGCTGCGCATTCGCGAGGCTTATAAGAAGAACGGCGGCAAATATCCCGATCCGATTCTCAACATGAGCTGGCCGTACGCCAACCCGGAAAGCCCGACGCCGGAAGAAATCGCGATGGAGTTCAACGGCAAGGCGCTCGCCGACGTCACCGACGCGACCGACAAAACCAAGGTGCTCGCCAAGAAGGGCGAACAACTGGCAAGTTTTGCTCAGTTGCGCGACGACGGCAGCACCGCGAGCGGTTGCTGGATTTTCTGCGGCTCGTGGACCCAGGCGGGCAACCAGATGGGCCGCCGCGACAACTCCGACCCGACCGGCATCGGCAACACGCTGAACTGGGCATGGGCGTGGCCCGCGAACCGGCGGATTCTGTACAACCGCGCTTCGTGCGATGTCAGCGGCAAGCCGTTCGATCCCAAGCGCAAGCTGATCGCATGGAACGGCAAGACGTGGGCGGGAGCGGACATTCCCGACTTCAAGGTGGACGAACCGCCCGAAAACGGCATGAATCCGTTCATCATGAACCCGGAAGGCGTGGCGCGTTTCTTCTCGCGCGACGGGCTGGTGGAGGGGCCATTCCCCGAGCACTACGAACCGTTCGAGACGCCGCTCGGCTACAACCCGCTGCATCCGGACAACAAGCTCGTCGTCAGCAGTCCGGCTGCGCGCGTGTTCGCGGATGACCGGGCTGCGTTCGGCACGCACGAGAACTTCCCGCATACGGCGACCACCTATCGTCTGACTGAACATTTCCACTACTGGACCAAGCACGCGCGCTTGAATGCGATCGTGCAGCCGCAACAGTTCGTCGAGATCGGCGAGGATCTGGCGAAGGAAGTGGGCGTGGTGGCCGGGGATCGCGTCAAGGTGTCCTCCAATCGCGGGCACATCATTGCCGTGGCGCTCGTCACCAAGCGCATCAAACCGCTGATGATCGAAGGCAAGAAGGTACAGACCGTTGGATTGCCGTTGCATTGGGGCTTCAAGGGACTCACGAAGCCGGGCTATCTCGTCAATACGCTGACGCCCTCCGTGGGCGATGGGAATTCGCAAACACCGGAATTCAAGTCGTTCCTCGTCAAGGTCGAAAAGGCATAAGGAAAAGAGATGGCACTGCAATCACTGGACATCAAACGCCTCTCGGCCACGACCTTGCCCGAACCGCAAGTGCGTGAGCCGGTCACGGGCACGGTCGCCAAGCTCATCGACGTGTCGAAGTGCATTGGCTGCAAGGCGTGTCAGACCGCCTGCATGGAGTGGAACGATCTGCGCGACGAGGTCGGTACGACCACTGGCATCTACGACAACCCCCGCGATCTGAGCGAGCATTCGTGGACCGTCATGCGGTTCTCGGAATACGAGAACACCGAAGGCGATCTCGAGTGGCTGATCCGCAAGGACGGTTGCATGCACTGCGAGGATCCGGGCTGTCTGAAGGCCTGTCCGTCGCCGGGCGCGATCGTGCAGTACACGAACGGGATCGTGGATTTCCACGAGGAAAACTGCATTGGCTGCGGCTATTGCATTACCGGTTGCCCGTTCAACGTGCCGCGCATTTCGAAGAAGGACAACCGCGCGTACAAATGCACGCTGTGCTCGGACCGCGTCGCGGTCGGGCAGGAACCGGCCTGCGTGAAGACGTGCCCGACCGGCGCGATCATGTTCGGCACCAAGGAGGACATGAAGCAGCAGGCCGCGGACCGGGTGGAAGATCTGAAGGAACGCGGCTTCCAGAATGCCGGCTTGTACGATCCTGCCGGCGTGGGCGGCACGCATGTCATGTACGTGCTGCATCACGCCGACAAGGCCAACCTGTATCACGGTTTGCCGCAGAATCCGAAGATCAGCGCGATGGTTGGGTTGTGGAAAGGACTGGCCAAGCCGCTGGCGCTCGCGGGTATCGCGTTCGCGGCCGTGGCCGGGTTCTTCCACTACACGCGCGTGGGTCCGAACGAGGTGAGCGAGGCGGAAGAAGCCGAAGCCCAGCACGAAGCCGACGAAGCACGCCGTTCACGGGAGGCATCCAATGAAGCACCCTGAGCATACCGAGGTGAAGGACGTGAAGGGCAACAGCCTGATCGTGCGCTATACGCCGAACGAGCGGACGAATCACTGGATCACCGCCATCACGTTCGTGCTGCTGGCGCTCTCCGGCCTTGCCATGTTTCATCCGGCAATGTCGTGGCTCTACGCGGTCTTCGGCGGCGGACAATGGACGCGGATCCTGCATCCGTTCGTCGGCTGCGTGATGTTTCTGTCGTTCCTGATTCTTGCGCTGCGCTTCTGGCATCACAACTATCTTGACCAGGCCGACATTCAATGGATGAGGCAGATCGACGACGTGCTCAACAATCGCGAGGAAAAGCTCCCCGCGATCGGAAAGTACAACGCCGGTCAAAAGCTGCTATTTTTCACGATGGTGATCTGTCTGCTGCTGTTGCTGGCGAGCGGCATCGTGATCTGGCGGCGCTACTTCTCGTTCTATTTTCCGATCGAGATCATCCGGCTGGCGGCGCTCGTGCATGCGGCAGCGGCGTTCGTGCTGATCGTCGGTATCGTCGTGCATATTTATGCGGCGCTGTGGATCAAGGGGTCGATCGGCGCCATGACGCGCGGCACGGTGACCTACGGTTGGGCGAGAAAGCATCACCCGAACTGGTTCAAGGAAATCATCGGTAAATAGCATCACGCAGAGGCAACCCAGGCAGCTCGACTCAAAGCGCGCTGCACCCCGAGCCGCCGCCCTTGTTCGATGAACGGCGGCGGCTCTTCAGTTTTTAGAGGTCGATACTGTGGTTCAACGTATTCTCGAAGCCGGCGATATCGAGTCGCTCGACCATTCGGCGATTCCGCGCATTCGCACGCCAGAGCGGCTCGCGGTGTTTTCGGCGCGCGCCGCGCGCCTGCGCCAGCTTGCGGCGCTTCACAATCCGATCGCCGGTTATTTGCGCCTGATGGCCGTGCTCGCCGACGCGCAGGAAGCCGTGATGGCAGGCTTCAAGGCGCAGCCGCCGAGCCCCGAGTTGATCGCGAGCGCGCAGCGACATTCCATGCCGCTGATTCCCGCGCTCTCCGGTGTGCGTGATCCGGCGTGGCGCGACGTGCTGCGCGAACTGCTCGACAAGGTGGCGGCCGCGGGCCCGCTCACGCCGCCGCTCGAAGCGCTGATCGCCCGCCTGAGTACGCTCGACACCGCCGCGCTGGAATTTCAGGCCGACGCGATCTTCGCGCAGCGCTTCGAGGAGGTCGACCCCGCGAGCGCGCCATTCATCGTGGCCGCGCTTCAAGTGGTGTGGACCGACCTCGCCGCCGATATCGACAAGCGCGAGGTGCCGTACCTCGAAACCCTCGGTTTGTGTCCCGTGTGCGGATCGCATCCGGTGGCCAGCATCGTGCGCGTGGGTGGAGCGTATGATAACTACCGCTACCTGCAATGCGGCCTGTGCTCGACCGAATGGCACATGGTTCGCGCGAAGTGCTCGAACTGCGATTCGACCAAGGGCATCGCCTATCACACGGTTGGTTCACCGGAGGCCGACGAGGCCACGCGCGAGACCGAATCGAAAAACGCCGCGCTGAAGGCGGAATCGTGCGACGAATGCCATACTTATCGCAAGATCGGCATTCAGTCGAAGGACTACGATTTCGAACCGTTCGCGGACGATCTCGCCAGTCTGACGCTGGATCTGCTGATGGGCGCGGAAGGTTACCGGCGGGCGTCGCCGCACCCGTGGCTGTGGCCCGAGCAGACGGACAGCGCGGCTGAGGCTTCCGGCGAGTCCGACTAGCCGCGACTGGGCACGACTAGACTAGAAAAAGGATTGACTCGTGAGCGATGTAAGCGGCTCTGAATTGCGGGCGCTGATGGCGCGCGTGCCGTCGGTGGAAAAGTTGATGGCGTCGGCCGAGTTCGCGGCGCTGATCGGCGAGTACGGCCGCACGCAGGTGTTGGGCGCGGTGCGCGAGGCGCTCGATAGCTGGCGCGCGAGCGCGCAGTCGGGCGATGCATCCGTGAGCGCGCTGGACGCGGCGCAACTGAAGAGCGTGGTCGACGCCGCGCTACGCGAGCGCAACCAGTCGCGCCTGCGTAGCGTCTTCAATCTGACCGGCACCGTGCTGCATACCAACCTCGGCCGTGCGTTGCTGCCCGACGAGGCAGTGCAGTCCGTCATGAAGGCGCTTACGCAACCCGTCAATCTCGAGTTCGATCTCGACACCGGCAAGCGCGGCGATCGCGACGATCTGATCGACGAACTCATCTGCGAACTGACCGGCGCGGAAGCGGCCACCGTGGTCAACAACAATGCGGCCGCGGTGCTGCTTACGCTGTCCGCGCTGGCGTCGAAGAAAGAAGTCATCGTGTCGCGTGGCGAGCTGGTCGAAATCGGCGGGGCGTTTCGCATTCCGGACATCATGAGCCGCGCGGGCGCGAAACTGCGCGAAGTCGGCACCACCAACCGCACGCATCTGAAGGACTACGACGAGGCCATCGGCCCGCACACCGCGCTGCTGATGAAAGTTCACGCGAGCAACTACGCGATCAACGGCTTTACCAAAGAAGTCGGTCTGGATGAACTCGCACCGCTCGCCCGTGCGCGCGATCTTGCGGTTGCCGTGGACCTCGGCAGCGGTACGCTGGTCGATCTGGGCCAATGGGGTTTGCCGCGCGAGACGACGGTGCGCGAAACCATCAAGGCCGGCGCCGACCTCGTCACGTTCAGTGGCGACAAGTTGCTCGGTGGACCGCAGGCCGGTTTGATCGTCGGACGGCGCGATCTGATTGCGAAGATCAAGAAGCATCCGCTCAAGCGCGCGTTGCGCGTCGGCAAATTGACGCTCGCCGCACTGGAGCCGGTGCTGCAACTCTATCGCGCGCCGGAAAAGCTCACGGAGCGGCTCACCACGCTGCGCTTGCTGACCCGTCCCGCCGACCAGATCAGGCTCGCCGCCGAGCGCGTGCAGCCCGCTTTACAGCGCGCGCTCGGCGAGCGCTATGCGGTCGCGGCGGAGCCGATGTTCAGCCAGATCGGCAGCGGAGCCTTGCCCGTCGATGTGCTGCGGAGCTACGGGCTCGTCGTCAGAACAGCGGACGGCAAGCGGGGCGGCCGCCAGTTGCTCGCGCTCGAAAAGCTGCTGCGCGAAATGGCGCGGCCCGTCATCGGCCGTATCGCCGATGACGCGTTGCGCCTCGACCTGCGCTGTCTCGAAGCCGCCGATGAAGCGCAACTCATCGAGCAGCTTGAAGGCGCGCGCGCATGATCGTCGGTACGGCGGGACATATCGACCACGGTAAGACGAGCCTGGTGAAAGCGCTGTCGGGCGTCGATACGGATCGTCTCAAGGAAGAAAAAGCGCGTGGCATTTCGATCGAATTGGGCTATGCATACGTGCCGCTCGAAAACGGCGACGTGCTCGGCCTGATCGATGTGCCGGGCCACGAGAAGCTCGTGCACACCATGACCGCCGGCGCAAGCGGCATTGATTTCGCGCTCCTCGTGATTGCCGCCGACGATGGCGTGATGCCGCAAACGCGCGAGCATCTGGCGATTGTCGAGTTGCTCGGCATTCAGTGCGGCGCCGTCGCGCTGACCAAGGTGGACCGTGTCGACGCGCAGCGTTTGCGCGAGGCGCACGACGAAGTCAGCGCGTTTCTGAGCGGCAGTGCGCTCGAAGGCGCGCCCGTGTTCGATACCTGGGCGACGCGTGCCGACGACCCCGGGGTGGCCGCGCTGAAGGCGCATCTTTTGGTGGCGGCGACGGCATGGCGCATGAGGCGCGATGACGGCCTGTTCCGTCTCGCGGTCGATCGTGTGTTCACGCTCTCGGGCCAGGGCACGATCGTGACCGGCACCGTGGTGTCCGGTCGCGTGACGGTCGGCGACACGATGCTGCTCGCACCGAAGAATCAACCCGTGCGCGTGCGTAGCATTCACGCGCAGAATCGTCCGGCGCAAACCGGGCGAGCCGGCGAGCGCTGCGCATTGAATCTCGCGGGCATCGAGAAGAGCGCGATCGATCGCGGCGACTGGATCGTCGATCCGCGGCTTTCGCAGGCGTCGGAGCGAGTCGACGTCATGCTGACGCTGCTCGCCGATGCTTCGGTTACGTTGTCGCATTGGGCGCCGTTGCATGTGCATCTGGGCACGCAGCATCAAGTCGCGCATGTTGCCTTGCTCGACGGCGAAACGCTCGGCGCAGGGCAGCGTGGCCGCGTTCAACTGGTGTTCGAGCGGCCTGTCTGTGCGCTGCCGGGCGATCGCTTCGTGGTGCGCAACGCGCAGGCCGATCACACGATTGGCGGCGGCCATGTGCTCGATCCATTCGGGCCGCCGCGCAAGCGTCGGTCGGCTGAGCGGCTCGCGTGGCTCGACGCGCTTCAGATCATGCTCGACACCGGCACGCTCGACGCGATGTTCGCAAGAGCGCCGCATGGCTTGTCGCGCTCGCTGATGGAGCGCTTGACCGGCATGCCGGCGGCTGCGCTTGCGTTGCCGTCCGCCACGCATGTAGTCCAATTGCCTGGCGAGGACGCGCTGCTGGTCGCCGATACGCTTTGGCATGCGCTCAATACGCGATTGACGACGACGCTCGCCGAATACCACGAACGCTCGCCGGACGAGTTGGGCCCGGACGCCTCGCGCTTGCGGCGGATGGCGGCGCCGCTGGTGGACGACGCGCTGTGGCGCGCGCTCGTCGACGCCGCCGCGCTGCGTGGCGAGATTGTCAAACGCGGGCCCTGGCTGCATCTGCCAGGCCACACGGTGACGCTCGTCGACGCCGATCGCGCGCTCGCGGCGGCGCTGCTTCCCGCGGTGAAAGCGGGACGCTTCGATCCGCCGTGGGTCCGCGATCTGGCGACGGCGAACGGTGTCCCCGAGGAGCGCGTGCGTCAATTGATGCGAAAGCTCGCGCGACAGGGTGAACTGTTTCAGGTCGTGCGCGATCTCTTCTATCACCAGGAGGTGATTCGGGAACTGGCTTCGATCGCGGCTGCCGAGGCGCAAAAGAATGCTGGCACGGTTGCGGCCGCACCCTTTCGCGATATCACGGGGCTAGGGCGCAAACGCGCGATCCAGCTTTTGGAATTCTTCGACCGGGTTGGGTATACTCGCTTCCACCGTGGGCTGCATTTGATGCGCACGGATAGTCGTTGGCTCGATCTGCTTTGAGCGGTTTTTTACCGGCGACGTGTAGTTCAATCACCGTAGGAAGGCATTCGTATCCGGTGGTGCGGCTGGGCTTCAAACCCAGTTGAGGACGTCAGACGCTCTCAGGTCGGTTCGACTCCGGCTGCCTTCCGCCACAAGGGTTTCACGGTTTTCATCACTCTAGAAAATTCTTGGCTTTATATCAGGTGTGTGGGTTTTTCTGCCCGAAACCGAATTTCCCTCCTACTTCCGAGTTCCGATCTTCGCGACAGCGCCGGCGAGACTCTCGGTTACCAGGTGAGCGTAGCGCTTTGTCGAGGCAGGCGTCTTATGTCCCAGTACGCCCCCCACTGTGTACAAGTCGATACCCGCATTGATCATTTCGGACGCAGCGCTGTGCCTTAGATCGTGAAACCGCACGTCAGGATAGCCGGCACTCTTCCGGGCCTTGTTCCATTCGTCTTTGAGCTTATGTGGTTGGATCGTAAATCTCACGCGACGCGCGATGACTGCGATCCTCGGATGGATCGGCACGATGCGCGGTCGCCCGTTTTTTGTCGTGGCTAACGAGAAACCATCACGCGTCACCCTAGCTCGCAGAATCTCGCTCAGGCGCATGCCAGAATAGAACGCCACTCTGATAGCGGCGCGCGTTTCTCGATGCTTGCATGCCTTGGCGATCTCGAGCATCTCGCGGCGGACTTTATAGACGTGACGTTCATTGGCGACCCTAGGGATAGCCATCTTCCCGGTTTCGTCATGCTCAAGCTTGCCTTTGGTGTACGCGTACTTGATCGCCGCCCTGATATAGCCCAGCGTATTGCTGATGGTCTTGTCGCTCATCGGCTTTTTCGGGCGCCCGTCTCGATCGACTCTGGAACGCATATAGCCGGTGATCTTCACAGACCATTCATAGAGCTGTAGCGCGTCCTGATTTTCATACTCCGGGGCGTATTTATCCATCACCCGGCAGCGCGTCTCAAGGTCTTTCCAGTTCGAACCTTCGTCTTCGATATGAAGCCGAACGCACTCGCCGATCGTGACGATCTGCCGCCTAACACCAGTCTCTACCGCGTAGACTTCAGCGTCCCATTCGCGGCCGAGCTTGTCAGCTTCTGCCGCAGAAATTCCCGCAGGGAGGAGTTTGGTTTTGCGGACACGCTTGCTCTCGATGACGCGTTCGAACGTCCAGCGGTACCCCCGCGGATCTGCCGCCGCTGATTGACACTAATCAACTCTGGCAGGCACGCGGTTCTCTGGTACCCACTCCAACAGCCGAAAGTGCATTTCGCATTGCGGAATTTGCGACATTTTTTTTGCAATGCTGCCATTTTGCTCCCTGAAAACCTGTTTCACATCACAAAAAATACAACGTATCCTATTGAAAAATAACAAATAATTATGTCTTATGTCTTATATAAGAGTTGATGCCAATGGCGTTACCATTGAGTCATGCAGTCCACGGGACTATCCGGTTACCCACGCTTCCCTCTAAGGAGATACTCATGGCCCAATATCAAGACGACATCCAGGCAATTGCCGGGTTGAAAGAGCAACAAGGCAGCGCCTGGAACGCGATCAATCCCGAATACGCCGCACGCATGCGCGCGCAGAACAAGTTCAAGACCGGTCTCGACATCGCCCGCTACACGGCCAAAATCATGCGCTCTGACATGGCCGCCTACGATGCTGACCCGGCGAAATACACTCAGTCGCTGGGCTGCTGGCACGGCTTCATCGGCCAGCAGAAGATGATCTCCATCAAGAAGCACTTCAATAGCACCGAGCGCCGCTACCTGTACCTGTCGGGCTGGATGGTGGCCGCGCTGCGCTCCGAGTTCGGTCCGCTGCCCGACCAGTCGATGCATGAAAAAACCGCCGTCAGCGCGCTGATCCGCGAGCTGTACACCTTCCTGCGCCAGGCCGACGCCCGCGAACTGGGCGGTCTGTTCCGCGAACTGGACGCAGCCCAGGGGCCGGCCAAGGCCGCCATCCAGGCAAAGATCGACAACCACGTCACGCACATCGTGCCGATCATCGCCGACATCGACGCGGGCTTCGGCAATGCTGAAGCCACCTACCTGCTGGCCAAGCAGTTCATCGAAGCGGGCGCATGCTGCATCCAGATCGAAAACCAGGTGTCCGACGAAAAGCAGTGCGGCCACCAGGACGGCAAGGTCACCGTGCCGCACGAGGACTTCCTCGCGAAGATCCGCGCGATCCGCTACGCCTTCCTCGAATTGGGAGTGGACGACGGCATCATCGTGGCGCGTACCGACTCGCTGGGCGCGGGCCTGACCAAGCAGATCGCCGTGACCAACGCACCGGGCGACCTGGGCGACCAGTACAACTCGTTCCTGGATTGCGAGGAGCTCTCGGCCGACGCGCTCGGCAACGGTGACGTCGTCATCAAGCGCGACGGCAAGCTGCTGCGCCCCAAGCGCCTGCCGAGCAACCTGTTCCAGTTCCGCGCTGGCACGGGCGAAGCGCGCTGCGTGCTGGATTGCGTCACCGCGCTGCAAAACGGCGCGGACCTGCTGTGGATCGAAACGGAAAAGCCGCATATCGCGCAGATCGGCGGCATGGTCAGCGAGATTCGCAAAGTCGTTCCGAACGCCAAGCTGGTGTACAACAACAGCCCGTCGTTCAACTGGACGCTGAACTTCCGTCAGCAGACCTATGACGCGATGAAGGCAGAGGGCAAAGACGTCTCGTCCTACGACCGCGCGCAATTGATGAGCGTGGAATACGACCAGAGCGAACTTGCACAGATCGCGGACGAAAAGATCCGCACCTTCCAGGCCGACGCGTCGCGCGAAGCTGGGATCTTCCACCACCTCATCACGCTGCCGACGTACCACACGGCCGCGCTCTCGACCGACAATCTCGCGAAGGAATATTTCGGCGACCAGGGCATGCTGGGTTACGTGGCGGGCGTGCAGCGTAAGGAAATCCGCCAAGGCATCGCGTGCGTCAAGCACCAGAACATGTCCGGCTCGGATATTGGCGACGATCACAAGGAATATTTCAGCGGCGAAGCGGCCCTGAAGGCGGCGGGCAAGGACAACACGATGAACCAGTTCTGATCGCCGTTGCGACTCATGCAAAACGCCAACCCAGCCGGGTTGGCGTTTTTATTTGTCGGGTGAAATCTTCGTAAGCGCGGATTCCAGCACACGACATGGAAGGTTGCGGGCAATTGAAGGTCGAGCGTAGCCGCGTCGCGGCGATCATAATCGAGCGGCGACGTCGGCGTGGAGGCGATGGAGTCAGTCAGGGGGTTGTTGCTTTGGCCTGCTGCAAGCGGGCGTAATTGAATGGCAGCAGATCCGTGACGTCGGCGTCGGGCGCGCGCTGCGGCAACTCGGCGAGCACGTGCAGGAGATAGTCATACGGCTCGACGTCGCAGGCCCGGCACGTCAGCACGAGGCTGTAGATCGTGACACTGGCTTTTGCGCCGTCAACTGTGTCGCTGAACAGCCAGCTTCCTCTGTTATGGAATTGCTTCTCTAACAGGGCCAACTGGTTATTTGCCGGCTCGCTACGGGCGGGTCAACGCGCTGCCGCCATCATGAGCCTGATAAGGTCGGCACAACTTAACGGCCATGACCCGCACGCCTATCTGAAGGACATCCTCACGCGGCTTCCTACCCACAAGGCCAGCGACATCTCGGCATTGCTGCCGCATCGCTGGCAACCAACGGTGATCGTCGACTAACCCGACCCGTCAAGATGGGTTTGCTGCGCGCTTACGATGCATCGCTTGCGGGTACCACAGCGCGCTCTACCAGATTGAAAGGGTTAGCGTTTGCCCTGCGCATTCGTTGCCTCTCAAGCAGGCATGCCGGAGGTGCGGGTATAAAGCGCCATATCTGCTAAACGTGCGACTTCTCGAGACACCATATCGCTGTGCAGATTGCGGCGCAAGGTACGGCAGTAAGAAATGGTCCCCGGACAGGGTACAACCGATGCCAAGGGAGCATCGACGGGCGATCACGCGCGTCTATATCGAGCGGGGGTTACTGTAGTGGCCCAAGCGAGCTTTGACGCCTCGCTTCGTGTCGATAGCACCAGCGACGTCCGGGAAAATTTCGGCTGTCAACGCGCTCGAAGCGAGTCGGCGACATGCCAGTTCGTCTGTGGGCACGCACCAGAACAATGGCCAATCCCCTGTCAGTAAGAAATTTAGGCAGATTGACACATTTACTGCCGAAACGTTGACACTTTTGCGTCGGTCTACGCCAGACGACATTCTGCTCCGAATACGGGAAATCCCCAGTGCGGTATTCCTTGTGCGACCTGGGCGGCTCGGTTACGTTATCGAAAATAGACATCATTTCTATTATTTGAAATGCGCGAAGGCGCTCGCGACATGGGAGACAGGGATGAGTTTGAGATATCAGCTGCTGGTAATGACGTGGCTATTGCAGTTCGTGAATTACCTCGATCGGGTGAGCATCTCTGTCGCCGGTCCGACGATGATGAAGTCCCTCAATCTGGACGCCGCGCAGTTCGGCTACCTGCTCGCGGCCTTCGCGCTTGGCTACGCGCTGATGCAACTGCCCGGCGGCTTTCTCGCGGACCGGTTCGGCACGAAGGCGCTACTGGTCGTCGCGCCCGCGCTGTTTTCGCTGTTTACCGGGCTGACGGGGCTCGCTACCTCGATGGCCGTGCTCGTCGCCGCGCGCTTTTGCTTCGGTCTCGCGGAAGGGTCATGCAACGCGGCGGTGTACAAGGCCGTCGCGGATAACTTCAGCGCGAAAGACGCGGCGAAGGCCCACTCGGTCTGGCTCTCCGCGCTTGCAATCGGTCCGGCGGTGGTTGCGCCGGTCGTTACAACTCTTCTGATGCACGGTGACTGGCGCAACGTGTTCTATGTTTTTGCGTTGCCGGGCGTCTTCGTTGCGTTGCTCATCTTCTTCCTGATTCCCGGCAAGGCGATCGAGGGTAAGGAACGGCATCACGACAAGGCGAACCGCACCGAGCAATGGCGCCAGTTCGCGGGACGCAAAAGCACGTGGCTGCTGTTTTTCGGCTACATGACCTTCAGCATCGGCTACTGGGGATTTCTGGGCTGGATCCCGTCGTATCTCGCCAATCAGCGCCATATCGATCTGAAATCGCTGGGCGTCGCCGCGTCGGTGCCGTATCTGTTCGGCTTCCTGGGCCTCGTCGTATTCGGCTGGCTCGGCAGCGGGCCACTGCACCGCAAACGGCCACTCCTCGTGGCGGCGGGCTATATCGGCACGGGCCTCGCGCTCTATCTGGCGTACAGCGCGATCGACATCGTCGCGTGCGTAATCGGTTTGTCGGCGGCGGCGTTTCTCCTGTACGGCTGCCTCTCGCCGTATGCGGGACTCGTCGCGCAACTAGCGCCTTCCGGCGCGCGCGGCGTGTTCGCCGGCGTGATCAACACCGGCGGGCAGATTGGCGGTCTGTGCGCGCCGCTCGGCGTGGGCTATCTCGTCAAGGCAAGCGGCTCGTACAACAACGGCTTTCTCTTCATGATCACGGCCCTCGTGATCGGCGCGGGCTGCTTCGCGGTGCTGCAATCACGCGTGAATCGCACCGAGCCTGAAATAGACGAAGCGCCGGGCGTGATGCAGCAGAACGTCTGAGCGCGGACGATCTGAACGAGACGACGCGCGACTAGACGCCGTCGAAAGGCGCGAAGGGCGGCTCGAACGGCGTCGTGTCGCCGCCCAGTGCCTTGGTGAGCGCCGCCCCCGCTTCCATCACCTTTGGCAGATAGGTGTCGAACGCCTTGCGGTCGAAACGAAAGCGCGGAATGCCGAGCGAGATTGCGCAAACCAGTTCCTGCCCGGTGCGGAAAACCGGACATGCAATCGCTGCGCTTTCCGGCTCGCGCTCACCAAGCGATACGCAATAGCCGTTCTCGCGCACCTTGTTCAGATGAGTTTTCTTCGACGGCCCGGAAAACGCGCGTAATACGTGTCCCGCCGCGCCCGCCTCGAGCGTGAGGCGTTCGCCTTCGCGCACGTGCATGCGCACCGAGCGTTGCCATTCGACGCGATACAGGCACAGCCGTTCGTCGCCTTCGCGCACATACACGGCTGCCGTTTCTCCGGTTTCCTTGACGAGCGTGCGCAATACCGGCAAAGCGTAATCGCGCAAACGGAACGAGCTCTGATAAATCATGCCGAGGTGGAAAAGCATCGGCCCGAGCATGTAGCGGCCGTCTTCCAGCCGCTTGAGGTAGCCGTAATGCTCGAGCGACTCGCACAGCCGCAGGACGGTGCTGTGATAAAGGCCCGTCGCATTGGTGAGATCGGTGAGCGTCATGCCGTCGATGCTGTCTTCGAAGGCTTTGAGTATCGAAAGCGCGCGGTTGACCGCGGCTACGCCTGGTTCTTCAGTTGCCATTGCTGTTTCCGGTTGTCTGCGCCGATGCCCGCCCGCCATGCCGCGCGGGCGTCTGGCTCGCAAGGATGAACGATTTCGAAGGCTCACGCAACATCGTCGCCACAGTTCATGTTCATGAAAATAGACATCATGTCTATTTGTGCGGATAATGACTTCAGGCCGGTCGTTCCGGCTTGCAAAGAAAACGCGAGAGGACGCAGATCATGCATCGCAAAAGCTTCAACGCATCGCACGCCGGGCCGCTTCGCGGCGTGAAAGTGGTCGACCTGTCACGGCTCGTCGCGGGCAATATGCTCACGCTGCAACTTGCGGATTTCGGCGCGGACGTGATCAAGGTCGAGCCGTTGAAGGGCGACACACTGCGCGCGTTCCGCACGAACGGCGCGGAGGTGTTCTGGAAAGCCTACGCACGCAACAAGAAAAGCGTGTGCATCGACTTTCGGCACGAGACGGCGGCGAGCATGATCGCAAGCCTCGCGCGCGATGCCGACGTGCTTGTCGAGAGTTTCAAGCCCGGCACACTGGAAAAGATGGGGCTCGCGCCGCACACGCTGCTGGCCGCCAATCCGAAGCTCGTGATCGTGCGCGTATCGGGCTGGGGGCAGACGGGACCGTTCAGACATCGGCCGGGCTTCGGCACGCTGGTCGAAGGCTATTCGGGGTTTGCGGCAATGAACGGCTTCAGCGACCGTGAGCCCGTGCTGCCGCCCATGTTCCTGGGCGACATGACCGCCGGTCTCTACGGCGCGCACGCGGCCATGGTCGCGCTTTGGGAAACGCGCGTGAATGGCGGCAACGGTCAGGTCGTGGACCTCTCGCTCTTCGACCCGATGATCTCCATTCTCGGCCCGCAAGTGGCGAACTATCAACTCACCGGGCGTGTGAAGGCGCGCACCGGCAGCCGCTCCAGCACGACCGCGCCGCGCAACACCTATCGAACGGCAGACCACAAATGGCTGTGCGTGTCGACTTCCACGCAGACCATGGCCGAGCGTCTGTTCGCCGCGATCGGCTGCGACGGGATGAACGCGGATCCGCGTTACCACACCAACACGACGCGCTTGCAGCACGTCGAGGAAGTCGACCGCGTGGTCGGCGGGTTCATCAAGGCGCGCACGCTGGCGGAAAACCTCGCCTTCTTCGAGCGCGCCGAGGTGACGGCGGGGCCAGTCTACGAAGCCAGTGATCTTGCTGAGGACGACTACGTCAGCGAGCGGGAAAGTCTCGTGGAAATCGAGGACGAGGAACTGGGCCATGTCGCCGTGCATAACATCGTGGCGCGTCTGTCGGAGACGCCGGGCGGGTTCATGCGTCCCGCGCCGAAAAAAGGCCAACACTCCCGCGAAATTCTGGCGCCGCTTCTGGGCGCGCGCGCGCTTGACGAACTGATTGACTGCGGCGCCGTGATCGATTCCGCGAGCGTCTGAACCTCTCACATCATAAGGAGCATGAAATGAATCGCGTTGGACAACCAATCGTCTCCCCGGCTGCATGGAAAGGGCCAGAACTCGACTGGATGCGCGAGGGGCTGCACGTTCTCACCCAGGCGGAAATCGCAGAAATCGACGCCGCGCTGGCGCATTTGCATTCGCTGGGCGACATCGATTTCCCCGACATCAGCCCGCAGACTTTCCCGCTGGACACGATGGGCCGCTTCATGCGCGAACTGCCGGCGTTCCTGCGCAACGGCCGCGGCTTCATGATGCTGCGCGGCCTGCCGCGCGAGCGCTATTCCGACGACGACATGACGCGCATTTACTTCGGTCTGGGGTCGTATGTCAGCAAGCCGGTGACGCAGTCGTATCTCGGCGATGTGCTCGGGCACGTCGTGAACGTGAGCGACTACGAGCCGAAGTCGCGCGGCTATCGCAAGGGCGGCGGCCAACTGATGCATACGGATTCGTGCGACATCATCGGACTGATGTGTCTACGCACCGCGATCTCGGGCGGCGAAAGTCGCATCTCCAGCGCGCTCGCCGTGCATAACGAACTATTGCGTACCCGGCCCGACCTGCTCGACGCGCTGCGCGAAGGGCTGTTCCTGAAGCGCACTGACGAAGACGGCCGGCGCGCAACACGCACTTTCAGCGAACACAAGGTGCCGTTCTTTACGGACACCGCAGGCGAAGTGATCTGCTATCTGCCGACAGGTTACGCGCGCCTTGCCGAGAAAAGCGGACAGTGCCCGTTCAGCGAACTCGAATCCGAAGCGCTGTATACGGTGCGCAAGATCGCGGCATCGCCGGAGTTCTATCTCGACATGGGCTTTCGCGACGGCGATATCCAGTTCCTCAACAACCGCGTGCTGGTGCACGGCCGCACTGATTACCAGGACGCCGGGCCGCTCGCCGAACGCCGTCATCTGCTGCGCCTATGGCTCTCGGTCGCCGACTGGCCCGCAATGCCCGACTCGCAGGTGTTCCACAAGCCGGAGGATTTGCGCATGTGGGCGCAATATCGCCGTCCGTTTGCGGAGCTCCCTTCAACGCACGACCGCCTGCTGCTCGAATCGGGCGAGGTCGCGAAGATGGTGGATTGACGCAGCATGCGAACGGAGATCTCCATGCTTAAGCCATTCAGAATGCGCAGCAAGCTGTTCGTGCCCGCCTGCCGTCCGGATTTTTTCGACAAAGCCGCGGCGAGCGACGCCGATGCGCTGTCCATCGATCTTGAAGACTCGGTTGCGGAGCGCGACAAGACTCGCGCGCGTGAGGCCGCAGCCGCGTGGCTTGCGAATATCGGCTCCGTGGAGAAGACGATCATCGTGCGTGCGAATGGCATCGGCACGCCGCATTTCGAAGCGGACCTGCGCGCAGTGGTCAGACAGGGGCTCGACATCGTGAATGTGCCGAAGATCGAATCAGCGGAGGATGTACGTAAGATCGACATCTTGCTCGAAGAACTCGAAGCACGTGCGGGACTCACGCGCCGCGTGCTCCTGCTTGCCAACATCGAATCCCCGAAGGGTTTGCGTCTTGCCGCGGAGATCGCACTGGCGAGCGATCGCGTCATGGGCTTGCAGATCGGTTATGGCGACCTGTTCGAGCCGATCGGCGTCGAGCGTCATCAGCGCGCCGCGCTCGATCACGTCATGCTGAAAGTGCGCTTCGCGGCGGCCGAAGCGGGCATCGACGCCTACGATGGCGCGTTCGCCCGTGTCGCGGATCTGGCCGGCTTCGCACAGGAAGCCGGCCGTGCCCGCGCAATGGGTTTCGCCGGCAAGACGTGCGTGCATCCCCGGCAGATTGCGGAAGCCAACCGTGCTTTCGGGCCTAGCGCGGAGCAGATCGCGTTTGCGCGCCGGGTTGTCGAGGCCTGGGACGCAGCGCTCGCGCGTGGTCATGGCGCGGTGTCGGTGGATGGCGTGATGATCGACCAACCCTACGCGACACGCGCCGCGCAATTGTGCGCGATGGCCGAGGCCAATTGATGCATTCGCACGCAAAATAGATGTGGGGGACGCAACGATGCCGCATGCACAAACGCTGGCACAGAAGTTAATCGCCAAGGCTTGCGGGCGCGACGAGGTGGCGGTGGGCGAGATCGTCACGTGCGATGTCGACCTCGCGATGTTCCATGATTCGAGCGGTCCGCGCCGCCTTCAGCCGATGCTCGACGAACTGGGCGCGCAGTTGTGGGACCGATCGAGGATCGTCCTCGTGATCGACCACTATGTGCCGGAAGCCGACGACGAATCGCGCCGTATCGTGCGCATTGCAAGAGAATGGGCGAAGCAGCAGGACCTGCCCCATGTGTACGACAGCGTCGGTATCTGCCACGTCGTCCTGCCGGAACGTGGGCACCTGCGGCCAGGCATGTTTTGCGTAGGTGGCGATTCGCATTCGCCGACAGGCGGCGCATTTGGCGCATATATGTTCGGCATTGGCAGCACGGAAATGCTGGGCGTCGTCGTGTCGGGACAAATCTGGGTGAAGGTGCCCGAGACGCTGCGCATGCATTGGCACGCACGGCTCGCGCGGGGCGTCACCGCGAAAGACATGATGCTGCACATGATCGGCCGCTTCGGCATGAACGGCGGGCGCTATCAGGCCGTGGAGTTTTGCGGCGAAGCGGTCAGCGCCCTGTCGATGCAGGAACGCATGACGCTCTCGAACATCAGTGCTGAAATGGGCGCGCAAGCCGGCCTGATCGCGCCAGACGCGATGACGCTCGACTATCTTCGCGCAGTGGGTGTCACGCATGACATCGACATCATGCGCTGGCAAAGCGATGCCGACGCACCCGCCGAAACGCATCACTTCGATGCCGCCGCGCTGGCGCCGCAAGTGGCCGCGCCGCATAGTCCCGAGAATACGGACGAGGTGCAGGCCTTCGGCGATATCGAGGTGCAGGTTGCCTATATCGGCGCGTGCACAGGCGCGAAGCTCGACGATCTGCGCGCCGCGGCCACGGTGCTCAAGCACCGGCGGGTTGCGCAAGGCGTGCAGCTGGTCGTTGCGCCCGCCAGCATGCGCGACCAGCAGGCCGCGACGCGAGAAGGCGTGATGGCGATTCTCGAAGCAGCGGGCGCGCAGGTGCTCGCCACATCGTGCGGCGCCTGTTCGGGCTATGGCGGGCAGATTCCGGAAGGCAGCACCGTGATCTCCACGACCGCACGCAATTTCAAAGGACGTATGGGTTCGGAGACGGCGCAGGTTTATCTGGGCTCGCCTTATACCGTGGCGGCATCCGCCCTGCGCGGACGCATCACCGATCCGCGCGAGGTGCTCGCATGAGCGATGCGCAAATGCATCGCGTCTGGCGCGTCGGCGCGGATATCGACACCGACGCGCTGGCGCCCGGCGCGTACATGAAATTCGCTATCGGCGAAATTGCCAGACATTGTCTGCAGCGACAGCGCGCGGACTTCGCAGCAAACGTGCGGCCTGGCGATGTCGTGGTGGCGGGGCCCAACTTTGGCATCGGCTCTTCGCGGGAACAGGCGCCGGCCGCGCTCGTGCATCTCGGCGTGCGCGCCGTGATCGCGCCTTCGTTCAGCGGGCTCTTTTTTCGCAACGCGTTCAATGTCGGTCTCGTGTTGCTCACGTGTGCGCAGGCGGAAACGATCGCGGATGGCGAGCATATCGTCATCGATCCGCTGCATGGACGCATCCTGCGCGAAGACGGCGGCGCGCTCACCTGCGACCCGTTGCCCGCTTTTCTGCTCGACATGGTCGAGGCGGGCGGTCTTTTCAACCTGCTCAAGCAACGTTACTGAGCGACCAAAGCATGACACGACAAACCAAGGGACTCGCGGCGCTGCTCGCGCGGGGCACGGTGCTGGCGCCGGGCGTCTACGACGCCTTCTCCGCGCTGCTCGCGGAGCAGGCCGGGTTCGACGCGCTGTATTTGTCGGGTGCGTCGATTGCCTATACACGGCTCGGCCGTTCCGATGTCGGGCTCACCACCTTCACCGAAGTCGCGGATACGCTCGCGCGTATCACCGAGCGCGTTGCACTGCCGGTGATCGTTGATGGCGATACGGGCTTCGGCAATGCGCTCAATGTGCAGCGCGCCGTGCGCGGCTTCGAGCGCGCGGGCGCGTCGATGATCCAGCTCGAAGATCAGACTTTCCCCAAGCGCTGCGGACATCTGGATGGCAAGAGCGTGATTCCCGTCGACGAGATGTGCGGCAAGCTGCGCGCCGCGCTCGATGCCCGCGCGGATCCGGACACGCTGATCCTCGCGCGCACGGACGCGCTCGCCGTCGAGGGACTCGACGCTGCGCTCGACCGCGCCGAGCGCTATCTGGAAGCGGGCGCCGATGCGCTTTTCGTCGAAGCGTTGCGTTCTGCCGAGCAGATGGACGCAGCTTGTGGCCGGTTTGCGTCGCGCGCGCCGTTGCTCGCCAACATGGTGGAAGGCGGCAAGACGCCGGTGCAGAGCGTGCAGGCGCTCGCGGCGCGAGGCTTTCGCATCGTCATCTTTCCGGGCGGCGCGGCGCGCGCGGTCGCTCACACGCTGCGCGGTTTCTACGACAGTTTGTTCGAGCACGGCACGACTGCGCCGTGGCAAGGCCGCATGGTGAAGTTCGACGAGTTGAATGAGATCATCGGTACGCCAGCTTTGATGGAGGAGGCGCGACGCTACGGATGAAGGGTGGGCGCACCGTCCGACCGACTCGGCCGCCTCCGCCTCATAAGCATTTGCTATTGCGCAAGAACGAAGCCGTCTTGGTGTGATTCGCCGTGGCGATATACCGTTGTATCCGTATATCAGCCACCCGGAAGCCACGATCGATCATGTACAAAGCCATCAGGAAAAGCCCGTCGGCGGCGCAAGCCGCCGACACGATTCTTGCCGCACTGCGCGCTATGGTTTTGTCGCGGTAAGGATCAACGAGCTGGCGAGATCGGTATGCGAAGTACTACTTATATGGCGAGGTCATAGAATTGGTCAGCGTCGGACCGATGGGATCCGCGAGCACGCTGCTTCTGTCCTTTTGCAATCGTATGCATCAGCTCAATGCCGGCGAGCAAGATTCGGGCACAGCGAAAAGACTTGAAACCGAGCATTGGTCGCGCCCGTCGCTTGATCGCCCGATGGTCCTGCTCAACCAGGTTATTGAGCTATTTGGACTGGCGGATTTTGATGGGTACTTCACGATTGGCATTGATCGCTTTGAGAGCGGCGAGGTTCGTGCCGCTTCGGTCGATCGTCACGGTGTCGGGTTCGCCGTTCTGATCGATAGATTTCTCGAAGTACCGCCGCGCTGCGGTCTTGTCACGATGGGCCCGCAGCAGGAAATCGACCGTGTTGCCGGCCTTGTCGACCGCGCGGTACAAATATTTCCACTGCCCCTTGACCTTGATGTACGTTTCGTCCATGCGCCAGGTCTTACCGACCGGGCGCTTGCGACAGCGAAACGCTTTCTCGAGCACGGGCAACAGCTTCATCGCCCAGCGATGCACGGTCGAGTGATCGACCGCAATGCCGCGCTCGGCCATCATCTGTTCAAGATGGCGCAGACTCAACGGATACGCCACGTACCATCGCACGCACAACAGGATGATGTCGAGCCGGTAGTGCAGGCGCTTGAGGACTTTTGCCACGGCCGGATTCAGGTTCTGTTTCATCGATCAAAGCGTTCGCTTAAACGGAGCCAGCATAGCAGCTCGCCTTATTGCGACAGAACCGATCCAGTTGCATGTGCGGCAAACGGCAGCGCAGTTAGCGCAACGGCAGCGGCGAGGCGAACATTCATCGTTTTCACTTGGAACTCCATAGTCAGATGGGTTGATTCAATATCGACGGTGCTATTTGCAGATGCATGCTGCAACGCGAGCCTGAAGGGAATCTTAAGCAGAACACCCTCGCGCAGGCACGCGAAGCCGGATTAGACTTAACGATCGATGCCCATGATCAGGGCCAGTAATTTGCAGCGGACTCCGCTGCCTGCCTGTTCCTTTTGGAGTGCGACGAAATGCGAGTATTACTTGTCGAAGATGATGATTTGATAGGAAGCGGCGTCGAAGAGGGTCTGCGCGATGCAGGAATGACAGTCGACTGGGCGCACGATGGACGGGAGGCGATGCTGGCGCTGACTACAACAGAGTACGAGCTGGTGGTGCTCGATCTCGGTCTGCCGAAACTATCTGGAACCGAGTTGCTGGATTGGCTGCGAGGCCGTCGCGACGATACGCCCGTTCTGGTCATGACCGCGAGGGACACGGTAGCCGACCGGGTAGGAGGTCTGACTGCCGGCGCCGACGATTACCTAGGCAAGCCCTTTGATCTCACTGAACTGATTGCGCGATGCCGGGCGCTTTTGCGCCGCGCGCATGGTCGCAGCGTCGAGACAATCGAGTATCAGGATCTGTGCGTCGATCCCTCGACGTTCACGGTCACACGCAACGGTCTGCTCCAGCCATTGACTTCGCGAGAGTGCGCTGTGCTGATCGAGCTGCTGACGCATCAAGGTACTCCACTCTCGCGCCCGCCTCGAGGAAAGTCTTTACGGCTGGCAGGAAGAGGTAGAGAGCAATGCCGTTGAGGTGCACATCTCCAATCTGCGCAAAAAGCTCGGAACAGGATTGATCAGGACGATCAGGGGTGTTGGGTACGTTGTGGAGAAGACATCGTGACAGGGTCAATCCGTCAACGTCTGATGCTACTGGTGCTGGCAAGCGTCTCGGTAGTCTGGGTGGCGGCCCTCGTTTCGAGTTATCGCCAGGCCGTTCATGAAGCCGGTGAGTGGGACGACGCGCGAATCGAACAGGCTGCTCGCACACTCACGCTTGTGGATACCAATGATCTGGCGGCGCTTATCGAAGATGGATTTCACACGTCCGACGATGACGGCGACGATGACCTGTCACGCCGGCTCCTTTATGAGGTACACGACGCCGAAGGGCGCCTGCTTGCAGCGAGCCCCGGTTTGCCGCGTGCTGCCGCGAAGGAGCCGCCGTCGTCTCAGGAAGCGGCAGGCGCTGTAGCGAAATATGACGCCCTCAAATGGAATACCTACGTGCTCCATGACGCGGCGCATGGCAGGAGTGTGCAGGTATTTGAACGTAGGGATAGCCGGGCCGATCTGGGCGCCGGAGTGGCGCGCCGCATCGCGAAGCCGCTTGCTTATGCGCTGCCGGTTCTTGCACTGCTGATCTGGGTGGGCATTGGCAGCAGCCTCGCGCCGCTTAAAACACTCTCGCGGGCCATCGGTGTCAGAAACGCCGACAACCTGGAACTGATCGATATGCGTCGCACGCCGGCCGAAGTGCGTCCCTGGTCGATGCGCTCAACATTCTGTTCCCGCGGCTGCGAGGGTCACTCGACCGTGAGCGGGCCTTCACGGCCGATGCTGCACACGAACTCAAATCGCCACTGGCGGCGATCAAGGTTCAGGCACAGGTCGCCCTTACCACGCGGGATCCGGCAAAACAACGCCTCGCGATGCAGCGGGTCGTTGAAGGTGTCGATAGGAACACACATCTGGCGGATCAACTTCTGTTGCTGGCGAGACTTGACGAAGGTGTATCCGCACCAGCTTCGACCGTGGAACTCGATGCCATTGCCCGCGAATGCATCGCTGTTCACGAAGCAAATGCGTCGTCCAAAGGGATCGGCTTAGTCCTGAACGACGATGCACACGTGACGATGTTAGTGGAGCCCGCACTCGTGCGTATCCTGTTGGACAATCTGGTGGACAACGCTATCAAGTATGGCGAGACGGGAGGTAGTGTCGAGGTCGTGACCCGGAGAACGTCGGATGCAACCCTACTGCTTGTGCGAGATAACGGTCCAGGCGTAAGGGAGCAGGATAGGTTACGTCTGAGCGATCGCTTTTTCCGGGCTGGCGGAAGCCGTCAAAGCGGTAGCGGATTGGGGCTCTCGATCGTCGCGCGAATCGTGGCTCGCCTTGATGGACATTTAACCTATACATCGGGCATTGACGGCCGGGGGTTGGGCGTCGAGGTCAGGTTCCCAGCCACCTTGTCCTCCAATTCGCCATAAGCGCTCGCAGCGTTGCACGATCCATTGGAGGGGGCCGACACATCGATCCATGCGCGGCGCCTCATCGACTCGTTATGTGACGAGCCTTGCGCATGAACGAGCAGCGGAACTGTCACGTTAAATTGCTCGCGACGCAATGACGGAGGGGACACGCGCTTGCTCAGAAAACGGGCGGATTTTGGGTAGCCTCAGTGAAACAATGCCAGGCGGCGAAGCGTGCGGCAAGCTGTTTGCGATAGAGCGAGGCGCGTAGCAAATGTCGTTTGAGCGCGAGGTGTTGCGGAATCGGACCGAAGCTCGATAAGAAAGCCTGCGTGCGTTCAGGATCGCGGAAGCCACGCATGCGTCGCTCACGCTCGCGCGTCGGTTGATGGCTGTTTTCAGCGCGGTTATTGATCCGCGCGCTGGCTTTGACGAAGACGTGCCTGAAGTGAGCCAGCGCGGGGATCCCGGCTTTCGCTGCTGGATAGCTGCGCAGCCGGTCGGTCACAAACGTGCGCGGTATCTCAGGACACGAGGCAAGCACGCGCTTGAAAAACCGCTTCGCTGCAGCCTTGTCACGGCGCTTCTGTAGCAGGATATCGAGTTCACCCGTGCTGATCGACGGCGCACCACAACAGGTAGGGTTTGCCGCGCAACGTCACGAATACTTCGTCAAGATGCCATGTGGTGCCGGGCTTGCGACGTGCAGCCTTGACGCGATGCGCGAATCTCGCGCCGAACCTGTCGGCCCAGCGTCGGACCGTTTCGTAAATGACGACACCCCCGCGCTCGAACAGCAGTTCTTCAATATCACGCAGACTGGGCTGAAACCCGAAATGCCAGCGCACCGCGCAGCTGATGACCGCCGCAGGAAAGCGGTGACCGTGGTAAAGCGATTTTGCATTTTTCATCACGCGATCTTACTCGACCGCCTCAGCAACGTGACAGTGCCCCACGAACATTTGCCCCGCTATCCAGCGGCCTTGATGATAAGTTGGGTGATCTCGTCGGGATGGGAGATCAGCGAGAGATGGCTTGCCTTGACCTCGATGGTTTTGGCGCCCATACGCTTGGCCATGAAACGTTGGAGATCGGGGTTGATCGTTCGGTCTTCCGTTGAAACCGCGTAGAAACTTGGCTTCGTTCGCCAGGCGGCCCGTGTCGTCCTGCCTGCGAGCAGAGCCTTCTGGAAAGGCTCCTGCACGGCATACAGAACCCTGGCCTTCGCTTTCGGAAGGTCGCCCGCGAAATCGCGCAGAAACGCTTCCTCGGTAAGACGTCCTTCGTCGCCGTCGAAGACAATCCCGGCGGAGGCGGGCGGTGTTGGATATGTCCTGGCCAACGCCGTGTAATCCTCGCCAGCATCCGGTGCCCGTGCAGCCACATAGACAAGGGCAGAAACACCTGGATGCGTACCGGCTTCTGTCACGATCATTCCCGAAAAGGAATGTCCGACCAGAACCGTCGGACCATCCTGCCGCTCCAGCACCCGCTGGGCCGAGGCAACCGCATCGGGCAATGTCGTCAAGGGGTTTTGGACAGCCGTGGCATTGAACCCCGCTGCCTGCAATCGCGATATTACTTCCGACCAGCATGACCCGTCAGCAAACAGCCCATGCACGAGAACGATATTGCGCGCCTTCCCCGAACCTGGCGTTCCTGCTACGCCGCGAGTAGAAATAAGCGACGCGGCAGCGCCGACAACGAGGGCGGCCGAGAAATTACGTCTGTTGATCGTCATGATCCGTCTTCCTTCTTAAGGTTATCTGCTTGGTGAAATGTGTCGGGCGCACGCGTTTGAATGTCCGCGTCAACTCACTTGCTTGTTGGCATCACTGCTTCGTTAGACTGGCTAAAGACCAACCTCCGCGGTGTCGGTTAAGCGTTGCCGATCGCACGTTGAACTCTGCTGGTGTGTCTGTCGCAATGGATCTAGACACTTTGTCAGGACTATCCAGTTACTTGGCTTTTCGCTTCAGGCGCCTGCGGTACGGGCAGGATGATCTCCGAAGCTACCTTCCAGTCCTTGCCGATTTTTATCCAGTTGATTAACAGTAGAAACGGCTTGGGGGTTCCGTCCTGACCTGCATAGGAGACCGTGATATCCACCGGCGCATAAGATTGCGCTATGTCCTTCGTCAAGCCGACGACCTTGAATTTCGAACAATCCGGCCGCAGCACGACGGGGCCGGAGGTGCCGATATCGCGCAGTTTCTGATCAATCGCCTCATTGCCCCAGAAGCCAGCCCAGTTCCCTTCCGTAGGGATCGCACTTTTAGCAACGAGAAGGGCCGAAGGAGATTGCCAGAACATCTCATGGAGCGCTTTGAAGTCGTGGCGGTTGGCTAATTGCATGAGATGGTCAAAATCCGATCGAAGTGTGTTCAGCGTCTTCACGTCCAGGGGTTCCTTATAGATGCCAGAAGTGCTCGCGAGACATCCTGTAGAGAAAGTCAGTGTGACGACAACGGTCAATATCATTTGGCGCATGATCGGATTCCGGTGGGGAAATAGACGGTTCTTTTCGGCGTTGGGCAATCGTGTGGCGGCCCCATCGCAATGCTTGCGGCGTCCGAACGAGCATGGATTGATTGCTCTCGAAAACAAGACGGCGGTATTACCCTTCAGGCAGCGCGATGTGCGCCCGTTGTGCGGCGGGTTCAGAATCAGGTTTGGCCGGCTGATTGACTCGCATCAACTAAGCATCTTCGTGTGATCGACGCACGCTCGTCCCCCTTCAGCTCGAAAATGCTGTCGATCTCGACCGGGATGCCCATCGGCAACGAATGCACTCCCAGCGCGCTTCGAGCCGGCAGATTGTCTTGCCCAAACAGCGTCAGCAAGAGGTCACTGGCGCCATTGGCCACTTGCGGATGCTGGGTGAACGACTGTTCTGCACGCACGTAGACTGTTAGCCGGCTGCATCGTCCGACGTTGTCGAGTCCGCATGCCTCGTCGACACAGGCCAGGATCATGAGCATCGTCAGGCGCGCCGCGTCTTGCGCCTGCTCCAGAGACATATCGCGGCCGACCATGCCGACGATTGGCTTGCCGTCTTTGAAAGGGCCGAGTCCGGATACATACAGTTGGCTCCCCGAAACGGAAACCGTTCGATAGGAGCCAAGCGGCTTGATGGGCGACGGCAATTTTAGGCCCGCTTGCGCGAGGCGCTCGAATACATTCATGTTCGGGCTCAACGTAAGAAGAAGAGATAGATTTGGCCTGGTGAATATAGCGCGGTGCGGTGAGTTCGCGCGTCCGATGCAGCGGACGACGCTCGTCGGTTGCGGATCGATTCCGCCTGCCGAAATGAACGACTGCTCGCGCACTAGCGCTGTGCTTGCGGATGGTTGCCTGACTTCCAACGCGTTGATGTAATCGAGCAGTTCGGCCAACGCATCACATATCGAGAAGCGTGCGAGTCCCGTTTTACAGATGCTGATGTGTACGCACCACGGGAAAGTCAATCTCCGTGTTTGTAACGACGTTGGCGTAGTTGGTCAAGACGCTCAGTGCGATGTGCACGACAATCTCGACGATCTGCGCATCCGTGTAGCCAGCCCCCTTGACGACGCGCAGATCGTCGTCGGAAACGCGGCCACGCTCACGCGCGACCTTCGCGGCGAACTGCACGGCAGGGGCGGCCTTTGCATCATTCGAGCCACCATTTCGATTGGCGGACATTTCCGCTTCGTCGAGCTTCGCCACGTTCCTTCCCAAATAGCTGTGTGCCGACATGCAATAGTCGCAGCCGTTGATTTCGGCGACGGCGAGAGCGATACGCTCGCCGGTTTGGGCTGGAAGCGCGCCTTTTACCAAGGCTCCGGCCAGACCGAGGTAGCCCTCGAGCGCTGCAGGGCTGTTGGCCAGCAGGCGAAACAGATTCGGCACAACACCCAGTTTCTTGTTGACGGCCTCAAGGAAGGGCTGGGAAGCGGCGGGTGCATCTGCGATCGTGGCGGGTATCTGAAGACGGGACATGTCGGTTCTGCCTTTGGAAACAAGAGAAATTGTCGAAAACAATGGACGCGTATACTTTTTTTCTGAAAGACCATCCCGGTACAGACCATCGAAGAGCGGTCCGCAGGACGGTGCGCGGAAGCCTGGATATAACGCGCCCCCGCGAGGAGCACTACACTTGAAGGCAAAGCGCGGGATGACGGAGCCGCCGCGCCTTCGTCTCCTGCACCAACCGTGAACCGCCTATTTCGCAGCGGCCTCAATCGCCTTTGCCAGGCCGTCGGGATCGGTAAGGAAAGGCGTATGACCGGTCTGCAGGGTGTACTGCGCTCTCACGGGGGTTGCGGCAACCATCTTCGCCTGGAACGAGGGGCTGATGACCTGGTCCATGGCCGTGTGGATATAGACCTTGTCGACCTGGCCAAAGTTGGTGGATGTCAGATGCACGGGAGTTGCTAGCGGGCCCACGGGTTCATCCAGAATCAGATTCGGGATTACCTTGCGCAATTCGTCAGGACCTCCATTGGCAAAGAGATCCGCGCGTGCAGAATATTCGATGGAGGCAATGCCCTTTTCCTTGTCGATCTGCAGATGCGGTCCGATTTTGGCGTCTGCGTCCTTGTTGGCCATCGATACTAGCGAGTCACCATTTTGCGGTAGGTACGCAGCAACGAAGACCAAAGTCTTGATCTTCTTTGGCGCCGTTTCCGCAGTGTCGGCGATGACGATGCCGCCGAAGCTGTGACCGACCACGACGGCCGGGCGATGGGATTGGTTCAGCGCTGCAACCACCGTGTCGCGATAGAGGTCAAGGCTGACCTTGTCCGGTGTGGCGGGCGCACCCGGACGGCCTGGCAGGTCAACCGCCACAACCTTATAGCCATCGGTCTGAAGCCTGGACGTGACATGTCCCCAGACCTGAGCGTCTTCGAAAGCGCCGTGGACCAGAACGATCGTGGGCTTTTGCGCAGCCATCGCACTGGTAACGAACGCGAATGCTGAAATGGAAAGAGCAGCGAGGAGGAGTTTCATCTACATTGATTCCTTAAAGAGACATGGGTGCCGCAGTCGTGAATTTGAACTTGGCTTTGAAAAAATCGCTGGATACGCCGCGGCTTCTCTATTTCACGTAGGAATCCATATCAATGCTACGTCAAAGAAGAACTGATGGGCGCGGATCGACGAATTGTCCGAGATCGTCCGATCTTACTAATGCATAGAGGCAGACACGGCCTTCACGCCACCTATACGACAGTGACGCTGGCGGCGGCACTCGCGCTTCCGATCCAGGCACATGACGCAAGCGCGTGTGCTGCAACGAGAGGTTTGATTGAAAGCGGTCTTTGCTAATTGGGTATGAGGGATATGAACCATAGTGCGTGAGAGTGTTCTGTCTCTTCAGATACGGTAGGACCTTGGCTATCTACTCTAAAGAACGTATCTGGGACTGACCATATCTCAGCGTCTGATTTGCATGATCTTTCGTACGATCGACGCACCCGGACAGGCGGAGCAGATCGACCCCGCGTGGGGATTGGTGCGATGCCGTTGAAACGAAACCACTGCAATGACAGCTACTACCGACGGATTGAGCCAACGGTGTGAAAAGGACTGTCAAAGGAGTTCCGAACTTCGCGCGACAAAGGCACCTGTGTGTGCGATTCGATGCGCGTCACGCGGTGGATAGCCGAACTCCTCCTTGAAAGCGCGACTGAAGGCAGCCTCCGAACCGTAGCCAGCACTGTGAGCTACTTCGGTCACCTTCAAGGTTCCTACGCGTAGCAAGTCTGCTGCGAGCGTCAATCTCCACCGTGTCAGATAGCGCAACGGTGGAAGCCCCACTACTGCCGTGAAGCGGTCCGAAAACATCGATCGCGACATCATCGCCGTCTCGGCGAGCGACGAAACTGTCCATGCACGGTTAGGTTCCAGATGCATTGCGTTCAACGCACGGCCGACGCGTTCGTCACTCAGTCCGGACAGCCAGCCGACCCGATCGCCTTGCCGGCTGACCCACATCCGCAAGGTGCGAATAACGAGCAAATCGATGAGCCGCGAGATCATCAGCGCTGACCCTGGCCCGGCGCTACGCGATTCCACGTCAAGAAAATGCGAGATGGAGGCCAGCCAGGCGGGTTCGCTAACTTTGTCGCATGTCAGATGAATCAGCCCGGGAAGCCCGGTGAGCAGAGAGCGTAACGGTGCCCCGTCAAAATAGAACGATCCCGCGAGAAAGGATCCTGCCACGCCTTCGTCAGTCGCCCATTTGAACGTCTGCGCATCTTTGCTGGGGGTAAAGTCCACCCCCGCCTCAAAGCGTTGATGTGGTTTCCTGCTCGGCTCGCTTCGAATCGTATGTCCATCCGCATGAGGCAAAAGAACGAAGTCGCCTGAGCGCAGCATCACGGAGGCGCCATTGCGTTGAGACACTGACAGTTCGCCGGTGCGCAAATGCAAAAACGTCGCCGGTCCTGGCGGAAAAGTCACCTCGGTGGAACTGCCCAGCTCGCCGTGGAAAACGTGGTCCCCGCGAAGGCGAATCAGCTTGAGTACCTGGGACAGGACATCGACGTGCTCGGACGGCATGAGTTACTCCTTTAGGACATGTTCACAAGACTGCGCCCATCAACGATGTGTGCAGGGTCAAGAGACTAACGGCTGCTTTAGGGGCAGCATCGTACCGTGAATGCCCCTTCCGATATGCGGACATATCTTCGGCGGACCGAACGTCACGCCGGGCGGGTTGTCCGATCCCAGCTTGTCTTCAGGCATTCGAGCATTTCGCAAGAGTGGCGCTAATGGCCGTTCACGGTCCGATGCCGATTGCATAGGATGCGCGCTGCAGATGGACTCGCGTTGGACCGTCACCCCATCCGGCAATGGACCTCGTTCAATCTCGGCCATTCACACATCGGTCGATACCGCGTAGTAAGAGATAATCGCGCTGCCGTAGTAAAGTAACTAACAAAACTCTGACTGGAGCAGAAATCAATGCAGCTTCTCGATCATGTTTCGATCGGTGTTCCCGACCTTGACGCAGCACGACCGTTCTACGACTCGATCATGAAGGCACTCGGAGCAACTAAGGTCTACGACCGTACCAATGCGCTCGGTTACGGGGATCGTTGCACGTCGGACGATACGAAATCGACGTTCCTGGCTGTCTATCTGGACTTAAGCAGGATCGACATGAACAAGCGCCATTGGTGTTTCAAGGCGATGTCCCGCGAACAAGTGGACGAATTTTTCTCGGCGGGCCTCGCCGCCGGCGGACGTTCAGATGGTGAACCAGGGCTTCGGCCTCACTATCATAGCAACTACTATGCAGCGTTCCTGTTCGATCCGGCCGGCAATCGTGTTGAGGCGGTATGTCACACGGCCTGAATCGCCCCGGGAATCGTGGAGGCTGGTTGGCTTAAGTTAATGCGGGTTCGGCGACCGGTGTTTCAAGTTGCCGATAGTAGTTTGCCTCAGCTTCAGCAGGCGGGATGTAGCCGAGGGGTTCCATCAATCGATGATGATTGAACCAGGCCACCCATTCCAGCGTTGCCAACTCGACGGACTCCCGTGTTTTCCAGGTGCGGCGATGAATCAGTTCGGCCTTGTACAAACCGTTGATTGTCTCGGCCAGTGCGTTGTCGTAACTGTCGCCACGGCTACCAACCGAGGGCTCGATGCCCGCTTCGGCCAGTCGCTCGCTATAGCGAATGCTAACGTATTGCGAGCCTCTGTCGGAGTGATGTATCAACGTTCCATCGCCGCCTGGGCGCCGCGCATAGAGTGCCTGTTCAAGTGCATCCAGAACGAAGTCTGTAGTCATCGACGAACTGACGCGCCAACCGACAATCCGTCGGGCGAACACGTCGATCACGAAGGCCACGTAGAGCCAGCCCTGCCACGTCGAGACATAGGTGAAATCAGAAACCCGGAGCTGGTTTGGCCGCTCTGCCCTGAACTGCCGGTTGACCCGATCCATCGGGCGCGCGGCTGCCGCATCGGCAATCGTCGTTCGAACACGTTTGCCTCGCATTACGCCACGCAAACCCAGTTGCTTCATCAGCCGTTCGACCGTGCAGCGAGCCACCGCGATACGCTCCCGGTTCATCTGCTTCCAGACTTTATCCGCTCCGTAGACCCGCATGTTGGCTTGCCAGACACGCTGGATCTCCGGCCGCAGGCGTTCATCGCGTATCGCACGAGCGCAGCGGCGCGACGGATCGCGAAGCTGTGCAGCATGGCGCCGGTAGCCCGACGGGGCAATCCGCAAGACCTTGCAGATCGGCTCGACCCCGAAGGTGTCGCGATGCTGATCGATGAAGGCCTTCAGGACTTCAGGCGGCGGTCGAGCTCCGCCTGGGCGAAAAACGCACTCGCCAGTTTCAGAATCTCGTTGGCGCGGCGCAGTTCCTTGACTTCGCGCTCCAGTGCCTTAAGACGTTCGCGTTCCGACGTGCTCACGCCCTCGCGCTCGCCGCTATCGACTTCCTCTCGTTTGACCCACCCCAGCAATGTCTGGCTCGTGCAGCCGATCTTGGGGGCGATGGATTCGATCGCCACCCACTGTGACGGATATTCGCCCCGATGCTCCTGCACCATGCGCACTGCACGTTCCCGGACTTCAGCAGAAAACTTGTTCGACTTGTTCATGGCTCCATTTTCTCAAGAGTTGGAGCCTCCACCAAATCCGGGGCGGTTCAGAATGTGTCAGCTGTTTGATGAACTCGATTTGCCTCACGAACGACTCGGCCATGCCGTTGCTCTGCGGTGAACGAACGAGTGTAGTTAACGGCTCCAGACCCAACTCGCGAGCGAAACTGCGCGTGCGATGGTCGATGCAGGCAGAGCCGTTGTCGGACAGCCACTCAAACGGTGCGCCTGCCTGCGTCGTGCCGAAGCGTTGCCCGACCGCAGCGAGCATGACATCACGTACGACGCCGCCGCTATGGCCGCCAGTGGTCGCTGCCCAACTGATGGCTTTCCGGTCACGGCAGTCCAGTGCCAACGTCACGCGCAACGGCGAGCCGTCGTCACAACGGAACTCGAAGCCGTCCGAGCACCAGCGGACATTACTCCGGGCAACGGCAATGCGTCCATCATGTCGGCGCGTCGGACGGTACGAGCGCGTCTTTAGAACATCGTGCGAAGTCCGATTGCCACGCCTACCTGATTGGTCCGGCCAATGGTGTTGGTCGGAACGCCCTCGCCGTTGACCCCGCCGGGGTAGTCGGCGGAAAAGGCGCCCGTGCCGCGCGCGAAGTCCGCGATCCCGTAGACTTCCGTGCGCCTCGTGAACGAGTATTCGGCGAGAACGGTGGCCGATTGGTTCACCCCCCTGCCGAGCGTGCCGTCGAGCAATTCAGCATTGCGCGTCTGCCCGTAATAGTAGGCGAACGTGAACAGCAGCGCAGGCATGGCGTGCCAGTTCGCACCGACGTAATAGGTGTCGTCGATACGGTTGGGGCTTCCCCCCTTCAGTGTCGGCGCGCCGGATTGCTGCATGTAGCTGTCAGTCAAACCAGTGTGGTCCTGCCCCCGCAGCCAGCCGGCCAGGAGGCGGATGTCGTGGGTGACCTGAAACGCGCCGCTGATGTGCAGGAAGTTGGTCTTGGCGCCGTTGGTCAAGCTGCCGACACTGGTGCCAACCGAAGAGCCAGTCACAGATGTCGGAACGGAGACCTGCTGGAAGCCTGCGTTGAGCATGGCAGGGCCGTACGTGTATGTCAGTTCCACGGCATAGGTGGCGCCGAGACCGACCGCGCCCGGCTGGTTGCCAAAGCCGTAAAGGGCAATGACATCCAGGCCATCGAAGCTGCCCTTGTACTTGACCGAGTTGTTGACTTCAAGGTAAGGGCCAATGCCGTTATACATCCAGCTGTTTTGCCAATAGTTGCCAACGGTCAGCGGGTCGAAGATATCGCCCAAGGTGTCGTAGGCCGGCGCATATTGCCTGCCAAAGGTCAGCGAGCCCCACGTTTTGTTCGACAGACCCACGAAAGCTTGCCGACTGAACAGTGTGCCAGGGGCGTGTAGTTGCCCATTAAAGGCTTCGAAGCCGTTTTCAAGGCGGAAGATTGCGGACCAGCCGTCCCCCAGATCCTCACTGCCCCTCAAGCCCCAGCGGCTGTGGGTTTCCGGGCCGGACGTCATGGCGACCTGGTCGTTGCCGCCCGGGCCGGCATTTGTCTGATACCGGATGGCTTCATCGACGATGCCGTACAGCGTGACCGAGGTTTGTGCGAATGCCGACGGCGCCGCGGCAGCCAAGAACACGCCAGTGGCGCCGGAAATAAGTATTCTTTTCATTAGCAATCCACAGTAATTAGTAAGCTGACTGGGAAAGTTTTTCAACGCTCGAACAATAAGACCGTGAAGGGAGCGTAGCCTGTCATTTCATTGAGGCACAGAGGTTAGTTACGGAGTGTTGTTTATTTGCGCTGTTGGGCCAAGTATGTGCAAATCGTCTGATGATTTACGTGCGGGATAACGACCTTTAGTTGGATCTTGATGCGCTGCGCTGCTTTGAGCACATGGCACTGCCGATGCCGGGTCGGCTAGGGCATGGAGAAGGACTGCTTTTTATCGCTGCGGCAACAGACCTCGGTCAGCGTCAAAAAAATTCGCAGCACGCCAGACACCTGCAGTTCCCGACGATTACATTGCGCGGGGAAGTTCGGCGCGCACAGCGCCACCTGGCTGACTCGATTGCCACCATTCGCTGCGAACTGGCGGTCCGACCGATAGCCGGAGGCGACCGGGTTCGTGCACCTGTCGGAACACAACCTCGCGCTCCTCGCGATGGAGTGCCCGCCAGACGCGCAGGCGTCGCTCCAGTGTTCGGCGCACGCCGCGCGACAGATGCGGGTGGGGCCCAAGCATCTCTTCCAGTAGCGCCACCGGCCGGACGCCCGAAGCGGACTGCAGCAGCGGAACCACCTCAGCGTCAAAATATCCCGGTCAGTCGATCCTCGCGTCGGCGCTGGCGTGGCGCCTTCTTCTGCGACGGTAGTCGTGGATCCTCTGCAATCTGGTAGGCCGTGGCGCCGCTGAACCCGGCGCGCGCAGCGGCACTGGCCGGCGTGGCGGCAGCGGTTCCGTGCTACGCCCGCTCCCGCTGCCGTCACACCACCACTCTCATCCTGATTGACGCGCGGCAGAGTAGGCCACGTACCACCGGACACACAGCACAATCACGTCCAGCGGATAGCGCAGCCGCCTCACCACCTTGATCCCCGGCGGTAATGTCTTGCGCGGCGTTTTGCCCGTTATGGCCATCGTGGTCATGTCAATTTCGGTCGTCGAATTTCTATATGACGGCCTTCGCGCGACAAAACCTTTCAGGGAATGTAACGTTGCTCCCTGAGCTCGGTCAGCATCTCGATATACATTTCCTCTGAATCGATGCAATCATGGAAGCCATGTTTGCGTGCCTTGATCGTGCTAGAGATGTTGTCAAAGGTCGTTTTGAAAATCATGTCGCCAAACTTCCACGACACGATTTGGTCGTACGGGTAGTTTCGAAGGTTGTGCTTCTCGACCAGCCTGTTCCACAGTTCTGCCTTGTCGGCCATCATCTGCTGTAACAACATGGGGAACGGCACACCGACCGACACATCGAAAAACTCCGCCAGACGCGGCCAGACGCGAGACCATCTGAAGGACTCGCCATTCGTGATGTTGTAAATCTCGCCTCGGCATGCGTCGGTCTCGCCTGCCCAATCGACGGCGCTCGCGAGAATTCGAGTATCGGTAATCTGGTAGAGCGCGTCGTAAGCGGCGCGCGAGCCGGGAAGAGACATTGGAACGCCCAGGGCCTTCGCTAACGTTCCATAGACAGCAATCACCATTAGCAGATTCATGGGATTGCCCACGGCAACCCCTGCAATACCCTCGGGACGAAATGCAGTCCAAGACCATGATTTGCCGACTGAACGTTCCCGAAGGAAATCTTCCTGGTCGTAATAGAAGTTCGGTGGCATATGGCGCGGGTCGCTCTCCTTCGCGGGCGATGGAATTGGGCCAATATGCACGCCGTATGCCTTGCCTCCCTGCATCAGCGTGACGTGCTGCAGGTTCGGAGCGTGCTTCTCCATGACCTCAACCATGTTCTTCAACATCCGCAGATTCACCTCGACCAGTTCCGCAGGCGTCGGCTTCTCCTGCTAGGCTGAGAACACGAGATGCGTCGCTTCAGGTACTTGTGCAAGTAGCGCCTCGCAGGCCTCTCTGTCCAACAAGTCGACCGCCAAATGCCTCGCGCGCGTCGGGAAATCAGGTGCGCGTCGGGAAACGGCGACCAGATCGACGCCCTTGGTTTCATAGTGTGCGAGTAGTCCGCGTCCGATAACTCCAACCGCGCCTGCTACGACTACTGTGTTCGTCCGTTCTCCAGAGATTCGTAATCAGAATGTTCAGCCAATCGTGACTTCGGGTCTGCTACTTCGCAACCCCGCGGAGCGACATCGATTCAATCTGTAATTCCCCCTATGAGATCGAAGCTCGTTGCAGAACTTCGGCGCCGTCCATCGTTTCAGCAACTTGCTCGCCCTGTGCAGTGCCGATGCGCCGGGCGTGGCGGTAAGCGGTGAGAAAGTGCCGGTCGTCGCTCTCCAGCACCATGCCGGCTCACGTTGACATGACGAAGTCAGGTAGAACGAACTCACCGAGCTCCTCAATGACCTCACCTGCGGGGCGTTGGCCGTATTTCAAATTGACGATCACATGGTTGACGCCGACCTCCTCCTGCAAGCTGCGCAGCAGCGCGACCAGGTGATATCGCCCCAGTTGGCAGCCCAGGTGGATCGGCCGTGGCGGTGTCTGCGGGTTATCTGTCAGGTCGATATATAGCGACTGGGTGAAGGGTTTGCGGCGCCTTTGAACACTATAACGAGCGACACCCGCATAAAGCATTAAAGTACCGCTCCCCACGGGAGTTCCGGCGAACCGGTGCAGCATCAACTTAACGGTGCCCGAGTGTCCTGAGTTTCGGGGTCAACTCCACATGCTCAGGTATGCGCGGGCCGAGGCCTGTCGCCGGCCGGCGTCGGACGTTCACGTTTTGGCTCGGGCGGTGGCGTCGGCTGCACCCGGTCGGACGGAAACAGCGCCTGCACGAGCCGGTCGATGAACTGGAAGAACCTATCTGACGCATAGCCTGCGACGAACGCGATCGCGAGCGGCGACATGGCCTTACCCTCCTGCACGATATCGCTGAAGAGTCCGATCGAAATGCCGACGATCACCGCCGTTGTCACGTGCGCACGGTTCGCGACCTTCGAATATTCTGGGTGAAAAAGGCACGCCGCAGTATCGTCGCGCAACTTGCGAAGGATGGCGGCGGTCGCGCCGAGCCAAGCGTAAAGAATCGGCAGCACAAAGCCCGTCGTCATGCCGACAAACGTCAAAATATTGTCGCGCGCGTAGTTCGCCGTCGCGCGAATCTGCTGATAGATGGCGATTTTCTGGAAGCCCTGCCTGACTGTGTCTTCGGGAATCATCCGGTTCTTCTGGTCCGGCGTCATGCCGATATCGAAGAGCGGTAAATCTATTTCCAGTGCGTGGCGCACGGAATCCGTCGTGCATTCCCAATCCGCGGCCGCCGGCGGCGTGCGCCAGATCAGGCGGAATCCGTAGTTCATGCCGTTGGAGAAAGCGAAGTTCTCGTCGGGCACGCTCACGACATCCGCTGACGCGCAATTCTGCGCATACCGGCTCGTCACGATGCCCCAGTTTTCGCCCCACGGGTCACCGAACAACGCGTACAGGTGTTGGCCCACTTCGTTCGGCAGCCAGAAAAATAGCCTGCTTATCGTTCTCGTGCGTTCGATATCCGAATACAGCTGGCGATTGTTGGTCGCGAACTTTTGTAGTGTGTCCTTGATCGCCACCGCTTCGGGCGAGTTCTGCATCTGTTCGAGAACATCGCCGGAGCGACGTTGATTCACCTGCTCGTTCGCTTTCGAGAGAGCGGCGGAGTAGGCCTGCAACTGGTTGTGCATCTTGAGCGTGATCGGATCGCTCTCGATGATGCGATCCTGAATGTCTGCGGATATCTGCTTGATAACGAAGAGTTGGCACGACAATACCAGCGCCATAAGCGTGAGTAACGCCGCCGAGACCGAGTAGTTTCGAATGGCCCTGCGCGCACCTTTGCGTGCTTCAGCACCGACGGCATCGCCGACGACCGGCGCAATCGCTTCGGTCATATGGCTCATTGCGTCGTAGAACGGCACCTCGATCGACGGCGACCAGTCGAACTCCTTTTGCGCATCGCGCGCCGCGGCGAGCGCCTTGATATCGGGAGTCGCGAGTGCTTTTCCGGTGAGCCCCGCGTGCGATACGACATCTGCGCAAGATCTCAGGTCCTCGGCGACTTTCGCATTCGGATAAGGCGCGTGCGACACGATGTACGCCATCGCGTAGTAGAACGCAGCTTCCGTTTCCGGATCGACCTCGCCTGCGTCAAGTTTCGCGCGTGCCAGTTTGACCGCGCGGATCATCGATTCGCGAATACGCACGCCCGCGCGCGCCGCCAGCGAAATGCACATCTCGCAATGCACGATGTCGTGCCTGAGTTTCTCTTGCGGCGACTCGCCGCCGATTCCGTTTTCCGAAGACGCAGCACCCATAGAAGCCTCCCAAAACGAGGATTCGTCACTTAAACGCCTGTGAGCGCCGTTCGGGGGAAACGGCTCCTGCTGTGCAACGCCCGAGCTGAAACGTCGGCTGCCGTACGCACATTGTCGTTATTGTCGAATCCTACCGGTATCACTTAGTCGTACATATTCGTTCGATAAGATTAGATCGGTTTTTCGAACTTTCCATCGCGCAATTGGGAAACGTGCGGAATGGCGCGACGTGCGCTCTGTCTTGTCGTTTTCTCACTAGGCTTTGTGGACAACGTTCGGCGCGAGGCGGCTGCGGCTAAGCGGCGCCGCTTTGCCGAAATGGCCTGGAAGGCTTGTCCATCGCGGATGATTTACGGTTGAAAGTTGTCGATCCTGGAAGTTATTTCAGTAAAAAAACCGACGCCAAGGCCCCGTTTTTGCCTCGGAATCCAGTCAAAGCGGAAGCGATTTGGTTAATTTTCCGGAAGCCAATCGAGTTCCTTCACAATGCGGCGCGCGACGGGCACCGGCGTGACTAACGACTCGTATGAAAGGCTGACGGACATCGTCCGACGGCTTCATCGGCAAGCCGGAGGCGAAGGCGGCAACGCATCGGCCGCACGTTCACCGTGCGGCTGCATCGAGACGGCGGTTCGCTGAAACTGATTCAGGAACGGCTTGGGTTTTCAGGCCTGTCTGCCCTTAAGAACTTATCCAGGCAATCCACTCGTGAAGCACGAATCCTCGTGATTGTCGTTCCACTTGTTGGAAAGGCGTTGCGGCACGCCGGTGAACCCCGCGGCTCCATGGATCATCCGCCGGTCAAAGCCGTCGCCGGGGCGGCCGGCGCCACGATTTTGCCACTCAGCGCCTTCAGCCCGAACGTCGCCACGAACGTCAGCGACGCGCACGCGACCATGAAATAGCCCGGCGCGGCGAGATCACCCGTGCGACTGATCAGCCATGTGCCGATCAGCGGCGCGGTGCCGCTAAAGAGGGTGAAGCTGAGATTGAATGCGAGCGCGACGCCGCTAAAGCGCACGCGCGTAGGAAACATATCCGCGATGATGCAGGCAAAGGTACCGTTGATCAGCGCCGCGCCCAATCCGCCGAGCAGCATCAGCGCGATCAGATCCATCCGGTGACTGACTGCCGCGTGATAGAACGGCATCGCCAGCATGATCAGCAGCAGTGCGCCTGCGCGCATCAGATGGCGGCGCGACATGCCGTCGCCGATCCGCCCGACGATCAGAATGCCGATCGACGCAGTCGCCAGCGCCACGTTCTGGCCGAGGGCGACCTGGTGCGGATCGTAGTGCAGCACCTTGTCCAGATACGCGGGCATGTGCGCAAACAGCAGGCCGTTATAGCCGGCCGTCGCGCACGTCGTCAGAATGCCCAGCAGCACGGGCCGCCAGTGTTCGCGCATCAGTTCGGCAAACGGGTGCTTCGAGGCGAACTGCTTCATATGCGCGAATTCCGGCGTTTCTTCGAGCTTGCGGCGCAGCCAGAAACCGAGCAGCCCGATCACGCCGCCGAAGATGAACGCGAAGCGCCAGCCGTATGCCGCGACGTCGTCCGGCGTCAGGACAGCATGCACGCCCAGGTTGACGGCCGCCGCGAGCAACACGCCAGAGTTGACGCAGAAGAACACGATCCCGCAGACGAAGCCCGCGCGCCGCGGCACGGTTTCGACCACGTAGGTAATCGACCCCGGCAGTTCGCCGCCGAGGCAGAATCCCTGCACGAGCCGCAGCAGGATCATCGTGAAGGTCGCGGCGATGCCCCAGCTCGCGTAGGTCGGCACCAGCCCCATGCCGATGGTCGACAGCGACACGATGATCACCGAGACGATGAACACGCGCCGCCGCCCGAAGCGGTCGCCGAACCAGCTGAGCACCGCGCCGCCGATGGGCCGCGATAGGTAGCCGATCGCGAACACCGCGAAAGACAGCAGCAGCGCCATCATCGGATCGAGCATCGAAAAGAACGCGCGGCCGATGAATTGCGCGAACACACCATAGACGACGAAGTCGTAGAACTCCAGCGCGCCGCCGAGACTCGCGAGAATGATGAGCCGCCACTGACCCGCCGTCAGGCGGTTGAACGAGGCACTGCGTACGTTGACCGCTTCGAGGTTCTGCATCGTGTCTCCTGATGCATGGCTTATCTGTAGATCCGGCGCGTCTGCCATGCAGCGACGACCGGTGTTCGCTAGAGACCGGAAACCCGCTATGTCATTCGGGCGTGGCCGTTTGCAATTCGACCGTCACGATCTGCGAGATATCGGCGTCGCCGAGACCTTGCTCGACCGCCTGCGTCAGCCAGCGCCGCACCAACGCTGCGACCGGCAGCGCCGTATCGCTCTCGCGCGCCAGCGACTCGACGGCATCGAGGTCTTTCAGCATCGTGCGGATCGTGCCGGAGGCCTGTGCCGGAGGCGCGATCATGCGCGGCATCAAAGTCTGCAGCAGCACCGAATCGGCCCAGCCGCCGGCGAGCGCGGCGGGAATCCGCGCCGTGTCGATGCCGGCATGGCGGGCGAGCCGGGTCGCTTCGGCGAGCGCCGCGATGGTCGTCATCACGATGGTCTGATTCGCCAGCTTCGTGGCTTGTCCCGCGCCGCTGCCGCCCATGCGCGTGACGCGCGCGGCGAAACCACGAAGGATCGGCGTTAATGTCTCGATCAGCGCGGCGTCGCCGCCCGCCATGATCGCCAGCGTGCCTGCCGCCGCGCCGGACGTGCCTCCCGACACCGGCGCGTCGATCCAGTCGCCGCCGGTCTGTTCGTGCCAGCGCCGGGCGAAGGCGCGGGTTTGCGACGGCGCGAGCGTCGAATGATCGACCAGCGTGGCGCCGCGATGCGCGCGGCTCGCGAGCCCGTCGACGCCGAACGCCACCGCCTCGACCGCCGCCGCGTCCGCGAGACACAGCATCACGATGTCGGCGCCGGCCGCGACCTGAGCCGGCGACTCGCATGCCACGCAATTCGTCGCCGACGCCTGCAATGCCGCAGCCTTTTCGTTCGAACGATTCCACACTCGCAGCGCATGGCCCGCGTCGGCGAGACGCTGCGCCATCGGCCAGCCCATCTTGCCGAGCCCGCAAAAACCGAGGCGGGCGCTCGTCATGCGGCGGCTCCGTCGTCGCCGGGTGTGGGTTCGTCGTACGGCCATTCGACGTTGCCCGAATGCGTCACCGCGCCGAGATGCGCGGGCCGCACCAACGCTTCGTATTTTTCGAGCACCCCCGCGAGCCGGCGCGGCGCGCGCGCGGGCGCGTCGGCGCGGCGGCGGGCGAGTTCGTCGTCGGACAGGTCGACGCGCAGAATGCCTGCGCGCGCGTCGATATGCACACGGTCGCCGTTGCGCAACAGGCCGATCGGGCCACCCGCCGCCGCTTCCGGGCCGACGTAGCCGATGCACATGCCACGTGTCGCGCCCGAAAACCGACCGTCGGTCAACAACGCCACTTTCTCGCCCATGCCCTGACCGTAGATCGCTGCCGTCACGCTCAGCATTTCGCGCATACCGGGACCGCCTTTCGGCCCTTCGTTACGGATCACGAGCACGTCGTCTTCGCGGTAATCGCGCGCCGCGACCACCGCCATGCAGTCTTCTTCACATTCGAATACACGCACCGCGCCCGTGAACGAAAGCGATTTGAGCCCGGCGATTTTCAGACATGCGCCGTGCGGCGCGAGGTTGCCGCGCAGGATTACGAGTCCGCCGTTTTCGCCGAGGGGGTCGTCGCACGGACGCACGACGGTGCCGTCCGGTCCGCTGAACGCGCTCAATGCTTCGGCGAGCGTGCCGCCACCGAGCGCGGGCACGTCGCCATGCAGGAAGCCGCCTGCCAGCAGCGCGTTCAACACGGCCGGCACGCCGCCCGCGTGATGCAGATCCTGCGCGAGATAGCGGCCGCCTGGTTGCAGATCGCCGATCAGCGGAATCTTTGCGAACACGCGTTGCACGTCGTCGAGCGTGAAGCGGATGCCGGCCTCGTTGGCGATGGCCGGAATGTGCAGCGCGGCATTGGTCGAACCGCCGGTTGCCGCCACCGCCGCGCAGGCGTTCTCGAGGCTTTCCATGGTGACGAGATCGCGCGGCAGGGGGCCGCCTTGCGTCAGGATACGCATGACTGTTTCGCCCGCGCGGCGCGCAATCGCGATCCGTTCGCTGTAGACGGCGGGCACCATCGCGGAGCCGAGCGGCGCGAGGCCAAGCGTTTCCGCGACCATCGCCATCGTATTCGCGGTGAACTGGCCGGGACACGACCCGGCCGTCGGCGTGCACTGCTTTTCGATGGCGTCCAGTTGCGCACGGCTCATGTCGCCGCGCTGCGTGGTGCCGACCGCTTCGATTGTCGTGAGAATCGTCGACTGGCGTTGCAGGCCGGTGCCGGCGCCGCCGGGCAACTGGCCCGGTGCGACACCCGGCAGCATCGCACCGCCGAACAGGAATACGCCGGGCACGTTGACGCGCACCATGCCCATCAGGATGCCGGGCAAGGTCTTGTCGCAACCGGCGACGCCGATCAGGGCGTCGTAGTTATGCGCGCGCACGAACAGTTCGACGCTGTCCGCAACCACTTCGCGCGACACGAGGCTCATCCTCATGCCGGAGTGATTCATCGACGTGCCGTCCGACACCGAGATCGCCGAGCCGCGGATCGGCACGCCACCGCCCGCTGCAATGCCGAGCCGCGCGTTGTCGGAGACCTGGTTCAGCGACATCGAACACGGCGTGTTCTCGCCGAACGTATCGACGATCGCGACGAACGGCTTTTGCATGGATTCGTCGTCGAGACCGGTAGCGCGCAGGAACGCGCGATGCGGCGCCCGCGTGACGCCGTCGGTCACCCTGCGCGAGCGATGTTTGTGCAGATTGGTCATGTGGAAAAGTCCGTTTTCTTTTGAAACTCGTGCAGTGCTGTGGCGATGGTTCGTTCAACTGCGCGCGCGTTGACCGCGGCTCAACCGGCGTTCAGCAGCAAGCCGTTTTCCGCAGCGATCACCTGGCCGGTCATGGCGGGCGCCTGCGTGGCGAGAAACCACGCCAGGTCCGCGATTTCGGCAGGCATCGACACCCGTTTGAGCGGCGCCTGTTCGGTCATTCTCTCTAGCACGCCGTCATAGGCTTGCGGGTCGAGCACGCGCAGCAACAGCCCGTCGTCGACCATGCCGGGCGCGATCGCGTTGACGCGGACATGCGGCGCGAGACTGCGCGCAAGCGAGAGCGTCAGCGTATTCACCGCGCCTTTCGACGCCGCATACGCGATCGACGACCCGGTGCCGTTCAGACCCGCCAGCGACGAAATGTTGACGACGCTCGTGCTGCGTTTCACCGTCGATAGACCGGCGGATTCGCGCAGCAACGGCACGGCTGCGCGGGTCATCTGATACAGCCCGATCAGGTTCACGCGATACACGCGCTCGAACTCGATAGCGTCGATTTCGTCGAAGGCGTTGTGCGGAATCACGCGGGTCGTGCCCGCGCAATTGATCAGCGCGTCGACACGTTGCCAGCGGCTCGCCACGGTATCCATCGCGCGGCGGCAGTGCGCATCGTTGCCGACATCCGCGTCGAATATCAGCGTGGACGCGCCGGCGTCGCGGCAGGCCGCTTCGACGGCCAGCGCTGCTTCGCGCGTGTTGTCGTCGAAGTTGCCTATCGCCACCGACCAGCCCGCTTGCGCGAAGCGCAGCGCGGTCGCCGCGCCGATACCCGAAGCCGATCCCGTCACCACGCAGACGGGGCTGCTCGATTGCGTCATATTCAAGTCCTCTGTGGAATGCTGGAATTAGGCGCGTTCGTCGAAACGGCAGAAGCGCGCTTGAGTGGCATGCGCAGCACGATCGCCGCGCCGATCAACAGCGCTGCGGCGATAGCCAGCATTCCCGGCAACAGCTTGCCGCCGCTCAGATCGGACAGCCGCCCGACGATGAACGGACTTACGAAACCGGCCAGATTGCCGGTGCAATTGATCACGGCGATCCCCGCCGCCGCGCCCGCGCCGCCGAGCAGCGCGGTCGGAATCCCCCAGAACACCGGCGCAATCGAATTGATGCCGATAGCGGCGACCACCAGCGCCGCGATCGACACCGCGACGTTCGACGCAAACAGCACCGACGCAAGCAAACCGAGCGCGCCGATCGCGCAGCAGACCGCGACATGCACGCGGCGTTCGTCGTGGCGGTCAGCGTGGCGCGCGATCAGCACCATCGCGACCACGCTGATCAACGAGGGCACCGCCGACAGCCAGCCGATGTTGCCCACGCTGGCAACGCCGCTTGCCTTGATGATGGTCGGCACCCAGAACGCGAGGCCGTAATTGCCCATTGCGATGCAGAAGTACAGCAGCCCGAGCAGCCACACGCGCTTGCTGGCAAATGCGCCGCGCGCCGAGGTTTCGGTGCGCGTGATCGCGTCGCGGGCGAGATCGGCGGCAAGGCGCGCTTTTTCGTCGGCGTTCAGCCAGCGCACGTTATCGATCCGGTCGTGCAATACGAAGAACGCCGCAATGCCGACCGCCAGCGAGCCGATCCCTTCGACCAGAAACAGCCAGCGCCATCCGGCAAGACCGTAGGTGCCCGCGAAATGGGCCATCAGCCAGCCCGACAACGGGCCGCCGATCGCGCCGGACACCGGAATCGCGGTCATGAACAGCGCAATGATCTGCGAGCGGCGGGTGGCCGGAAACCAGTTGGACAGATACAGCAAAATGCCCGGAAAAAAGCCGGCTTCGGCGACGCCGAGCAGAAAGCGCATCACATAGAACGATGTCGGACCGTTGACGAACATCGTCAGGCCCGACACCAGTGCCCACGTGACCATGATCCGCGCGATCCAGCGGCGCGCGCCGACGCGGTTGAGGATCAGGTTGCTCGGCACCTCAAAGAAGAAATAGCCGACGAAGAAAATGCCCGCTCCCGCGCCGTACACCGTTTCGCTCAGCGAGAGGTCGCTCAGCATTTGCAGCTTGGCGAAGCTGACGTTCACGCGGTCGATGTACGCCACCACGAACGCCAGAAACAGAAACGGCACGATCCGCCGCGTGAGTTTCGCGTAGAGCAGGGCGTTGTCGGGATCGGCCGCTGCGGGGCCCGGTTCGGGTCCGAAGGAAGGGACGCTCATGGTCTGTCTCCAGTGCGCGTGCTCGGCACGCGGTCTCATCGTTTATGTGGGGTCCTCGTTTTGCATGGACGGGACCGTTGCCCTCTGGCGGCAGTGTCGAAAGGGTAGTCGTGTTGCGGGTATTGCCGCAAATCACGATTTCGGAGAAAGTTATAACCATATCGTTATACCGAACCGTATTTTGGGGGAAACCCTTGTCATGCAAAACAGCGATCCGATAGAACGTTTTTTTCGCAGCGGGCTGAAGCTGCCGCATCTGCGTATCCTCGTAAGCCTTGCGGAGCTTGGCCAGGTCACGCGTGTCGCGGCGGCGTTTCATGTGACCCAGCCGGCCATCTCGAAGCAGATCGGGGAAATCGAGGAGGCGCTCGGCGTGCAAGTCGTGAACCGAGTCGGTAATGCGCTGGAGTTGACCGGGATCGGCCAGGTGATCGTGGCATGCGGGCGCGAAGTCTTGCGCCATATCGAACTCGCGCGCCGCGATGTCAGCGCGCTTGCGTCCGGCACCGGCGGCCATGTCCGGGTCGGCGCGGTGGTGACTATCCCCGAGCCGCTGGTCACTAACTCGGTGCAACTGTTCATGCGGCGCGCGCCGTCGGCGTCGCTTTCGTTCGCGGAAGCCACGCTCGACCGCTTGATCAAGATGCTGGACGACGGCGACCTCGACATCGCCCTTGGCCGCAACCGGATTGCGACCACGCAGAAGACCTTGCGTCAGGAAGTGGTTCATCGCGAGCCGTTTGTGTTCGTGGTCGGCGCGCATCACCCGTTGGGAGATCCCGGGCGTCAGGTGACGTGGGCTGATCTGGGCGCGGTTCGCTGGATCACCCCGATGCACGGGTCGCCGGCGTACGCAACACTGATCGAGACGCTTGCCGGGAACGAGATTGCAGTGGGCGGCGGCGCGGTCGAATCGAGCGCGTTGGCGTTGAATATCGCCTTGATACGCAGCGGCGATTTTGTTTCGATCTTGCCGATGTCAATAGCAAAGCCTCACGCGATGCGCGGCAGCATGCGGGTGCTCCCGTTGCCGCCGCTGGAGCCGCTGGGTGAAATCGTGGCTTATTGGCGGGCCGATTCGAGCTTGCCTGCTGCGAAATTGTTTAGCGCATGCCTGAGAGAGGTGGCAGGGGAGTTGATGAATGAGCCGGGTGGGACGGTGCGGCTAGAGTGAGTTCGGGGCGCGTGGCCGCGCATTTCACGTCATTGAGGCCGGCACCAGTTCACGCGCGTCCAACACGTGGCCGCATGATTCAGCCAGGCGCTCCACGCTGAGATCGATAAAGGCCCGGGCGCGCGAAGGCTGTGCTGGCCGGCCTCCGTAATAGAGGTAGACGCTCATGGGATCGGTAGCGCGCGCTGTGAGCAGCGGCACCAGGCGTCCCGCGCGAATCAGCGGCACGGCAGACAGCCCCGACAACAGGCCGATTACCTGGCCCGGGAGGACGGCCTCGGTACGAAGGAGCCTGAGTGCAGTTGCGCCATCGCAGGACACAGCAGCATGGCGGCCCTGGCAGCGCAGCAGGAAAGCGAGACTATCCGCGATAGGCTCATTGTCGTTAGGCTTCGACCGGATTCCAGGCCCCGAGGACATCGTACAGACACGGGATACGTAGGCGGGCCGCATGTGTCGCAATCCAACCCACAGCGCCGGACGTAAAGTTGGATCCGGCCCACCGGCCGCAGAGCGCATGTCTGTCTACGAATTCGCACTGGTCGCTATTGCGGCGAGTTGTGTCATCGGTTACTGCGGGGCCACCGTTTGGCACGCACTTTGCCTTAATTTTCACCGAGGAGTGACGACATCCTCAAAACGAACTTCGACATTCCTAACCGACTGACTTACTCTTGGAGAATTGAAATGAACACGCTGGTAGTCAAAGACCTCCCCGTAGCCGTTGAGATGGATCGTACTGCAATGACCGCGGTCAGCGGCGGCAGGTTGCCGCAGCAGGTGATGAACATCATTCAGGCCGTTTCCGACTATGCAAACGACTCCCCTGTCCAGCACAGTTTTACTGGCAGTGGGGCTTCCGTGACGTACTAACAGAAACGCGGCGATTTCGTCGCTCAAGGCCCCGCCGACGAGGGGCCTCTTTGAATTCGCTTCCCGTGACTCTATTTGCGCTGCCCCGATACCGGTCGTTCCGCCTCAACTCGACGGGTTGATTTGAGCGTGAGCACTCTTTCTGAGGGCATGACGACCGTTGTCTTGTTCACGATCGATGAGGCACCAGGTTTTCGGTTCCTCACCAAGCGTGCTCAACTTTTGTTTTCCCAGAACAACGGACTCCCACGCGGACCGCGGACGCGAAACATCATGACGACGGAGGTGCCGGCACCTTGTTGGCTTAAGCCGCCGTCGGTGTCCGATCTAACCGGATACCTTGTGGATCCGCCGGTGAGGACGTGGCGCCAGATGATCGAAGCGCGGCTTACTAGTGAGTCGCCCTCGCTTCAATCAAACTGTGGCTGGCCCTTTGACCACGACGCGGGGTCGCATTGAAATGTGCGACCACGACTCATCAGTCGAACTTGATGAGCTCGGGTCCGATCGCGGCCGCTGCGGATGCAAAACTTTCCGGGGCGCGAGTCGTTGCAACGGATACTTCGATGCCGCTTCGGGCAAACGCCCTGGCCAGGGCCTGGCCGATCTTGCCGAAGCCGATAATTGCGAAGCTCATATATTTTCCTTCGTTGTGCCACGCCCTACGGGCTCCGAATATCCAATGGAGTGACCGGCGGGCGTAGCGTGTCAGAGTTGCGCCAGGCCGCCGTCGACGGCGACTTCGCTGGCGGTCATGAAGCTGCTGTCCGGCGACGCGAGAAAGGCGGCCACCGCCGCGATCTCCGCCGGATCGGCCATGCGCTGGAGCGGAGTCATCGCGACGTAGACCAGCCCGATGCGGACAAGACCCAGCAGGGGGTCGCCAGTGAACGCCAGTGGCTGGTGAATGACCTCGGCGCGAAGCACGATCTGCTCAGGGGGAGCTTGTGCTGGGGCCACATGCCGCATCATCTTGTCGCGGAAGACCTCGCGAACGGAACACTTGTCGAACTCCAACGGCGCGCATGGCACATGCGCGCCCTCACGTTCATGATCTCGCAGCGGCGCGGGTACTCCTTTTCCGAAGGCGAGACGCGGCTGGTCGAGCTCCTTGGTAGTCGCCATCGCTTGCCAAAGGGTGCCAGCAAGCGCCCCGTCTCGCGCAAAGGAAAAAAAGCATGAAGGGCCGCCTCGCGTGAGCAACGGCCTGTACGGCCTGCCGTCCTCGACGGATGTCAGCAAAGTAGATAAACAGCAGTCTGCCTGCTCGAATCTTCAATGGATGCAATGGGTCGGTCCCAGTCTTTCACGTAGCGTACGCTCAGTGTGGGTCGACTCTTGCCGAATCACCTCGACTTCGGTGTTCTTAAAAAATCGACCGCCCGGTAAGCGTGGTCAACCGTTCAAGCGCCTCGACGCCCGCCAGTGAGTTGCCGTTCGCGTCGAGTCCGGGCGACCAGACGCAAACGGCCATTTCCTCCGGCAACACCGCGACGATGCCGCCGCCCACGCCGCTTTTCGCTGGCAAGCCGACGCGATACACAAAGTCACCGGCCGCGTCGTATGTGCCGCATGTCAGCATAAGAGCGGACAGGCGTTTGGCCGAACTCGCGTCGAGGATACGTTCGCCAGAGATCGGCGCGACGCCGCCGTTGGCGAGAAAGAGTGCCGCCTTCGCCAGTTCGATGCAGTTCATCGATATCGCGCATTGACGGCAATACGCGTCGATGACAGCCTCGGGCGGCATCTCCAGGTTGCCGAAGCTCGCCATGAAATGGGCCATCGCGCGATTGCGGTGTGCGTGCTGCAATTCGGACTGAGCCACGCGCATGTCATAGTCGATCGTCGATTCACCTGTCAGCCGCCGCATGAATTCGACGAGCGCTGTCTCTGCGTTGACGAAGCGGCGGCACAGCACATCGGTGACGACCAGTGCGCCTGCGTTGATGAACGGATTGCGCGGTTTGCCCTTCTCGGCTTCGAGTTGCACGAGCGAATTGAAGGCCGTACCCGACGGCTCACGGCCCACGCGCCGCCACAACGCATCGCCCAGCAGCCTGAATGCCATCGTGCACGCGAACAGCTTGGAGATGCTCTGAATCGAAAAGCGCGTGTCGGCCTGTCCTACGCGATACACGTCCCCCGCCGTCGTGACGACGGCCATGCCGAAGCTGTTGGCGGGCACATTCGCGAGTTCGGGAATGTAGTCCGCGGCGCGGCCCGCGGTGCGCCACGGTTCGATGTCGCGATGGATCTGTTCGAGGATCGCTTGATAGTTCTGGTCGGACATAGGTGGCTGCATCCAGGAGCCCTTGTGTATGGGTCGCGATGATACCGCAGCCAGCCAGCGTTCGGTGCGTTGCCCACAGTGTCGCGCACCTGTACGAAGAGGCCGGGGCCGGCGATGAGTCCTTCCGTCGACACGGTGCTGGCGCTCCGCGGAAAAGCTGATGTACGGTCCTCCGGCAAGGACCAGGAAGGCGAGCGCCACGTCGCCTTCGAGGGCTGGGATCGGCCAACTGCAGCCGTTCGTCTTCATGTTCAACGGGCCGTTCAAACGGCAGATGCGCATCAAGCAACGGACGTTCGTGGGATGGGAGTTTTTTTCTACTCACGCAATACGGTGAGCATGACGACGTGATTCAAAGCAACCGGTACGCCAGTCGCGCGGCCGCTCTCCCGGTGCGCCTGTCCTGATCGAGCGACGGGTTGTACTCCGCGATATCCGCCGCGCGCAGCTTGCCCGAAGCTCGCACGCGCAGCACCATCGCTTCGATCACCGATAGCGGTACGCCTAGCGCAGCGGGCGCCGATACACCCGGCGCCGTGGCGGCCGGCAACACGTCGAGATCGATCGTCAGATAGACGTCGTCCGCCGCGTCCAGCAACTTCTGAAGCTCATTCAGACGCTGCGGCAGTTGTGCCTCCTGCATATCGACGTCGAACACGTAGTGCACGCCGAGTCGCTCCGCATGCGCGAACAGCGAAGCTGTATTGCTGAGATCGCTGATGCCGAAGCACGCATAATTGAACGGCACCCCTCGTTGCGCACAGTCAAGCGCGATCTGATCGAACGGCGTGCCCGAATTCGCGGGACGCTTCTGACGCAGATCGAAGTGAGCGTCGAAGTTGATGATCAGCAGCTTGCGCGACATGAGCAGCGTGGCGTCATTCTCGGTTTCACGCTGCTGATGCAGCCGCAAACCGCTATATGTGCCCCACGCGACCTCATGACCGCCGCCAAACACCAACGGGCGTCCGCCACCCGCCAGCACCTCACTGACCACGTGGGCCAGTTCCGTCTGCGCGGCTTCGAGGTCGCCGTCGTCACACACCACGTCGCCAGCGTCGGCAAGTACCGCCATCGCCGTTTTGGCCGGCAAGCCTGCCAGCACACGGCGCAATTCCATGGGCGCATGCGCCGCGCCGATCCGGCCTTGATTGCGGCGCACGCCTTCATCGGAGCCGAAGCCCACGATCACCGGCGCATCGTGCTGCATCTGCTTCGCGCTACCGAACGGCGTCACCTGATTGAAAACACGCCGCGTGTCGCCGGCCTCGCCGTCGTCGGAACGGCCTGCCCACACCTTGTCATTGAATGGGACTCTCATGCGCGTGACAACACCGCCTGCAGGAATGCGCGTGTGCGCGGTTGTGATGGCGCCGAGAAAATCTCCGCGGGCGGCCCCGCTTCGACGATCACGCCGCCGTCCATGACTACCACTACGTTGGCCACTTCCTTCGCGAAGCCCATTTCGTGTGTGACGACCACCATCGTCATGCCTTCACTCGCGAGCAGCTTCATCACTTGCAGCACTTCGCCGACCAGTTCGGGATCGAGGGCGGACGTCGGTTCGTCGAACAGCATCACCCGCGGCTGCATCGCTAGCGCGCGAGCAATCGCAACCCGTTGCTTCTGACCGCCCGACAGACTCGCCGGCATCACATGCGCCTTGTGCGCGAGCCCGACTTTCTCCAGCAACGCCATCGCAGCCGATTCGGCCTGCGCCTTGCTGGCGCCACGCAACATGCGCGGCCCCACGGTGATGTTATGCAGCACCGACAGGTGCGGAAACAGATTGAACGACTGAAACACCATGCCGACTTCGGTGCGCAGCGCATTCAGCGAACGCTCTTTGAGCATCTCGCCATGGTCGACTAGCCGATGCCCACAAATGTCGATCGTGCCGCCTTCTGCTTGTTCAAGCCCATTGCAGCAGCGTAGAAATGTACTCTTGCCCGAGCCGCTCGGCCCGATCACCACCACGACCTGCTGCGGCTGGATATCGAAATCGATGCCGTTGAGCACCGTATGGGAGCCGAACGATTTGGTCAGCCCGCGAATGCTGACGATAGGCTCACTGACTTTGGCCACGGTATTCATTGCACCATTCCTCCAGCACGCAAACGACGTTCGACGCGATGCAGCGCGTAATTGGTCGCCTGCGTCAACACGAGATACACCAGCGCGATAGCGAGATACACTTCGAGCGAACGATACGACACGCTGATGATCTTCTGGCCTTCATGCATCAGATCGTCGATTGTCAGCAGCGACACCAGCGCCGAGTTCTTGATCAGCGCGATGAATTCGTTGCCGAGTGGCGGGATCATCCGCACAATGGCCTGCGGCAGAATGATCGCGCGCATTGCCTGCCCCGACGACATGCCGATCGAACGCGCCGCTTCCATCTGCCCGCGGTCGACTGACTGAATCGCGCCGCGCACGATCTCCGAGACATAAGCCGCAGAATACAGACCGAGCCCCAGCATGCCGCACACAAACGCCGGCAGCAGAATGCCGAATTGTGGGAGGCCGAAGAACAGCAGGAAGAGTTGCACCAGCAACGGCGTGCCGCGGAAGAACGTCAGGTACGCGGTGCAGAAGCCGTACACCATGCGCCGCTTCGGCGTCAGCCGGCCGATGCCGATCAGCAGGCCAAGCACGCAACTGAGCGCGAGCGATGCGGCGGTCACTTCGACCGTCACCAACGTGCCTCGCATGATGTCTGGCCAGCCGGCAATCACCGGCGAGAAATCAAGTTCCATTTCGTTTGCCCGGCCGTTTATTGCGCACTCGCGCCGAACCACTTCTTGACGATCGCCGCATACGTGCCGTCAGCCTTGATCTTGGCGAGCGCGGTGTTGAAGGAGGTCTTCAATTGCGGCTCGTCTTTGCGCACGGCGATGCCGTAGGCTTCGGTGGTCAGCGTTTTGTCGAGTACGCGGAAGCCGGTACGCGTTTTCGCGACTTGATACGCGGCCGGCTTACCCGTCACAGCAGCGTCGGCACGACCGATCCCCACCAGGTCGAACATTTCCTGGTTCTTCTCGACCTCGACGCGATTGATCTGCGGAAAGTTATCGCGTAGGAAGTTCACCGACTTCGTGCCCACCTGGACAGAGACTTTCTTGCCGTTCAGATCGGCCACCGTCTTGATCGGTGAATCGCTTTTGACCAGCACGGCCAGCCCCCCCGCGTAGTACGAATCGGTGAAGTCGACCACTTTCGCGCGCTCGTCGGTAATGTAGATGCCAGAGATCGCAGCGTCGAATCGATGCGCGATCAGACCTGGAATCAGCCCTTTGAAGTCAATGTCGGTCCATTGCACGCGTTTACCCATCGCTTTCGCGAGCGCATTCATGAGGTCGACGTCGAAGCCGGTGCGCGCGCCGTTCTCGGTGTACTCCATCGGCGGGAATGTGGCGTCGGTGGCGACGTTCAGCACATCCGGCGTTTGTGCGGATGCCGCGCCGGAAAATCCGCCCAACGTCACGGCGAACGTGACGCATGCGAGGGACAACAGTCGTTGCAGCTTCATGGGGTAGGCTCCTTGTGGTTCTTTCAAGTCATGCGGTTAATTCGGATCCCGAATTGCAGGATGAAATTGAAAAGCTTCGTCCCGTTACTCGGTTTGCATATGCTCGGAAATGGCGCGGGCCGTACGTAGCGTCCCGTCGATGAATTGGTTTTCTCGTCCGATGGCGCGCGTTGACGGCGCCATCAACGTGATCGACGCGCTGCTGCCGGCGCCGCGTCCACTGTGATGAAAGATCGGGGCACTGACACCCCACACGCCCGGGTCGACTTCGCTGTCACTAACGGCGTAGCCCTGGGCTCGAATCTGTTGAAGTTCTGCTTCGATCGCGGCACGGCCGACGGGGTCGTTGTCGAACACGCTGTCGAGCACTTCGACGCGCGCCCTGTCTGCCATGAATGCCAATAGGGATTTCGCCGAGGCGCCCGCCTTGAGCGGCACGGCGCGGCCTTTCTCGAACGAGCAGCGCAACGAATGCTGGCTGTCGACCATCTCAAGGCACATCACCTGGTGCCTCACCGCGACCACCAGTCCAATGCTTTCCTGCGACGCGCGCGCGAGCTGCTGCATCTCATTGCGGCTCGCTTCGACGAGCAGCGAATTCACATCGAAGCCAAGCGCGAGTTGCAAGCTGATCGGACCGGGCGCGTAGTACCCGGCGTTTTCGGCGACGAAACCCCAACGCTTGAGCAGCGCGATTTGACGGTACAGCGTGCTTTGCGCAAGCCCGGTCACGGCTAGCAGATCTTTGACTGACATCGCCTTGCCATGACTGGCGAGCGCGGCCAGCACCAGCAACACGCGTTCGGCTCCTGTCACACCCTGTTCCACATTCACGATCACGCCACCCACGATCCAACAAGAACTCAGAATGCCAGACTATTCTCGAATTTCAAAAATCCTATTCCCATTCAGTGGGAATAAAAGGGGAGGGATTTCCCGAGGAAGGCACATCGGCAGCACGGATAGTCCTGGCACTGGACTATTCGAGGCGTTGAAAAGGAAACGATGTCCAGAATGGACCGGGTCTTCGCCCGGACTCTTTTTCGACTGAAGTAGGTATCAGGCGCGCTCAAGTTTCCGGCTGTCGCGAACGGCCGAAGTGGCCGAGGACTTCCCTGGGAGGTATCGTCGGGAGCGGCAGTTGTAACATTGGTGCCTGCCCTACAGCAGGTGAATGACGAGTAACATCGCAACCCGGCGACGGTTCTGGCCGATACGTTCTTGCATGACGAATCTCCGTCGGCCCCGACGTGACGAAATGCGGCGAGCAGCGAAAGATCGTAGGCAACCTTCAACGCGGCGCACGCGACTAGTTGGGGCACTGAGCCAGCCAAGGCCCAGCAATACTCCTGAAAGGGTGGGCGCGAGCGCTGCAGCCAGGCGTCGCGGAACCGCAGTAAAGCTTGCCGCCACGAGGTGCTGCCCGGGCGTGACGACCGACATCACGTAGGCGCTGCGCGTGGGCACATCCATCTGGGAAGAGCACTGCGTGCGAGGAGTAGCGTCTGGGGCTGGCGCCGAGCGTCGGAGAGATTCGCCGCCGCGGGCTTCGCCACGTCGAATTGTGGCCGCGGGGCGCGACTTGAAAGTAGCGCGTTGACGAGGCAGGTCGCACGTCGGTGAACCGGGAAGCCACTCGGATCGCTCGAATTGCTTGTGCTCTCCAGCATGGCGCGCGCCGAAAAGCGGCTTCCCACGCGACATCGGACGGAATATTTCGAGGCCCACTCACGTTCTATTACCGAGGTTCGCCTGCTCTGGCGAGCACGGTCCTTCATCCGCGATGAATCCACGCGCGCAATGCGTGCAAGCCTGCTTGCACGCATTGCCTGAAGGCGAAGTGATGTGCGCCGCGAACAGTGGTCACCAGCGGCCACGATGATGACGAGGGTTCCTACTCATCCATATTGGCGAACGTGTCTACTGACGCGCAACGGTCATCGAGAGAATAGTTGCTCCACTAGCCCTCGGGGCCGGCGAACCCGGCACCGTGGTTCAACGCGTCTTGCGGCCTGCGGCCCTTTCGGGAAGAAATATTATGATCGGCAGAAACCATACTGTGTGCGTGATGACGGCGATTGCGCTCGGCTTTGTGCCGCTGAGCGGTCATGCGGACGATACGATCCGTGTCAAGCTAACGAACAAGACGATTCAACTCGATCCTGGCACAGCGAAGGCCGGACGCGTCACGTTCGAGGTGAACAACGCAGCGAACGGCGATACCGAACATGAGTTCGTGGTGCTGAGGACAGACATGGACGACGCGCATCTGCCCGTCCACAAAGGCCAGGTTACGGAAAGCCGGTTCAAGAAAATGGGCGAGGTGGAAGATTTGGCGCAGGGTTCGACGAGGCGCCTGTCATTGAAGCTCGCGCCAGGCCGCTACGTGCTGATTTGCAACCGTCCGGGGCACTATGAGATGGGCATGCACACATCGTTCGTCGTTGCGCGCTGAGGCGAAGCATAGTTTTCCCGTCGTTGCAGCACATCGATAGCGACGCGCGACTTCGTAACGCCCATGGGAAAGGCTCTGATCGAGCGGATCAACGCCGTTCAGATTGGCTGTGCTGAAAGCCGATAGTGAAGGCTACGCGGCTTTCCGGCGAGAAACCTTAATCCGGAGCGGTCCACGAGAGGGTGGGTGGCAGGCGGGACCACCACGCGTCCGAGATCAAAGAAACTGTTAGCCGGTTCGACCCCTAGCGCGAAGTTCTTCCCGCACCACGGTGCGTTTGTCCGGCCGCCGTTGCTAATCCAAAGCAAGGCGTCTGGAAGCTCGTCGGCATGCCAGTCAAGCAGAACGTCGGCGCCGCGGGCTGCGTACCTCAAGACAAAGGGCGGTTGGCAACCTGCAATCTGCACGATTTCTTCAGTCGCGGCCGTGAGGGGCAGCAGGGTCACATCCAGAGATCCGGTTGCGGTTGGAAGTGCTGTGAGCGATGTGGCAGTGCGGTCCGGCAAAATTCTAGACACCCCTGGCTCTACAGCGGCCGGGTAGCTATGGATTGTCCGATAAGGACATCCGAGGATTTCAACTCCGTCGAGCGGTACAGCGAATGTCGGGTGATGGGCCACCGGCAACATGACCTCTCCCCGAACGCGGACCGTCAGCGAGACGTCCAGAATCGGTGCATTGGGAGTGGCTTTGATGACACGCTCAAGACTCTCGATCTCGCCGTCTTTCGGGTAGTCGATTCGAAGACGGAGGGTGTGCGACGTCTGGTCCACCAGTTGCCAGCGATGGTTTGATCCATAGCCGTGATCCCAGTCGTCGGGGGAATTCAGTAGGTCATAATCTCTCGGCAGGCCACTGGGAGGATGGACGGTGCCAAACGGAAGACATGGCCACTCGCCGCGCAACGCCCGCATAAGTCCAGGCCACCGCGCATCTTCACCCCACGGTGCAACATGGAGCGGCGAGATGCTTCGACCTCCGCCGAGTTCGAATCGGACAGGCCCGAGCATTGCGCCCAGCGACTGGACCGTTGCTTCGCCGTGCGCCCACTTCAATGTCCAACGAGTTATTGCACTCACGGTTCCTTTCCTCCGGCGGTTCCCGCCAGACTGGCCTGCGGATCGTCAACACGGACCGTCGGTATATTCTGTCGCGTCGCATCGTATGACCGACGGGTCAGCAGGGGCTCCATAAGCGGATCCCCGGTGAAAAGAAAGCCCGCGCGAACGGCGGGCTAAATCCCTGTCCTGGGAGACATGGAGGAGACGTTCATAAAGGTCACCTGATATCCCGAATGACCTTGCGTGACCGCTTGATTTGCGCGTGGCGGCACCGAAACTCGTACCTATTTGATCTTCGCCGCAGCGGCGACCTTGCGCACTGCTTCTTGCGGATCTTCATTCGAGTTCATGAAGCCTGTTACCACATCGGTAATCGCGCCTTCGGTGGCTGACGATTGAACATCCCCGAACGCGAAGGACGGAAAGAACGTGTTGGATTTGATGGTGGTTTGCTCGTCTGCGTAGGATTTCTTCGCACAGGCGTCGAATTTGTCCATTGAAACATCCTGCCTGACTGGAATCGAACCCTTGTAAAGACTGAATTGCTCCTGGAAGGCGGGGGACATGATTGTTCTCGCCAACGCAAGCTGTCCAGGCGTCGCATCTTTTTTGCCGTTCTGCTGGAAGAAGACGAACGAGTCCACCGTGTAGGTGAAGGAGTTCGACGTACCCGGCGCAGCCGCGCAGATATAGTCGACATCCGCTTTCTTGTTAGCATTCGCGAACTCGCCTTTCGCCCAATCACCCATGAACTGCATTCCGCCCGATCCGTTGATGACCATTGCGGTCGCGAGATTCCAGTCGCGACCGGCGGAGCCTTTGTCGAAGTAACCCTGAATCCGCCGGACAATCTGGAACACCTGCAACATCTGCGGCGAAGTGAGTGTTTTCTGGTCGAGGTCGATCAAGGCCTTGCGATAAAAATCCGCGCCCTGAGAAAGCACAACAGCCTCCCAGATGGTCATGTCTTGCCATGGCTGCCCACCACGCGCGACGGGCGTAATGCCCGCAGCGCGAAACTTGTCGGCGAGCGCGAAGAATTCCGGCCACGTCGTAGGCGGCTTGCCTCCCACTTTATCGAGGTTGGCTTTGTTGAACCACAGCCAGTTGATTCGGTGCACCGAGAATGGCGCGGCCACGTAGTGGCCTTTCGACATCATGGTCTTGTCAATTTGCGCCGGAAGCTGGGCTTTCCAGTCGGTAGCGGATTTATCTATATCGACCAACACGCCCTGATCAGCCCAGTCCTGTATCAGCGGCCCCTTGATCTGCGCAGCCGACGGTGCGTTACCGGACATGACCTGTGTCTTCAACGCCGTCATCGCAGCCGCACCCGCCCCTCCGGCTATGGCGAAGTCTTTCCACTCGTAGCCTTGTTTATTCATATCGTCCTTAAGCACTCTGATCGCCTTCGATTCGCCGCCCGAGGTCCACCAGTGCAATACAGAAAGCGACTCGGCAGCAGTTGCGACCTGTGCGCCTGTGGCAAGCGCCGCTGCGACAATTGCAGCTGACATGAGTGTTGTTTTCATTGCTGTCTCCGTTAGTTTTCTTTATGAATCACCAGACAGGCGCACCTCACGATGGCGTGCGTCAGGGTAGCGCTTACAGATCGAAACCGAGTTGAGCTTTACCGAGGGGCGTCAGATCTTCGACGGTAGCCCGCCCGACAAAGTCGACTTCGAAATGGTCGGCCGGGAAGTCAGGCGGGCTCTTGCCTTCAAGGAAACTGGGCAACTGGCGCTTGAGGTATTCGTCGTTCTTGGCACACGTGGGCGCCGACGCGATATACATCACGTTGCTGTAGCCTGCGCCGCGGTGCGCATCTTCCACTGCGTGGATCACGTCGCTATGCCAGAACACGGTGTCGCCCGCCTGCATGTGGGGAATCGATGAGAGCGCATCGAAAAGCGGCGCATGAAATTCCGGCTTGATGGAGAGCGCGCGGCCTGGCATCGCGCCGCACAGATCGTCGTCGGCGACATCGTCCTGAAGCGCGCGCAACAGGATATAAGCCATCGAATTTGCTATAGGTACGAGTTGCAGCGTGCCGTCGCCAGGGCCTTGCGGCGTCAACGCAGTCCACCCCTGAAACGTGCGGAACATCGAACACACTGCGGGCGACGCGATCTCTTCGACGTCCGGCCGGAACGCGGCGTCGAACGGATCGTACTGACGCCAGTTGCCATCGAACACATGCCGGTACACCTTGCGGAAGTTGCCCTCGATCCACCGCTCGACCGAGCCGCCATCGCAATGCGCGGACAAGCCCAATGACTCGGAGCCGGGCGGCCGCCGACGCATCCGGTCCGCGTAGACCGGCACTCGCTCTGGATCGAAATGGACCCGGCCTTCACTCTCGTTGCGCCACAAGCGGTTCAGAAAGACCCGGGCGGCAGTCAGCGACGGCGCCTGGCGCGCGAGGACCTGCGGCTTTGACCAGTACACGCCGTAAATCTGTGGCTTGCTCGATGCGAGCTGGCCAAAGTATTTGTCCTCGGCTCGATTCTGCAGGCGCGTATTCAGGTCGTTGCGTTCCACGTAGTCCGCGATATCGCGGTCCCACCTTTCCACTAGAGCGCGATCGAACACATTGCGGATCACACACGCACCACGCGTTTTGACGAGTTCGATCTGTTCGGCGCTCACGCGCTGCTCCGCTATGTCGGAGAACTGGATCTCGGGGATCACGTTTTCGCCGCGACTACGTTGCGCGGCAATTCTGCTGGCTTCGGTGCGAATCGCTTCATCCACCTCGGCGAAAACCTCCCGATAGTTCGGAAGTCGTGCGCGAAGCTCCTGCTTGGCCTGCCGAATGGCTGCCGGCAGATCGTCGATAATGAGTGCCATGATCGTCTCCTTGTGGGTTCTGCTGTATCTGCAGCATAGGCTGACCGCACTGGCGAAAGTGATACTATCCAGACAATTTCTTTGCGCCTTCAGTCATGAAGCCAGCCTACGAACATGTCGAGTTTGGCGACGACTGCTCGGTCAGGGTTTACCACCGGCGTCTGCCGCGCATTCCGTTTGAATGGCACCATCATCCCGAATACGAACTGACCCTGACGCTGAATAGTCACGGCAAGCGCTATATCGGGGATTCGATTGCGGACTATGTCGACGACGACCTGGTTCTCGTGCCACCGAATCTTCCTCATACGTGGGCGTCGAATCGTTCGATTGACGCGGCATCTCCACAGGTTGCAATCGTGATCTGGTTCGGCGGCGACTGGGCGCGGCGGCTTGCGGACGTGTGCCCGGAATATGCGCCTTTGCGTAACCTGTTGCGTCGCGCAGCTTGCGGACTGGCATTCAGTGCGCAGGTCGGCGCCGCGATGCGCGCTCAGGTCGACAATCTGCTGTCCGGCGCTGCGCGAGAACGCCTTGCCGCGGCACTCAATGTCTTGTGCATGCTCGCAGAAGCACCCGGTGATCCGCTTGCTTCGCCGACCGCGTTTAGCGACCGTGCAGAGGGTCCTTCAGGGCACGAGCCGGAGCGTATAAACCGCGTGCTCTCAATGATCGATTTACGTTTCGCCGAACCGCTGCGCCTATCCGAACTTTGCGACGCCGCCAATGTGTCGGAACGTTCTCTGGCTCGCTACTTCGAGCAGCACATTGGAGAGAGCGTGGGGCGATATATCGCGCGAGTCAGGATTGGACACGCCTGCCGGATGCTCGCGCACACCTCGACTCCCATTTCCGTGGTTGCAGCCCACTCCGGGTTTCCGAACGTGGCTAATTTCAATCGGCAGTTCAAAGCGTTGAAGGAACTCACGCCCGCCGCATACCGCAAACAGTTCGCGGCCGGCGATATTGCCGAAACAGACGCCAGTCCGCAGATCGACGAACGCTCACCTTCGTTGCAACGGAACCCGCGACTACCGAAATCCATTGCGTAACGCAGGCAAGGGACCCCAAGCGCCGGATTGAGGCTGGCCGCATTGGGATGCCTTTTCCCTCGAGTCACTGCCGCCGTGTGATAAACGATATCCGCCAGGCTGACCGGCAATGTCGTGGTGTGGCCCTGCAGTACGTTGCCGAGTGAGTCGCCCACCAGCGCCCTATCGGGTCGAAATAGGCCGGTCGTCGTTGGATCGAGTTCGGCCGATTCTGTTGAAAAAGTCGGCGGCGATGCGGAATGTTGGGTATCCTGGAAGACATCAAACGACGGGAGCGAATCGTCATGATGGGTCGACTGGATAGCGGACAGGACAAGCTCTTCTACTC
>Ga0255336_100379_pt1 | contig 78068 bp, 81 predicted proteins | sample MeOH1_35cm_T3_17_FD_189102 | JGI IMG/M metagenome (GOLD analysis project Ga0255336, IMG submission 189102) | Sandy soil microbial communities from University of British Columbia, Vancouver, Canada - MeOH1_35cm_T3_179 | ecosystem: Engineered > Artificial ecosystem > Sand microcosm > Unclassified ... | reverse complement strand
TTTTCCGTCTTTATCCCTATAAGAAGCGACGATTTTATAGTAATTGTAGGTTTTACCTTCTTGCTTAAGGGTAACTTTTTTGAGAAACATGGTAGCCCTCCAGTCAAAAGTATTAGGACTACCCTAAGTATAGCACATAAAGTGATGATTTCAAAGTAATAATGGGTATTTTCCATCAAATATTTAGGACTACAATATCAGGGTTAGTCGCCTAAAAGTCATGGCACATCAGGGTTTGGTAAAATATGTCGCCAAACTTGGGTTATAATATTTATAAGTTTGAGGGACAAGCCACATTGGGCACTTAAGCGCCTGCGCCACAGAGGGGAATGTGTTATGAGAGTGCATAACCGCAACACCACCGATTGGATTCATAATGTCAGCAACAGGAGCTCTGTTTTGAGGTATTATATACCGATCAACGATTTTCGGCATTTCTTTTGCGTATGCATAATGTGCAACTGCCAAATCATATGCATTTTGATGCTTAGACTGCCTTTTTGCATTGTATATTGTATATCCAAGGAATTGAACAAACTTTTCAGGGAATCTTGCCCTTTTATCTTCTGATATAAGTTTATATATCGTCTCAAACTCTCTCTGCCATTGTTGCAGAGAATTTCCTATGTTACGAATACCATATGTACTAAACATATCTGGCAAGGCCGGAATTATAAAACCATCAACAGTGGAAATGATTACTTTATTCAGAATTCCTAAGCTAGGAGAAGTATCTATCAGGACATAGTCATATCCATTAAGATTCTGCGAATATTCGTCACGGTTCTAATACTTAAATTGTCGCTTTGGTACAATCCACTCCAACGCTCTGCAAGTTTATTTTCATATTTATGCAAGGAGAGTCGTCCAGGGATTAAGTCCACATTATCATAGAGTTTAATTACAGGTGGATATTCTGTTAATTCATTTAATCCGTCCTCTGTAGGTTTGAGAAGGAAGTGAATTGACCTAGGGTTACTTATTATTTTCTCTAAGCCATATTGTTCAACGGCTGCTTCGAAATCATCGATAAATTCGTCTTCTTCTTGCCAAATCTGATGCAATCCGTCCTCAAACATTCCAGAAATAGTCATATTACACTGAGGATCTAAATCAATGAGAAGAGTTTTTTTCCCGAGTTCTCCCAGTGCACATCCCAAGTGGAAACCTAACGTTGATTTTCCAACGCCACCTTTATTGTTAAACAGGGATACAATCTTCATCTCTTGCCCTCCATAAAAGCGATTAAATTGCGACGTATAGATACTTTTTATTTTTACTTAATCTGTATATCATCTCTTTATTTACAATTGTGGTTTTTATGTGGCGTGATTACATACATAGTTGTCGCATTCTTATGCTGTTTTAAGTTATCGTACCACTCTTTATATGATAGTTAATACCCCTCTTATTGCAAAAATCGACTACTATATCTACTTGCTGGTTATAGAATGCTCTATGAGTTTTAAATGCTGTAATATTTTTACTATAGTTAGTTCGTCCAAAAATAATTTTGTTGGTAAAAGAAACCGCATTAAGTATTTCAAGCAAGTCCTGCTTTATTATATTAGGCGTTGGATAGGGTTCAATGCTCACCCACGTTCGGCACCCCTTTTCATGCAGAGCCTTTAGCGCGGCAATCCTGTCCGCATAGGAGGAGGCTCGGGGTTCGATTCTTTGGCGAAAACTCTCGTCAAGAGAAATAAGTGTTATTCCATATTCGTTTGCTGGAGATTGCTCTGCCAACTCTATGGGTAACAGTCCTTTTGTGAGGACTGTACACCGAATGCTGGCAGCATTTAGTTTTTTTATTGCCGCCATGCTCATTTCCCCGACTTCCTCATATCCGAACATAAATGGGTCGGTGGTAAAGCAAAGCTGGACGGACTCTATTTTTGATTTTAACCGTGGAATTTCATGATCGAGTATTTCAAGCGTGTTGCTCACCAGCTTAGGCGTACACCACGTCTCATAGTTGGCGACCTTGCCAAACCTCTTAGCCATCAAAAAAGCATAGCAGGGGTAGAGGCATCCGTGGGAACACCCTAACACATGGTTCATTGTATAATCCCCATATTCGACGCCCGTCTTGTACAACATTGTCTTTCGCGTTATAGTGTCCATTACAATCGCTTCCTTCTTAGCATCAATGTATTGCCTTTGCCCTCTTGCCAAAATTTCGTAGGTTTTCTTTTGTCGGTACAAGCTGGATTTCTCGAAACGAGAATTTCTCCGTTCTTTTCAAATGTCTTGAGAATAGAGCCACTTCGTCCACTGCACAGACGAGATAAATCGCACAATACACCATACTCGTTATAAAAGCCGGCCAGGAACTTGTTAAGACGAGTAAATTCCGTTGTCGTTGAGAGCAGCCTGCGAACCTTTTCCTCAAGAACGTTATCGTCAATCCTTTCATTTTCAGCTGTCTGTGGTATCAAGGAAAGCTGCCCGCCGCTTTGAATTTCAATAACCAGACGGTCTGTTCTCTTAGCGATATTATCGGCCATAAGTGTGCAGCCGTCAGGGTGGTTGGTCGCATGAACCAATCGGTATTTCGGATGTTGCCCTGCTTTCAGGCGAATTGGCATATCCAGAACATAATTATATTTTTGCCGCAAGCGCAGTTTGTATTGCATGGAAAACGCCTTCTCTGCTTGGTAACAATCGATTGTTCCTTTGCTGTAATCAGTGATGATAGAATGCCAATAGTCGCCACCAGCTATAGCATTGAGTTCAGCTATCGAGTCCATCACGGAACTGTCGTATTCCTCAATGTCGCTGAAAATCTCGTCCTCTCTTTCGCGGAAAGTTACTTTCATGACCCGGCATGCCTCACGAATAAAGCCGAAGGAGTTAAGGTTTATCAGCAATTCGGCGGTGCTAAATGCAGTTGGCAGTGAATCAAATAAAGCAGCGTTGAGAACTTTCACTCCATAAGGGTCAACGTAAAGAAATACGTTGAGATTGCGATACCTCTTATTTGCATTCTGCAGCAGGGGTATGATGTTATCCTCAAATTTGCCTTCTATAATCTCACAACGCCCCATAGGTTGATTAGCAAGGTTTGCCACTAAATCTTTTGCATGATTTAATTCTATAAATTGCATATAGACTTCTGGCGTAAATTCTCCATAAGGATGGGCAGTGCGATACTGCGCAATACTCCTGTCCAAACTGTCCAATGCAGTTAGAGGTGAACCGTTCTTGCCATCATCAAACTTTCCTTTGCCCGCAAAGCAATCCACATATAGGATGGGTTTGCTCATTGACATCATCTTATTGAAATACGGCACCAAATAGCAACCGAGTAACTCGTCTTTAACTTCAGACCAAATTTTCTTTTGTTTAAAAAAATCTCGATTGTTTTTAGACATTATGTCCGCCCCCTTGAACTTCCTATTATTGCTAATATTTAAGGTTTTTTTAAACTTCTCATATTTGCCTTATATGAAACTTCTTCAGCTTCCGATTATAGACATTAGACGTATTTACACTAATCTTCATTATGGGACCTTTCGAAGCCCCAGATAACCATTGTCTAAAAATTCTACATTTTTTTAACATATTCCTCCTTGTATATCAGCCTATATATAAATTATCTTAGAGAGGACAAAAAACCAGAACGTTAATACACGTTCTGATTCAATATTTATTGGGTTTCCATAAATACTTAAGATAGTATTCATATACAAGACTAACAAAGACAAACAAAAAAAGAGCCCTTATAGCTCTTTTCTAAAATCCATATATGGTGCGAGTGATCGGACTTGAACCGATACGGGCTTTCACCCAATGGTTTTTGAGACCATCGCGTCTGCCGATTCCGCCACACTCGCAAGACTTACGAATACAGATGACGTTTGTTATAGTACCATTTCTAAAAAAAATAGTCAAGTCTTTCTTTAACAGGCCCTTCTCATCTTCTCATTAGAGCCCGGTAGTATCAGCTGAATCCGTTATTTCGAATGACTCATCAATCTCGGATGGCCCAGTTGCTTCCTGGCTTGCTCGCTCTTCAAACTGTCCAATCGCTCTCAGTTTCTCATAGCGTTGCTGCTTTAAAGTCTCCGGAGTCTGTTCCCGTAGTTTCTCCAGATATTTAGCGATTCCGTTAGCGATCTCTTCAGCCGTTTTGGTTAGGTTTTTATGTGCACCCCCCAAGGGCTCACGCAGGATTTCATCCGCGACTCCCAAGGCAAGTAGATCTTGAGCCGTGAATTTCAAGGAAGACGCCGCTTCTTTCGCCTTGCCCGGATCCTTCCACAGAATCGAAGCACAGCTTTCCGGAGCGATCACAGAATAAAACGAGTTCTCCAACATCAAAACGACATTCCCGACACCCAGAGCCAGTGCTCCACCGCTCCCACCTTCACCAATGACCATACTGATAATAGGCACTTGATACCCAGCCATCGCCTGTAAGCAACGAGCAATAGCTTCACCCTGGCCTCTTTCTTCAGCCTCTAGATCGCAAGCCGCCCCGGGGGTATCGATAAAGGTCAAAATCGGGCGGTTAAATTTATCCGCTTGATCCATTAAGCGCAAGGCTTTACGATACCCTTCCGGATGAGGCATACCAAAATTCCGTTGGATATTCTCCTTAGTATCTTTCCCTTTGACATGGGCAACTACCGTCACGGGAATCCCCCGAAAACTCGCAATGCCTCCAACAATCGCCCGATCATCGGCAAACAAACGATCACCTTTCAACTCGATGAAGTCCTCAAAGAGCAAGGGGGCATAATCATAAAAATTGGGACGTTCCGAATGACGGGCAATTTGCACCTTTTGCCAAGGTTCAAGATGACCATAAATCTCTTTTTTCTGGCGAACAAGTTTATGCTGAAGCTTTGATATCTCTTGAGTCAAGTCAAGCTCTTTATCTCGGGAAAATGCCTGAAGTTCAGCTATTTTCTGTTCGAGCTCAAGGATTGGTTTTTCAAATTCGAAGTGTTGTGCCATAATCTGCCCCTTCCTGATGATAGCGCAACAAACGGCCTAAAACAGAACGTATCTGTGAGCGCTCAACCACAAGGTCGATAAGTCCATGGTCTTGGTTAAATTCAGCGGTCTGCGCTCCAGGAGGAAGTTCTTGCCGCATAGTTTGTTTAATCACACGTGGGCCGGTAAATCCGATGAGTGCTCCCGGCTCGGCAATCTGGATATCTCCTAAGGAGGCATAACTTGCTGTGACTCCTCCAAACGTAGGATCCGTCAGCACGGAAATATAGAGCAAATGATTTTCGGACAAACGAGCCAGTGCAGCGCTTGTTTTCGCCATTTGATAAAGGGACAAAATCCCTTCCTGCATCCGTGCTCCACCAGACGTTGAAAAAATAATAACGGGTAAACGCAGTTCGATGGCGCGTTCAATGGCCCGCGTAATTTTCTCTCCTGTAACCGATCCCATACTGCCCATCATGAAATTTCCTTCATTAATAGCCAACACAACCGGGGAATCCTCAATCGTCGCTTTTCCGGTAAGAACCGATTCCGTCTGCTTAGATTTTTCTTCTGCTTGCTTTAGTTTCGTACCATAACCTGGAAATTCCAGTGGGTCATTCGAATGGAGTTCAACATCCCATTCTTCAAAGCTTCCGGGATCAGTAATTAGCTCTAAGCGTTCATGCGCAGTGATTCGGAAATGATAATTACAGCTTGTGCAGACCTGATCATTCTCCACAAGGTCTTTTTTATAGAGAGCCTCCCCGCAGTTGGAACACTTCACCCACAGACCATCGGGTAGCTCTTTACGATTCGAGGGCGCTGCCGGTGGATTCTGTTGCTGAACAGACCCCGTCGAGGGTAGGGTTACATATTTAGGTTTACGAAATATATCTTTAAACATACTCTAACTAGCTCCTCATCAGGCTAGTAATAATCTCATTTGCTTCTTCCGCTTCCGATTCCGGAACGAGGATTTCGACAGAAGCATGCTCACCCAAATGGGCTGAACCAATGGGCCTGAGTTGAACCAGCATTCCTTCATCCATTAAAATTTTTTTGTACTTTTCTGCAATCGCCTTATTGGGCGCAATGTAAATAACGGTCCACATAAATTGATCCCCCTTATTCAAAAAGAGAAACATACCCCGTTTGACGGATATGTTCTAACCGTTACTGTATTAACGTTTTATGACAGCTATCAAAATAATAGCAGATAAGCATTTATCATTGATTTATCATATCATAGCCCCTGAGTTTCTGCAAGAAAGGGACGTGACAAGGATCGTGCAAAAAAGCGAGTCGAAACCATTGGCTATCAATCGTGTGGATATCTCTCCAAAAGCGCCTTTTCCACATGTGGGGGCACGAACTCAGAGATACTTCCTTTAAGGCTGGCCGCCCATTTAATCGAGCTCGAACTGATAAAGGAAAAGTCACTTTTGGTCATCAAAAAAACGGTTTCGATATCTGGCGCGAGTTTCTTATTCATTAAAGCGAGTTGGAATTCGTATTCAAAATCCGCCATGACTCTCAAGCCTCGGAGAATTGCTTTTGCACCGCACCGCCGTGCGAGTTCAACCGTAAGTCCTTCAAATCCTTTGACTTTTACCCCTTTCATGTCTTTGGTGGCTTCTTCTAACAAAGCTACCCGCTCCTCGAGGGAAAAAAGAGTAGTTTTATTACTATCGACCGCAACAGCCATAATGATTTCATCAAAAATCTCCGATGCTCGAGCTAGAATATCCAAGTGTCCATTGGTTACAGGGTCAAATGTACCTGGATAAATTGCAGTTTTCACATTCATACCTCACTTCAACTAACCTTCCACGCCACATTTTCTTGCCCCAGGATTTGCCCGAGATCCCCAATGAGCGCTTCTAAATCTTTAACCCAAAATTCTTGTCGGCTTTGGATAACTTTCTTGTTTTCTTCAAAATAGAAATAGACCGGACAGGGACCTGTATACCTTTGAAGTATGGGTAGGACTCGATCTAAAAGGGGTGTGTCCTCCTGAGAAAATCTCAGGAAAAGTTTTCTCTGCTTTAAATCATTTTTTTGTTTGAGGGTAGCGCTCTGATCGGACTTCCTGCTCGCGAGAGTTTGGGGAGGCGTACTTAAGTAAGTACTCGTGCCCTGGTTATGCGGCGTCCGATGCTCGGGTAAATGATCTAAATCATAGATTTTTTCAGCAAAAAGTTTCTTCTCATCCTCGCGGACATTAAATTTCCCTTCGATAATCAGGATTTGATCATCGCCGAGTCCCGACATTTGCGCAAAAACGCGAGGAAAAATCAGGACTTCAATCGTGTCGGTTAAATCTTCGAGAAAAAAGCTTGCCATCATCTCCCCCTTTTTTGTAACGGTCGTTCGATATCCGGTAACTAAGCCTCCCAGAATCACACGATGGTCTTCTTCGGACTCGAGACAGGTCATAATGTCTGAAGAAATGGCGTTCTTAAGCTTGTCCATGACCCCTGAAAGGGGATGCCCTGAAAGGTAAAGACCTAAATACTCTTTTTCCATATTGAGCAACTCGCGTTCTGGGAATTCAGCGATCTCGGGTAAGGTCAGCCCTTCGTCCACAGAATCGCCCAAATCAAAGAGCGAGATTTGGCCACTTTCTTTATCTTTCTGTCGCTGCTGAGCCATCTCCAGAACCTGGTCCAATCCCAAAAGTCCCTGGGCACGACCACAGAGCGAGCTAAAAGCCCCTGCTCTTAATAAACTTTCTAAAACCCGTTTATTTAATACCTTACTATCGACGCGGATACAAAAATCATAAAGTGAGGTAAAGGGGCCGTCCTGCCGTGCCTCAAGAATTTTCTCAACAACGTTCGCACCCACATTGCGAATAGCACCCAAACCGAATCGGATCCCTTCTCCTTCGATGCTAAAATCCACCCCGCTTTTTTGAACATTTGGAGGCAGAACTTGGATTCCTAACGTTTTCGCATCCTGAATATAGAAGGAAATTTTGTCCGAAGAATTCATGACTGTGCTCAGTAACGCAGCGGTAAATTCCTGAGGATAATGGGCTTTTAAATAGGCGGTTTGATAAGAGATCACGGCATAGGCGGTCGCATGGCCCTTGTTAAACCCATATTCCGCAAACTTGGCCATTAAATCGAAGATTTCTCCGGCATCTTTCTCAGTGAGTCCTAACTTTAACGCTCCTGAGATGACCCATTCTCCATCGGCGTTTTGTAACCCATAGATAAAATTTTGCCGTTCCTCTTCCATGATTTCTTTTTTCTTTTTGCCCATTGCCCGACGGAGCAAATCCGCTCGGCCTAACGAGTATCCCGCCAAATCTCGAGCAATCTGCATGACCTGTTCCTGATAGACGATAATTCCATACGTCGAACGCAAAATCGGTTCCAGCTTCGGATGCAGATAGGTAATTTCACCCCCATGTTTACGGCGGATGAATTCAGGAATTTGGTCCATCGGACCCGGACGGTAAAGGGCCAACACTGCAATAATATCTTCAAAGCAGGTCGGTTTCAAGTCTTTGAGAACCGATCGCATGCCCCCACTCTCGAGCTGAAATACACCAGTGCTATTCCCGGAAGAAAGCAAAGCGTAAGTCTCCGGGTCATCAAGGGGAAGATGCTGAAGATCGAGCGCAAGTCCGTGCGTTTCTTGAATCAGCCTCAAAGCCACTTGGAGGATCGTCAAGTTGCGCAAACCTAAGAAGTCCATTTTCAAAAGCCCGATTTCCTCCACAGTTTTCATCGGGAACTGAGTCATTAAAAAACTGCCGTCTGATGTCTTCTGGAGAGGTAGATAACTCATCAAGGGATCCTTAGCGATTACCACCCCAGCGGCATGGGTTGAAACATGCCTTGGCATCCCTTCAACCGCTTGGGCCAGCTCAAAGAGACGTTTGATCTCTGGATCTTCAGCAATCATCTTGGGCAAATCGGGTGAAACCGCTAACGCTTTTTCCAACGTCATCCCAATATCGCTTGGTATGGCTTTCGCCACTTTATCCACCCGGGCTAAGGGCAAAGCCAGAACACGTCCGACATCGCGAATTGCAGCTTTAGCGCCCATCGTTCCGAAGGTGATAATTTGGCACACCTTATCGGTCCCGTATTTTTCCGTCACATAATGGATGACACGTTCCCGGCCCTCTGGGTCAAAATCGATGTCAATATCCGGCATACTGATCCGTTCCGGATTGAGAAATCGTTCAAAAAGTAAATCATGCTGTAACGGTTCAACCGTAGTAATCTCCAACAGATATGCCACCATGCTTGCTGCGGCCGACCCACGGCCTGGTCCGACGCCGACACCGTGCGTGCGGGCATACTGACAAAAATCTGCGACAATTAAAAAATATCCTGAAAACCCCGTTTGGGAAATGACCCCAAGTTCATACTCCAAGCGCTCTTTTTGTTCCTCCGTCTGCTCGGGATAAAACGTCGGAAACGCTTCCAAACATTCCTGACGCAAGTAAGTGTCCAGCGTATACCCTTCTGGAACTTGGAATACGGGCAAGTAATGATCGCCGAACGTGAAGTCCACTTGGCAACGTTCAGCAATCAGGGCCGTATTTTCGAGGACTTCCGGATGCTCCCCGAACAGCAGCTTCATCTCTTCTTCGGATTTGAGGAAAAATTCCTGACTGGAAAAGCTCATGCGTGAAGCATCCGCTAAATTCTTTCCGGTCTGAATGCACAGAAGCACATCCTGAACAAACGCGTCTTCCTGTTTAATATAATGAACGTCATTCGTCGCCACCATCGGGATCCCTGTCTGTTCATGGACTTTGAACATGCCAGCATTGACTCGTCGCTGCTCCTCTAAACCGTGATCTTGGACTTCTAAAAAGAAATTCCCTTTTCCAAATATCTCTTGATATTCCAAAGCCGCTTGGCAAGCACTTTCATATTGATTGTTTAAAAGATACTCCGAGACTTCCCCCGCCAAGCAGGCACTGAGCGCGATTAGCCCTCGGCTATGCTCGCGTAACAACGCTTTATCGACGCGCGGTTTATAATAAAACCCCTCCACCTGGGCAAGGGTCACCAATCGCACCAGACTATGGTAACCTTCTTCATTTTCCGCGAGTAAGACCAAGTGACGGTTTTTATCGTCTCTTCCCGGAGTCCGTTCCTTTCGTCCATGCGGAGCGACATAAACCTCACACCCGATGATCGGCTTGATTCCTGCTTTATGACAAGCTTTATAAAAATCGATGACTCCATACATCACACCATGATCCGTGATGGCTAAAGACGTCATTCCGAGTTCCGCTGCCCGTTGCACTACTTTATTAATCCGTGCCGCTCCATCGAGCAAACTATATTCCGTATGGACATGTAAGTGGGTAAACATCATTTTCTCCCCTCTTTATATGGGAAAGGCCTTGATTCCGTAAATCAAGGCCGATTCATTCAAGTTTGAGCAAGACTGTTGGGCGCCTTGACATTTTGAGCTATAAATTAAGAGAGCTTTTTACTGCCTTGCCCATTCGTGCTGACATCAGTCCCTTTGCCACAAGCGCGTTTTCAGCGTAAACATCGATTTCTATGTTACAATGTTTTTTCGTCACCAACAGAAGCTTTGCGGTAATCCGCACTTCAGTTCCTACCGCGAGCGGCTGTAACTGATACAGCGTAAAATTCTCAGTGATAGCATCTAAGCGATGTTGTTTGCGCAGCGCAATATAGCCAGCCATATTCATAACCGTGACTAAAACACCGCAGCTCACCGAGCCAAATTCATTGATCATAAACTTAGTAATTTCCCCTGCAATTGTGAGGTTTTCCGGATCTTCGACGTAACGAAAGCCGCTTAAAATTAGGTTGTCGACGGTTTCTCCAAATTGAGGCTGTTGTTGCACCTGCTGATATGCTTCAAGCACATCTTGGAGGCTAATGATTCCGATCAGTTTTCCTTGCTCAACAACCGCGGCAATCTCCCAGCCCTCCCAGACCATAATCCGAGAAACATGGGTAACCGAGTCATCTCGGCCTACCACATAGGGCTTCGAATTCATCACCTCAACGACCGAAGTTTTCATGTTAGCTCCAGCGAGATCGACGGCAGTGATAATCCCCACAACCGTCATTTCTTCATCGACTACGGGGAAACGGCTATGGGAAGTTTTCTGAGAAAGTTCATACCAATCTTGAACCGTTGCTTTCGTCGTTAAATATTGCACATCTTTAACCATGATATCTTCCACGAGCACGAGTTCTTTCTCAATTAACCGATCATACAAAGCTCGATTAATCATCGTCGTCACTGCAAACGTATCATATGGAGATTGAATGATCGTTAAGTTCTTTCGAAGTGCTAAATCAAGAACATCTTGCTCAGGATCAAATCCACCCGTAATAAGCAACGGCGATCCGTGATCTAAAGCGAAAAGTTGGGCATCGTGACGATTTCCCACGATGCAGAGCCCGACTTCTTCTAAATAGCGCTCCATAGCTTCAATTTCCATCGCAGCGATAACAAATCTATTGGGAGAATGATCAAGACCTTCCGCTCCGCAGATGACACTTCCCTCCACAATTTGCGAGACTTCACGCAAAGTCAAATCTTCAATCTGACGTTCCTTGACCCCTTCAATGCGTATCGTTCCCACTTTGGGAATAGAACGGACAAAGCCTTTATTTTCAGCTTCTTTAATCGCTCGATAAGCGGTTCCCTCGCTCACATCCAATTCTCGAGCTATAAAACGGACAGAAACCTTGCTTCCTACAACAAGGTCCTCGATAAAGCTTAAAATTTGTTGATGTTTTGTTTGGCTCAATGTTGACGCGCTCCCACTCTTTATTGGACAATATTAACTGTATTATAACATAAGAATTCTATTTCAGCCATTGAGTGCAATCACTCAGTTAAAATATTATCAAATCTATCTGCAGAATATTATTCTCCTCTGCGCTCTTTTTTCTTGCGCTGCGTCATAATCCCCCCGATTTTACCAGCATCCTTGGCGCTGAGAGAATGCCACCCCCTATCGCGCACTTGTTCGATTAAGCCCAATTCAGCGGCTATCTCCAGCTTTAAAGCTTCATAGGGATCAGTTCGTTTAAGCATAATCTTCTTTTCTTTCTTCGCTTGAGCCCCATTTATGGCTTGATCACCCTTCGCAGTTCGCTCATCCTTCATAGGTTATATTCCTCCTCTACTCATCCCTTGACTAATATAATGTGGACAAACTGGGCCTTTCTCCCCGTGTCGGTGTTCTAATCGGCAACGTCCATCAATGTGAAAAAGGCAGTTCGCTGTGCATATTTTTTGTGTCATACTCTTTCAACTCCTTAATCCCATTTTTGCCGAATTTCACAAAAAAATACCCTTTTTCAATCTGAAAAAGGATTTCATTTTAGAGTTAATATGAATTACAATGACTGTAACGTGTGGTGAAATAATTAAGAAAACAGATGTTCCGACGAAACTTAGCTTAAAGTCGTGTTTAAAAATAGATTTGAAAGGATAGGATATTAAGCATAATGAAACGAAACTATGACGTTATACTTTTTGATTTAGATGGTACCTTAACAGATTCAAAGTTAGGTATTCTAAACTCTGTTCAATACGCCTTAAACTATTTTGGAATCAAAGAGATAGATCCTGAAAGCTTAACAAGGTTTATTGGGCCTCCACTTAAAGAATCTTTTATGGAGTATTATCATTTTGATGAGGATATGTCCATACTTGCTATCGAAAAGTATCGAGAGTACTTTTCGTCTAAAGGTATATTCGAAAATGCAGTTTACCCAATGATTCCAGAATTGCTCGAAAATCTGTCCAGCAAGGACCTAAAGATAATCCTAGCGACATCGAAACCTACGGATTTCGCACAGCGCATATTAGATCATTTTAATTTAGATCAATATTTTTGTTTTACTGGTGGGAGTAACTTGAACGGAAGTCGGACGAAAAAAAGTGAAGTTATTGCGTACGCTTTACAGAAAAGTGACATACAGGGCAAAACCAATGTTGTCATGATCGGAGATAGAAAGTTCGACATAATCGGTGCCAGGGAAATTGGCATCGATTCGATCGGTGTTTTATATGGATATGGCACTCGAGATGAACTTAAAATGGAAAGCCCCACATACATGGTAAATCGGGTAGACGACCTAAGAGGAATTTTACTTTAATACTCTAAAAAAATAAAATGAGCTTTTACTTTTCTAACCGCTTGTAAATGATATATAACCCAAGTTTGGCGACATAAATTACCAATGCAAGCTGGGAGCGGGTTTCAGGTTTCAAGAAATCTTTGTAGTCCCTAATCAAAAACAGAACCCCTTTAGCCCAGTAAAATCAATAGTTCGGAGAGGTCATTTTCCAATTTGGGACTACACTTTCGTTGGCAAACCCTAGAAGCCTTGATATTACTGCGTTTGGAATAAATTGTCGCCAAACTTGGGATATAAGTAAAAAATATATCCACACGCCAGTCCGGCATATTCGGAACCTTCCTCAGCTCCTAGTGGTTCAAAGACCGAACCATGCAAGGCCTGAGTTAATCGGACCATGCCAAAGCTAAACTGGTGTTTACCCCCGATATGCATCGCGTGCGTCTTCGCTCCCGCTCGTTCACAAAGCCGTGCCAGTTCATAAACTCCAATAATAGGCGCACCCGTCCGTTTCGAAATTTCGATCGCATCTCCTAAATGATCCGAATGGCCATGCGAGACGAGAATTTCATCGAGACTTTTAATATCTTCAGAGCGGATATCTGCCATTGGATTCCCCGTTAGAAACGGATCAATTAATACCCGTCCCTCATTTCCTTCAATTTCAAAACAAGAATGACCATGAAAGTGAATTTCCGTTCCCTTGTTTCCGTTCTTACTTCACTTGAGTCCAATGAACATTAAACGCTTTTCTGGCTTCCTGACTCATAATATGATGATTCTCTAGCTTCATCGCTTCAACAACAGCTCCTGCTACCGGAGGGAGCTCCGGCACCACACAAGCCGCGGCGATATCTTCCTGCCCCTCCTGAATAAAGAGCGCCTGCAACCGGGGTAAGAAAATATGCCCTACCTGTTGATAAAGTCCCCCAGTCAAAACGATCGATAGTGGCTCTTGGTTAGCCAGCGTTTTTTTCAGCAGAACATCGATTTGTAATTTTTGTTCTAAAACGATCCCTTGAACAATACTCTGGGCAACAAAATCCCCTTCGTCAAAAGCAGTTATGACCTCCCGGCTGCAACTTGCAATCCAACGTTTGGCAGCAGAAAGACCATAGATTCTTGGAATTAAATCCACAGGGTTTCCGCAGTTTGCCTTCTCCAAGATCTTATCAGTAAGTGCCGTGGCCGGTCCACGACCGTCATAAGCCCGCATCACAGCGACCAAAGCTCTTCTACCCATAGCATAACCGCTGCCCTCATCTCCAAACAGGTATCCCCATCCCCCAACCCGGTGAATTGTGCCATCTCCCAGTCTGGCATAGGCGATTGAACCCGTCCCGGCGATCAGAACAATACCCGGCCCACCATAAGTCCCACTCGACAAAGCAATCAGAGCATCATTTCCGACTTCCAATTGCACAGTATAAGGTAACACCTGATGGAACAAAGCCATCATTTTTCTTCTTTCCTCAGGATGATCCACCCCGGACATACCGGCAAAAGCAGTCTTAATCTTCTCGATAGGATAGTACTCAGCCAGAAGCCTCCGCATTTTAGAGATTTCTTGCACGACACTCTCTTGAGACAGGCCATGGGGATTCATGGCTCCCAATTCCACATCAGCCATAACTCGTCCAAATTGATTCACAATCACGGCTCGTGTCTTAGACCCACCACCGTCTATCCCAAGATAACCCATCTTTTTCCCTCCAAAATTTCATGCCTAAGCTGCTAAATCATTAATAAGCATCAGATATAGATAAAATTGTAAAATTGAGACGGCACAGCAGTCGTCACTTTACCCAAGTGAGCTTTTTTTAAAATAACACGCGTTGTCAAAAAATAGCTTTATTCGCCACACATACTCGAATAAGAACCATTAGGTCAAGCGTCGATTATCAATGATCGCCATTTCTTGTTCGACAAGGTTCTTAATTTCTTGGGCATCATCCAAGGCTAAGGCAGATTGCGTAATGCGACGCGCCTCCTGCTGGGTTAATTGTCGTATCAGAGAACGTGCAGGCAAAATCGAGCTGGCGCTCATACTAAATTCATCCAGCTCCAATCCCAGCAAAATTGGGATTGCGGTTAAGTCTCCCGCCATCTCTCCGCACATACCAACCCATTTCCCTTCTTGATGCGCCGCTTTGATTACCCCCTGGATTAATCGCAACACTGCCGGATTGAAGGGTTGGTATAGATAGGCAACTTTTTCATTCATCCGGTCAGCCGCCATCGTGTACTGAATCAAATCATTTGTGCCTATGCTGAAGAAATCCACTTCTTTAGCAAATTGATCCGCCAATACAGCGACAGCGGGAATCTCGACCATGATGCCGACTTCCATTTTCTCATTATACGGAACATTTTCCCTGCGTAAATCCTGTTTAACTGCTTCAAGCACCTGATTCGCCGCTCTTAATTCTTGCAGAGTGGCAATCATCGGATACATCAATTTAATGTTCCCACAGGCACTGGCCCTTAAAATCGCCCTGAGCTGAGTTTTGAAAATCTCGGTCCGGTCAAGGCACAGTCGGATAGCCCGGTATCCAAGGAATGGATTCATTTCCTTGGGCATATTCAGATAGGGCAATTCTTTATCCCCACCAATATCGAGAGTACGGATAACCACAGGACGATCTGAAGTGAACATCAAGGCAACCGCTTGATACGCTGCAAATTGCTCTTCTTCCGAGGGAACTTCATTTCTACCCATATATATAAATTCAGTGCGATAGAGTCCTACGCCTTCAGCCCCGTTCGCAATTGCTCCCTTGGCATCTTCAGGGTTCCCAATATTAGCCGAAAGTTCGACCCGATGCCCGTCGGCTAAGATGCTGGGTAATGTTTTCAGACTTTGCAGGCGCTGTTTTTCTTTCAACTGCATCGTACGCCGTTTTTTATACTGAGAAATCTGCGAGGAAGTCGGACGAAGAATGATTTCTCCTTCATCGGCATCAAAAATCAGCACATCCCCCGTCTGGATTTGGCTTGTCCCATTCTTAGTCCCTACAATAGCCGGTATCTCTAATGAACGGGCCATAATCGCGGAATGTGAAGTCCGTCCTCCGATATCTGTGATAAAACCCAAAACGTGTGCCTTATTCATACTTGCCGTGTCCGAAGGGGTAAGATCCTTAACCACAATAATAATATCTTCAGCCAGGTTCGCGAGGTCTCTCTCATCGATACCGAGCAAGTTCCGTACAATTCGTCCGCCGACATCGCGAAGATCAGCCGCTCTCTCCCGTATATAGTCATTATCCAATTCTTCCAGCATATTGGCATAAAACTCTATCCCTGCTTGGATCGCCGCTTCCGCAGTCATGCCGTTTTCGATATTTTGCCGCGCTACACCAAGCAATTCTTCATCTAGCGTTACCAAAATTTGAGCATCGAGGATTTTCACCTTATCTCCTAGTTCATCCACGGCCCGTTCCTTGATTTCCTCCAGTTTGGCTCGAACCGAAACTAAACTCCGGTTAAGGTGTTGAATTTCTTCGGCAGCCACCTTCTCACTTTGCTGTTGGATAAAGACAGATTCCTCTTTGAGCACTAAAGCCTTCCCAATCACAATCCCTGGGGACACCCCGATACCGCGCATTACCTGCACCCCTATTCCCCCTAAACAGTTTTTCAATCTTCGAGCCCAAGTTTCAACTTCATCCGGGCCATCTATTTTTACCGTGACCCTCCTTATTCCTCATACGCCGATTTTCCCAGGAATTCAGCCAGTTCGGTCAAAACCTGCTCAGCCTGATCTCCCGAGACCTGCAGGCGGATAGTGTCCCCCAGGGAAATCCCTAGGCCCAGAAGACTAAGCAGACTTGTCGCTGAAGCGGATTTGTCCCCTTTGTATACCATAATTTTCTCCGGATACTTTTTAGCAAGCGCGACAAACTGTGCTATAGGTCGGGCGTGGAGCCCAGTTTTATTTTTGATCACAATTTCCTTTTCCATAGACTTGACCCCCTAAAACTTGATGTCGGTCATTACGGTTAAATCGGCATGGAGTTGAAGAATGCTGGCCGGAACCTCCGTCGTTACCGCTCCGTACAAGGTCTTGGTTAAAATGTCCCGTTTGTTCTCACCACTGACCAGCAAAAGGATTTTCTGGGCCTGCATGATACTGCCAATCCCCATGGTGATCGCTTTTCGTGGTACCATGTTAGGATCAGAAAAAAAGCGGGCATTCGCCTGGATCGTTTCCGGAGTCAGGTCCACAATATGCGTATGAATTTCAAGGTTGAGCAAGGGTTCATTGAAACCGATGTGGCCGTTTAACCCCAGTCCAAGAATCTGCACATCAATTCCCCCTGCCCTCTGGATTTCGCCGTCATATCTGCGGCACTCCGCCTCCAAATCGGTGACATCCCCTCTGGGAATATCTACATTACCCTCCGGTAAATCGACCTTTCCCCAAAAATGCTCGCGCATAAAGGTGGCATAACTCTGCGGATGATTGGCAGATAGGCCGACGTACTCGTCAAGGTTAAAGGTTCGTGCCTGAGCAAAGCTAATAATTCTCTCATGGGCTAAGCGGGCAAGGTAGTCGTACATTTCTATAGGCGTACTGCCGGTCGGCAGACCCAGCACCCGGTTGGGGCAGATCAAGATTTCCCGAGCAACCCAACGAGCCGCCATTTGGCCTAAACTTTGGATATCTCTTGCGTAAAAGTATTCCATCTTGACTCCTAGCCCCTTTCTTCAAAGACCAGCTGGCCTTGCAACCAAACCTCTTTGACCTTAAAATCCGGTGAAAGGCGCACAAAAGTCGCTTCTTTATTGATCGCTAAACTCCCAACCCGGTCATCAATCCCTAAAAGCTGGGCTGGATTTGAGGTTACATAACGCACAGCGTCCGTTAGCGGGTAATGAAGTTCTTTGACCAACATCTTGAGTCCTTGGCGCAAAGGGTAGGCACTACCGGCAATCGTCCCGTCAAAGAGCCTGGCCATACCCTGACGCACCAAGGTTCTTTGCCCTCCAAGCTCATATTCCCCTTCAGGCATACCCACGGCCCTTGTACCGTCGGACACCAAACAAACCCGGTTTAGGGCTTTGGCATTTAAGGTTAACTGAACCACAGAAGGGTGAAGGTGCACACCGTCCGCAATGAGTTCCAGGGTTACAGTATCGTCGAGCAGAGCGCTCGTCAATAAACCTGGGTTACGGTGGTGGATACCCGGCATGGCATTGAAGGCGTGCGTGATATGGCGTATGCCCCACTTTATGGCCTCTTCCATCTGGTTAAAATCAGCAGCCGTATGCCCGGCTGAGGAAATCACGCCGTGCGCTTGGCAAACTCTCGCCAGTTCCCTTCCATCCGGTCGTTCCGGGGCTAAGGTCAGTATCTTAACAAGGCCGGGAAAATCGTTTAACAGTTTCTTTAAAAATTCGGCGGCGCCCTCCTGTTCTGCAGGCCATATCGTTTCAACCGCCTGCGCACCCTTAAACTCGGTTGCGAGAAAAGGTCCTTCCATATGAACTCCCAGGACTTCCGCACCATTCAGATCCCCCTGGCAGTAATCCGCTATGTTTTGAAGGACACCTCTCAGTTGATTAGGCAGGCACGACATCGTTGTCGGCAAAAACGCTGTTGTCCCTTCTTTAAGCAAAGCCCAGGCCATGGCAGCCAAACTTTCCGGAGTTGCATCCATGACGTCACAACCGCCCGCCCCGTGCACATGAGTGTCAATCAAGCCGGGGATTAGCAGGTCTTCTTCCATCTCCTGCGCAAAATCTCCCGCCCCAACCTTCCTGTCTTCAAAAAGAATTTCCTTTATCATACCGTCTTGCCAGCGAAGTCCGCCACGACAAACTCGGTCTTCCAAAACCAGTGTGGCGTTTCTTATCATGCCCTCCTTCATTGATGGCCCTCCCCCAAGACCAAATGGCGAACCGCCCAAGCAACCCCAGAGTCACCATTAGACCTTGTCACCACTTGCGCCGCCCCTCTTACCGGTTCAGGGGCGTTACCCATGGCTACGCTGAATCCAGCCACTTCGAACAGACTTAAATCATTATAATTATCGCCAATCGCCATAATATGCTGAAGACTTATCCCTAACATCCCGGCGATTTGTCGTAACGCTACACCTTTGGAAACCCCGGCAGGACAAATCTCCAAGTTACGGGGATCAGAACTTGTTACACATATCCCCGGAATTTCGCTAAGCTCCTTACCCACTTCAGCCAAGGCGTCTTCACTTAAAACCGCCATTTTGTAGATCGGTTCACCGGACGTTTTTACCCATTCGGCCAAATCGTCCACCCGCCGGGCCGGACAATACTCTTTGACTCTCAGACGCCACTGGGCCGGGGGTAACTGGCTTTCCAAACGGGCCAGATTTTGTTCCGGCCAATTTTCATTCCATCGCGACGGGGTATCAAAGATCATCCCTTCCGAAGTATAGATATGGCAGTAAAGGCTCCAATTTCGGCAATAGTCCAGAAAACATAGTACCGCCTCCTGACTGATGGTAACACCACTTACGATCTGTTCACCCTGTCCTATCACCGCTCCGTTTAAGGCAGCAAAAGGCGTATCTAGGCCAAGAAGTTGAGCGTGCCAGAAAGCAGAACGGGGCAATCGTCCGCTGGTCAGAACTACCTTGCCTCCCAAGTCCCCAAAAACGTGCAGGGCTTCCAGATTCGCCTGGGTAATCTCTTTTCGCTCATTTAATAGGGTCCCATCAATATCTAAAGCGATAAGCTTGACGTTAAGATTGGGATGGTGCTCCGGCTCGGGAAACATGGAAGAGAACATCTTGTCCGGCAACGACCTCACCTTCTTTACGCTCAATTTGCATATGCCAATCATCGCTATTCGTGATGATAATGGGGGTCGCCAAATTTTTACCGGCACTCGCCAAAACATTTAGATCCACGTCGATGAGTACTGTACCCCGTACTACTTTGTCCCCCTGCTTCACCTTGATCTGAAATCCCTTACCCTGTAACTCAACGGTATCGATACCACAATGAATTAAACACTCCACACCGCCGGCAGACCTTAAACCGATGGCATGGCCGGTCGGAAAACAGGAAATCACTTCACCGTCAAACGGAGCCAGAATTTTACCAGAAGACGGCTGAATGGCCACCCCCGGCCCTAAAAGGCCGTTCGAAAATACAGGATCAGGGACTTGGATAAGTTCCAAAACTTTACCGCTGAGCGGTGCCCATATCTCAACTTGTGCGTCAGCTGTTGCGATAACGAAGGTCATCTTCTTATTTTTACCAAAAGGCCACATGGGCAGCACTCTCCTCTTTCCGCATGATGAGATTAAGGTTTAAGAAGCTTTAAAGCTTGGGATACGCTCCCTCCGGCTTGGTCCAGAGCGACTTTTGCCTGGTTTGCCGAAACCCCGGCGAGCAATAAAGTCACAGCCACTTTAACAGAACCTCCGGCTTGGGCAATAGCCTCCTCGGCCTCCTCCCGACTGACGCCGGTAGCCATACCAACGATTCTAATGGAGCGTTCCGCAAGTTTCTTATTAGTCGCCTGAACATCCACCATTAAGTTGCTATAGACTTTACCCATACGGATCATGGATGCAGTCGTCAGCATATTTAAGACAAGCTTTTGAGCCGTACCCGCTTTCATCCGGGTTGATCCCATAATGACCTCCGGGCCAACCAGGACCGCAATCGTGAGTTCGGCTACCTTTTGCATTTCTGAATCCGGCGTACAAACAACCGCGATACTATGACACCCAACCTGGCGTGCATATTCAAGCGCACCGATCACATACGGCGTCCGCCCGCTCGCCGCTATTCCGACCACAATATCTTTTGGAGTGAAGCCACGCGCTGCGAGATCTTCTGCGGCCAGGGTGAGCGAATCCTCGGCTCCCTCAACCGCACGAAAAACCGCTTTTTCCCCTCCGGCAATAAGTCCTTGCACGAGTTCTGGAGGCGTTCCGTACGTGGGCGGGCATTCCGACGCATCAAGTATCCCGAGTCGGCCACTCGTTCCAGCCCCCACGTAAAAAAGTTTTCCTCCTCCCCGCAGGCTTTCAACAATCCAGTCTACGGCCTGGGTAATCTGGGGAAGGACCCCTTCAACGGCTGGGGCAACCTTTTTGTCCTCTTGATTAATTCGTTGTAAGATTTCACCCGTTGTTAATTCGTCAATGTTCTCCGTATTGGGGTTGCGCGCTTCTGTTAACAGTCTATCCAAGTTCATCAAGCTTTCTCTCGCTTTCCGGTTTTTTCTTTAAAGCGAAATGCCTGTCCCGGCTTGATCAAATCAAGCAGAAACATTTCTTCCGGGATAACCTTGGCCACAACATTCACTCTGGTATCTGCCGAAAGGTCCTTCATCACCCCTTGAAGTTCACCCATATAGCGCAGGTACTTGGCATTATCCAGGGTGATGCTCCCACGTGGACGGGGTTCCGGAGGGTGAGCCAGAATCTCTCCTTGACATGACGGTCGAGCCTCCTGAGAACGGATGACATGTTCGCCCGGGTCCAAACGATTTGTATGTCGGGGGGCAAACAGGATATTCCGTTCATTTTCCGTGAGGTCCGGTTTTGCTTCGACTTGTATTTCGATACAGGATGTTTCTACCGAGCCAACTTCAGCCAATTCTTCGGGCGCGGCTAATGGATCCCCGAACAGAATACCCTCAACCAAACCACTGGCCGCCAATTGTTTGGCCGCTTGTAACGGTTCCCAATGTCTGTGTTTTTCTAATGTCGGTAGTCCGGCAAAAATAGGGCCGCGTGGATTTCGTCGAGATGAGATAAAGGCCAAAACCAATATTCCGTATTTCCGAAAGGTCCGGGAACGTTCGGCAAACAGTTCGTAAGACAAACCGGTTTCCGGCCGTGGATAATAATTATGACAAGCCTGTAGCCGCGCAGGGTCAGCACCGGCAGCCATGACTGACTTAAGGATATCTTCGCTGATCGTGCTGGCGTTGATTTCGATCGCTAGTCCGCTCTCCCTTGTCAGACGGGCTATTTCTTCGGGGGTAAAGCCAAAGTCTAACCGCAGAGCTTGTAATCCGAGGCGGCGTAAAGGTTCCAGGTTGCCCAGATCCGCCCCAAGAAGTGTAAACGCCCGAGGTGAAATATCTGCGGTAATTTGAAAACCCAAGCTTACCGCTTCCGATACTAAATCCTGAAATTCTTCAAGAAGGGTCTGGGTATTCGCTTCCGGAATGTGCAAAGAAGTGAAGAGCCTCGTAAACCCACATTCTCTGGCCAGACGCAAATAACTGCGATTCAGCTCCACGGGATGGCCCATACCGGCATATGCTGAAATTCCTTTCGTAAGCACTTAAGATCAACTCCAGACTCATATTTCCATAACAAGGTTCGCCCTCGCTCATTAATTTCTATTCTCCTAACGGCTCTCATCAGGATGTGCAAAAACTTCTAATGAATGGTAGACGGGTGAGTGTAAGCCCACCCGTCTTATTTTTAGAACCTTACTGCCCTGGTCTAAAGCGCATTTAGTGCGGTTAGTCTTTTGGATCGTCAAAGCCAACGAACCATGTCACCGCGAAACCGGCGACGTAGGCAACTACGAGTCCAAGTAAGTAGTAAAGAATACTACCACTTTTAATCAAGAACGTTAAAGGGAGCCCCGAAACACCCATCGCGATGGATGCAACATGGAACGAAGCTTGTACGGCACCTCCAATGGCTGCCCCAATACAGGCCGTGATAAAGGGCCGGCCTAAAGGTAATGTAACCCCGTAAATCAGAGGTTCACCAATCCCCAAGATTCCAACTGGCAAAGCACCTTTGATAATATTTTTAAGTTTTTGGTTTTTGGTCTTAAAGTATACTGCAAATGCTGCACCGACCTGACCGGCACCCCCCATGGCCAAAATGGGAAGTAAGGGGTTCTCTTTCATGGTGTTCAGAAACTCCATATGCACTGGAGTTAAACCTTGGTGCAAACCCGTCATCACGAGCGGCAGGAAAGTTCCAGCCAGAATGAGCCCAGCGATAGCTCCGCCGTAACCCAGTAAGCTCTTAAAGATAAAAACAATTCCGTCCGAGAGCCAACCGCCCACTGGCTGTAAGATATAGTAGGTGGCGAAACCGGTGATCAGCAGGGTTAAGGCAGGTGTCACAATAATATCAACTGAGTTAGGGATTACCTTGCGGAGCCGTTTTTCTATCCAACTCATAAACCAAGCCACAAGCAAAACCCCAAAGATTCCACCGCGGCCCGGAACCAAGGCCGTACCGGCAATCTTGATATTGGCAATGGCCGGGTTAATGAGAAGAACTCCGGCTAAGCCGCCCATGGCCGGGGTGCCACCAAATTCCCGTGCGGCATTTATTCCAACAAAAATAGCTAAATAGGCAAAGATACCGTTACCCAGTGTATTCAGAATCGTAATGATAAGACTTTTCGGATCCATACCCAGCCGAATGGCCACGTTGGTCAGGCCGGCGATCATGCCTGAGGCTACAATCGCAGGAATAAGAGGGACAAATATACTGGACAATTTGCGCAGGAACAATTTAAACGGAGTACGGTTTTTGTCATCAATGGTTGCCTTTAAATCCTGCACTTCGCCCATTTGGATACCGGTCAAGTTCGTGACTTCCGCAGCAACCTTATTAACAACGCCAGGGCCTAAAACTACCTGGAATTGACCTGAGGATTCCACAAGCCCGATGACACCCTCAATTTTTTTTAACCCATCTTTATCCACTTGTTTCGGATCGCTTGCGTTCAAGCGAAGACGAGTCATGCAAAAACTTGCGGCAGCAATGTTATCTTTCCCGCCAAAGGCCTTCAGTATCTGTTCCGCTAACGCTCTTTCCTTTGCCACTTTTTTCCCCTCCATTTTTTTATTTTAAAGCCGTCGTTTAGTTTTCCTAACAAATACTTTTAAGTGCTCAGACGGATAGCAAACTTATAACTATCCCCACGATAAACTGATTTCACAAACTCGATCGCTTTTCCGTCAGACGTATACGTCGTACGTTCGATTAATAAAACAGGGGCTTTGCTCTTGATGTTGAGTTTTCGGGCTTCGTTCACTCTGGCCAGTGCGGCTTCCAGCGTCTGTTCAGCGTAGCCCATTTGAATTCCTCGTTGACGCATCACCTCATAGAGAGAACCTGTAGCTATAGCTTCCTCCGCCAGATTGGGTAGGTAACTTACAGGAACGTATGCCGTTTCGATCGCCATCGGTTCCTCGTCAGCCAGTCTTAAACGTGCGATCTCGTAGACCTCCGTCCCCTCCCCTAAGCCGAGTTTCACAGCAACATGACCTGTTGCGGGACCAACTGACATATGAATGAGCTTGGTTCCAGGGTGCATATTCCGCTGCTTCATATCTTCTGTAAAACTGGTTAAACCTTGAAGCCCCTGTTCGATTTTGGGTTGCGCCACATAGGTTCCCTTACCCCTCTCGCGTCGGAGTAACCCCTCATTCACCAGTTCCGAAATGGCTTGCCTCACGGTCATTCGGCTTATGCAATATTCTTCACAAAACTCACGCTCAGAAGGCAGGCACATTCCAACCGGATACTCACCGGTTGAAATCCGTTCTTGAATCAGTGTCTTCAATTGATAGTAAATCGGAACCACACTCGTCTTATCAATTTTCACCTTTTCACCTCCTCGTATGAACGATCTATTATAATTTCCAATTTTCAGACATAGCATAACATACTAATGTCATGTTGTCTATACCAGTTTTTTTTAAGAACTTCCTAAGAAAGACCTAGAAATATTGGATTCAATCCCCAGAATTGCTAGACGAGGTGCCGAAGAAATTATTGCGAAAATTGGCTATGATATAAGCCGATTCCCATCAGCCGGCCACTTGTCTTCATGGGCTGGAATTTCTCCAGGTTGTCACGAAAGTGCAGTAAAATAAAACTCGGAAAGAAAAACAAGGGGAATAATGTTTTACAAATTGTAGTATAAAGAAAACCCGGCTTTCGCCGAGCTTTGCGATAAAGAAGACTTGGCCAAGCGCCAAAGAGCTGGCCTTAGTCGCCTTATCCTGCCGGACTTAACTACGTGCATCGTAGGAAAGCGAAAACCGCTGGTTGCACTTATGCTATCTGCCAAAAATTTATACTTTCTGTTAGTACCCAAAAAACGCCAGTTCAAAGTGCGAAGCGCACTTGAAACGGCGTTACACCTCGTAAATAGTGTGGACGGCCTGAGAAAAATTTTACTTTAACCTGACATTTAATCAATTTCGAGTGTTTCTCCTGGTTTCAAGATAATCCCCTGGCTTCCCGGAAATTTACGACTTAATAGCTCGATGAATTCCGCCGCATCCTGTTTAATGAGGGGGAAGGTATTATAATGCATTGGAATAACACGTTTGGCACGCAGAAGAGTTGCCGCATATGCTGCTTCTTCCGGACCCATAACAAAATTATCGCCAATAGGTAGCATTGCTAGTTCCAAAGGATGCCGGCGTCCAATCAACTCCATATCCCCAAAAAGGCCAGTATCCCCGGCATGGTAAAGCCACTTGCCCTCCATTTGCAACAGAAATCCACACGCCAGTCCGGCATATTCGGAACCTTCCTCAGCTCCTAGTGGTTCAAAGACCGAACCATGCAAGGCCTGAGTTAATCGGACCATGCCAAAGCTAAACTGGTGTTTACCCCCGATATGCATCGCGTGCGTCTTCGCTCCCGCTCGTTCACAAAGCCGTGCCAGTTCATAAACTCCAATAATAGGCGCACCCGTCCGTTTCGAAATTTCAATCGCATCTCCTAAATGATCCGAATGGCCATGCGAGACGAGAATTCCATCGAGACTTTTAATATCTTCAGAGCGGATATCTGCCATTGGATTCCCCGTTAGAAACGGATCAATTAATACCCGTCCCTCATTTCCTTCAATTTCAAAACAGGAATGACCATGAAAGTGAATTTCCATTTTTGATTTCCTCCTATTTGTATATAAGTAGCGATTGTAGCTTTTCACGCATCCGTTCACTTGCATCTCCAGGGCTGCCTCACTTGCTTCCAAGGCAGCTTTGCCAACCCTTCTGCTTACTGCAAGTGCGTCGCTCCTGCAAATCCTGAACAGTCCAGTGAACTGTTCGCCCGAAGGTTGCGCCCGCGACATCAGGCCCTCCATGGCCAAGCCCTCGGCGACGCTGTCCTTCGGAAGCTTTGTTCGTCTCATCCCCTTCGAGGATAAGTCAACTAAGGCTTGCATTTCGTTCCTCAACTCAAGCCAAGTTTCCTATAATGCCCCTCCGAAGAAATCGTTCACTTCTACGCGAAAAGCTACGATTTCGGGTCTTTTAGGTTCTTTCGTAGTAGTCTTGACAAGCAATTCTTCGAAGCGAGTTACGAGTACAGAAAGTGAGGACTCTACGTGAGCAGATACCAAGCTTGGGCAAAACCGCTCTTACTTTAGCGGGACGAGTCACACACGAAAGCCTCCGGTGACAAAATTCTCCGGTGGAGAGTTTTGACCAAGCCGCATGCCTCAGAAAATTGCTTACCGGCGTAGGGTCGGGTTTCGCCCAAGCCGCCTGCTCAAAAGGCTAGCTCAACGGCGACGGGTCGTGACTCGCTGACACTGAGCCAAACAAGTGCGCTAGTTTTCATGACTATCGGGAAGGCGAATTGGAGGGCGATGACACAGGACGTGTCAAGTGTCGCGGGTACCAAGGAACAAGTGCGATTGACCGGCCAAGGTCAATCGGGCGAAAACACGCAACCATCCCGCAGCTTGCATTAAGCAGTTATGCCCTTAGCTTGGTCTGCAAGCGTACGTCCGAGCGTCTGTAACGTAACTCCGCTTGCAAAACTTTGATTACCCTTGTTTATATGCTTGTAACGTCGTCCATAATTCCGGGTAACTTAGATTCATTTCCCAAAGGGCAACTCCTTTAATTCCTCGGCGGGTCGCCAGATCCAACTTTTCCTTTAAACTCCGCACATCTTCGAAGTAGACCGTATGCTGTTTTCCTTCGCTTTCATAGCGGAAAAAGGTGCTATGCTGTTGGGCATCCCATCGTAAGGGAGCGCCAAAACGACGAGCTAGCTCTGTTGCGCGGCGATGGCTAACCACTTTCGCCCTATTTCCTTGAACCCAGTCATACCCATAAAGAGGAACTCCCAAATTGACCTTTTGAGTTGGAATATTGATCAATGCATAATCTAGGACCTGATTCACCCAGGGTAAAGATGCCACCGAGCCGGGTGGACTTCCCGGCCAATGTTCTTCATAGGTCATCAAGACGATCTCATCTACAATTTGCCCCAACGCCTGATAATCAAAAGCACCTTTCCAAATATCTGTTGAATCCTCTCCCGTTTTTGCTGGAACATCCATGCTAACCCAATAGTTTTCTTGTTTCAAGCGCATGGTCCAATTATAGATAAATTGTGTGTAGAGATTTCGGTCCTGTACTGCAGCTTTCTCAAGATCAAGATTGACGCCGTCCAAACGATACTGGTTTAATAAATTCCGTATATTCTGATAAACCCGGGTGGAAAACGCCGGGTCTCGAACAAGCTGAGAAAGCAATGCCGTAGAAAATTGCCCATCTGCCCTTAGATTCGTAATAACCACCAAGGCTTTAGTTCCAAGATGATGGGCCTCATTGATAAGCTTACGGCTCGGATGTCCCGATAACTCCCCATTCTCCTGAATCGAAATCTCGAAGAACGCAATTTCATCTAAAAGATGTCCGTAGCGTTGAAAATAGGAATAAGCTCTTTCTCGTTCTGTCAGCCCATTATAAAACCCAAAAAGACTCAGAGCCATAGATCTTCCCCCTTCCAAAGTAGTTTATGCAACAGGAAGGGGGAAAGTTTCCTTTAAGTGTCTTACGTTTTCTTAATTACTTACTGTGTCTCCGCGTAAATACCGTCAGCACCCGTGTTCGACGCAGCATAATCACGAGCAAGAACGCGAAATCCGCGATCAGTAATAGTGCTGCCCAAATCCAGGAACCCATCGCTCCTAGAACTGCGACGAGTCCAAAACAAGCACTCATCGCATAGAGTACGAGTACCGCTTGCCTTTGGGACAATCCCGCATCAAGCAAGCGGTGATGCAGATGCCCCCGATCGGCAGTCGCAATCGAATGTCCATGAAACTTGCGGCGGATAATGGCAAAGGTGAGATCCGTAAGCGGCATACCGAGGACAAGTAACGGGAAAACCAAACCGAGAACCGTGGCTGTTTTCAACAAGCCATAGAGCGAAATTCCGCCAATGATATAACCCAAGAACATACTCCCGGTATCTCCCATAAAAACCTTAGCCGGATAAAAATTATAAAAGAGAAATCCCAGGGCCGAACCCGCTAAGGCTAAGGTTAGATGCGCCGGAACAAGCATGTTAATTCGGTTCGCCGACCAGAATAAAAGGATTGCCGCCATGAAACAGATTCCTGCAGCCAACCCATCAAGTCCATCTGAAATGTTCACGGTATTGACCAGTCCGATCACCCAAAAAATCGCGAGCAGACCGCCCAACCACCCCATATTGATTTCTCCTAAAAAGGGTAGCGAGATCTGATCCATCGAAAAACCGAAAAATACAAGAACTGCGGCTGCGGCAATCTGCCACATAAGTTTGGTCAAAGGCCGCATGTCTTTAATATCGTCCCAAAGTCCAACTCCCACGATCATCGTACTTCCGATGAATAAACCGGTGAGCTGCGAATTCCAGGTTTGCGTGAACACAACAGCAACCCAAAACGCGAAATAGATCGCTAGTCCTCCAATTCGGGTAACCGGCCTTTTATGAACATGCCGTCCTCCCGGGATCGCAATGGCACTCCATCGATGACCTAAGATCATCGAAATAGGAGTGGTCAAGGTTGCAATCACCAGGGCAATTATAAATGTCCAAACAAAACTCATCATTCAACCTCCGAAGTCTGCTGGAAACCGAATTTTACCTTGTGGGAATGCCTTATTCTCTGTCAAAACATGCTTCCAGTTTAAACAATATTCTTCGTGTACTAACGCGTAAAAGCTACAAAGACTGATCTTTTCTTTTGAATGATTTAGATAAGGCCAGGATATCCCCATTGACGCAAAGCCTCATACGTGATCACTGCTACTGAGTTCGATAAATTCAAACACCGCGCATTCGGAAGCATCGGCAATCGGATCGCAGTTTCCGGATATTTAGCTAAAATTTCAGGAGCTAGCCCCTTCGTCTCTTTTCCAAATAAGAAGTAGCTATTCTGTTCAAAATGAACATCCGTATGGGCACGGGCACCTTTTGTCGTTGCCAAATAGCGTGTCCCCGTAGGATTCATTTCTTCAAATTCAGCAAAGTTTTCATAGATATGAAGATCAAGCTGATCCCAATAATCCAAACCGGCCCGTTTCAAATGCTTATCCGTAATTTCAAAACCCAGGGGCTTGACAAGATGAAGAGTTGCCCCGGTCACCGCACAAAGACGGGCTACATTCCCGGTATTAGGGGGAATCTCCGGTTCAACCATAACGATATTTAACATTAACTCCTGCAGTCCTTTCCTTCTAGCTATGACAGCCTGAACAATTGCCACCACAATGTGACGAGCAACCTTCATTACCACTAGCTCCGGCTAAACCCGGACTCGCAAAACCAGAAATTTGCCGCATGAGCCCGAGATGGTTACACTGGGAGCAGGCTAAGTCCTGTCCTTTTTCGCCCATTTTACACAGTTTCGTTGACTTTGTTCCGCAATTTGGGCATTTAAATTCATAGATTGGCATTTCCCAACCTCCATTATTTCGAAGTTGTCCTTACTCGTCTCTATATTATACCCTAAATTAGCGTTGATGCCCAAATTTTGTTTTCTATATCTTGTGATAGAATAGGCACCATGATATGATGTGTTATATATCAAAAATTCAGTTTTTGCTGAAAGGAGGAGCCTCTTGTGTTTTCGAACGAAGACCGTAACTTACTCGAGCTTATTTCTCAGGATAGCCGTCAAACTCCAGAACAACTGGCCATCCAAACCGGATTATCAATAGGATATATAGAAAACCGTATTCAGCAGTGGGTTGAGGATCGGATCATTATTTACCGTCCTCTCGTAAATTGGGAACGCACTGGAGATCAGTATGTTTCAGCCCTCATCGAGGTCAGAGTTATTCCGCAACGCGGATTTGGCTTCGATAGAATCGCCAAACGTTTGCAGAAGTTTCCAGAAATTAAAGCGGTTTACCTCATGTCTGGGGGATTTGACCTCACTCTGATGATTGAAGGAAAAACGATGCAAGAGGTCGCTCTTTTCGTTGCCGAAAAGCTCGCCCCGCTTGAGCATATTCAAAGCACTGCCACTCATTTTGTTCTTCGTCGCTATAAACAAGACGGTGTAGAACTAATGGGAGAGGAAGAAGCCCTTGCACGGCTTGTGGTTTCCCCGTGAAGGAATATCTTTCACCCGTGGCGAGAAATCTTCCTCCTTCGGGAATCCGTAAATTCTTTGATTTAGTTTCAACGATGAAAAACGTTATTTCTCTTGGCGTTGGGGAACCTGATTTCGTGACACCTTGGACCGTTCGGGAGAGTGGTATTTTCTCGCTCGAGCAGGGGAAAACGATGTATACCAGCAATTCCGGTCTCATTGAACTGCGTAATGAACTCTCCTATCATATCGCCCATGATATGGGGATCGAGTATGCTCCTGAGGATGAGATTCTCATTACAGTTGGTGCCAGTGAGGCCGTCGATCTGGCAATGCGCGCACTTCTTAGTCACGGCGATGCTGTTTTAATTCCGGATCCAGCTTATGTTTCCTATGCCCCGTGTGCCACGCTGGCGGGGGCTGAGGTCAACTATGTCCCGACCCACGCGGAAGATGGCTTCCGGTTAAGAGTAGCGGACTTGGAAAAAGCCTATACTCCAAATTCAAAATTATTAGTCCTGTCCTATCCCAATAATCCAACAGGTGCCATCATGACGCACGAGGACTATTTACCGATCGCCCGTTTTGTTGCCGAGCATGATCTTATTGTTTTATCGGATGAAATCTATTCTGACCTGACCTATGAAGGAACGCATACGGCGTTTGCAAGCTTACCCGGAATGAGAGATCGGACTTTACATATTAGCGGTTTCTCTAAATCCTATGCCATGACTGGCTGGCGGATCGGCTACGCGGCAGGAAATACGGACTTTATTCAAGCAATGACTCGAATCCACCAATATACAATGCTTTGTGCACCGATTACGGCTCAATTCGCTGCTCTGGAAGCCTTGCGCTCCGCTGGCAAGGCGATGGCGGAAATGGTTGCCACTTATGATCGGCGGCGTCGGTTGATGGTTCATGGTTTCCAGAAAATGGGACTTCAATGTTTTGAACCTCTCGGAGCCTTTTACGTCTTCCCCAACATTTCGGCCACCGGTTTGAACTCTGAAGAGTTCGCCGAACAACTTCTTCAAGAAGAAAAGGTTGCTGTTGTTCCAGGTACTGCTTTTGGCCCGTCCGGCGAAGGGCATATTCGTTGCTCTTATGCCTATTCAACAGAGCAACTGCAAGAAGCATTAAAACGAATGGAACGTTTTGTGCATAATAGAATATAAGCATTAAAGGAAAAAGGAGTTCGCTTTTAATCAGGAAAGCGGACTCCTTCTTCTATTTCTTCATCTATCTATCTATCTATCTATCTATCTATTTATTTATTCTTTACTGCTAACTTCCTTATTTCCTCTCGTTAATTCAGCTCGAAGAAGGAGAGGCAGCGCTTCATTTTCCTTGTTCTCTTTTAGCCAGGGAATTCGTCTTTCATCCTGTAGATTCTCCATGATCCGATAAGCGTTTCTCTGTAAAACTGCCTTACCGCGCCACCCAGCAGCAGTCATCCGGAACTGCTCGTTGAACTTGGCTTTCGTCAACGTCAACACTTCATACAGATCCACGCCCCGACCGGGACTCACTCCATTGTTCCTATCCCTGTCATTCTTACTTTCACTTTTGTTTTTGTTCCATTCGTTTTCATTACCACTTCTACAACAACTTCCGATTTCGCTCCTGTTTTCACCCTCTGATTCTGAGTATACCCCTCCTTCCTCACGTCTTATGAACCCTTGATTATGTGGGCACGCTTCCTGGCAGGAATCACAGCCAAAAAGCCGCTGACCTATGCTTTTCCCTTGCTCGTCGGTTAGGCTTTCTTTACTCTGCGTCAGGTAGGATATACATTGGTTAGCTGCAAAATGTTCCTTCCCTAAAACTTGAGCAGGACAGGCCTGAATACAATTTTGACACGTACCACACTGATTGAACAGTGGCTCATCCTGAGGAAGCTCTTGATCAAGAAGCAATAATGCGAGAGTAACAAATGAACCCACCACGGGAAGAATCAGCTGTTGGTTTCGTCCCGCCCAACCTAGGCCCGAGCGCATCGCAAATCCGCGTTCATTTAAAGGACCTGTATCCACTTGAAAATGAGGTGGCTGGGAAGGCCAATCCGCTTCCATTAACTTTTGAACAAGCTCTTCCAGCCTTACTCGTAGCACTCGGTGGTAATCCTCCCCCACTGCCGAGCGGGCAATCACCCCTTCTTTTTCTTTCGGTCTCGAAGTCGTGGGTAAAGGATAAGCCAAAACGACTACCGTTTTGCACTCTGCCCAAACGGCTTGCGGATCCGTTCGGAGCGTGACATTAGCTTCCACAAAAGGGGTAGAATACCCCTCTTGTTCACGGTCCTCTAAATAGTGGGCTAATTCCGTAAGGGGCTGACCTCCTGTAAAGCCAATTTTTATAAAACCTAAACTTTCCGCAAATTCGCGAAGACGTATTTTCCAGGAGAGTTGTTCATTTATTTCGATTGTTGTCCCCCCTCCGATTTACTTAGACGCCCGAAAAAAAGCATAGGTCATTGGTTCCCCTTCATGCAAAAGTTCCGCTTTAACAACATCAGCTAGAAACAATGTATGTGTTCCTGCGTCAAGCTGCCCAATAACTCGTGCTTCAAGGGTTGTGAGGACATCATCTAGTAACAGGAATCCATTTTCCCCACGATGAGCGTTAACTCCCTCGAACTTGTTAATTCCTCGTCCAGAGCGGTAACCAAATCCACGCGCAAGGTCATGTCCTTTTTGATCTAAAATAGATACGCCAAAACAGCCACTCTTCGAGATTAGTTCATGGGTGTAGTTATTTTTATTGATGCCAATTGCGATGCGGGCCGGGTCTGAGGTAATCTGAAAACACGTATTCGCACATTGTCCATTATCTTTCCCTTCATACTGAGCGGTAATGATAAAAAGTCCATAGGATATTCGATAAAGTGATTTACGAATTTCTTCTTCGGGAGTTAAATCCTGAGCTATTGGTTTCACCTCGGTGTGCGGCTTCTCTTGAGAAACCGGTTCAGACGATTCATTGATAGCCTCAAAAAAACTTCCATCAACACCACAAATCGGGCATACATCTGGTGGATTATCTCCCGTATGAATATAGCCACATACAGTACAACGCCATTGTTTTTCCAATATTTATTCTCCCCTTTCAACATAATAATACTAATTCTATGTTTTAGTTCGAATTCCTATTAAGTAAAGCTAACTTTAGAACTTTTGAGACTGCATCTATACTTATGATACTCCTTCTCCAACAAAATAAGATTATCTGGTTGATTCCTCTCATTCAGCATAACTGTCGTCAGAACGTGTTCTTTGAACTCGCCGATTTCTTTCCCTTTTAGGTTCTTCTCCTGGGTAAACTCCTCTAAGACCGTCCAGTTCAATTCCTTTTTCCGTTGTTCTAAGTATTCCGCGGCAGATCTGATCTGTGCCATTAGCTGATCAAAGACTTCTTCATCTTGAGGTTCATGTAACTTCCCACCGAAGAAATCAGCGCGCCATAGAGCCAGCAGGTGCAAAAGTCTTCCCTGTTGAAACTCTCGTCCATCCCAGGCCTTTTCCCAAACAAAACGCCGCACTTTATCCTGACGGTCCGCTAAGTTTACCTCCCCTTTTAGCTCTGACATAAAGGCTAACGTTCCGCTCATATGATTTTCAATCAACCAAAGCAACTCCTTCTCTCCAGACGGGCTGGAGCCAAGGACCATCGAAAAGCGAAAGCGCGGTAAAATCTGACGCGCTAAGCGAGCACTCTCTTTTTCATGACCGAGGAAGTGGCGCTTTCCCTCGACAACCCATTCGAAACCTGTTCTTCTTCCTGCTGCTTTACGAATATGCTTGACTTGAATTTTATAAGGATGGTAATCCAGCCGAGCACCGTGAACTTCAACATACTGTCCACGCCAACGCTGTAACTGCTTACCCATGATCTGAAATTCGTTAAGATAAAACCCCTTTTCCGAGCCTTCCAATTTACCCCAGGCGTAACATTCGCGGCTGGCAGTTTCCCATTTTCCTAGGTCATGAAATAGCCCCGCTAAGCGTAAGAGGATCTGAGGGGGGGTATTCCGCACCACGTGGAGAGTATGTTCCCAGGCATCCTTCGCATGATATTGGTTTTGTACCAATCCTTTTAAACGTTCAAGCTCCGGTAAATAAGCCCGCCAGTAGCCAATCTCCTCTAAGAGACGCAGAGCTTCTTCCACAGAATCCAGAACAAGGATCCGCCCGAGTTCTTCCGTAATTCTTTCACTGGCTACCCCTGCCAATGTCTCAATCAATTCACAGGCTGTTTTTTTCGTTTCAGCTTCAATCGCCAATTGATATTTGACCTTAAAACGAACCATTCGCAGGATCCGGATAGGATCTTCACTCATCCGCTCGCTCGGACTTCCACAGGCACGAAGCCGTTTTTCCCGCAAGTCCTTCTGTCCCCCTAAGGGATCAAGAAATTCTCCGCTTTGGATATCTTGATAGATCGCATTAATCGTAAAATCTCGGCGGAGCGCATCCGTTTCTAGGTTCTGCCTAAGGTTAGTGAAGTCGATTCGTTCCCCTTCGGAAAAGACGCTGACGGTTAAATATTTTGCGCCAATCTTGAGAGGATGGTAGCCCCAGCTCTTTAATTTCTGCTCCAGTTCCTCCAGATCAAGTTCGGTTACAACATCTGCGTCCTTCGCCGCTAATCCCAGAAGTTGATCCCGCACCGCTCCTCCGACAAGATAAACACAGGTTATTTTACTGAGTTTTGAAAGGATTTCTTTCTGCAGAGAAGTCATCCCGCTCCTCCATTCATCAGCATAATACCGTAATTTTCGGACCTATCTGGATTTTCCAGGGACTGTTGGGTCCCCATTCGCCATCAAGATCCGAACTCAGCTCACGATCACAGGTTATCTGTAGCTGTTCCGTCTGAAACTGAATAAGCCTGTCACTTTCCACTTTTCCTCCACCGACAGCCTTTAAAAGTAATCGCATGGCCTCTGGCCAGCCGCTTTGTTTAACTATCAGAAAATCCAGTTTACCGTCGGTCAGCGAAGCTCTGGGTACAAGCTGTCTAATTCCACCTACAGATAAGCCATTGACTGCCAGCAAAAGTAAGGCATCCTCCGAATACTTACGGCCTTGATGTTCAAATTCCACATGAAAGGGGCGAAAACTCGGAAGCGTCTCAATCCCTTTTAAATAGTAGGCCAGCTGCCCAAGGCTATTCTTCACGCGGATATCCACCTTCGGGGAAACATCAGTGAGCAATCCTGCGCTGGCTACATTCACAAAATAGCGATCATTGACCATTCCTAAGTCCATCCCAAAAGTCGCGCCCTGAGCAATCACTTCACACGCGTCCGCTATCGACTTAGGTAATTTTAAGGCGAAGGCGAGATCATTAGCTGTCCCCACTGGTATAATTCCCAGAGCTGGCCGCTGTTCCACAGAAATTCGCATGAGGCCATTCACGGCCTGATGGATGCTTCCATCTCCGCCAGCAACGACGAGAGTATCGATATCCCGACACCGCGCAGCCGTATGTTCAATATCTTCTGGAGACTTCGCTCGGTGAATATGCACCTCATATCCGCCTTCTTGAAAGATCCGAATCACAGTATCAAGCTCATTTACCAGCCGTCGCCGACCAGCATAAGGATTATAGATTAACCGTAGTTTTTTTTGACCCATCACACGACTCTGCTCCATTTAATAGCCGCTTTCGAGATTGATCTGATTAATCATGGCAGTTAAGTTAGGGTATTCCTTAATATTTTTGAGGAAAACCTCGAACATTCTTTTAGTATAGTTTGGAGATCTTCCTGCGCTATGCGGCGTGAGAAATACATTTTCCAGAGTCCAGAAGGGACTCGTTTCCGGCAAAGGCTCGGTCACGAAAACATCAAGGGCAGCTGCTCGGACTTTTCCTGTTTGCAGCGCTTGGAGGAGGGCTCCTTCATCCACAACCGAACCTCTTGCCACATTAATGAAATAAGCGCCATCCTTCATTTGGCTAAAGCGTTCCGCATTGAAAAAGTTTTGGGTTTCCGAGGTCAACGGGAGAAGCGCAATGACAATATCGCTGCACTCTAAAAATTCTTCAATATTATCTAAGTTCCCGACGCGGTCAAAGCCTGGACGGCTCCTCCCTCTTTGGGATATTCCCCAGACCTTCATTCCAAAAGCCTGGCATTTTTCCGCAACCGCTTCCCCAATCGTCCCGGCTCCCACGATACAGACCGTTTTTTCATACATCTCTTCGATTCGGTATTTAGCGCTCCAGATTTTTTGATCCTGTTGATGCATCACCGTTCTACCCTGCCGTAACAGGTTTAGGATACTCCAAATCACGTGTTCCGACATATGGACGGAGTGCGCACCTCGGACATTCGTCAGGAGGATTTCCTTTGCTGCAAGGACTTCGAGTGGAAGTTTATCCACCCCTGCACCCATCGCCTGTATCCACTTCAATTTGGGGTAGAGCTCCAAGGTCTGATCCGTGACATCCCAGCCATAGGTCAATAAGCCTTCCACCTGCTCATCGCGTTCGGTGAATTGCTTCGATACTTCAATAATAATATCCGGACGAACTGCTTTGATTTGTTCAAGCTGTTCTGGTTTAAGCATCATTGTGCTGATAATTTTCAAACGAGTAACCTCCGTCCTTTACTTAAGATTCTCCGGGTTGAGCCCTTCCAACTCAGGGATCACAAACCGTCCATTCTTACGAATTAAAACGTCATCAAAATACATTTCTCCGCCGCCGTATTCTGGACGTTGAATGCAGACCAAATCCCAATGAATCGCAGATTTGTTCCCATTTGAGCAGTCATCATAACAGGAACCTGGAGTAAAATGGAAGCTGCCATCAATCTTCTCATCAAATAACGTATCCTTCATCGGCGTAAGAATGTAAGGATTCACGCCAATGGCGAACTCGCCCACATAGCGCGCCCCTTCATCCGTGTTAAAGACTTCCTCAATCCGTTCGGCGTCATTGGCTGTGGCCTTCACAATCTTTCCGTCTTTGAATTCTAAAACGATCGCATCATAGGTAAAGCCTTGATAAACTGCCTGGGTGTTGTAAGAAATCCGTCCATTGACTGAATTCTTCACCGGTGCAGTATACACTTCACCATCTGGAATATTAAGATGTCCATCACATTTAATTGCCTTTAATCCCTTGATTGAGAACGTCAAATCGGTACCCGGTCCCACAATCCGCACGTTGTCGGTTCGATCCATCAAAGTCTTTAAGGGATCCATCGCCTGAGACATTTTTTGGTAATCTAAATTACAGACCTCAAAATAGAAATCTTCAAACCCTTCAATACTCATACTGGCAGACTGAGCCATAGCAGCATTCGGATAGCGCATCACAACCCAGCGAGTATATGGCACCCGTTGCTCAGAGTGCACCGGCTGAGAATAATAGGATTGATATATTTTCATTTTATCTGCAGGCACATCAGCGTATTCATTGGCATTCTCCCCAGCCCTGATACCAACATAGGCTTGCATCTCTTTCATTTGGGCCAGATCCCAACTAGCCATGGCCTGAGCTTGTTCTTGGGAAATTTCTTTGAGAATTTCCCGGAGTAAGGTATGATTATGAACAGTAAGGAAAGGAACTCCACCTGCTTGATAAGCATACCTTACTAAGGCTTGAGCCAGAGGAATTTCCAGTCCATTCACTTCAATCAGGATTTTCTCGCCCGGTTTTAAGCCAATCGAGTAATTGATAATATTATCCGCTAATTTTTCTACACGTGGATCTTTCATGTGAATTCCTTCCTTCTTATCTCATGATGCTTAAACGTATGTCTTTTCTTCCTCCATCATTGTTTTCCTATTATTTCTCTCTAAATCACAAATTTTCCTGCTTTTAAAAAGGAGTTACTATGCAAAAAGACGAGCTTTGGCAATATACTCTGCAAGCACAAGACCAGGGCAAAAAGTACCAAGACATACTCGCCCACAAATTTCATTTTTCGCGAAACCTGTTACAAAAGTTGAAACAAGGTGAACACGCCTGGGTTAATGGAAAATTTACTTACCTGTCGGCTCGCGGGAGTGTTAGCGATATCCTTGCCCTCCAGCTTCAAACGGAGGAACCGCCGAATATTCCCGGAGAGCTTCTGCCGCTCGATATTCTCTTTGAGGACGATTTTTTGCTCGTAGCCAATAAACCGCCTGGGCAAGTCGTACACCCTACTCCCCGTTATCCGGCAGGAACCTTGGGTAACGCGGTTGTTGGCTATTGGAATGCGCAAGGCACCCCTCATCCATTCCGTCCCGTTCACCGCATTGATCGGAACACCTCTGGCCTCGTGGTTATCGCTAAAAACCGTTTTGCTCATCAACAATTAGCTTGGCAACTTGAGCACCAACTCATTCATAAACATTATTTGGGTCTGGTCCAGGGACACGTCCATGAAGACCAGGGTGTTATCGATCAACCCATTGGCTTAGCTCCAGGAAGTTTCATCCAGCGTGTTATTTCGCCTAACGGCTTGCCTGCGCTGACCCATTATCAGGTCCTTCATCGTTATCCACAGGCAACTTTGATGAAATTCATTCTCGCGACGGGTCGGACTCATCAAATCAGGGTTCACTGTCAGGCCTTAGGACACCCACTCATCGGGGATGATTTATACGGTGGAGAGCGTCGTCTTCTGCCAAGACAAGCCTTGCACTCCTTCCATTATGCCTTCAACCATCCGGCAACTGGAGAGAAAATCTCGATTCATGCACCCTTGCCCCAAGATTTAATCGAGCTCGTCGTCAAACTTAAGACCGAATAAGAGTCATACTAGGTGTCGGTTAGGATGTCACACGCCACTCCACGCGATAAAGAAAACCCGGCTTTCGCCGAGCTTTGCGATAAAGAAGACTTGGCCAGCGCCAAAGCGATGGCCTTAGTCGCCTTATCCTGCCGGACTTAAACACATGCATCGCAGGATAAACTGAAAGCTCCGCATCATTAAGCTGATGCGGAGCTTTTTCTTGTTCACATAATATCTTTTTAAGCAAGGGATTACTGCTTTCTAAGTTTGCAATCGTGGCAATAGCCATAGATCTCCAGATTGTGCCCGGTCACATCAAAATCCATCTTATCTTTTAACTTTTTCTCAAAGCCTTCGAGAGGGCAGTCTAAAAGAGGAATCATCTTATGGCAACCGACACAGACAAAACGATGGTGATGCTCATCATGCTTGATTTCATACCGTGCTTTATCTTCTCCCATGCTCGTCGACTTGAGAACGACTTCTTTTTCTGTCAACATTTCGAGCGTACGATAAACGGTGGAAAGCCAAATTGAGGTGCTTTTTTCTTTTAACGTTAAAAAGATCTCATCTGCCGTTAATGGCGAATCCGTTCCTTCAAGAATCTCCAATATCGCTTTTCGATGTTTTGTACGCTTAACCCCTTCCTTTGCAAGAAGTTCGTTAATATTACTTTCATTTTCCGGCAATGAAATCATCCCTTATCCACAGATTAGATAAATATTCTCTGATCACTATGCCTTAATCACTCTTTTACCAAGAACTTTGCTTATGACGTTCTTATAAAATAAAACGCAAATGAGGGTCAGGACACCGACAAGGACAATCGTACCACCTGGTTTGAAGTTCGCATAAAAGGAAATATAGAGCCCTGATATCATAAAGAACAAGGCGAAGAGAATGGAAATAGCGACAGTCTGCTTGTAACTTCTGTCAAGCTGCATCGCAGTCGCAACCGGCAATACCATTAAGGAGGATATCACGAGTGTTCCTACCGTCCGAGCTGAGATCGAGATCGTCACGGCCGTTAACAGCGTAAAGACAAAATTAACCGTTTTGATCGGAATCCCGGCCAGCCGAGCTGATTCCTCATCGAACGTCATATAAAATAGTTCTTTGAATAAAAGACTAAAGGCTAAAATCACAACGATACTTAAAATAATGACCATATAGAGTTCAAAATCACTAATGGCGACAATGCTCCCAAAAAGGAAGCTATTGAAATTGGCGCTATTTTTGACAAAACCTGAAAGAATACCGGCCAAGCCAATCCCTGTTGACATAATAATTGCGATGGCTATCTCTGAATATTTAGGGAAAGATTTCCGGATTCTTTCGATCCCGAAAGCCGCGGCTATCGAAAACAGGACTGCTCCTAGGATCGGGTTAAACTCAAAGGCCAGTCCTGCCGCTACACCAGCGAGGGAATTGTGAGATAGAGCATCTCCCGTCATCGAGAGCCTTTTGAGAACCACGACGACTCCGATACACGGAGTAATGATCGCAATTAATATTCCGGTGATAAAAGCCCTCTGCATAAAAGTATATTGAAAAATGTCTAGCATTAAGATACCCCTTTGTAACAGTTCTGGCAATCGTGATTATGCAGATTGACACTGTAACCATAAAGTTCCGTCGCGAACTCTGCATTAATCCCTTCCTTCGGATCATGCATGAACATCCCATTCTCACCCAGACACAACAACTTATTCGCATGGATGGTTATAGCACTAATATCATGCGTGACCATCACTATCGTTAAGCCGAGCTCTTGATTAAGTTTCGCTAACAAGCCATAAACAGCTTCTTCCGATCGAGCGTCAATCCCCACCAAGGGCTCATCTAAAAACAAGATTTCCGGTTCATTCACAAGAACTCGAGCAATAAACACTCTCTGTTGCTGACCACCCGATAGATTGCCAATTAACCGTTTACTGTAATCCTTCATCCCGACGAGCTCAAGCGCATGATAAACCTGTTCCATATGTGATTTGTTCGGGAATCTCAACAGACCAATCTTCGAATATAAATTAGCAGCCACAACTTCTTCAACAGTCGCTGGGAAACTATTATTAAACGAATTTGCTTTTTGGGATACATACCCAATCTTATCCCAGCGCTTGAAAACATTGATATTCTCGCCTAACAACTTCATTTCTCCACTCAGTGGATCCATTATTTTCAGCAAGAGCTTAATCAGGGTACTTTTCCCCGTCCCATTCGCCCCAATGATTCCTAAATAATCCCCTTTATCTACCGAGAAGCTGATATCTTTTAAAATTAAGTTGTCATTATACCCAAAATTTAAGTGACTCACTTCAATTATCTTTGTCATTTCTACCCTACTGCAACGCTTTCTTTAAAACTTCGAGGTTATCCCACATGACGGAGAAATAGTCTTTGCCCGCTTTTTGATCACTCTCTGTTAGTCCTTCGATAGGATTCAGGATGGCAGTAGTCGCTCCCGTCTCTTGAGCAATCGTCTGGGCGACTTTTGGACTGACGAGTTCTTCAAAAAAGATAGTTTTGATCTTCTTCTCTTGGACAAACTTAACGATTTCAGCCATTCGTGCTGGTGAGGGTTCAGAATCGGCGACCAGGCCTTCGATGGCAACCTGATTCAAACCATAAGCATTACATAAGTAACCGAACGCTTGATGCGCAACCACAATATCTTTCTTACTAAACTTTGCTACTGTCGATTTGTATTCCAGGTCTAATAGATCCAGATGAGTTGCATTATCCGCATAGTTCTTCTCATAATAATCTTTATTAGCTGGGTCTGCATTGGCAAGGGCATTTTTAATAGCTCCCATTTCTTGTTTCGCCAACATTGGATTTAGCCAGACATGCGGATCGTTAGTCAGATTCTCCGATTTATCTGGGTTTTTCAATAAATTAAGTCCCTTAGATGCCTCAACGGTAGTTAACTTCTGATTATTGAGGGATTTCAAGACCTTATCCATCCAGCTTTCCATACCTGCGCCGTTGTAGATCAAAACATCGGCTTTTTCAAGATTCGCAATATCACTAGGAGTTGGCTCCCAATCATGGGGCTCTGTCCCCGCTGGCACAAGATTCGTCAGATTAATCTTATCGCCACCGATTTTCTTCGTAAAATCATACATCGGATAAAAGCTGGTATAAACCGTTAGCTTCTTCACCGAACCTGAAGTAGATTCCGAACTTTGATTCTGAGTATTAGCTGCATTGTTACCGCACCCTGAGAGGAGTAAAGCAGCACCTAAGAGCAAAATGGAACCGAGAATACTGATCCTTAATTTTTTCATTAACAACCGTCCCTGATCTGGAATTTGCAAATCATTCGCATTTGCATTACATTAACCTATTATAATAGGATTAACCGAAATATGCAAGATTAAGACGATCAGAAAAGCGAGCTTCACAAACTAAAAACAGATTAATAAAGAAAACCCGGCTTTCGCCGAGCTTCAGCGATAAAGAAAACTTGGCTAGCACCAAGCCCTAGCGAAGGTGGTAGGCCTAGTTGCCTTATCCTGCCGGACTTAACCACTTGCATCGTAGGAGAATGAAAGCCGCTGGTTGCACTTATACTATCTGCCCCAAAATTTATACTTTCTACCCTGAAAACAATTCTTCGTTTCAAATCTCTTAAGGGCAAAAATGTCCCCCCAAACCCGCAGGTTTCAGATTTTTTCAAAGCCAATCCTGGGGTATTTAGATTCTTTAATAACTTAATTGGCAATAGTCAATGCTTCAGGGTTGTTTACTGTGACTTCAATTCCTAAGTTTTGTAAAGTCTTTAATGATCGTTTAATTGTATAGTTCTTTCTTCGTCGGTCAAGGAAATCAACACCTAGGTCTTTGTACTTTTCTCGGGTCTTGAGCATGTTATAAATAATCACCAAAATCGTATGGCCAACCGCAACTGCGGCACGATTTGCTCCTCTTCGAGCAGCTATTCGATGATATTTAGCCGATAGATACGTATTCTTGCTTCGGGCTGCCGCCCAAGCAGCTTCTGTAAGCGTTCTTCGAAGAGCATTATTTCCTTTGCGCGTTCGACTGGCTTTTCGTTTCCCTGCACTCTCATTCTGACCTGGAGACATTCCTGCCCATGATGAAAGATGGGCATCGCTTGGAAATCGACTCATATCTGTCCCAATTTCAGCAATGATTTCTTCAGCTGAGCGCCGACCAATGCCTGGAATGGTATCCAAAAGCTCCAGGTCTTCCTCAAAAGGGAGTGTACGATTCACTACTTCTCGATCAAGATTTCCAATCTTTTGATCTAAAAAGTCAATGTGTTCAAGTTGGGTAGCGAGGATCATCTTCTGATGGGCCCCAATTAGTCCTTTCAAGGCTTTTTCGAGAGCTTCTTTCTTATTCTTGAGTCGTCCTTTTGCTAGGGATGCTAACAATACGGGATCATTCACATCCTGAATAATCGCATCAATCATTGCTCGCCCTGATACTCCTAAAATATTGCTAGCTACCGAGGCAAGTTTAATATTAGCTCCTTCTAAAATCTTCTGAAGCCGGTTGACCTCACGAGTACGCTCTTCGATTAAGCTTCGGCGATAACGGACTAATTCACGAAGCTCTCTCTGGTCTCGATCTGGAATATAACTTCCTTTAAGAAGTCCATGACGTAAAAGATCAGCAATCCACTCTGCATCCTTAACATCTGTCTTACGACCAGGAACGGCTTTAATGTGTTGAGCATTGATTACAAGTGTTGTCTCAACTTCATTTAGCTCTAAGAGATTGTAAATCGGTTTCCAGTAAACACCGGTGCTCTCCATGGCCACACGGGAACACTCTTTGCTCTTGACCCACTCGACCAAAGAAATAATATCTTCGGTCATCGTACCAAAACTTTGAATTTCTTTACCTTTTGGGGTGATGCTACAGGCGACGATAAGCTTCTTATGAATATCTAACCCACAACACCTTTCATACACGACTTACATATGCGCTCCTTCTACGGCAGTAGATTTGCTACGGCTAGTGCAGCAACCTCAAGGGAAATATTCTACCCTACGTTCTAATGAAACAATTTGTGGTGCACTAGACCGCTGAGGTCCGTCTGTTAGTCGGGCTCAAAAGCACCAAGAAAGTTCGACCTCGATCGCTAGCCGTATAAGGTATTAATTGCCAGAGCACCAGTTTTCATTCTTTGATGGTGCCATTGGTGGCATGGGGGTCTGTTAGTATAAATAAAGCGGGCCGATGGCCCGCTCACAAATCATTAAATAACTTCAAATTCAGCTTTTGCTACACCGCACAGGGGACAGACCCAATCATCCGGAATATCCTCAAAAGCGGTTCCTGGAGCAATGCCACCCTCAGGATCACCTAGCGCGGGATCATAGATATACCCACAACCTGGACATAAGTACTTTTTCGTTGGGGAAGCTTCTTTCTTCTCCTTGACGACTTCAAATTCAGCTTTTGTTACGCCGCATAAGGGACAAACCCAATCGTCTGGGATATCCTCAAAAGCGGTTCCTGGAGCAATGCCACCCTCAGGATCACCTAGCGCGGGATCATAGATATACCCACAACCTGGACATAAATACTTTTTCATTCTCAAATCCTCCTTTTGTTCCTAAAGCTGACTTTCTCGGTCTAGTCAGTATTTCTACTGAATCAGTCGATATTCCTGCTCTCATAAATAACTTTTCAAGTTACGCCAGAGAAATTCTCCTCCATCTAACCGAGCTCTTCCTTTTGGCACACGACATCTATCAACTTTTTGTTACTTAATCCTTCAGTTCTGAGGTGCAATGTGGACACCGAGTAGCAGCGATCGGTATTTCCGTATAACAATAAGAGCACACTTTTGTTGTCGGTTCAGCAGGTACTTCTTCTTTCTTTTTTGTAAAACGGCTTAACTGTCTAATCACGAAGAAAATAGAGAAAGCAACGATCAAGAAGTCGATAATATTGTTAATAAAGAGTCCGTAATTTAAGGTTGGAACGAGTGCTTTTTTTGCTTCTTCGATTGTAGCAAAATGCCCACTTCCAAGCGTAATAAACAAATTGGAGAAATCAACTTTACCTAATAAAACTCCAACTAAGGGCATGATAATATCATTTACGAGAGAGGTAACAATTTTACCAAACGCGCCTCCAATGATAACCCCAATGGCTAGATCGACCACATTGCCCTTCATCGCAAATTCTTTAAATTCTTTCAACATATGCGTATTCTCCTTTGTACCCAAAAGCTGGGTAATTTTTGCGGAATCTAGCCAGAAACATAAAGGTAACATGTTCAATACGGGAATTGCAATGGTTTTTTCGTAAGAAGCTTTCTGGATTATAGGTATTATATCATAAGAAGAATACTCTTTAACACGTGAAAAAATAACATCACCCTTAGCTTAAGATGGAATAAACTTTGATGCAGAATTTTTGATTATGCTTATTGGACCATCACAAAAGGAAGAGGCTGCTTCACAACAAACTAACCATTTCGTTGTGCAACAGCCCCTCTACTTTACTGGTGAGACACCCCACTCAATTTTCACATACAGGATTTTTTGGCACTGCTACCAGAACAGAGCTTATTTGAAAACCTTAACTCGTCCATCTAAAGGCAAAACCTCTTTTTCAGACGCCGAACCAATAGGTTTGCCAAAAGGCATTTGACCAAGGAGCTTCCAATCGCTTGAGATATTCCATTCTTTGCTTACTGCTTCATCAATCAGAGGGTTATAGTGCTGTAAAGAAGCTCCCAAACCTTCATTGTCTAAGCCTGTCCAAACGATAAATTGAAGAATACCTGAAGATTCGAGCGACCAAACCGGGAAATTATCAGCATAAAGGGCAAATTTTTCTTGGAGCCCTTTGATAACGCTTTGATCTTCAAAAAACAAGACGGTTCCATAGCCATTCCGGAAGGAGTTGATCTTTTCTTCCGTTGGGGCGAAATTTTCTGCTGGAACGAATTTTCTTAAGGTTTCCATGGTTATATCCCACAACTTATTGTGCTGTTCACCTAATAACAGAACCAATCGACCACCTTGGGAATTAAAAGCGGTCGGAGCATATTCTGCCGCCCGTTCAACGATTTCTTGAATTTGAGCATCCGAAATGGGTGATTCTTTACTGAGGGCGTAAAACGTTCTTCTTTCTTTCACTGCTGTTTTAAAATCTTTAGACATGATAATTTCTCCTTTCAATTTGACCATTACATAGGAAACTTAACCGCAGGGTATACAGGTGATTTATTATGTAGAAACTACGAATCGGATTTAAATTTACACTTCTCTATTACTTATTATAATTAAGTTAGTGTTATTTTGTCAAGTAGTTACTTTTAGATAGTATACTTTTTGATACTTATATTCTTAACCTTTAACTTACGTATTACGCGCAGCGAAACCTTTCCTCTCTGCTTTTTCCAACCTTTTGGCTTCTTGAGCATAATAAATATTCCACTCACCCGCCAAAAACGAGCTGACACACATTTTCAAAGACATCGACAAAACGGTCTTTGGTGTGTTCATCTTATCCACTCCACCCTATTTCTACCCTTGTTTTTGGCTGCATACAACGCTTTATCGGCACATTCTATTAAATGTCTAACCGTCTCCCCCTCGGAGGACTCGATGCTATGGACTCCAAAGCTAGCTGTAATCTTTACCGACTTGTTCTCAGATATGATTACTTCATCCTCGATAGCCTTACGCATCGTTTCAGCGATTTTACAAGCGCTCTCCAAGTTTGCTCCTGGAAGACAGATTAAAAATTCCTCTCCACCATACCTTGCCACCCAGTTACTTTCCCTTTTAACGCTGTCTGAAAGGACTACCGAAAAAAGTTTTAAGACACGATCACCAACAGAATGTCCATACGCCTGAACTACATATCGTTTCTCCTCGCGACGCAATAACTTTCTTTGTGATAGGGTCGACTAAACGGATATGCTCATACATTTTATCGACAACTTTTAGACTGTCAAAAATCTTTTCACTTTCTTCTTCTATTGACATTATGGTTCCTCCTGACAAGTCCCAAACAAAGCGTTAGCACTTTTTCATTCAAAAAAAGAAAAAGTGCATACATTACTTATGCACTTATATTTGACATAAATTTACAATATTCCTACATTATATACCCAATATTTTAATGGGCTTCTCATTCAGACTTACGCACATGCCGCTGAATTATAAACGCTATTAACCCAATGACAAGTAACCCCACGAAGGCAGACACAAGATACACAAGTGCTTGTTGCCAGAAGGACTGATCGAACCCCGCTCGACCATAATCCGGGAGCAAGCTATGTTTCCAAACGTCACCAAATTTCTGAAACCCACTCGGCAAGAAGCCTAGCTGTGCGTGCAATTCTTCCTGGCCCCATTCCCCCCAGGCGGTCCCTGACGCTAAGAGTCCCAATGGACTGAGTACAGCCAGGATGACGATACCGAGCACGAACTTGCCGTAACGAAAAGTTTTAGTCGGTTGATCAGATGTTTGTCTTAATTGTAGCATCGCCGGGTTGGTCCGTTGTAAGTAAATTACCACTAAAGCTGTAATTAATCCTTCAATCGGACCCGCTATCGTCAAATGAGAAAAAAGCATCGCTGGCACCGCAATATATAACCCATAAGGACTATAAAGGGGTATTCCATCCGGGGTGTGAAAGAGAAGAGGTTGTAAGCCAAACTCAATTCCCGTACAAAGAGCAGCAACGTTAAGCCCTATGTATCCAGCAATCGCCGCTGCAATCCATTGCCGTTTCGACTGAACGTTGCTTCTGCCTGCAATGAGCCGATAGACTCCATAGCTGACAAAAGGTAAGACCACAGCCATGTTAAAAATATTTGCACCCAAAGCCAGAATCCCGCCATCTCCAAAGAAGAGGGCTTGCAGAGTCAACGCAATCGAGACCCCAACCATCGCGGCCCAGGGTCCGAGCAGAATTGATAAAAGAGTTCCGCCAACGGCATGGGCAGTCGTCCCATCCGGTATCGGAATATTAAACATCATAATCGTAAAAGAAAAGGCGGCTCCAATGGAAAGTAAGGGAACATATTTGGCTTTGACAGTGTGAGCCGTTTGATAAGCAGCTCCAGCTGCGGCTATGGCACTTGCAATTCCTAAGACTGCATCCGTTTGTGGACTCAAATACCCATCAGGAATATGCATAAACACTCCTCCTTCATTCATGGGAAGCAAGAGAACCGTCCCTACATTTGAACCGTTTTCTTTCATCCTCCCAGGACTTTTTCCGCGGCAAACATGATCAGTCCTGCTAAAATAACGAACATCAAAATAAGAATATCTTGCCAGCCCAGTCGAGACTGGTGAAGGATACGTATTTCCCCTGTATAGCCTCGAGCGGTCATGGCATTATACACTTCCTCGCTCATTTGCAACGACTTTCCAAATAATCCTCCCATGGTTGTCGCTACAAATCTCCGTTGTTCCTTCAGCGAGGACTGTCCTGCATCACGCGCTTTACGCGCGATAAAGATTTCCTCCATGGCCTTAACTAAAACGAATATATAGCGGTAGGTCATCTCCATTGTAACGATGAAGATTCGCGGTACCAAGAAAGAGTGCAAGGCACGCAGCATCTCCATCCAACGTGTGCTTAGAGTGAGAACTGCCGCTAAAGAAACGGAGATACCCACCCTGCTAACCAACAGGATTGCTCCTGCTATCCCCTGTTTCGTCACAGCCAAAGTCGAAGGCAAGGTTATCGGACCAAGGCTAAAAGAGTGTCCAAAATTCCATATCATCCAAAGTGATTCGCCCGGTCGTACCCAGTTAAAAATTGACGGGAGCACCATGATCCCCGTAAATAAGGGAATAACCAACCAAACTCGAGAAATCACCTGACGCACGGGTAAATGAGACAAAAATGCCACCCCGAGCAATACAAAATAAAAGGTCCAGAGTAGGGCAAGGTTTGAGCCCAAATTGATAACGACCAAGAGATAAAACAGGGACATCACTTTTACCCGTGGATCCATGTGTTGTAAGAACCCCTGTCGCATCGCAATTTCTTCAGAAAGCACAGCTTCACGTAGAAAGTTCACAATATCATGGAGGGTCTTCTCGATAAAGTTCCCTTTACGCCGACCACCACAGCCGCAACGACACATCGAAGGGCTCGTCTCATTTAACCAAATTGGAAGTTCCATCACGCTATCCTTTCTCCAAAAAAGAAAAGATCATAGAGTGACCCTCTACGGGGTCAGACCTCCATGGTCTTTTTTAATCTTCTTTTTAGTACTAACAGAAAGTATAAGTCTGGGGGCAGATAGTATAAGTGCAACCAGCGGCTTTCTTTATTCTGCTCGTTTTGGATCATTTCTAGGTCATATTAATTGGGTGTTATTTAACTATTCAAACTATTCGACATCTCAGTATTAATAACCTTCTTAAATAATAGAAGTTCAAAATATTTTTTTAGGGTAATTGATATTTCTCTCGAGATGTCGAGATGTTAAGAAACTTACTTTTGATCCGGATTAGATTTCTCTGGAGGGGTCTTTTCTTTTGAATCAAGGTCCTTTTCTTCTACTGGTATGGTCGATATAGCCTTATTTTTCTTTTTTGGACGAAATTGACGCCACAAGGCAATTAAAAAAACAATAAGTGCTCCTGCCAGCACTGAGCCTATAATGACGAGAACCAGAGGAACCTGTGTCGTTATCCAAAATAAATTAATAGCGACTGGAGCCGCATTTTGGATCGCAAATATCGCAATAAGTAACGCAAAGGCTAACGTTAAAATCAATAAATACATTCTAATCCCCCTTATCTGAATTTACACCGTTTGATTTAATCATTATATCATTTTCGCTCCCTATTTTACGATAATTTTCGAGCTCGAAAATCTTTAAAATTAAAATCAAAATTAAATTTGGTTAGTAATTTCTGATTTTCACGGTAATTACCTTGACAGTCCTTTTTCCTTGTGTCAGATTAAATGTAAAGGAGTGTGATCGATATGATCCATGAAAAAATGCAGGAAGCCCTAAATCAACAGTTAAACAAAGAATTTTATTCCGCCTATTTCTATCTGGGAATGGTTGATTATTTTTCACATCTTGACCTTGAAGGTTTTGCCCACTATTTTCGGGTTCAGGTTCAGGAAGAACGGGATCATGCCCTCGGATTTTTCAATTATTTGTTAAAGACCGGCTGTCCCGTCCAACTTCCTTCGATTGCTCAACCCCCACAGAATTTCAACAGCCCCTTGAATGTGTTTGAATTAGCCCTTCATCACGAAGAATTCGTGACCCAATCGATTTACTCTTTAATGGACGTCGCCCAAGAGGTCCGGGATCATCAGACACAAGTTTTTCTGCAATGGTATATCACGGAACAATCCGAAGAAGAAGATAATATGACTCGTGTTTATAACCGTCTCAAGTTGGCTGGTAATGAAGGTTCTGGGCTATTCATGATTGATAACGAACTGGCCCAACGCCTTTACACCCCGGCAGTGATTCCTGGAGTGACGTTAATAATTTAACAGAACCTTTAATCACGAATGACCTAAACTCGCATCAACATAAGAAGTAAGTAAGTAACAAACCAACAAGAACGCGAACCTCTTCAGCACATGCTTTCGAGGTTCGCGTTCTTGTTTTTGAACCCGTGTCTAATTTGAATTCCTTTTTCAAACGAATTTCTTCACATTTACTTAACAATGAAGAATGAGGGCAGATGGCGTTCCCCATACTGACTCGAAGGGTGATTCACAATCTGTTGATTATAATAGAGAATAGTTGAAGCGCCGCCGTCGAGATTGGCCACATTATAGGCGCCATACTTCAGCATGATATCCTGGACATCTTTAAGGCTTGCACCTACTGAACTCACTTGACGTCCGTCAATGACCAACATCAAGATCGTGCCATCCCGGGTTTGTCCAATAGCCGTCCTTGGAGCAATGCCCCATCCCCCATCTCCTTGGGTGATCGCAGGTTTACCATTGACGACGAGGAAAGGACTAAACGAGACTGCATCCCGAATATCCATCTTCTGAATTTGTGGCAAAGTATAATGTCCTAAAATTAGCTTATTGTTATGATCCAAACCAATCAAATCAAACGTGTTTACACTATCTTTGTGCTGAATTTTCCCCCCTGAGATGAGAATACCCAATGGCCTTCCGCCGCTTCCACTACCCTCTGGATCGCTAAAGCCACCTCCGTTGATGACGGCGATAGCCCCAGTCTCCTTAGCTATCTCTTCTGCCATCTCTCCCCGCGTGCCGAGATAGCGAGTTCCCGCAACCTCGACCCGTGATGGATCCTTTATCTTAAGTAAATATCCTTTAAACCCTTTTTGACTGATGTCAACGAGTTCAATCCCTTTATTATGGGGCGTACCCAGGGTACTGATCGCGGAAGGATTAGAATTTCCCAAATCAGCGGCTTGATTACTGTCCATAATTTTTTGAATCTCAGCATCGCTAAAAAACCAAGTTGCTAAATACTGGTGATTCATCGTTGTCATCGCTGTGGTCACCCACAAATTACGTAACCCCTCAAAAGGGGGGAAAGGTGCAAATCGAAACCCAATAAATAGAAGGGAAAGAAGGATAAGAAAACTAAAGCTTCTCCCCAGAACCCGACTAAACCTCCTCTTTTTGCGGCTGTAGTGGTAGACCCCTGCAGGTTTTCCATGGAGTCGCGGCTGCATCGTCGGGCGTGTAGACCCGGGAATCCCTGTACTACCCATAAAAACTTCCTCTCTCAAATAAAGCTCTATAATCGACAATTATCTTTAATATACACTATTTCAAGTTAAATGAGGTTAATAATTCATTAAGACTGTAGAAAAAGCTCAGCCCTATTTACAAATACGGAGAAGAGTCTTATAATTCTCCCAGAGTTATACACAATTGCATAGTGCAGGGGGTGCTCCACGGGGAGCTGAGAAAGAATGATCTTAACCCTTAGAACCTGATCTGGTTAAAACCAGCGTAGGGATGCTGAAAACTGTCTGAGTAAATTCAGACTCACAAGATAGGAATAGGCTTACCCCTTCTGGGTAAGCCTTTTTTATTTTACTAACAGAAGGTATAAATTTTTGGCAGATAGCATAAGTGCAACCAGCGGTTTTCGCTTTCGCAAAGCTCGGCGAAAGCCTGGTTTTCTTTATCGCAAGCTCGTCTTAGGAGAGGAGGTTAAGAAATGCTCGTTCAGATTAACGGGAAACCCTTGGAGCTCTCGAATGAGGTCTCACTTTTAGCCTGGATCGAAGAACAAAAGATTCCGCCTGGGACCGCTATTATCGAGTATAACGGAGAAATTCTACCGCAGGATCGCTGGAAAGCCACCTTTCTCAAGGATGGGGATCAGCTAGAGGTTTTAAAATTTGTTGGAGGAGGACGTTAAAAATGGAGAAAGTAGCAACAGATATTTTTAAAATCGGGGACAAAGAACTTTCCAGCCGTCTTTTCATCGGCACAGGAAAATACGCCTCAAAAGAAATTGTACCCAAGGTCTTGGAGGCCTCCAGTTCGCAAGTGATTACCCTGGCGATTCGCCGAATTGACTGGAAAAATCCCCAAGAGAATATGCTCAATTATATTCCGAAAGGTATGACTCTCCTGCCCAATACGTCCGGTGCTCGGAACGCTGAAGAAGCTGTGCGGATTGCGCGGCTTGCTCGTGCTGCAGGATGCGGAGATTGGATTAAAATTGAGGTAATTCAAGACCAGCGGTATTTGTTACCGGACAATTATGAGACCTTAACGGCTACCGAGATTTTAGTCAAGGAAGGCTTTATCGTCTTACCTTATATGAGCCCTGATCTGGGAACAGCCCGCCGTTTAAAAGATGTGGGGGCTGCCGCGGTGATGCCCTTAGGCTCGCCGATTGGGAGTAATCGAGGAATTCAAACCAAAGAACTGGTTCGTATTTTGATTGAAGAAATCGATTTGCCGATTATTGTTGATGCGGGAATTGGCCGTCCTTCGGAAGCTGCTGAAGCTCTGGAAATGGGTGCTGCTGCCGTTTTAGTGAACACCGCGATCGCTACCGCCAACAATCCTGTCACTATGGCAAGCGCTTTCCGTTTAGCCGTAGAAAGCGGAAGACTCGCCTTTTTAGCAGGGCCTGGCTCGCGCCAGCAAGCCGCTGAAGCCTCTTCGCCGTTAACCGGTTTTCTTAGGGAGGCGGAATAATGTTTTATGATCAACTAACGCTCTGGAAGAAGGAACTCCGCAACGATTCATTTGAAACCTTCACCGCCGCAGATGTGACTCGCGCTATAAATAAAGAACATCTCGCCCCCGTGGATCTTCTCGCCTTGCTTTCCCCTGCGGCTCTTCCTTACCTGGAAGAGATGGCTCAAAAAGCACACCAGATTACCCTGCAGAATTTCGGTCGAACGATCCAAATATTTGCCCCCCTCTACGTCGCCAACATTTGCACCAATAAATGCGTCTATTGCAGTTTTAACATAGAAAACGAAATTGTCCGCCGTAAGCTAACCTTGGAGGAAGCCGAACGTGAGGGAAAAGCCATTGCTGCTAAGGGAATTCGGCATATCTTAGTATTAACCGGGGAATCCCGTAAAGAAAGTGGACCGGATTACATCGCAGCCTGTGTTGAACGTTTAAGGCCGGTGTTTTCCTCAATCGGTCTTGAAGTTTATCCACTGAAGGAAGAAGAATACAAACAGCTTTATCAAGCAGGCGTCGACACCATGACCATGTTTCAGGAAGTTTACGACGAAGGAATCTATGCTTCGGTTCACTTGGGTGGACCCAAACGAATTTACCGCAATCGTTTGGATGCCCCGGAGAGAGCTTGTAATGCTGGACTTTCCGGGGTTACCCTGGGGGCGTTGCTTGGTTTAGGGCATTGGCGGGAAGAGGCTTTTTTTACAGCACTGCATGCTGATTTCTTGATGAAAACTTATCCTGGTGTTGAAGTCGGGGTATCTGCACCGAGAATGCGTCCTCACGTGGGCTCGTATCAACCTCAATGGCCGATCAACGATACCGAACTCGTTCAAATCATGCTGGCCTATCGTCTCTTCTTACCCCGTTTGACAATTACCCTCTCCACACGCGAGAGTGCACCTCTCCGTGATGCACTCTTGCCCCTCGGCATCACGAAGATGTCCGCCGGATCACGCACTTCCGTTGGTGGATATGACGAATCGACTGAAACTGGGAGCTCGCAATTTGAGATTTCCGATGAGCGAACCGTAGAAGAAGTGACGAAGATGATCCGTTCGCAAGGCTATCAGCCGATCTTTAGTGATTGGCTCGACTTCCGTGAAGGATGTCGTAACCTGGGATGAATCCTTTTACTTCAAAAGAAGAGTAGGTCAGTGAATATGAGCCAAAGAGGGTTGGGTATGAAATGAAGAAGGTATTAAAGGGAGCGATTGAATGTCACTCATAAAAAAGACGCTGCCCAGCGGTTTATACGCATTGACCTCTGAACCCCATTCCCTTGGGCGAAGCAATATTGAGGTTGCAAAGGAGATTCTCAACGCTGGGATAAAGATCCTCCAATATCGCGAAAAAAATAAGAAAGCGAGACAAATGTATGAAGAGTGCCTAGTGATTCGCGAAATGACCCGAGAAGCCGGAGCGTTGTTCATTGTCAATGACCACCTGGATATCGCAATCGCAGTCGATGCGGACGGGGTTCATGTCGGACAAGATGACTTACCCGTGAAATGGGTTCGAAAGATAATAGGCCCTTCTCGAATAATTGGGGTATCCACCCACTCCCCAGAGCAAGCCCAGAAGGCTGTTGCAGATGGAGCTGACTACATCGGCGTCGGACCGATTTACGCCACCCACACGAAAACTGATGTATGTGATCCGGTAGGGCTGGAATACCTGCGTTATGTAGTCGAAAATATTGACCTTCCGTTTGTTGCCATCGGGGGAATCAAAGAACATAATTTGGCGGAAGTTCTCCAAAATGGCGCTCAAACCGTTGCGTTGGTGACGGAAATCGTAGGAAGCCTTGATATTAAGAGGACGATTCACAGGCTTCAAAAAAATATGATCCATTTAAGCTAATCTCGATACTTATCGTGTACAAAGCCCCTTGATAAGCTCAAGTAAACTTGGGTAGATTTTATAACCTACCTGAATAAAACACGTTACTAGCATTTATACATTTATATTTATTTTATTATGAAAGGTTGATAATAGATGGAACGGATAAAAAATTCATCCTTATTTCTTTTATGGGCCGGAGCGGCCATTTCGATCTCTGAGATTTACACTGGCGGACTAACCGCGCCCTTAGGACTCGCCAAGGGTTTGGCTGCTATTCTTCTCGGCCATCTAATCGGCACGTTGCTTCTTGCCTTTGGCGGCTATATTTCCTTCCAAAGTGGCCGTACAGCCATGGAAAAAGTTCGTGATTCCCTAGGTCCAGTAGGAGTAAAAATTATCGCTTCCTTGAACGTCCTCCAACTCATCGGCTGGGGAGCTGTCATGATTATCCAATCCGGCAGAGCCTTTGGCGGAATCGTTAATCTTCCCTTAAGTGTCTCCATGATTTTAATGGGTTTGGCTGTCTTAGTTTGGGCCTTCTTCTTCAACAACTATTCTAAAACGCTTAATAATATCTTTGTCATTATTCTTCTTCTCCTGAGCATCATGATCTTCTTCAAAATTGATATGCAGGTGTTTCCGGGGTTAAAAGGACAAATGAATTTTGCCACTGCGGTGGAGCTCTCGATTGCAATGCCTATATCTTGGCTGCCTCTTATCGGGGATTACACGAAAAACGGACAAAGCAAACAAGGGGTATTTGTGGCTAGTTTTTTCGGCTACTTCATCGGAAGTGTTCTCATGTACCTTTTAGGACTTCTGATTACCATCCATTCGGGGATGGATGTTATTGAATATATTGTGCAAAGCAATATGAAGTTCGTCGCTGGCTTTATCATCGTGATTGCTACAGTAACCACTGCCTTCATGGATATCTACTCCGCTGTCATATCCTCAAAGCAAATTGTTCCTTTTAAAAATGAAAACCCCTGGATCATTATTTATTCATTAATTTCTCTGCTGATTGCCTTTGTCTTCCCGATTGAAAACTTCGAAAACTTTCTTCTGACGATCGGCAGCATATTTATTCCAGTCTATACCATCGTCTTCATCGAGTATCTCACCCATTATAAGGGGCAGGGCACTAAGCTCAATACGCTAGGTATCCTCGTCTCAATCCTAGGTACTCTTCTCTACAATTACTTAGTTAAAGCCCAATGGGGATCTCCGACAATTATGGTCTTTATTCTCGTTTCGCTGATATACTTGCTGATCAAATGGAAGCTTGGGGACGGTTCTTCTGCTTCCTAATAAAGCTAAAAAGCCTTCTCTATTTTTTTGTTGTCACTTTGACCAATTCATAGTATGCTTTTATCAATACCCCAGTGGGGTATAAGGTGAGCAAAGAAATAGGAGTGGAGTTATGAGTAAAACAGCCTATGTCGACCCTAAAAAATGTGATCGTTCACCAATGTGTCCGTCCCGACGATCTTGTACTCAAAAAGCGATTTCACAGGAAAAACTAGGACTTCTTAGCCGAGGACCAGCACTAGTTAATCCAGAACTGTGCATTGCCTGCGGTGTCTGTATCAAAATGTGCCCGCATGGGGCTGTAAGTATCATAGGGTCAGAGCCAGAGCAGAAGAAAAAAAAGAAAAAAAGATAAATTTCTAAAAGAAAACAAGCCCAATCAAAGCTAAGGGACGGTTCTTCTGCTTCCAAAGAAGCAGAAGAACCGTCCCTTAACTTCCTACTATTTCTTGAACCCTTCCGATTTGCCCATTTGTCAGCCTAACTTTGATTCCTCGGGGATGGATCTGTGAGTTCGTTAGGATATCTTTAACGATTCCTCGCGTTCTTTTTCCTGTTCGTTGATCTTCTTTCAGAACAATATCGACGGTTAACCCCGCGTAAATGTTGTTTCTTATCTGACCATCCATGTTAATTGCTTCCTTCCATGAGTTTGTTTTTATGTTCTCTAATCAATAATAACCCATCTTTATTCGAAAAAGTAACAGTTTGGAACTTTCAGTTTTATATGGTCAGCCTAAAACTTTTAACTTCAGAGATATGCAATAAAGAAAACTTGGCTTGTGCCAAGCCTCTGGCGTAGGCGGAAGCCTTAGTTGCACTTATGCTATCTGCCGGAAATTTATACTTTCTGTTAGTATAAAAAAGGCCTGGATTAACCCAGGTCTTTTAAGAGACAATACTCACTTGATGAATTTATTTTCATTAAGTTCTTTGAACGCAAGCTTTAGCTCTTCCCTTGTATTCATAACGATTGGGCCTCCCCAGGCAATAGGCTCTTTTAACGGTTTCCCAGACAAGAGTAAGAACCGAATCCCTTGATTTAAAGCTTTAACCCATTTTAAATATTTTATGGAAAATAAGGTTATACAAATCTATTTATCGTGTAAGAAAAAGGACTTTATAAAAACTGTTGTTACAACCGACACCACGTTGGAATATAATACCATGAGTCATTCAAGGAGGAGTGGGACATGGTTTCAGGAGAAAACAAGAGAGTCGAAAACATGAATTATTTTGAACTTCTAGCTTGGTTAGGAATCGGCAGTTCCCACCCTGGTGGCTTTCCTGCGACAAAGCAGAATTTGGATTCAGTTGAAATCAAGCCCGAGGAATATGTGCTTGACGCCGGCTGTGGAAGTGGTCTTAGCGCTTGTTATTTAGCCAAAACGACAGGTTGTAGGATAATAGGAATCGATATTAATCCTCTAATGATTGAAAAAGCCTCGCAAAGGGCGGAGAACGAAGGAATTTCCCAGCTTGTGGAATTTAGAGTAGCCGATATTACTCACTTGCCCTTCGCAGAAAACTCCTTTGATTGGGTCCTCGCGGAATCAATAACAGTGTTTTTAGATAAAGTAAAGGTGTACCAGGAGTTTTATCGTGTGCTCAAGCCTGAAGGCCGGGTTGCCGACCTCGAAATGGCCTTGCTCAGAGAGTTGCCCTCCTCTCTAAAGCACCAGTTGGCGGAGTGCTTCGGTTTAAGCACAGATCCCCTGCCTTTTGAAGAATGGTGTCAGGCAATAACACAAGCGGGATTTCAAGATGTAGAAATTAAAAATCCGCAACCCTTGAAAAATAATGGCAATCTCATCATGAATGATCTTATGAAGGATTGGCTATTGGTAAAAGATCTTGCCGACAAAGTAAGCAAACAGCCCGGCTTAATACCCAGGCTGCAAAAAAACGCGAGTTTCATAAGAAAAACACAAGGTTACTTCGGATTTGGACTAATTTATGGGCGCAAGCCCACTCCTCCCCCTCTTCCCATTCTCCCAAAATTGGGCTTCAAACGTTGGGTACTAAAATTGCTACGGTCTAAAAGGTCAGATTAAATTCATCTCGTCATTAACCTGATGTGGATAAGGCTTTTTGGCCCCCGATAATACTAAATAAGATACCGCCGATAATCAACACTGCACTCCCTGCTTCATCGACAAACATCCAAGATCAACATTAGCTTATTCTAACGGTCGCTAAGGCCCTATGTATTCATAGTAAGGGTATCTTCCGTGTGATATTAGGAGGATTTCCTTAGCGGATCTCGAATACAAGTTGCAGACCAGTCGAGCATGCAATTGAGCAGTCTTATCGAAATCCATCTCCCCAACCCTGTAAAGGAGAGCGTGTTATGTTAAAAAATCATCTCGTAACAGGTATAAATACTATGACCTATGTATCAAACGCTGGCGTCCTAATCCAGCTTCAGGATAAAAAGATACTCATTGATGGTTTATGTGATCCTAACCAACCCTTTTACAAAAATCCTCCTGCTGAAATTAGTGCAAAAATAAAAGGGGGTATGCCCCCTTTTGATAACATTGATCTTATGCTTATCACTCACCAGCATAGTGATCATTTTGATCCAATCAGTATCCATGAATTTCGAAAGCGAAATCCAAATACGATAATTCTTTCAACCTCCGAGGTCATCTCAAAAATCAAAACGTATGCTTCAGATAATGATGCCCCTGATACGGGAATCATGAATTTAGAACATAATTTAATAGAACTCAAAACCGCACTTCATCATGCCGAAATGCTCACCGTAAAAGGAATAAATATTCGGATTCTCTCGATGCTTCACTCGGGAAAAAGCTATGACGATGTCCGCAATTTTTCCTATTTGATTGAATATGGCTTACGCATATTGCACGTTGGTGATGCCAGCCCCGTTCGCGAGAATTACGACGGACAAAATCTCAGGCGTACTAAAATTGATTGGTTCATTGCTCCTTTTCCTTATATCGCGCTCCCCTCAGCTCGTGTAGTAATCAAGGAATACATCAATCCCCAGAAAATAGCCATCGTCCATTTACCCAATGAGGAACGGGATCGTTTTGGCTGGATCAAAGCGACCCATAAAAGCTTCGGGAAGATTGAACACGATTTCATCGAAACGATATTTCTGGAAGAACTAGGATCGACAATAGGCCTATAGCGATTCTCTAAACTTAAGCTTTCTTCTCATCAACATCTTTTCTCCAGAATACGTGATGAAGGCCACTACCCCGATGATCCCAGAGAATGTAAGAATGATTCCCGCAGGATTGGCACTTCTGAGTCCACCTTTCCTCCCGTCTTCACCGACGCCCTCGCTATGAACGTCTCTTTCTCCACCAGGTCTTACTCCACGATTTTCTCCGTTGAGACCTTTTCTCTCGATCTGCCCCTTAAAGCCCTCGGGTAGCGTTTGCTCCGAATTGATGATCGGCGTTGTTCCGATCTGAGCTATTTGGGGAGCGACTTGAGTTTCGAAAATTTGGAATCCACCAAAAAAGATAATCAAAACCAAGGCAACCTTGGCCAGTACATGTAGCAGACTCGATGATTGAACCTTAAATACTTTTTTCATCATGCCTACGATCCATTGCCAATGAAGTCCGACGTGCATTCCCACGATGGCGAGAGTGAGATAGGAAACACCGAGGTGGATAACATAGAACCACCGTTGATCCACTGCACGAAAACCTGGAAAAATAACCTTGGAAATCATCAGTCCACTTACAATAATAACGCTCATCGAAATCAGAAGTAAAAGGTTCAGGGAATAACCCAAGCGTGTTTTTCCTGGTAGTTTACGGTCAAAAAACTTGAGCGTTACTGCTTTGACCCATTGAGAGTTAAGTAGGATATGCACTAAAAAGCCTAAACCAATTCCTACTCCCGCAACTTCGTGAAAAGCCAATCCTCCGAGAACTCTTACATTGAATAGTAAAGTAAAAATCATGCCAATCACAACATCCAGAAATAATTTAACGCAATTCCTATTTTTTAACATATAACCTCCAACCAGACTTTGTACTGAGGTTATTTTACTGGATCAAACTTAATCTTAACTGAGTGGAAACTTAAAGTTCGCTTAAAGTAAGACAAGAAGAGGACGTTGACTTAATTCTCCTTCAAAAATTGATGTTCTCGTATCGTTATGATAGAATCAAAATATATTTTACAATTGAGATTTGACGAAAAGATAATCATCGATAGAAAGTGAAAAATTTGAATGGACAACATTTATAATGTCAGAGGTGGAAACTCAAGACAATTATGCCAAACTTTTGGCATAATTGTCTTGAGGCCGCCGAGGAAAGCCGATATTTTATTCTGCACTATTCTGAATTGGGCTATGGTACAGAAAAAATTCTATTAGAATATGAGGATGCATTCCGCAACGAAGAAATTCAATCTGAGCAACCCCTCAATGCCTTTCGAATCAACACACGAAGTATGATAGAGACTGTCTTAAGAGAAAGATGAAAAGCCCTCCTTTCTTACTGTCAAGCGACAAGTTAAGCAAGGAGGGTTTTGATTTTAACAATCTTTTCGCAGGAATCCTTATCTCAGTTCGACGATATCTTTCGAGTTTACGCTGAAACTCTCTCCTATTTTCATCAGAATATGCCCTGATGCTCGTGTATGAAATTAACCAGTATTTAGAATTCTTTTTATCCTAATGTGATAAAATAAAAGCAAACATCTTCTTAAAGTAATCCATTTCCTTAATTCTTACAAAGCCTTTCCCTTAATATTAGTAAAGGGACAATATTAAAGCGTCTTTAGAAGCCGATTTCTGCGTTATTTGCGCTATTGATGGTCATTAAACATTTTGAAGGGTAGATATGATAAAATTCATCATTCGATCTTTTATTCAAGATTACGAGGCTATACATAACAAACAGGTGCGCGAAGCTTATGGCGTATTAGGTGGCGTCTTAGGAGTAATTTGTAATCTCTTACTTTTTATTATTAAACTAACGATTGGTTCACTGATCCATAGTATCGCTGTTATTTCTGACGCTTTTAATAACCTTTCGGATTTAGGTTCATCTCTAATTTCGATCATCAGCGCAAAAATGAGCAACCTTCCTCCAGATCCTGAGCATCCCTTCGGACATGGCCGAATCGAATATATTGCTTCCTTAATTGTATCCTTTATTATTTTTTCCGTAGGCTTTCAATTACTCAAAAGCTCCTTTAGTAAAATTCTTGCTCCTGAGAAAGTAATATTTAGTCCGATATTGATGCTCATTCTTTTTCTTTCGGTTCTCGTAAAAGTATGGATGTTTTTCTACAATAAATATATTGGCGAAACAATCAATTCGAGTATCAATAAAGCAACCGCCTATGACAGTCTCAACGATGTTATTGCTACCAGCGCAGTCATTGCTACCACAATCTTAGAGCATTTTATTCCTTTTTCGATTGATGGCATCGTTGGATTAGCTATTTCGTTTTTAATCCTTTATACCGGCTTTAAAATAGCCAAAGGCACTGTCAATCTCTTAATGGGCTTATCACCTAATCCTGAACTTGTTCACACCATCAATTCAAAGGTTCGCGAAGGACAATATATCGTTGGCACCCATGATTTAAAAATCCACGATTATGGTCCAGGTAGAATAATCGCCTCGATTCATGCCGAAGTTCTCGATACAATCAATATCGTCGAAGCGCATGCCATCATTGATGACCTAGAAAAAAGAATCTCCGATGAGCTGGGGATTAATATCGTGATTCACATCGATCCGATCTCGACTGATATCGAAAAAAACGAACAGATTAAAGTCTTTATCACGAATCGTGTTTATGAAATCAATGAGCAATTCAGCGTCAAAAATCTCCGGACAACGAAAGGCTTAAATTGTACGAATACGATATTTGATTTATTTGTCCCTTCATCGATAAAGAAAACCGACTATAAAGAGATATGTAAGCTAGTTTCCGAAAGAATTGTACAAAATAGCCCTCAACTTAACATCATCATTGATACGGTTAACCCTATCATAAGTGAAGCGGAGAGGTGATTGTGGATGTGGTTTTCCAAATCACAAGAAAACGTTCTCAAAGAACTTGATGTGAACCCAACCCGAGGCCTTACAACTGTGGACGCACAGGCTAGACTTAAGAAATACGGTGAAAATAAACTGAAGGGCAAACCCCCGAAAAGCTTTTTTTCCTTATTCTTTGCCCAACTTACAGATATGCTTATCTATGTCCTGCTCGGTGCAGACGTCATTACCCTGCTTATTGGGGAATATGTTGATGCCGTCATCATTCTCATCGTAGTTATCTTAAACGCAGTTATTGGGGTCATCCAAGAGTATAAGGCTGAAAAAGCGATTGAGGCCCTTCAACAAATGACCACTCCACACTCCCTAGTTCGACGTGATGGTGAAGTTAAAGAAATTAACTCTGAAGAAATCGTACCTGGAGACATTATTGTAATTGATGCGGGACGATACATCCCTGCTGACCTAAGGCTTATTGAAAGCGTAAATCTTCAAATCGAAGAATCCGCTTTAACTGGAGAATCTGTACCCTCCGAAAAAGATGCTAATGATATACTGGAAGATCCTAAAACACCCCTTGGGGATAAATCCAATATGGCCTTTATGTCAACGCTTGCGACCTATGGAAGAGGTGAAGGGGTTGTCGTTGCGACGGCAATGGAAACAGAAATCGGTAAGATTGCCAAAATACTCGATGAAGATATTGAAGAAATGACTCCCCTCCAAAAAAGATTGGATGAGCTGGGCAGGATTTTAGGATTTCTAGCGATCGGCATCTGTGTTCTGATCTTTGTCGTTGCCTTTTTCCAAAAAAGAGATTTATTCGAAATGTTTTTAACTGCAATTAGCTTAGCTGTGGCAGCCATTCCCGAAGGACTACCGGCCATTGTTGCCATTGTTTTAGCCCTCGGCGTGACGAAAATGTCGAAGATCAATGCCATCGTTAAGAAGCTTCCAGCTGTCGAAACTTTGGGTTCAGTTAATATCATCTGTTCTGATAAGACAGGAACTCTGACTCAAAATAAAATGACCGTTGTTAAACACTACACCTTCAATAACCTGAAAGATGTTCCGCCTGAAGGAATTGGATTCGAGGCCGATAAAGACACGCGCGAATTACTAAAGTCTTTTGTTTTATGTTCTGATGCAACCTATGAAAATGGAGAAGGAACCGGAGATCCAACTGAAATTGCTCTCGTCGTTTTAGGGGACCGCTATAACCTTTCCAAACGAACCTTGAACTCTGAATATAAACGAGCTGGGGAAAAGCCCTTTGATTCTGACCGCAAGCTTATGTCAACTCTTAACGAAGAAGAAGGAAATAGGTATCGCATTCATACCAAAGGGGCTATCGACAATATTTTAAAAATATCCATACAGGCTTTGGTTGACGGCAAAGTCGTTCCTTTAACGGAAGCCATGAAAAATGAGTATTTAAACATTGCCGAAAAAATGTCTGATGATGCCTTAAGAGTCCTCGGTGCAGCCTTTAAAGATACAGATCAGATTCTCGCCCCTGAAGAAATGGAAAAAGACTTGACGGTCATTGGTCTCGTGGGCATGATCGACCCACCCCGTCTCGAGGTTAAGGATTCCATCAGAGAAGCTAAAATCGCAGGTATTACCCCGGTTATGATCACGGGAGACCATAAAAATACAGCCGTAGCCATCGCCAAGGAATTGGGAATTGCTGAATCCCTCGGGCAGAGCCTGACCGGTGCCGAAATAGATGAGTTCTCTGATGAAGAATTTGCCAAACGAATCAATAACTATCGAGTATTTGCGCGCGTTTCCCCTGAACATAAGGTAAAAATCGTCAAAGCTTACAAAGCCCAGGGTAACATCGTCTCCATGACTGGTGATGGGGTTAATGATGCTCCTTCCCTTAAGACTGCCGATATCGGAGTCGCCATGGGGATCACCGGTACTGATGTTGCCAAGGGTGCCAGCGACATGATCCTCACAGATGATAACTTCTCGACCATTGTTCATGCGATTGAAGAAGGACGAAATATCTATAATAATATCAAAAAATCGGTGGTCTTTTTACTTTCCTGTAACTTGGGAGAAATTATCACGATCCTTGCATCCGTTCTCTTCTTCTGGCCCGTTCCTCTCCTTCCTACTCAGATTTTATGGATTAACTTAATTACCGATACGCTTCCGGCAATTGCCTTGGGGGTTGATCCTGGGGATAAAGATGTGATGAAGCTGAAACCTCGAGACCCGAAAGAGAGCTTTTTTGCCCGAGGAGCTGGAACTAGAGCGATCATCGGCGGTACATTGATTGGCATTTTAACCCTTGCTACTTTCAACTTTGGGCTCACTGAATATGGCTATAGCTTAGGTTCAAAAAAGATCCCTGAAGAAGTTTTAACCTATGCCCGGACCATGTCCTTTATTGTGCTTGCTGCTTCACAACTCTTTTATGCTTTAAGCATGAGAAGCGCTACAAAAACAATCTTAAAAGTTGGCTTGTTCTCAAATAAGTATCTAATTGGAGCCATAATCGTCGGTCTGATCCTCCAACTTGGAGTGATCTCTATTCCTTTCCTTTCAAGCGCCTTTAAGGTTCAGTTGCTTTCATTCCGGGATTGGGGCTTAGTCTTTGGCTTTTCTCTCGTTCCGCTCATCATCAATGAACTGATTAAGGTATTTAAGAAGAGTTTTGGGAACGGTTCTTTTGCTTCAAAATAACTACTATGCTTTAAAAACCAGATTTATCGAAACCTCAAGAATTCTCGCCACTTGTCGCTGGGTTATTCCTTCTGTTCCTCATTGAAGTGGAATGGAAGCAGAAGAACCGTCCCTAATCTTCCAAAGAGGAGTGAGTAAACGTCATGTTTTATGAAGGAAATATTTATCGTCCACCCAGTGAAGCCTCTAGCCTTATCCTCCAAGTTACGGTGGGCTGCAAGCATAATCAATGTACCTTTTGTAGCATGTATAAAGGCAAGCCCTACCGTCAAAAGAATCGCGAAGAAATAGCGGAAATAATCGAGGAAGGAGTCGCTTTATACCCCTTAGCCAAACGAATTTTTCTTGCCGATGGGGATGCTCTCACCTTAGACACCGAACTTTTAGTGGATCTTCTCAAGGAACTTTATGCAAGGTTTCCGCGCCTAGAACGGGTAGGCATTTATGGCGGACCCTTGGATATCTTAGCAAAATCTTCTGCGGAATTAACCCTCCTCAGACAATATGGATTGCAAATCGTCTACTTAGGCATCGAAAGCGGCAGTGCTGTGGTTCTTAAGCAAATAAAAAAAGGCGTGACCCCTCAGGAAATGATCACGGCTGGGCAACGTATTGTTGCCAGTGGTATTCTTTTATCTTGCACGGTTATCTCAGGTCTTGGGGGTACGGAATATACAAAAGAACATGCGCTGGAAACAGCTAAAGTCGTGAATGCCATCGATCCCCAATATTTCGGGACCTTAACCTTGATACTCGAACCCGAAGCTCCTCTCAGACGGCAAGTGGCAGCAGGAACGTTCAAGCTCCTTAATCCCTGGGAAACCCTTGAAGAACTTAAGCTTATGATTCAGCATCTTGATGTCCATAATTGTGTTTACCGAAGTAATCACGCTTCGAATTACCTTACACTCAAAGCCCACCTTCCCGAAGAAAAAGATGCCTTACTCGCGACCTTAACCAATGTCCTTGAGCAGAACCGTGACGAACTGTTGAGACCCGAAACATGGCGAGGATTATAAAGAAGACATTCTATTGAAAGTCAGTACTTCCAAATTAACAGCCAGATCCACATTACGGGTTTCAACATGTGAGGAAACATGTTTGTTCTATTACTTTTTTATTGATTTTCCCATTTTCCAACTTGGGCATTATATTTAATAAAACCACACGATCAGGGATCTTATATTTGGTAATTTTCCCTTTGGCATATTCTCTTAAGGATTCTTCCGTTTCTTGACTGTTCTCTTTTAATTGGATGAAGGCATGCGTTTGCTCCCCTAATTCTTCATGAGGTACTCCCAGAACACAGACTTCTAGGACAGCGGGGTGACCATAATAGATTTTTTCAACTTCTGCAGGATAAATATTATATCCTCCGCGAATGATCATATCTTTCTTTCTGCCGACAATCCTGATATACCCTAATTGATCTACAGTCGCCAAATCTCCCGTGTGCAACCAACCCTTATCGTCAAGCACTTTCGCGGTTTCATTCGGCATAAGATAATAACCCTTCATTACACCGAAGCCTTTACACACCAATTCTCCTACTTCTCCCGGTTCGACCGCTTCTCCATTGTCATCCACCACTTTGACTACCACTCCGTCATAAGGGCGACCTACGGTTTGGATGCGCGTATCGATATCATCTTGAAAACTCGTCATTGAAACAGCTACTGATTCTGTGGAACCGTAGGCCACCATGACATCGCAATCAAATTCAGAGCGGATTTTTAGAAGTATATTTTCATCAGAGTTAGCGCCTGCAATAATTCCAGTTCTTAAAGAACTGACATCTGTTTTGTTCTGACTATATTCGTGCAATTCCCGTATAAACATGGTCGGTACACCATAAATAACCGTAATTTTTTCCTGTTCAATAAGAGCCAAAGCTTTCTGAGGACTGAATCTGTTCAGCAATACAATTTTTCCACCGAAGAAGAAAGGTACTAACATTCCTGTTACTATGCCAAACATGTGGCAGCACGGCATGGGGACGAGAAACGTATCTTGACCCGTACATTCGAGTCGATACCCAATATTCTTAGCGGCATGAAATAGATTCTCGTAGGTCAGCTCTACCCCTTTGGGACATCCCGTAGACCCTGAAGTAAACATAATGACAAAAACATCGTCGTAAGGATTAATTTCGACGGTCTCAACCTTTCTATTTCTCCCTGATTTTAAGAGGTTGGAGAAGGATAAGTACCCTTCTTCCTCAAACCGAACGGTAATTATGGCAGAAGAATCTTCATATGCCTGTAACCAGGTCAAGTGAGACTGACGAGCCACAAAAACCGCTTTAGGCTTAATTTTTTGTAAACGATCGCTTATTTCTTCTTTTTCACTGGCGAAATTACAGGGGATGAGGACGGCCCCAAGTTTGGCTAAGGCAAAAAAGAGAACCATAAATTCATGCCAATTCGGGATAAAGGTCAGAACCTTATCTCCTTTTTGGAGGTGTAACTGTGACAGAGCAGCTGCGAGTTGTTGGGTTTCCTCTTTCAGTTCCCGATAGGACATTCTCCGTAGTCCATCAAAAATAGCCTCTCGATCAGGCGTTTCCTCTCCCCAGTAATCCAGAAGGCCCTGGAATGTTTCTTCTGTACACATTCCCATCCCTCACTTTTTCTCTAGATTCCCTTGATCCCCAGATTATTAACCCCATCTGAACTCTACACCCAATGTTCCTACAGGAAATTCCCATTTTTCTAAAATCGTCTTACCGCATAGCACTCGACAGGTTCCACATTCGAGACAACCGGCATAATCGAAATGGATGTTTCCTTTTTCATCTAACTTATAGAGGCCTGCTGGACAAACGAGCATTAACTTTTGAAATTCTTTCATATCGATGTCCCCTGACTTTAAAACACTATGGGCATTTTCTTCATCGACATAAAATTTATTCAAACCGAGCTTTTGGTCCACATTAACTGTACTCATAGAGAACGCACTCCTTTCCAGGCATCTTTAGCCAGGTTAAGCATTCCGACTTTCTTGATATGCTTCATCATGTTTTTCATCAGAGGCTGTGCGGGCTGACCGTTCATCACAAACAGTTCTGCCATCATATCCGCCGCCATGCGTGGATATCCGTCAAAAATCCGAGGCGTCTCTTCTAAGAAGTGAGGGAATTTTTGGTAGTGAGTCAAATCTTTCATCACAAAGCTTTCATTTAAGAAGGATTGATAACATTGGAGAAAACCTTCACTAAAATTCCGGGCTTCTTTGGCAGCCAGTACGGCTTTCGCGGCACATTCTGCTGAACCGACCGCAAAGTCCATACCCCGAACCGCATACCCGAGGTTAAGACAAAAACCGGCTGCATCTCCGACAACCAATACTCCATCCCCAATTATTTTGGGAACCATCGCCAGTCCGCCTTCGGGAACGAGGTGACCGGAATACTCGATGAGTTTTCCCCCTTTGACTAGAGGTTCAATGGCGGGATGATTTTTAAAATCCTCTAACATTTGAGGCACGGATTTGTTCCCTTGGACTAAATCACTGAGCGTACTGACGACACCTAAGGAAATACTCTCTTTATTCGTATAGATAAATCCGCTGCCAACCCGTCCTGCAGAGGGAGTTCCAGCAAACAACCAAGCGGTTCCTTCATTTCCTCGGCAATTAAAGCGGTCTTCGATGACTGAGGAAGGTAATTCAATCACTTCTTTCGCGCCTACCGCAACTTGATCCGGTTTTAATTCACCCCGGTAACCTAACTTTTGGGCTAGAAGAGAGTTCACCCCGTCAGCTAAAATCGTAATATCTGCTTCGAGCTCATCTTCCCCGGCAATAACCCCACAGACCTTCCCATCCCGGACAATTAAGTCATCAATGCGAATTCCGGCGATGATTTCTGCACCGGCTTCTTCGGCTTTTTCTTGCAGCCACTGGTCAAAGACACCGCGCAATACGGAATACGAGTCACTGCCCTGAACGCCTAACAGATCAGAGTAATAATCAAGGGTGACATTGCTTTCATCCGTCATCAGGCTGATCTTTTCCCGAGTGATCTTCCGCTCAATCGGAGCTTCCTGGGCAAAGTTCGGCATGATTTTTTCCAGACTATGGCTATAAATTCGTCCTCCTGTCATATTTTTGCTCCCGGCGTAATTGCCTCGTTCAATGAGCAACACGCCCAAGCCTTCTTTAGCCAATAAATAAGCGGCGACGGTACCGGCTATTCCGCCACCGACGATAATGGCATCAAATTTATCGTCAGACATTTTCAAACATCCTTTCGGTTCTCTTTGGAAAAGTAGATCTTGGATATAAGGCGAAAAAACTGAAGACCAGTTTTTTCGCCTTTTTCTCCAGAACCCTGATCATTAAACCTATTTTAATTGTTCGATCAAAGCAGGAAGCACTTTATATAGGTCTGCTACAAGACCATAATCCGCTTGTTTAAAGATCGGTGCATTTTTGTCTTTATTAATAGCGATAACGACTTTAGAACGGTTGACGCCCACCATATGCTGAACTTGACCGGAAATACCCAAGGCAAAATAGACTTCGGGTGCCAGCATTAAGCCGGATACTCCGATATAACACTCTTTAGGCATCCATTTTTCCCCTTCAGCGATCGGTCGGGAACAACCAACCTCTCCGCCAATCACTTCTGCCAACTGGCGAGCCATAGCAATGTCTTCGGCTTGAGCTATACCTCGGCCAACGCCGACCACGCGTTTGGCGCTAGCCAGATCAACGGAAACTTTCGGTTTTTGTTCTTTGCCGATAAGCTTCAATTTCATCTTGGGCTCAACAAAATCGACGGTTTCCACTTCTCCTTGACTTGTTGCAGCTTCCGGTGACACGGCCAATACTCCAGGTCCTACCATAGCAATGGCTGTAGCCGTGGCCGCTTTCTCACTGCGTATCGCAGCACCACCATAAACCATCCGTTTTGTTTCGCCACCTTGGGTTAATTCCATAACATCGGTGATTACGCTGGCTCCGATCATGGCGGCTAAGCGCCCGGCAATTAACTTACCTCGTTTGGTCGGTGCAACCAGCAGAAGCTCCGGTTTTTCTTGATTCACAAGTGATGCTAGGGTTTCCGTATAATCTTCCAGCATCGCTCCCTCTTGAGTTGGGATGGACCAAACTTTATCTGCACCGTTTACACCCTGTTGATCTTGGGTGCCAATTACAACGGCTTCTACTCGATCTCCAAGCTGACGTGCACCGCCGCATAATTCCGTAAGTGCACTCTCTTTCTCAGCAAATACCCATATTTTCATTTCTAATCCCCCTCTATTTCAATTCTCCAGAGATTTTAGCGATAAATTGTTTAATCGCTTCCTCAGAATCCCCTTCGATAATCTCTTGCTTCCGATCGACTTGTTTAGGAGCTTTGGTTTCCAGAACCTCAATCGAATTCGCCGGTTTGGCTAAATTGACATCGTTTGCAGTCCAAACGGTTGAAGGTTTTTTCCCTGCGGCCAAGATTTGCTTCATACTCGCAATGCGAGGTAAATTGATATCTGACGTCACCGAAACCACAGCCGGTAAAGTCAGTTCAATTGTTTCTACTTCAGCTTCTAAGGTACGCTCGACGATAACTTTTCCGTCAACTTCAGTAATTTTGCTAATACTATTGATCGTGGGGACATTAAGCAGTTGACCCAGCTGTACGCCAACTTGTTGAGCATATAAATCGGCTGAACCTTCTCCACAGAGAACAAGGTCATACGCTCCAATTTTTTCAATCGCTGCTTTTAAGGCAAGCGAGGTCTGATGGGTATCCATGTTGTCTAGGTTGTCATCAGCCACAATATATAAACTTTCCGGTCCACGGGATAAGACGTTTTTCTTTAATTTCGAATCATCGATCTTTAAACCACCGACACTTAAACCCATTAAGGTTCCGCTATTCGCTTCAATAAGTTGAGTTCCAGCTTCTATACTGTTCAAATCGTAATTACTAATGGTCATTTTTGCTCTCTCGAAAGAAAGATCTCCATTAGAAGTTATGATAATGTCTTCTTCCGGCACTACTTTAAAACACGTAATAATATTCATAATTACACCTCAAATACAATATTATATCGATGGGCTACAAGCGTCCCATGACTTCTTCCACTGCTCTATAGGTTTTATGGATAGAAACCTTAAGGCAGAAATTTTAATGAAAACATCTGCCCTTGAGTTAAACCAAAACGTTTGACTACCGTTGTAGTTTATTCTTATTTAGCGTATTTTTTGAGGAGTTCTCTTCCAGCAATATGCACCATAATTTCGTCAGTTCCGCCCGCGAATTGCCATCCACGTGCATCCTGCCACGCTCTGGAGACTCGGGTTTCTGTGGTGTATCCAAGTCCGCCAAAGATTTGCATCGCATCAGAACATACTTCGGTTGCTGTCATAGCACAATAGCGCTTGCATAAAGCGGACTCTAACTTAGTAGACATTCCATTATCTTTTTTCCATGCCGTTTGATACAGCATATTGCGCATATTCATAATTTTAATTTCCATGTCAGTTAACTTTTGTTGAATCAGTTGGAATTGACCAATAGGTTTACCAAATTGTTCTCTTTGTGCAGCATAAGCAGCTGCATCATCCATAGCAGCTTGGGCTAATCCTAACGAGAAAGAACAAATCAACAAGCGCTCAACTTCAAGATTTTTCATTAACTGAAGAAAGCCTTTACCATGTTCTCCGACTAAGCAGCTTTCATCAATTTCGACCTTGTCCAGGTACATTTCACAGAATTGAGAAGTTGTCTGTCCAATCTTATGAAGGGGTGCAAATTTCACTCCAGAAGTATCAGAAGGGAATAACCACATCGATATAGCTTTATTATCTAAATCAGAAGATTCGTCTTTCGCAAAAACTAAAGAGTACGGCGCAACCCCACCATGAGTAATAAAGGTTTTACTTCCATTGATATAAACTTTACCATTCTTACGGACTGCTGTTGTTGCCATTCTGCTATTATCAGATCCAGCTTGAGGTTCCGAAATAGCTAATAAAAATGCAGGGTTGCCGGTTTCTTTAGTAATATCTAGTGTTAATTTGATTTGTTCTGGCGTTCCAAATTCGACTATATCGTACATGTTTAGAATATTAGACAAGAGAGGAATCGTGGCGCACGTTTGACGAGTTAATTCTTCTGAAACAAGCATTAATGTTGTAATATCGGCTGGTGTACCACCATATTCTTCTGGGATACCTAAAAAACCAAATCCGGATTCAATAAATGCTTTATTGAATTTTTCGGATACAGCGTGCTCTTGATACCATGTCTTTACTTCAGCCTCGGTCACTTCTCGAGCAATCAATTCTGTTAAACTTTCTAATAATAATTCTTGTTCTTCAGTCTTTCGAAAATCCATGTTAATTCCTCCTGATTATTAAATTTGGGGTAAGGAGCTGTCGAAGTTAGAAAGGAATTTCCCGGCACATATTGGGTGGAAACATAATTCAATCCCCATTTATGCTCGATTAAGCCTCTCTCTTTGACGTAAATATAATTTTGTAATTCACTCGTTTCTAAAACAGGAGCCATACAGCAATCTACTTTTAAGGAAAACTCAACCCACTCACGGAAGGTTCGGCTTTTAAAAACGTTCACCATTTCTAAATAATAAGGATTATCTAACTCGGCCAGTGTTTTTTGATAAGGGATGAGATCTTCCTTACTCACTCCTTTGCAGAAGTTGACCCAGAATTTCTCTTCTATGGCTCCTAAAGTGACATACCGCTTGTCCATTGTTTCATAGATGTTATACGCGATCCCGTGGTCATTGATCCCATGTTCTTCATGAGTAGCCGATTCATGGGATACATGAAGTCCCATCATTGAAAGCATGCTATCAGTTATAGATACATCCAAATAAGCGCTTTTCCCAGTTCGTTCTTTTTGTACTAATCCTGTCAAAATAGCCTCACTGGCCACGATTCCCCCAATTAAATCAGCAAAGGCAATATGGGGTTTTAGAGGTACTCCTGCAGCGTCTTTCAATTGAGCTAGAACACCGCTTAGAGCCATATAGTTTAAATCATGACCCGCCATATGAGAAATCGATGTGTTTTGACCATAACCCGATAAAGAACAGTAAACAAGCGAAGGATTTATTTGTACTAGGCTGTCATAATCAATTCCGAGCCGTTTAGGAACCCCAGGTCGGAAACTTTCAATGACGACATCCGCCGTCCGGATGAGTTTCAAAACTTGTTGACGTTGTTTTTCATCCTTGAGATTAATGGCCATACTTTTTTTACCTCGACTTTGAGAACGGAAAATACATCCTTCTTCCCCGTTGATCGTATCCATGAATCGAGCAGGATCCCCTGTTGGCTCTTCGATCTTGATAACCTCGGCCCCTCGGTCGGCTAAACGCAACGTTGCAAAAGGTCCTGGAAAGTAGCGTGTAAAATCAATAATCTTGATTCCTGAGAGCAATTAAAACCCTCCGTTCCAAGTATTACTCCGCCGTATGCGGTACTTTTTTTGTCATACTCATAACTGCATATCCAAGAACGAATGCCAAGACAAGAATCCCGCAGGCGACAGCCAAAGTTAAGGCATAGCTGCCAGTTCCATCGATGACAAAGCCCCAGGCAGAAGATCCGATGGTCGAACTTAATGCTGCCGCAATTGAAACATTACCAAAGATCTGGCTGTAATCGCGGCTGCCAAATGCTTTTCTGATAGTCATGGGCACCACGACGTTGTTGCAGGCATAACTGACGCCGTATAAGAAGCCGCCAACCATAATCACCCATACGCCGGCTTTGCCCATGAAGATCATCATACCCATTCCGATAATACCGCCGGCAATCCCTACAACCAGACCGGCCATAACATTTATTTTATCAATGATGATACCCAGGATAATCTTGCCGAACATATTCCCGAACATGCTGGCGGAAGCAACTGTTGCCCCAATCGTCAGCGTCATACCCAAAGAGGTCGCATACGAAGGAAGATAGGCGTTAATATTCGTAACAAAGGCTATAGCGAATGCGAACAGAAGTGCGATATAGAAATAACTGCTTTTAAGCGCAACAGAATAAGAGATTCCCGTTACCGGTGCAGCAGCAGTGACAGTTCCAGCCTCCCCTGTATCCCCAAAGGGTTTTAATCCTTTATCACTCGGGTAACTACTGATCAGCAAGGCGCAAGGAATTCCGACAACTGCGGTAACAATGGCATAGATTAAATAGGCTGTCTGCCAGCCACTATTGGTAATTACTGACCCGGCGATGGGATTGAAAATAACTGCACCCACACCTGTAAATGCCGAACATAATCCTAAAAAGAAACCAGTTCGCGTTTTGAACCAACGGTTAATCATGGTAGGTACAGCAAGATATAACAGAAAGGCTTGGCATGCTCCCATGAAAGCACCAATGACATAGAAATGATAAACACTAGTCGATCTCGACATAGCAAAAAAGCTAAGGGCTATAACTGTTACAGCCGTTGTCAAAATCGTGCGGGCATTGACTTTGGCATATACCTTACCAGCAAAAGTCAGCGTAAGAGCTGCAGCCAAACAAATAATGGACATGTAAATGGCAAAAGTTCCTTTTCCAACCCCTAAAGCCTTGCTTACAGGGCCATAAAAAACGCCTGCTGCATTAAACGTCAAGGCAGCGGCCGTCCCCATGATTCCACATAATGCTATAACAATAACGTACGCATAATGAAAGCCACCGTTTTTTTGATTATCGCTCATAGCTTTCTACCTCTTTCTAAATATTATTAGTCCTAAATTTAAGCCGGATACCATTTGAACAAACAATAACTTTTACACGAGAGGGCTTACTTATGTACCTCCTTCATCACTATTCTCTGGTGGCACAATTCGAATTCTTTGTAATATATAGCAACTTTCATGCCAACCCTAATTACTTGATTTCCTAAGGTTTTTTAGGAGTTGTTGTCTAAAATCGTCGAATTAGATTGTATAAATGTGTTCTCTAGGTTGGTTAATCCAGGGTTGTCTCTTTTAGACAACCCTGATTATAAGAATCTATTAACAGGTTGGATCTTGCTTCAAAATGTTTTTCATGTAAAGTTCTTTAATTTTTTCAGGAGCGTAACCCAATTCTTCAAGAATATCTTCATTATCCAATCCATAACTGGGGGCTTTTCTCCATACTTGACCAGGATTGTTCTTAAACCTTGGGCATAAAGCTGGAGCCACGAACTTCCCGCCTTCAAATGCATCGTATTCCATGAAGACGCCACGGGCTTTATAGTGCGGATGATCTTGCATTGTCTTGTAAGTCACGATGGCACTCGACACAATTCCATTATCATTCAGAATTTTTTCTGCATCCATTACTGTGTGCTCCGCACAAAATTCAGTCAGCTTCGCATCCAGTAAATCCCCGCCTGGAGTTCCTTTAAAAACAGCATATTTATCTTCTGGGAATTCAGAAGAGCCAAATTCAAGGCCTAATAAAGGCAGTCCTTTTTTCAGGGTATTGGTACTCAGGAAGAAGATATAGATATATTCGCCGTCTTTACACTTGTATGGTTTACACCCAGCAAAAGTAGGACTCTCAGACCCTGCACGTTTTCTTTCGATTCCATAATTTATCCAGTCACTGGGGAATCCCGCCTGGATACTGAGCATTGCTTCAAATTGTGATAAATCAATACTATCGCCCTTGCCTGTTTCCTTCGCTCTAATATAGGCTCGATAGCGTCATAAGAGCCTCTTTTTAGATACTCAGGATCACCGGTTAAACCGTAACCTGTGATGTGCAAAATCACGAGTTTAGGATTTGCTTGCCAAAGAACTTCATCAGCCAGGCCGCGTTTATCCCATGCACCTGCTTTTGAATTCTCAATAAAGATATCTGCATCCTTAACGAGATTCAATAAAACTTCCTGTCCTTCCGGTTTAGCGACATTTAAAACCATAGCCCTGTGGTTGCGACGTTCCTTGTTCAGATACGACATAGAATCCGTTGTTCGATATTGATCTTTTACTATCGGACTTTCGACGAAGATAACATCCGCACCAAAATCTGCCATCATTGCGGCCGAATATGGGGCAGACGTAGACAAACCACAGCTCAGTACTTTGATACCGGTCAAGGGACCAAATTTCGGAACTTCCGAACTTTTCACGCTAGCACCTCCAAATTATTATTGATTTTCGTTTTAAGAAAAAATGTTCAACAAAAGATAACCCAGATTATTTGGAGTATTGTTTTACCAATGCCCTGCCGGCAGGTAGCTGTTCTTTACGCATAAGATATCTTTCACATTTTCGTCTATGCTTCGCCTCCTCTTTGACACTATATATAGCAACTTTCATGCCAACTTAAGCCCCTTGATTTTCAAGGGGCTTTTCAGAGTCTTCGTCTTATATTGTCGAATATTGTACAAATATGTACAATCCTTCTTGTACATATTTGTACAATCTAGAGAACTACATCTTCTGGTTTCTTCTATTGATGCATGCAAAAGAGGATGTAAGGAACTTTATGTTCTTTACATCCTCTAATTGACTTTAATACTTTTATTACTTTTATTACTTTTATTACTTTGATTATAGTTACTTTAATTGATAATCCCTCAATTTTTTATACAAAGTGCTCCTGCTAATACCTAATTTCTCAGCGACCTGAGATTTGTTTCCATTGTATTCAATCATTAAACTAAGTATTTTCTTTCTTTCCTCTTTATCAAATTCTTTTCCCTGGCTGCTAATTTGCCCGAATTCTTCACGATCTTCGCATTCAAAGTAGTCAACAATATCATAAGGCAAATCTTTAAGTTCTAAAAATCGTCCTATCGCATTATTTACACCGCATTCGATCGTATTTCTTAATTCCCTTGAATTTCCTGGCCAAGGATACCGTACCAAATAGGACATAGCCTCTGGCGAAACCCGTTCTACTTTTTTATCGAGTTGTTCATCAAAATGGTCAAGATAATAATTAACTAAAAGTGGAATATCCGTAATTCTCTCTCGCAAAGCAGGTAAACGGAGATGTATTACATTGATCCGATAATATAAATCTAAACGGAACGTTCCCTCTTTGACCATCTTTTTAAGATCTCGATTGGTCGCACAGATTAGTCTAACATCAATAGGAGTCGTAACATTGCTCCCAATTCGAGTAACTGTTCGTTCTTCTAAAACCCTCAGGAGGATTGTTTGGGCAAACAAAGGCAACTCACCAATTTCATCTAAGAAAAGAGTTCCTTGATCTGCATATTCAAATTTGCCCATGGAACCACCTTTTCGAGCTCCGGTAAAAGCGCCTTCCACATAGCCAAATAATTCACTCGCAATCAATTCCTGCTGAATCGCCGCACAATTCAAGGCAACAAAAGGTCCTTCTTTCCGAATACTTGCATTGTGGATGGATTGAGCAAAGAGTTCTTTTCCTGTTCCACTTTCCCCCGTAATAATAACAGAACTATTACTTTGACCAGCAGTTCTAGACTTTTCCTTTACCCCTTTGAGCTCGCTGGAATTTCCAATAATGTTATCAAAAGTATAATAGGCCTGTGAGTTTGAAATTTTATTTACCGTCCGCCGAACACCTCTAGTATCGCATAACGTGATAATCAGCCCTGAAATTTCTAGGCCTTGAAACATGGGCGTAACATCCATACGCATGAACTGTGAATGGGCGTGATTATTATGGAAAAAAACTTCTTCAAAGATAATTTTGTTTCCTGTGTGCAAACAGGTTAAGGCTTTTTCTAACTCCGGAAACAATTTTAGACAATCTATATTTTTAACTTCATCTAATTTCATTTTAAACCAATTTAGAAATGTGGAATTAGCTGTAATAATCTTCCCAAAAATATCAATAAAGAGAATCCCTTGATTCTTATTTTCTAAAAATTGAATAAACAAATTGGTTTTCATCGCCAACTCCAAATTTATCCTATAATCCTCAAGCGTTGCCTTCCGGGCTTTATGAAATAGTTGAAGATATAA
>Ga0255336_100378_pt1 | contig 78245 bp, 80 predicted proteins | sample MeOH1_35cm_T3_17_FD_189102 | JGI IMG/M metagenome (GOLD analysis project Ga0255336, IMG submission 189102) | Sandy soil microbial communities from University of British Columbia, Vancouver, Canada - MeOH1_35cm_T3_179 | ecosystem: Engineered > Artificial ecosystem > Sand microcosm > Unclassified ... | reverse complement strand
GGTTAAGGGTTTATGGGGTAGCGGCGATAGCGGGATGGCCGCTGTAGCTGTAGATCAAGGGTTTTGGTTTGCGCTTTTGGGCGGAGCTTCGGATGGCGGGTTTGGGTTGAGCGAGTTCGTGAATCGGTCTGTTTGGGCGGGACAGCGAAACGGCGATTGAAGTCCTCGACGAAGCGATCGAGGACGAGATTGGCCTGCTCGCAGGTGGCGGCGCGGGCGAGGCGCAGTTCGCTGGCGAGGCGGTCCTGAAAGGTTCGCCAGAGACGTTCGATGCGGCCCTTGGCTTGGGGTGAATGAGCCGGGATCTGCTGGATTCCGAGTTCCTCGAGCGAGCGTCCGACCTGGGTTGGGAACTGCCGTCCGGCGAGTTCTTCGGCCACCGACCAGTGTGGATCGTTGCGCTGAAAGATGCTGTGACGGTTGCGATAGAGGGTGAACGGCACGCCGTGTTGAGTGACCATTTGGTGGATCGAGCGGAGATATCCGGCGGCGTGGGCGGCTTCGTCGAGTTGGATGCCATGAGGCCGAGGCAGGAACGTCGGGGCCGGCGTGCGCGATACAGACGTGACCGCCGCTTCTGAGGCGAAGCCAGTCCGGCTTCGCGTAACAGGCGGCGCAAGGTTTCGCGACTCAAGCAGAACCCCTCTTGTTCGACGAGCTTCTGGCGCAGGTGGGGGTAGTTGAAGCCGGCATAACGGGTCTGCGCCAGTTGCAGCACCTGTTGGCGAGCCTCTGTGGAGAGCGCCCAGGGCTTTGGACGTCCGGTGTTGCCGTGAACTAACCAATCGACGGAATCGGGCTGAAAACGGCACATAAGGCGTTGCACCTGCGTTCACTGCGTTGCAGTTAGCGGTGACATTATTTTGGAGCAACTACAGCGGGATTGAAACTGGCTTGCAGAGTGGACTGATCCGTTTTACGCTCTTACATCCTGCAAAATAAGACTCCCGGCCGGATTGGCCGGAGGAAGGTGGGCCGTCGCTGCGGGCGCGCATGGTTTCGCGACGCGATGTTCCTGTCGGGATTTGGATATGTATGCAACAGATGATCTGAGAATCAAATGGACGAAAGTCGTTCTTCCTCCTGTGTTTCTAGAGGAGGAATTGCCGATGACGGATGCGGCGTCGGCTACGGTTTTTGAGACGCGGAAGGCAATATGCGAAGTGCTTGCCGGACGAGACAAGCGCCTGATCGTGGTGGTGGGGCCGTGTTCGATTCATGACACGAAGGCGGCGCGCGAGTACGCGGCGAAGCTGAAGGAAGTGATCAACGAAGTATTGAACGAGCTGGTGGTCGTGATGCGCGTGTATTTCGAGAAGCCGCGGACGACGATCGGATGGAAGGGACTGATCAACGATCCCTACCTCGACCAGTCCTACAAGATCAATGACGGATTGCGACTGGCGCGGAGGCTTCTGCTGGACTTGGCGGAGATGGGCGTGCCGGCGGGGACAGAGTTTCTGGATATGATTTCGCCGCAATATGTGGCCGCGCTGGTGAGCTGGGGCGCGATTGGCGCACGCACGACGGAGAGCCAGATTCACCGGCAGCTTGTGTCGGGGCTGTCGTGTCCAGTGGGCTTTAAAAACGCAACCTCGGGCGATGTGCAGATTGCGATTGAAGCCATGCTTTCGGCAGCGCATCCGCACACGTTCCTGGGACATTCGAAGTACGGGCAGTCGGCGATCTTTGTGACTGGCGGCAATCCGGATACGCATGTGATTTTGCGCGGCGGCAGCAAGATGGTGAACTATACGGCAGACGCCGTGGCGGAGGTTTGCGCGAGGCTGGAAAAGTGCAAGCAGAAGCCTCAGGTGATGATCGACTGCAGCCATGCCAATAGCCAGAAGGATCACACGCGGCAACCGGTGGTTTGCCGAGATGTGGCGAAGCAGGTTGCCGGGGGCGAAAAACGCATCATCGGATTGATGATCGAGAGCAGCCTGGTGGCGGGCTCGCAGGCACTAGTGGATGGTAAGGCGCTAACGTATGGGCAGAGCATTACCGATCCGTGCATTGGATGGGATGAGACAGCGGGACTGTTGCGGGAGCTGGCGGGGGCGGTGAAGGCCGGACGGTAAGAGCAAATCGAAGTAAAAGGAAAAGGCGGCCACGATGATGGCCGCCTTTCCTTGTATGCGTGAGTTAATTCTTCTTTTTTACTTCCTTCTTTGCAGAGGTTACGGCTGCGCTGGTGACGGGTTGCTCGTACTTCACCTCAGCGGAGAGAGGCTTGCGCGGTAAGAGTTCGTCACGGGTTGCGGTGTTGTAGATAAATGAAGCGAGCACGATGGATGCCTGGATGAGATCTTCGCGCTGGGCGCGGTCATAGACATCCATGTTGGAGTGATGGGTGCGGGTTTCGTACTCGATGGAATCCTGGATGAACTGGAATCCGGGAATGCCGATGGCATCGAAGGAAATGTGATCGGTGGAACCGGTGTTGCGCATGGTGACCGAGGTGAATCCGAGATCGCGGAAGGGCTCGCCCCATTGCTGGAAGAGCGGCGCGACGGATGCGTTCTCCTGGGCGTAGATGCCGCGGATTTTGCCGGTGCCGTTGTCGAGATTGAAATAGGCAGAGACCTTGGCTTGCTCGGGCTTGAGAACGACGGGCAAGGGCGTCTGACGCAGGTAGGACGGAGTGTCATCCTTGGGCTCTTCGGGATAGCCGAAGTGCTCCTTGACGTAGGCGCGGGAGCCTAACAGACCTTCCTCTTCGGCGGCCCAGAGCGCGATGCGAACCGTGCGGCGAGGCTTGAGTTTCAAGGCCTGGAGGATGCGCACGGCTTCCATGGCTACGGCAACGCCGGTGGCATTGTCGGTAGCGCCGGTTCCGGCGTGCCAGGAGTCGAGATGGCCTCCGACGAGGACAAGTTCATCCTTCTTATCAGCGCCGGGAATTTCGGCAATGGTATTGAATATCTGTCCGTTGTCGGGCGACTCGAAATGCGACTTCACATCGAGTTCAACGGCGACGGGAATCTTGCGTTCGAGCAGACGCGACATGCGATTGAACTGCTCGGCGGCGATGACGAGTTGAAGGACTCCGTCGGGTGAGCCGGGCTTGAAGTTTTGCGTGCCCTGCACGAAGAGCAAGCCTTCGTCGCCGCGGCTGCCTTCGATGGAGGCGGCTACTTTTTCATCCTGCAAAAACTTGTCGGTGGCGATGCTGAGACGGCGGCGCTGCTGAATTTCCTCACGGGTCCAGAGGCGGCCGGTGGGGTCTTTGTAAGCCGCGCCGGGCATTTGAAACTCGGAGAGATCTTTCAGCTTCGCGTCATCGTAACGATGGAGGGCGGCTTCGGCCTCCGGCTTCAGGTCGCGCGGTTCACCAAGGAGAACGATCTTTCCAGCAAGCTGGCCTTTGTACTTATCGAAATCTTCGGTGGACTTGATCTTTACGGCAACGACTTCACCTTGCAGCACGCCATTCGTTGCAGGCGTCCAGGCCTTGGGGAATCCGAGTAGGACGGCAGTGTCAGGCGAGGTCATGCGGATGGAGATTGAATCCAGGGCCCAGCCACGACCGAAGGTGAAGCCTTCGAGGTGTGCGTTGGAGAGTCCCCAATCGGTGAGCTGTTTCTCGGTCCAGAGATTGGCATTTTTCAGGTTCTGCGAACCGGCGAGGCGCGGGCCGATGCGATCGGTGAGATCGGAAAGAGTCTGCATCACTTTGCTGTGCTGAATCGCTTCCTGACGAATACGCGTGACTACTTGCAGGTCAACCGAATCCTGATTGGGAGAAGTAGCTGCCGAAATGGGAGCGACAGCGGCAACGATTAGCAGAGCGAAGGAAATGGCGAGTCGAATTCGCACAGCATGGCGAAGATGAATCATCGATCTGAACCTCGAGCGGCGCGAAGATTCTCGCGTGTGATTTCACGAGTTTTGCCGGATGCGAAATCTTAGCACTTGCGAGTAGCCGGTTGAGATAAGCGAAAGGTGCGCGAGTGTAACGAATGGTAAAGCAGGCGGGAGAAGAAGTCTGAATCGGAACATGGTTCGATTTTGGATTCAGGTTTCGAGACACTCGCTCGAAATGCAAAGAATTGCAAAGAATTGAATAGATTTCGAGAAGAATGAATATCCAGGTACTTAGAAACTCGCTTGCAATCAGGCATGTGGGGAAGCTTTGCCGGGAGAAGACGAGATGCAAGGAGCGGTTGTGAGCGCGTTGGCGGCGCAGGTTGTTGCCTGCAAGACGAATGGGGACGGGCTACAGAGGCAGACGATTCTGCTGGTGGAAGACGAGAGGATGATTCGACGGGTGATGTGCGAAGTGCTGGAGCGCGAAGGATATCGCGTACTGGCGTGCGCTGACCCGAGGGAAGGGATTGACGCCTTCCAGCAGCATGCGGGACAGATCGATTTGCTGCTGACCGATGTGATGATGCCAGGAATGAATGGCCGGGAGATGACGAATCAGATTTTAAAGATTCGTCCGGAGCTTCGTGTGGTATTCATGTCCGGATACACGGAAAGCACCTTGAGGCAGCAGGAACAGGCAGAGCCGCAGGTTGAATATTTGCAGAAGCCGTTTAGAGTGGAGACCTTGACGCGCAAGATCGCGCAGGTGCTCGGGGCCCCAGGGGCAGGCGCGTCGTAGAACAAGCATCAGACGCGGAACAGGACCGAGATCAGATTCCTTACTTCCTTCACATAGGTTTCGGTTTCGATGGTAAAGCCAACTACATCGAGCGACTGCACGGATGGGCATTGCGGAGAGAGAATCTTCCAGGCAAGCTCGTCCTGCAATGTTAGCTGCAGACTTTCCTCGTATCCATAGCCAAGGCCGGAGGTGCGGCAGATCATATCGGCAATGGAGACGATGGCGGCGAGAGTGGGGTCAAGGGTGGCCTTCTGAACGTCGTGATGGCAGCACATTATTTCCGTCAGGTAGTCGAAGAGTTGCCAGCGGCTAGATAGGATGCGTCCGGTAACTTCATGCGAGATGCCTATCAGCTCAAGCTCGACATCTCGAAGCGGACGCCTGGAGGCGGCGGCAGTTTTGAAGACCCTGGCAAACTCTTTCGGGATGATCATCATGTTGACCATGATTCCGAGATCGTGCATGAGGCCGGCGAGATAGGCGCGTTCGGGATCGCGATATTTCAACTTGCGCGCAAGACTGCGCGAGATGAGAGCGCACGCCAGGCAGTGTTCCCAAAACGAGGCGACATCGAAACCGCTGGCTTTGGGGGAGATCTGCATGAGGCAGCAGGAGGTCACGATGTCGCGCAACCGCGAAACTCCCAGCGCGATTGAAGCTTCGCGCAGTGAGGATACTTTTCCCCGCATGCCAAACAGAGGCGAGTTTGCCATGTGAATGACCTGCGAAGCGATTGCACTGTCATGCGAAACAAGCTGAACAATTTTGTGCAGGTCGGATTCGCCGGCGCACTCGTCTAGCTGCGTGAGTAACGGCAAGAGGATAGCGGGAATCGGAGGAAGCTCGCTAACTCCCTCAATGCGGTTTTGAAATTCGGATTGTGACTGGATGAGCAATTCGTACTTCCGTTGTGGAGTTGGCTATAGGAAGCTCATCGGCTGATGCGAGGGAATTCTTTATCACGGCAGGATGTGTGAGTTTTCTTAACGCTCAGAAAGCCAGGAACAACAGCAGGGGCAAGAGCTGGCGGAAGACGGATTACTGTTTCCCACATTTGCCAAAGGAAGGCGGATGTGGGCCAGATGAGGTTAGGGCGCGGTTGCTGGTGGGGAAGTGAGTTCGTGCGGGGCGACGATGACAATGTCTACGCGACGATTGAGACGGCGACCGTCTTCGCTGGAGTTTTCGGCGATAGGGTGGTACTCGGCATAGCCCGCGGCGGAAAGGCGCTCAGGGCCGATGCCTTCACGAGTGAGCAGCAGGCGGATGATTTCGGTGGCGCGGGCAGTGGAGAGCTCCCAGTTGGATTGAAATTGCGAGGTATGAATCGGGACGTTGTCGGTGTGACCTTCAACGCGGAGATTGCTTCCGATGGAGGCGAGGACGTGTCCGATGCGATCGAAGGTCTCCAGGGAACTGGCGCGAAGAGCCGCGGAGCCGCTGTCGAAAAATCCGACCTCGCGCAGGCTGAGCACAAGGCCCTCGGAAGTTTGGCGCAAAGAAACTGTATGGCGCTTTAGCTCTTCGGCTAGATCGGCCTCAAGTTTGCGGCGTATGGCTTCGGCAGTGTCCTGGGCGTGGGCCGGATGAGCGGCTGGAATCGGCGTAGTTCCCGGAATGAGAAGGACGGGAACAGAACCGGAACCGACACCGAGTTGCTGAAACGCCGCGGTGATGGCGCTGGAGAGTTGCGCCATCTTGGCTTTATCTACCTGCGCCGAAGAGTAAAGCACGACGAAGAAGGCAAAGAGCAGGGTCACAAAATCGGCGTAGGAGACCATCCACCGGTCGTGATTGTCATGGTGCTTCTTTCGCTTCTTCATCACAGTCCGGACAGGCTGCTTCGAGGATTAAGTTCGAGGTTCTTAGCGGAATCAGACTTCTCGGTGACCTGTTGCAGGAAACCGTTGAGCTTTGCCTCCAGCATGCGCGGGTTGATTCCCTCGAGAATGGATACAACGCCCTCCAACGTTAGCTCACGCACAATTTGACGAACGCGGAGGCGATGCCGCAGCTTTCCGGCGATAGGGAGCGCAATGAGGTTGGCGAATCCGACACCATAAACGGTGGCGACAAAAGCTACGGCTATGCCGCGGCCTACTTCGTCGATCTTGTCGAGATGTTGCATGACCTGGATGAGACCGAGGACGGCACCGATGATTCCGATGGTGGGAGCAAATCCTCCGGCTGCTTCATAAACGCGGGACAACTCGTCTTCGGCTTCTGCACTGGCGTCGAGTTCGAGCTGCATGATGGCGCGCAACTCACTTGACTCGGTACCGTCAACGGCAAGCATGAGAGCGCGGCGCAAGAATGGATCGGCAATGTGGGGGAGTTCGGAGTCGAGCGAGATGATGCCGTCGCGACGCGCCTTCTGAGCCAGCTTTATGAGGCGGGTGATTTCATCCCTCGTCCGGGAATGCGGTTCGAAAAAAACGATTCCGAGATCGCGAATGGCGGCGAATACGGTGCTGAGAGGAAACTGCAACAGGACGGCGCCGATCGTGCCTCCGGCTACGATGAGAGCGGCGGTGGGCTGGAGTATCTGACTGAGCTTTCCGCCTTCGAGCAGAAGCCCCGCCGTGATTCCTCCGAAACTGATGACAATGCCGGAAAGGGTTCCCTTGTCCACGATGTGCCTCTACTCCCTGGGTTCGCCACTGGGATGATGCTGCTTTGAATCCTCGGCAGAAACGCGCGCGTCCTGTCCGAGAAGGTTGCGACGGTAGGCGATGAACCGGTGCATTACTTCCGGAGCCGCTTCGCGGACAACCATCTTATCTCCCGTAACGAGAGTAATGACCGTGTCAGGGTTCTGCTCGACCGACTTGATGAGTTCCGCGTTGATGACGATGGGATGGCCGTTGAGCCGGGTGAGTTCAATCATCGGAGTTACCCGCTTTCATTTATGTTATCGGCGGGCGGCGAAAGAACTTAAGTGAGACGAAGGGAGAATACCAACGGGAGGCTGAGGAAGGTGAACGATGTACGCAAAGAAAGCAAGAGACGAGGATGCACCTCGCCCCTTGCTTGCGATCTTGTTGCCAATCCAGCAAATCGCGTGAAGCTACTTTACGCGATCGACTTCCTTCAGACGAGCGGCCTTGCCACGCAGCGCGCGCAGGTAATACAGCTTGGCGCGACGTACCTTGGCGGAGCGAACCACTTCGAGCTTTTCGATGATGCGGCTGCCGAGCGGGAAAATACGCTCGACGCCCTGACCGAAGCTCATCTTGCGAACGGTGAAGCTGGGCTGCTCGCCGTTGGCTTTCTTGATTACAATTCCTTCGAAGATCTGGACGCGCTCTTTGTCGCCTTCCTTGATCTTGACGTGAACCCTGAGAGTGTCACCCACCGCGAAGCTGGGCAGGTCCGTGCGCTGCACTTTCGCGAGCATCCGGGTAATGATGGGAGATGACGACATAACGATTTCCTCTTCTCTTCTCGGGTGCCGGGCGCGGAGCCCTGATGCATCCCGTAATCTTTCTAAGTTTTCTCGGCTTCGCGTTTTAAGTCGCGAAGCTTTAACTCGCAAACCAGTGCCTTGTCTTCCGGACTGAGCGCCACCTTCTCCAGAAGGTCGGGGCGGTTTCTCAGCGTCTTTTCCAGTGCGCGGCGCCGTCGCCAACGCCGGATCTCTTCGTGATTCCCATTCATCAGCACATCGGGAACCGGTATTCCGCGAAACTCCGCGGGTCGCGTGTAATGTGGATAATCGAGCAGGCCGCCGGTTGCCACGGTTGAATCCGGCTCAAGCCTTCCACGATCATCGAACCTAGGCTCTGCTTCCACTCCGCTGAAGCTCTCGGTCTTATTCGAGGCTTCGTTGCCCAGGGCTCCGGGCAGCAGACGTGTGACGCAGTCCAGGATGAGCGCGGCTCCAAGCTCTCCGCCGCTCAACACAAAGTCGCCTACCGAAACCTCGCGGTCAGCGAGATGTTCGGTTACACGTTCATCCACGCCCTCATAACGTCCGCACAGAAACGTAACGCGGTCGAGCCTTGACAGCTCTTGCGCCATCGCCTGGGAAAACATCTTTCCCGACGCCGAGAGTATAACGACCGATTCGCTGGCCGCTCCGCTGACGCGCTCTGGCCGGGGCGCGACGCCCAGCGAATCGACACACTCGAAGAGCGGATCGGGTTTCAACAACATTCCCTCGCCGCCGCCGAATGGACGATCATCCACTGTGCGATGCCGGTCCTTTGTGAACGCCCGAAGGTCGTGGAGTCCGATTTCAATGAGCCCGGCGTTGCGCGCTCGACGCACAATGCCGTAATCCAGGGTGCCACTAAAGAAGTCCGGAAAAATGGTAACGATCTCGAACCGCATTTCCGTCCTCTATACTTCCGGCCTCTGTCTGAATCTATTCCGGGAGCTGCTATTGAACCTTCTTCCCCGCACTGAGCGGGGCATCCAGTTCCAGCATGCCTTCCGGCAATTGCATCTCGATCCGTTTTGCCTTCGTGTCCAGCTTCTTTGTGAAACTTTCGACGAAGGGAATCATGAACTCTTTACCGCTTTCGTTATTCACGATGAGCAGCGGGGCTGTTCCGGCCCCAAAATTTACATCTACAACGGTGCCGACCGTGCGTTCCGCCTGGCTCACTTCAACTACAAGGCAGCCCAGCAGGTCGCTTACATAGAATGCGCCTTCCTCGAGCTCTGCACGTTCGGTGGCAGGGATCTGAATCTCCGATCGGAGCAGCTTTTCAGCTTCTTCGATTGAGTCCACGCCCTCGAACTTGAAGACCATTCCGCCCTTGTGAGGCCAGTACTCTTCGAGGTGCAGTTCGCGGCGTTGCTCGGTGCCTTCATGCCACGCGTAAAGCGTTCGCCGTTGCTCAAACCGCTCGGGAAAATCCGTGTACAGTTCCGCTAAGACTTCACCTACGCGGCCTTGCACTTTTGCAACGCGCGCAATGGTTACGAATGCGGCGTTGCCGGACTCCTGGGTCATACCGCTATTCAACGATGTCCAGCGAGCAGCGCTGACCGTTCTTTTCCGCAGCAGCGGAGAGGACGGTGCGCAACGCGCGGGCGGTACGTCCGGAGCGGCCAATCACGCGGCCCAAGTCGTCTTCCGCGACCTCCAGCTCCAGCTTGACGTACTCGCTGTCACCGGCGGCCAGAACGGAAACCTCCTCGGGAGAATCCACGAGAGCCTTGGCCAGCTCTTTTGCTAGTTCGGGCAGATTGGCAGGCATTGGCGTTTGCTCCTCGCTTAGGCTACCGGCTCAACCGGAGCCGGTGCTGCGGCAGCAGCATTCTTGTAAAGGCGCGCAAGAGTCGGCGAGAACTGGGCACCCTTGGCGAGCCAGTAATCGATGCGATCCTTCTTGAGGTCGACCGTTGCAGGGGTTGTGCGCGGATTGTAGAGACCGACAACTTCAATCGAACGGCCGTCGCGCGCGCGGTCCTTTTCGATGACAACGATACGGTAAACAGGCTGCTTGCGCGCACCACGGCGCGAAAGACGAATCATTAACACAGGCTTACTTCCTCTCTTCGTTTCACTCCAGCGCTCGACATCCCCGATGAGCTTTGCTCCCGGAGACCGGAAATCGCAACCGGCTACGCCAGCCTTGATTCGAACGCTGCGATGCCCGCGGCACCTTGGTACCTAGGCGGATTGACATCCGCCACGGGCCTACCACAAAGGAATGACCAGACAATCGTCAGGACACACTTGCAGCAAGCATCTATTATCGCGGAACTTCGCCACTGAGGCAAGCCACGCCCGCAAAAGTCAGGGCCTGCCGAAGGCGGCTGATACTAGATTGCCTGTTCCGACCCACACCACTTGCACTTATGGGCGGCAATGGCAATGGTTTCGACGCATGCAGGGCAGGTCTTTGTCGTGGGATCGGGCGTGGCCTGCCCGCGTGCCTGGCGAGCTTTCCACAGATTCATGGGCGCGACCATGGTGAAGTACACGGCGGCGGAGATCAGCAGGAAGGAAATCAGCGCATTCAAAAAGAGCCCGTACTTGATCTCGCTGCCATTGATGTTTGCAACGAGGGCGGAGAAATCGGGCTTGCCGACGATAGCGGCAATGAGCGGCGTCAGGATGTTGGCGACAAACGCGGTGATTACGGCTCCGAAGGCAGCGCCAATGACCACGGCAACAGCCAGGTCAATAACATTGCCCCGCATGATGAACTCACGGAATCCCTTTAGCATATGGCCTCCAATGACGACGAAGAACGGCAGGAGCCCTGTATCATCTCACAGAACCTGACTTTTCGCTGCCCGGCGTTCCGCATCGAGCAGCGCACGCTTGCGCTCTACACCCCAGCGATAACCTCCCAGACCACCATCGCCGCGAATCACACGATGGCACGGAATAGCCAGTGCGATGCGATTGGCGGCGCAGGCATTGGCTACGGCCCGCGTTGCCTTGGGCAGTCCAATCGCCTCTGCCACCTCAGCGTAGGATTCAACGCTACCAGCCGGGATGGTTTGCAGATAACGCCACACTTTGATTTGGAAGGCCGTCCCGTGCAGCGCCAAAGGCATTTTGCTGAGAGCTCGCTCGCCCTCCAGATAGCCGGCGAGAGCCTGCATCCAGCCGGTGAACTGCGCAGAGCAGGGCTCCAACATCGGCACGCGAGTGGCCGCCGGATATTCCTGCTCAAGCGATTTCAGCAGATCCTTCTCCGAGTCGCCGAATTCGAGGAAGCACAGGCCGCGGTCCGTTGCGCCGATCATGATTAAGCCAAGTGGCGTATCTGCCGTGGCGTAGGAAATCTCGACTTCTTCGCCGCCCTTGCGGTACTGCTTTGGAGTCATACCGAGCCGTGTATGTACGCCGTCGTAAACACGGCTGCTCGCGCCAAAACCAGCGCCGTATATGGCATCTGTAACAGACTCGCCTTCGCGCAAACTTTCTTTGAGGGTCTGCATGCGAATCGCCTCCGCGTACTGCCTTGGGGTTACGCCGACCACGGCTTTGAAGGTGCGTTGAAAGTGGAACGGGCTTAGTCCGGAACGTTTGCTGAGAGTGTCGAGTTTCAACGCTGCTCGGTTGTGGAGATTCTGGCGGATATATCTGCACACGCCCTGGAACTGTTCGCGGACAGCGCCGGACTGCAGTTCGAATGGATTGGTTTCGAGCGGCTTGCAGCGCAGGCACGGGCGCAATCCGTCGGCCTGCGCCTCGGAGGCTGTCGCGTAGAAGCGCACATTCTTCCGCAAGGGCCGACGTGAGGCACAGCTTGGGCGACAGAAAATTCCGGTGGTAAGAACGCCAACGAAGAACTTCCCATCGAAACTCTTGTCTCTGGCCTCGACCGCTTGCCAGTATTTCACTTCGTCGATCATGCGCTTTCCTCCTTGCACTATCGTAGCCAGCCAACCGCGTTGCCACTATCCGTTTCTTGCTTTGCAATTCCCCGCCTTCAGAAGAAGAGGGCCGCCATTGCTGGCGGCCCTCTTCTTTCTGAGTATTCTTACTCACCGCCGGGGATCGGCACGGGCATGGTGGTCACTTTCGGCTTGATGATGTCGCCCAGCACGTCTGGTTTGCTGGCATCGCGCACCAGGTGAGGGTTGCGGATTCCGTCGAAGTAGTTGAGCGAAAAAGTACGGTAGTACTCGGTGTTCTCCACCAGCAACTGCAAAGGCTGGTGCGATTTCTGCGCTTCACGGAGAGCCGCCAACATAAGTTCGTGCGAATACTTGCGGCCATTGACGGCAATGAGCTTCATTCCCGGACCGATACCGGCTTTGGCTGCGACTCCGTCCTCGATTACATCCACGATCATGCCGTCTTTGGCCAGAGTGAGACCGATTGAGGCGGTCAGGTCAAAACCGCGCCCCTGCTGTTCACGCAGTTTCTGGATGGCGTTTGGTTGATCGGTATAGACCAGCATCCAACCGCTGTTTGCGATGCCGTTGAGCGGAGCATGCTCGGCAACCTTCAGGACACGGTCGGCGAGGAAGCCGCGCCAGTCGTAGGGTTGCACCTGGTTCAGAGTGTTGACGACGTCGTCGAAGGTGTAGGTCTTCACCTCGGGCGGCGTGTTCTGGCCGCCATGGAAGATATGGGCGAAATCATCCATCGACTTGGCGCCGCCACTCTTCTGGCGAATAATAGCATCGGCCTCCAGCCAGATGAGCGCGCCTTCATCGTAGTAATCCACGCTGCGTCGATAGTTGCTAAACGCCTCGGACGCGCCGTAGAGGTTCTGTGCGGCGGTGGCAGTGTCTTCCAGCGGACGCCAGTTGCGGCCGGGACGGTGCGAGAAAGTCATCGCAACCAGTGCCATCTGTTCGCGCCACTGTTCCGGCGTCTGCAGGCCGCTACGCCCGGTGAGCACGTAGCCAAAATACTCCGTCAGTCCTTCGTAAACCCAGAGCAGATTGCCCTGCATCGGAGCTTCGTAATCCGGCGTCGCCAAGCCGACGGGGCGGCGATACTTGCCGTTCCATGAGTGGGTGTATTCGTGCGGCAGGAGCGATGCGCCGAGCGTCCACTGTGGAGGATCGGTGAGATATCCCTCTCCTACGCGGCTGTCGTTGGACTCATGATGTTCAAGTCCGAAGTGGGCGACGTGATCGCTGAGCGTGAGCAGGAAATGATAGTCGCGATAGTGCCGCGCGCCGTAGAGCGCTCCGGCTTCGGCGACGAGATTGTCGAAGGCTTTTACCTGCTGCGATGACATCTCAAGAGCAGCGGAAGAGTCGGCGATGATGTCCATCTCATGCGCGGGAGTTTTTCCCGGTTGCAGCGGAACCTTCTTCAAGTACTGGCCTATTGCCACGGGAGAATCGACCAGGGTGGTTAGCGATGCCAAGGCAAATTCGACGGAGCCTGCTGCTGCAGAGGAAGAAGGCAGAGCGCTTCCCCACTGCCAGTTGGCGGGAAGTTTGAGTGATGCCTTCACGCCTACTTCGTCCGAGCCACGGCCCTTGGGATAGAGCGTAAACCAGTTCCAGGAGAGCACGGCGAGCTTCTCGGTGGCTGACGAACCGGCGCTGAAGCCTCCCGGCATTTCGACCGGACTGAGGTAATCGACAGTCGCCTCAATCGAGGTCACGCCCGCCGGGACTTCGATGTGGTAGGCATACATGTCAATGGGATCGCGATGCCAGCGGAGCACCTGTCCATTGCCGTGAAAATAGATTCCGGCGGTGTCAACGAGTGGGCCGGTGGGACCGTGTTCTCCGGGAATCCACTTGGGATACAAGAGCACAAAATCGCCAGGAGTTGCGGGAATCGTCATCCGGGCATGGAAAATTTTGCGTGGAGCATCGGTGGCATCCACGGCAATGGTTTCCACCAGCGAAAAGCCGGAAGTCTTGACGGAACTGCTCTGAGCGGGACCACTCTGGGCGAATACGGAAGCGACTCCAATGCCGAAAACCAGAACCGATACCAACCACGCATCTTGCAACCTTCGCATTGTTACTCCTGAAAAAGTTTGGGTTCGACGACAAGAATTTTCACCACGCTGAAAAGAGGACCGATTGCTCGCAATTCGCATGCGCCGAAGGGCGCTCCCGGTGGCAAGTTTTCGAGTGTAACAGATGCAGAAATGACGAGTTGAAGAGTGATGCTTCCGCTTTGCTATTATTCACCTGTGCGGCGCGGAGCAAAAGACGGACGGTTTATCACCTTCGAAGGGCTGGACGGGTGCGGCAAAAGCACGCATCTGGAGCGGCTTGCCGGGGTTCTGCGAAGCGAAGGGATAGAGGTTGTAACCACGCGCGAACCGGGCGGAACCGAGATTGGCGAGCGCATTCGCGGCATCCTGGTGGATTCGCGCACCCATGGGCTGGCTCCGCTGGCGGAGCTGGCATTGATGTTTGCTTCGCGGGCGCAGCAGATTTCCGAGCTCATTCTTCCGGCGTTGAATCGCGGTACGTGGGTCTTGTGCGATCGCTTTACGGACTCATCCGAAGCATACCAGGGCGCAGGACGGCAACTGGGGGCGGATGCTGTGCTAACCCTGCATCGCGTGATATGCCTGGGACTGCAGCCCGACCTCACGCTACTGCTGGACAACGACGTGGCGGCCAGCCTGGCAAGGGCACGGCGGAGAAATATAGTGGCAGACGGCGAGGGCGACGAGAATCGCTTCGAGCAGGAGAACCGGGCCTTCTACGAGCGGGTGCATCAGCAGTTTCTAGCCATTGCGCGACGCGAAACGGAGCGGGTAGCCGTGATCGACGCACGCCGTCCAATGGACGCCGTTCACAAGGAAGTGGTAACCGCGGTGCGCGAGCGGCTGCAGGCCAGGCGGAGCTAGGTATGGGATTCGAACAGTTCCACGGAAACGCCGCGACTGTGAGACGGCTGCGCGAGATGATCGCTCGCGACCACCTGCCCCACGCCATCATCGTGACGGGATCGCGCGGTTCGGGAAAGTTCACGCTGGCGCAGATGGTGGCCAAGGCCGTGAACTGCCTGAATCATCCGACGGCGGAGGATGGACTGCCGGATTTCTGCGGAGTCTGCCGCAACTGCGAGCGAATTGGGCAGGCCGATGCGCTGGACCAACGCTTCGCCGAGGCGGTGGAAGCCCGCGACAACCTGCGCGATAGCGACAAACGCGAGACACGGATTTTCGTGCAGACCCATCCCGAAGTTCTGGTGATTCCTCCCGATCCGCCGCAGATGCTGGTGAAGGTTGACCAGGTGCGCCACGTGATCGGAGAAATGTACTACCGCCCGAGCGAAGGCAGACAGAAGTTCTATATCTTCTCCGAATCGAACTTCATGAAAGAGGCGGCGAACGCGCTGCTCAAAGTTCTGGAGGAGCCGCCGGATTTCGCCACTCTGTTTCTGCTGGCCGAGAATTCAAACGGGTTGCTTCCGACGATTCGCTCCCGCTGCATCACCTTGCGACTGGCTCCGCTGACCGCCGAGGAGATTGGGCAGGATCTGGCGATGCGCACGGAGTGGACCGCAGCGCAGAAGAAACTGGTGGCGCGGTTGTGCGGCGGAGCCGTGGGGCGCGCCCGCAGCTTTGACCTGAACGGATACCTGACGGCACGCAAGGACGCCCTGCTGCTGTTGACCACGGCGATGGGGGACAATGACCACTCCGCTCTGTTCCGCGCAACGGAAGCCTACCGTGCCGGTGGGGAAGGCAAGGAAAAGACCGACCTGCTGATCGCCGTGCTTTACTCAATCCTAGAGGATCTGCTGTTCCTGAAATCGGGACCGGCCGAGTTGGTTCACAATCAGGATTTGCAGGCCGAGTTGGCCCGCATCGCCGGGCAGGTAAGTTTCGAGTGGATCGTGCGCGCCAGCGACGGTCTGGGCGAGGTACAGAATGGGATGCGTCGCAATCTGCTTCGCTCGCTTTCGTTGGACGGTTATTCCAGTTCGATTGAAATTTAGCTCCGGGAAAATTCTCGGACCGCGCCACTGGATCTGGCATCCCGGAAGCACCAGTGCTCGTCCTATCGAACGGATAACAGTTGTTGTTTTTAGCCCTGCGCGTGTGGTAGGGTTTGGGAACGAATCACTGCAATTCCCTTCCAGGAAACCAGGTCTCGCAGCTTGAGATGTGCGGGCGAAACCCTGTCCTCAGGGAGGAATTATGGTGTGCGTTGTTTTAATACTCCCGCTGGGGAGAGGATTCCAATGAGAAACGGACCAGATTCGACCGCCGTGGTTCGAGCACCCGAGCCGGAGAACTTCGGGAATCGCAAATTGATTCGCCCTTCGCTCAATCGCGATCAGGCGCGGGTGACGGAAGCAAGCTCAGAGCGTCGGGAACGCCCAGCACGGCCCTCCGAGCGCAGTGCTGAACGTGGCATTGAACGCGCTCCGGGAACATCGTCCAAAAAGACTGCGCCCGCGGAACAGACCCACGCGGAGAATTTCTATTACCAAAAGCAGATGCAGAGCAAAACACCGATTGTGGTGGTGACTCGTGACGGCGAGGAACTGCACGGCATCATTGAATGGTATGACAAGAACTGCATCAAGCTGAACCGTTCGGGTGGACAGTCAAACCTTTTGATATACAAGTCCAGTATTCGTTATCTATTTAAAGAAGGCGAATTATCGAAGTAGGAAGAGACCTTTATTTACCGTGAAGCCCGCCTGGTGCGGGCTTTTCTGTTGCGCGTTCAGAGGGTTGTATTCCCCTAAAGAACAAAAGCCTCTACTTCGCCGCCTTGCGGAGTCGGTCTCGAATCGCCATTCCGATGCCGATGGGAGGAGGCAGGGGACAGACGATCACGTCAACGGAGCGCTCGTCGAGAGCGCGCATTTGCAGGTATAAATCGCGGGCGAGAGACTCGGGCTCATTCCAGTTCCCCCAAGGCACGATAGCCCATGCAGTCTGCGGCGAGGTCCACTCTGAGGGCAGCAATACGCCGACGTGAGAGTGCTGCGCCTCGCGCTCTACGACGGCAGTGAGTTCGTTCTCGCTCTCGACCAGGACTACTCGTGCCCGCGGAGCATAGTGGCGAATACCGAGGCCCGGAGATTCGAGCGACTCGGGCGGAACCTCATCGGAAATCTTGCGCTTGGCTACGACTACGTTGGGCAGCAGTTGGCGGATCTGTTCGAGGGTGATTCCACCAGGGCGGTAGATGATGGGCGGATCGGTTGTGGGATCGAGCACGGTGGATTCGACACCGATAGCACTGGAGCCAGCGTCGAGAATGGCGTCGATGCGGCCGTCGAGATCGGCCAGTACATGAGCGGCGGTGGTTGGACTAGTGTGTCCGAAGCGATTGGCACTGGGAGCGGCGACCGGCACTCCGGCGGCGGCGATCAGAGCCATGGCCAGGGGATGGAAGGGCATGCGCAGTCCGACCTTTTCGCGGCCAGCGGTGCAGATATCGGGAATGACCGCGGCACGACCCAGTAACATTGTCAGCGGACCGGGCCAGAAGGCTGCGGCGAGACGTTCGACCGGCTCGGGAAACTCCAACACTAATTTGCGGGCCTGGGCGATGTCGCAGACGTGAACAATGACCGGGTCCCAGTGCGGGCGCTGCTTGGCCTCGAAAATCTTCTCGACCGCTTGGGCGTCCAAGGCGTTGGCACCTAGTCCGTAAACCGTCTCGGTGGGAAAGGCGACGAGGCCACCGGATCGGAGGATCGCGGCGGCCTCAAGGAGTGCTGGGTCGGTTTCAAGCGATCCGGAGGTGAGAAGGAGACGCAGGGTTTTCATCGGCGCCTACAGCTTGGGCAGCACGATGCCGGTCTGGTTCTGGTATTTCCCCGCCTTATCCTTATAGCTGGTCTCGCACACCTCATCCCCTTGGAAAAACAGGATTTGGCAGAGTCCCTCGTTGGCGTAGATCTTTGCGGGTAAGGGAGTGGTGTTGCTGATTTCGAGGGTGACGAAGCCCTCCCATTCCGGCTCGAAGGGAGTGACGTTGACGATGATTCCGCAGCGCGCGTAGGTGGACTTGCCGACGCAGATGGTCAGCACATCGCGGGGAATTTTGAAATATTCTACTGATCGCGCGAGGGCGAAGGAGTTGGGCGGAACCATAATGCTGTCGGCGCGAATGGAGACGAACGAGCGCTCGTCGAACTTCTTGGGATCGACGACGGCGGAGTTTACGTTGGTGAAAATCTTGAACTCGTCGGCCACTCGCAGATCATAGCCATAGGAAGAAAGCCCATAACTGATGACGCCTTCCCGCATCTGCTTCTCGCAGAAGGGGCTGATCATTTCGTGCGTTTGCGCCATTTCCCGTATCCAACGATCGCTCTTAATTGCCATTCGTCTTAGCTTCCTCGTACGCCATATTTGAAATTAGAAGGGCAGCAGCACGGCTGTAGGGCCATCTTAACATTCAGCATTCGGGAGGGCGAGAAAGTCGTGGTAATATCGCGCCTGCTGAGTTGAATGGATGACGGGGCACGTTGACAAGGCCCCGTTCATTTTCTAGCATCAGTGGGTAAGCCCTTGATTTTCAATCTGAAGCGCCGGGAGCCTAGGTTTGATCAAACTGGACATCATCAACGAAGTGGTGAACCGCACCGGAGTCACAAAGACGAAGGCCGAGCGCGCGGTTGAGACTGTTTTCGGCAGCATGAAGAAAGCTCTTGCCGAGGGCGATCGCATTGAACTACGCGGTTTTGGCGTCTTCAACGTGCGTCCGCGCAAAACCGGAATTGGCCGGAATCCGCGGACCGGCGCCGAAGTGAACATTCCTCCGGGAAAAGCTGTTCGCTTTAAGCCCGGTAAGGAACTGCAGTCCATCGATTAGTCTCGCGGCCCGGGGATGGTGCTCCGGTGCCGCTTTGCGTCCGCGAGCGTCCGCTAGATGTCTGAACCCAGCTTCGATTCGTTGCCCGGGAAGTCCTTGCCCGAGCCTTCACTTCCCGAGGCAGTAGCGGCGCTACCCCGCGCGCGCGACTATCAGATTCGATATTGGCTGCCGCTACTTTTACTGGTACTCACCTTCTGCACTACGGCGCTGGTCGGCTCGCGCCTGCAGTACAACTTCAATCACAACCTGGACGCCTTTGCGAGCGGCGATGAAATGGTGCCCCTGTTTCCCGTGCAATGGATTTGGGAAAGCCCACGGCAACTGCTACTGGGAATTCCCTTCTCGCTGGCGATCATGGGAATCCTGCTCTCGCACGAGCTGGGACACTACTTCTATTGCAGGCACTACCGGGTTCGCGCGACCCTGCCATTCTTTATCCCGGCACCGACACTGATCGGTACGCTGGGAGCTTTCATCCGCATCGGCGGATACATCGAATCGCGGGCGGCGCTGTTTGATATTGGAATCGCCGGACCGATTGCGGGTTTCGTTGTCGCCGTGCCGACGATGCTGGCGGGATTGGCGATGTCGCATCCACTTACGGGCAGCTCAGATCCGGATTTGCAATTCGGCTTCCCGCTGATCTTCCAGTTGGGGCATTCGCTGCTCCATCATGGTGGCCCCGGTCTGGCGCATTACTACCTGCATCCTGTCGCGCTGGCGGGATGGGCTGGGATGCTGGCAACGGCGCTGAATCTGCTTCCGGGCGGACAACTGGATGGCGGGCACCTGGTTTTCGCCGTATCTCCAAGGCTGCACAAGTTTCTCTCGTGGGGAATCGTCGGCGCTCTGGTGGTGATGGCGTGGTTTTTCTGGGTGGGATGGATAATCTGGGCGATCCTACTGGCCTTGAGTGGATTGCAGCAGCCGAGCGTGCCGCGCTGGCCCTCGATAGGCAGTGGACGAAAGAAGATGGCTTTGCTGGCGCTGGCGATGCTGATGCTGACGTTCACACCAGCTCCGGTGGCGAATAAGTCGTTTCCGCAAGTGGCAAGGGAGTTTAAGAGCGGGAATCGGTAGGGGTGGTTGTGGGTAAGGTATTTTGGGATAGTGAGCTACTTGGACTGTTTTATACAACTATCGTGGGACTCTCTTCAGATTCGGCGTAAATTGCTGTGATGAAAGAACCCGACCACAGCCGCCGTTTCGTTTGCGTGTAGGCCCGATGGGGTTTGAGTCAAATCTATTTCAGAGAGCTCAATGGAGCGGGAAGCGAGGGTGAATACCGAATCTGCTATTCCTTCATCAGTTCACCCGCATCGCTGGTTGCTACGGGACGCTGTCATCGTGGGGACTGTCCTGTTCGCCACGACGGTGGCAGGAGCAGTGGCAGGAGCGTTGATGTTTCACGCTCGCGGTGTCCCATCATGGCTGCACGGTACGCGTTTCCAGCTATCACAAATGTCCATTTTGTTTACTCTAATGTTGGCATTCGTGGCCACTGCCTCAATCGTGGTTAGCATTTGCAAAATCCGTGATCTAGGCGAACCGTTTTCGAGCATCGGATGGAATCTGAACAAAGATGTGTGGGTATCTGTGCCACTTGGACTCGGAGTCGCTGCCACTACTACGGTTGCCTTGTTTCTGACATTCGGCGGAGTGGCGCAATTCAGGGACGGCTTCGCACCGGTGAGCATTCTGCTGTTTCTGATGACTAGTGTTGTCGGTCAGCCACTCATTGAAGAGTTCTATTTTCGTGGTGTTCTGTTCGTCGCTCTTTCCGCTAGATTTAGCCAGTTCACGACGGTGATGCTGACCTCAATACTGTTCGCGCTGTTCCATGTGGGTGGCTATCGAATCATTGCCGCGTTCGTGCTATTGGGAGTCGTTTTGGGATTCACGCGAATCAAGACTCGATCAGTCGCCGCATGCTTCGCGCTGCACGCTTCATACAACCTCGGTGTTTTGGTAACACAACTCTTATCCCATTACTGGCACTGAGGTCACCTAGTTTGGATTGGGGCGATTAGTCGAGAATGCACTTTTTTAACAGATAATCGCGAAGTGACTCACTATTGGGATTGCGTAATTGTCAACGTATTTTCGATAGGTTCTCCATGCTGCATTTCCTTTCATGGCTGCGACCTTCCCCAACTTTACCCTTGACCAGATTATGCTATATCTGGCATATTTTATAAGTCCTGAAAGGTGCGATGAAACCACTGATCTTCGTTGCCGACTCGCGGCGCGTGCTGACGGAGTTTCCGAAAGCCGTCCAGTTGCAGGTTGGCTTTGCTCTCTATCAGGCACAGATGGGCGGCAAGCACATCGATGCCAAGCCGCTGAAGAACGTGGGAGCCGGAGTTCTGGAGGTGGTATCCGATCATCGCGGAGACACCTTCCGGACGGTCTATACCGTAAAGCTCATAAAGGCGGTGTATGTGCTGCACGCGTTTCAGAAGAAATCAAAGCGTGGTATGGCCACACCGAAGAGCGTCATGGACCTTGTGAAACAGCGGTTGCAGCGTGCCATCGAGATCGACCAGGAGCGGGGGAAATAGCGATGCCAAAACGTGAACGTGATTACACCAGCAGCAGCGGAAACGTCTTCGCCGATCTGGGGCTGCGAAATCCGGAGGAGGCGCTTGCCAAAGCCGAGCTTGCTCACAAGATCACCGTGCTTATCCGGGACAAAGGGCTGACCCAGGTTCAAACCGCCAAACTGCTGGGAGTGGATCAACCGAAGGTCTCCGCGCTAATTCGTGGGCGTCTCTCCGGTTTCTCGCTGGAGCGATTGATGCGCTTCCTGCTGTTATTCGGGCAGGACATCAACATCACAGTGCAAGCCTGCCCGCGTTCCCGGTCTCAGGCCAGGGTTCACGTGGCATAGAGAATAGTTTGTGGACCCTTCTACCTGTCAAAACATCGCCAAGTAGTTCCCAATCCCGAAAAAACTAGATGCGGCTACGCATATGAATTTCCGCGCCCCTGCGCTTGAAGTGGACTTCATCCATCAGGTGATTGATGAGGTAGATGCCGCGCCCGTGATTTTCATAAAGGTGCTGGCCTTCGGTGGGATCGGGGATGAGATTGGCGTCAAATCCCGGGCCGGGATCGCGGACAACGATAAGCACGCTGCGGTCGTCTTCAAAGATCACCGAACACTGTACATACAACTTGGGATCGCCCGAGCAGCCATGCTTAATGGCATTGGCAAGTGCCTCGCGCAGGGCAGTCTCGATGGCCATTTCCTTGGATTTTGCGTGCCGCCGGACGGCTGTCATAACAGACTCGACGAGCGGGGAGATCGCAGAAACCCGCGCCGGAATCGTCAAATCCAGCTTTAGCAAAAAGTTGCGGGAGCTCGCCCCCCGGCCTGCGGCAGCTACATCGGTGGGCGCGTGCGTACGGGATGACAAAGCGGGCTCCAAATCAACTGCTTTTATTGTCTCAGGCCGTTGGTTCTTTTGCTAATAGGTAAAAACCCGTAATGCCGGAAAAAGTTAGCCCATAATGCCATCGTCGGCCCCTTACGACAGCGACATCGCATCCACGTCCACTATGATGCTTGTTCGCGGGATTTTGTGGTGCTGTGCGGTGGCGAGCATGGCGCGTAAAACAGAGTTGAGGCGCTCCCGGCTCCCGGCCTTCAAAACAAAGTGGAAACGATAATCCTTCTTCAAACGCGTAATTGGTGCCGGAGCAGGCCCCATGATGCGCACCCCTTCGTGGCGCACACTCTGAAACCAGTTTCCGAGCACGCCGGAGTAGCGCAGGGCCTCCTCCTGCTTGTCGCTGCGCAAAACTACGTTGGCGAGTGAATCGAAGGGAGGATAGTGCATCCAGCCACGGAATCGCAACTCTTTCTCGGCAAATCCCTGGTAATCGTGGTGAGCGGCGAACTGGACGGCATAGTGGTCGGGGAAGTGTGTCTGGAGCACGACCTTGCCGGGAACTTCGCCGCGTCCTGCGCGTCCGGCTACTTGGGTGAGTAGCTGGAAAGTGCGCTCGGCGGCGCGGAAATCGGGCAATCCCAAGGCGGTATCGGCTCCGACGACCCCGACCAGGGTGACTCCGTGGACGTCGTGCCCCTTGGCGATCATCTGGGTGCCGACGAGCAGGTCGATGTCTCCGGCCTGGAATTCGCTTAACATGCGCTCGAAATCATCGTGTCCGCGAACGGTGTCGCGATCCATGCGTCCGATGCGGGCCTTGGGAAAGGCGGCGTGCAGCATGTCCTCCAGCTTCTCTGACCCAGTGCCGAGGAACTGCACGTAATCGCTGCCGCACTTGGGACAGGTCTTGGGGACAGGAGCCTGGTATCCGCAATAGTGGCAGAGCAGGCGATGCTGACGCTTGTGATATGTCATGGCAACGGCGCAATCGCGGCACTGTACCGTGTCTCCACAGGATCGGCACATGACCCAGGCAGAGTAGCCGCGACGGTTGAGCAGGATCATGGCTTGCTCGCCGCGTTCGAGGCGGGCGGTGGTTTCCTCGATCAGTTTGCGAGAGAGGACGCTCTCCTTGCCGGTCTGCTGAAACTCCTCGCGCATGTCGATCAATTCCACCTCGGGCAGGGGGCGTTCCTGCACTCGGTCGGGCAGTTCGATGAGGGCATACTTGCCGCGGGTGGCGTTCTGGAAACTTTCAAGCGAGGGCGTGGCAGAACCGAGTACGACAGTCGCGCCTAAGGCTTTGGCGCGCATGACGGCAACATCGCGTCCATGATAGCGCGGGGTTTCTTCCTGCTTGTAACTGTTGTCGTGCTCTTCATCGACGATGATGAGCGCGAGGTCGCGCATGGGCGCAAAGATCGCGGAACGCGTGCCTACGGCGATGCGGGCCTCGCCGCGACGGATGCGGTGCCACTGTTCGGCGCGCTCGGCATCGCTGAGCGAGGAGTGCAGGATGGCAATCTCTTCGCCGAAGATGCTGTAAAGGTCAGCGGCAACGCCGGGGGTCAGGCCGATCTCTGGAACCAAAAGGATGGAGCCGCGTCCAGCGGCCAGCACCGACTGCATGGCCGCAAGGTACACGGCGGTTTTTCCGGAACCGGTAACGCCATGCAGCAGAGCCACGTGAAACTGGCGCTGATCAACATTCGCGCGAATCGTGGCGAGCGCATCTTTCTGGCGGACGGTGAAGCTGGACTCAAGGGTGGTGCGGGGCTTCATATGCGGAACCGAATGTTCGGCTGGAGCCTCCACGATCTCGACAAGTTCGTGCCTGACCAAGGTCTTCAGTGAACTTGGAGAGGTTCCTGCTTCGCGCAGATCCTCCATGCGCATGCGGCCTTGCGAGTCGCGCAGCATTTCGATGATGCGCTGCTGGGCGGCGTTGAGTTTGCGCTCCTTCGCTTCTGCGGTCGCTTCGCACAAAACCGCGAGCTTGATGATCCGGCGAGCATCACGAACACCGGAGAGGTCTTCGCGGACGATCCACTTCTTCTGCTGCAAGCCGCGCAGGACTTCGCGCGACGCCCCCGTGGCAGAGCGCAAGCGCTCTTCGCGCACCAGTTCGCCTTCGGACAATGCGTCGAGCACCGCGTACTCGCTCATCTGGTGCTCGGGATCGCGTTGCGAGCGGCGGGAGGAACCCGCATTGGCGGAGTCGAAGAGAGCTTCCTCGCCGAGCTCGGTAATGCGATAGCCGAAAGCCTGCCGGAACTCCGCCTGCAGGGGAAGCATGGTGCGATAGACCTCGCCGATGGGCGCAAGGTAATACTGGGCAATCCACTTGCCGAGGGCGAGCAGCGAGTCATCGAGCACGGGCAGGGTGTCGAGCACCTGGAGGATGCGCTTGAGTTTGCGGGTTTCGGGAGGCTCGTTGTGAACGCGGGTGACGATACCGGAGAGCCGTTTCTCCGCGCCACGGCCAAAGGGGACGACGACGCGTCCACCTACGATGGGGTCGAGGTCTCCGGCTTCGTAGGTAAAGATCGCATCGAGCGGCACCGGTAAGGCGACATCGCAATAGACAGTCTGGGTCTCTGGAGGCGGCTCGGGTACCTCCAGCGAGAAGAGTCGATCACTGATCGAAGAGCTTGGATCAGCACGGGAGATTTCGTCCGTACGGGGGTCCTTCGCTTCGCTCAGGATGGCACCTCTAAAGTCGGAGGGTTCCGCAGACATTATGACTCGTGACTAGATTCGGCTGGGCGTTCTGCCGCGCGCTGCGGCGGCTTCATGCCGAGATATTTCATCACCATCTGGAGATCGAACCACGTTTCCTTTTTCTGGCGCGGATCACGTAGCAGGTAGGCGGGATGATAGGTGACCGCCAGCTTGGTCTTGAAATCGGGATCGCGCTCCGGGGCCACAGCCAGCGAACGAAGGCCGGGATGCAGCGCCGGCTGAAAGTCGTAGATGTGCCCGCGCAGGTTTCCCATGGAATCCGTTACGCCGAGAAGAAACCGCGCTGCCGTGGCACCCAGCGCCACAATGACCTCCGGGCGTACAACCGAAATCTGGCGCAGTAAGAAGCCTCCGCAGGCTTCGCACTCGTCGCGCTCGGGAGTGCGATTCTGCGGAGGACGGCACTTGACGACGTTGGCAATGTGGACGTCTTCGCGGCGAATGCCCATGGCAGTGATCATGTTGTTGAGCAACTGCCCGGCGCGGCCCACAAATGGTTCGCCCTGCGCATCTTCATCGGCACCGGGGCCTTCGCCGACGAACATGATGCGGGCCTGCGGATCGCCGACGCCAAAGACAATATTCGTGCGAGCCTGGCTTAGTTTGCAGCGCTGGCAATCGCCAATGTCTTCGCGAATCACGCGAAGGGCGGTTGGCTTGTCAGCGAGGAGCGCGGCAAGTCGAGCGGAATCGGCTGGAGATTCGGAGACGGCTGCTCCAAGCGGCGCTTCGAAACTCTCTGGGGTGATCGCGGCCAGGGCTTCGCGCTCCAGCGTCCGACCGAAGGTCATGCCTTCGGGAACTTCGCGCTGATAGAGGTCGAAAATTCCAAGATCGCGATAATAGCGAACTGTGGCCGCAACGGCCTTCTTGCTTTGTTCGTCCAGAACCTTTGCCATGCTTATGCGGTCACCTTTGGAGTTTGCTGCCGGGCGCGCAGCTTTACAACTGCGTCGAGGATGCGGTCGGCCATCTCGCGTTTGCTCATCTCCGGAATCGCCGTCGCATCGTCGGCGGTGATGACCTCGCCGGCATTGCGTTCGGAACCGAAGCCGAGGCCGGGGCGCGAAACATCGTTCACGACAATAGCGTCCAGATGTTTGCGGGCAAGCTTCTGCCTCGCGTTCTCCAGCACATTGTGCGTCTCGGCGGCGAAGCCGATGAGCAGTTGTCCGGGAGCCCGCGTATTACCAAGTTCGGCAAGAATATCGGCGGTGGGCTGGAGATCGAGATTCATCGCCGCCTCGCGCTTGATCTTCTGGCTTGAAACCTTCGCGGGAGCAAAGTCGGAGACGGCAGCCGTCATGATGGTAATGCTGGAATAGCCGAAGCGGCCAAGCAGAGCCTCACGCATCTGCGCGGTGGTCTCAACCTGCACAAATTCCTCAACGGGGGGAGGAGTGAGGGCCGTGGGGCCGCTGACGAGCGTAACCCGGGCACCGCGACGGAGGGCGGCTTCGGCGAGAGCGTAGCCCATCTTGCCACTGGAGCGATTGCCGAGAAAGCGCACCGGATCGATAGGCTCATAGGTCGGACCGGCGGAAATCAAGATGTGCTCGCCCTTCAAATCCTGTGACTGGACGAGACGGGCCAGCACCGCATCGACGATCGTTTCCGTATCGGCGAGACGGCCTTCGCCGGTCATGCCGCAGGCAAGGTAGCCTTCGCCTGGTTCGACGATGGTGACGTCGCGCGAGCGCAGAGTCTGGAGATTGACCTGGGTCGCGGGATGCCGCCACATATTGACGTTCATGGCCGGAGCGACAATCACGGGAGCCGTGGTGGCCAGATACAAGGTCGAGAGGAAATCCTCGGCGAGTCCGTGGGCAAAACGGGCAAGGGTGGCGGCTGTAGCGGGAGCCACCAGCAACGCATCAATCGACTGCGCCACCCCGATGTGCTCTACCGAAGAATCGAGCGTGGAGCTGGAATCGCGCTGCGAAAACATTTCGGTGATAACCTTCTCGCCCGTGAGGGCGGCAAAGGTCAGTGGACGCACGAACTCCTGCGCCGCGTTGGTCATCACAACCTGAACGCGGATGTCACGATCCTGCAGACGGCGCGCGATTTCAGCGGCCTTGTATGCGGCAATGCCGCCCGAAACTCCCAGTGCGATTTTCATAGTCACAAGTGAAGAACATGCACAATTCATCAACCGCAGTGGCTGACACCCACTGTCAGTTGGATTCGATGCTCGAAGGCACGCGGACGACTGCGACGGGAGAGCACGGCGCGATCCGGCCCACATTATTCGATGTTCCCAGTGTAGCTAGGCCGCGCCCGATTCCTCGTCAACCTTTGGAACAATCGCCAGAGGCGTTGTCTCCCACTTCACCTTATCGGCCTCCAGTTCGAGCGCGGCGATATGACATGGCTTCGTGGAAGTTGTGTCGATTAATGGACTTGCACCGGACTGCAACTGGCGTGCGCGGCGGGCTGCCACCAGAATGTAGCGGTAATTGCTGTCGAACCCGTGGTAAAGATCCACTTTGTTTCCCCCTGTAAAATTACACCGTAGTCTTTCGAAAGCTTTCCAGAATCGGGCCAAGGTTTGGCTTGATTCGTTCCAGTCTTCGGCCATTCGCTAACTCTGCGAGCTTTTGCTCGTCCGCTCGCGATGGTTCACGACGAGCTTCGCGCAGGCGCTCCGTCAAAATGATGGCCTTCAGCGCGTCGATCGAGTCGTCAAGCTTGTCGTTGACCAGAATGTAGTCGTATTTGTCGTATTTTTCAATCTCGCGGGTGGCAGTTTCCAGCCGCCGGTTGATTACCGCCTCATCGGTCATGCGTTCCGCAGAACTGCGACGACGGAGCCGGTGCTCCAACTCCTGCTTGGTCGGGGGCAGGATGAAGATGCTAATTGCCCCAGGCAGCCGGGTTTGCAGTTGCGAGGCGCCCTGCACGTCGATGTCAAGCAACAGGTCGTGGCCGCGCACGATGGCGTCGTCGAGAAACTTCTTGGCCGTGCCGTAGTAGTTTCCGAAGACGTCGGCGTATTCAAGGAATTCGCCGTTTTTGATCATGCGCTCGAAGACATCGCGGCTGGTGTAGTAGTACTCGCGTCCGTTTTCTTCACTGCCCCGGGGGGGACGGGTCGTGTAGGAAACGGAGAAATCGAGACGGTCCACCAGGCGCTTGATCTCATTGACCAGCGTCGATTTGCCGCTACCGGAGGGGGCTGAAATGATATAGACCAGACTCATTCGACGTTCTGCACCTGTTCACGGGATTTTTCGATATCGCTTTTCAGCGCCAGGCCAAGTTCGGTGATTCGCATGGCATCTCCAGCCAGGCCGGTGGTCTTGGAGAGCATTGTGTTTGCCTCGCGATTCATCTCCTGAAGCAAAAAGTCGAGCTTCTTGCCCACATCCTCGCCCTCGTTGAGCAAACCACGGAAGTGTTTGATGTGGGTCATCAGGCGGACAATCTCCTCCTGAATATCACTGCGCTCGGCGAGCATCGCCGCTTCCTGAAGAATGCGGTCGGGATCGGCTTTGCCTTCCAGCAATTCGTCCATGCGCGAGCGAATGCGCTCCAGATGGGCCTGCAGCACAGCGCCGCGAAGTGTTTCAACCTCGGCGGTGTTGCGCTCAAGCTGGTTCATCCGCGATTCGAGTTCGGTGCGAGTGTGGTCGCCTTCAAGGCGGCGGTTCGCATTCAGCGAATCGATTAATTCGGTGGCGGCGGCGAGGAGGGTCGCCTGCAACTCGGCTGCGTCCGGCATCTCGCTCGACGCAGAAAGCACGCCGTTCAAGCGGAAGATCGCGTTCAGGTCGAGTTCCCCGTGGAGGTCGAGTTCGTCGGACAAATCGCGAAACGCCTTGACGTAGCCTGAGACCAGCTCGCGGTTGATGCTGATGCCGGAAGCTCCGGCGTACTCCAGGGTAAGCGTGAGCTCGACGTGTCCGCGGTGCATCTTCTCTTTGAACAGCTTGCGCAACTGCTGTTCGAAAACATCGGACTTTCCGGGCAGACGCAGGTGAAGATCGAGGAAGCGGTGATTCACCGATTTCGCGGTGAAGGTGTATGCGGTCTTATCGTGCTGACCTTTGATCTGGGCAAAGCCAGTCATGGAGCGGATTGACATTACTCTCCGCCTCCTTCCACGGGAGCGCCCTGCTTCTGCGCATCCATATCCACAAATTGCAAATCGTACAGACGGCGATAGGTTCCCAGGCGCGAAAGCAGATCGTCGTGCGAGCCCTCGTCGGCAATCAATCCATTCTCCAGCACAATAATGCGATCGGCCCGGCGCACGGTGGAAAGCCGGTGCGCGATGACAAAGACAGTACGTCCGGCCATCAGATTCTGCAAGGCAGTTTGCACAAGGGCTTCGCTTTCGGAGTCAAGCGCCGAAGTCGCCTCGTCGAGAACCAGCACGGGAGCGTTCTTCAGGAGGGCACGTGCAATGCTCAATCGCTGACGCTCTCCGCCGGAGAGACGGAAGCCGCGCTCGCCGATCACCGTGTTGTAGCCCTCGGGCATGCGCATGATAAATTCATGCGCCAGTGCCGCCTGAGCCGCGAGTTCCACTTCATGTTGCGAAACGTGGGGCTGACCGTACGCGATGTTATTGCGAACCGTATCGTTGAACAGCATCGTCTCCTGGGCCACGATGCCAATCTGCTTACGAAGCGAGGCGAGCGACACGTCGCGAACATCGATGCCATCGACCAGGATGCGTCCGCCGGTGACGTCAAAGAAGCGCGGGATGAGATGCACCATCGTGGATTTGCCAGCACCGCTGCCGCCGACAATTGCGATCATCTCGCCTGCCTTCACATCGAGATTGATGCCCTTCAGGACTTCGCGCGAGTCTTCGCCATCGCTGTAGGAGAAGCGCACATCTTCAAACTTTATGGATTCATGGAAGCCCGGGAGTTTGTGCGCCAGAACCTTTTCGCGCACCTCGTCCTTGGCGTCCATGAACTTGAAGACCGACTCCGAAGCCCCGAGAGCCTGCTGGAAATTGTTGTAGAACGCGGCGAACTTGCGAACGGGCTGATAGAGGCTCATGGTCGCGACGATGAACGTCATAAACAAGCCGATGGTCATCTTGCCGTGATTTATGCTGCTTCTCCCCAAATTGAGCAGCAAGGCGATGACAACCGCGCCGAGCAGATCCATCAGCGGAGAACTCAAGGCCAGGGCAACGACCGAACGCATATTTGCGCTGAACAAGCGCTTGGCGGCGGCCTTAAAACGCATTGTCTCCCAGATCTCCATACTGAAGGCCTTGACGATGCGGTTCCCTGTAAGAGTCTCGTGCAGAATGTTCTGAATTTCGGCGAGTTTGTCTTGCCCGCGGCGGGTGGTGCTCCTGACCTGACGTCCGATCTTGCGCGAACTAAAAATAATCAGGGGCACAAAGGCAAGCAATATCCATGCCAATTTACCGCCAGCGGAGATGACCAGTCCGGCGGTAAACACAAAGATGAAGAATTGCTGGAGAAATTCCGCCAGCACGCTCGACATTGCGTACTGCACTTTGTCGATGTCGTTGATGATGGCCGAGACCAGCATCCCTGTTGGGTGCTTCTGGAAAAACGCAGCCGAACGACGCAGCACCCTGCCGTAGATATCGTTGCGCAGATCGGTCACCAGGCCGAATCCCGCGTAGTTCACGAGGTAGGTGCCGATGTAATCAAAAATTCCCTTGAGAAATACGGACGAGACCAAGGCAAAGGCCACCACGGTCCACGGATTGTGGAAGTGGCTGGGAACGAGATCTTCGAGGAAGATGGTGTGACTGGTGCCCGGAAGGGTCAACAACGCCATCGAACGGCCCGGCACCTCCGGGGTCAGAACGCGATCGAAGATGGGGCGGAACAAGGCGAGACGGAACGCTTCCAGCAGTCCGACAAGTGAAAACAGCACAACACTGGCAAACAACTGGAGCCAGTACGGCCGGACGTACCACATCAGGCGTATCAGTCGGCGCATGAACTACTCATGGGATGGCAGCCCATCCAGGATGGAAATTTGGGGTTCAAACATTGATTCTACTGGAAGAGGCTGCTGGAAAACAGGGCACGAAAGAAATGCCGGTCAGCAATTCTGCTGCGAAGCCCCAAGAAAACGGTCCGGAGCCTACTTTGAATTCAGTCGGGTCTGGTTCTTCCCTTGCTCAAAAGACTTCCCGTCCTTCGCAGAGATTCACAAGCTCGGCCAAAGCAAGCACTTGAGGTCGACGGCCTCCGCCTTCGCGAAGCACCTTCAGGACAGGCTTAATTCAAACACCTTGGGCCGACTTAAATCCCAGCTCTATTCGATGAACTATTTTCGCAAGAATAAGGCGGTTCAAGACATTTTCAGCCAAATGATTCAATGAGTTGAATGAGCCACATCAATCCCAATTCGATTTTCACCCTCGCCGACCACCGCTATCTTGGGCAGTCGCGGTGCTCGACCTTGACGCGGAAATCCGCTTTCGCTAGTCGTTTCTTGATCTCCTCAGCCATGAATACGGAGCGGTGCTGGCCTCCAGTGCAGCCAAAGGCGATGGTCAGATAGCTTTTCCCTTCCGCCATGTAGTGCGGCAGCAGGAAGAGTAACAGGTCCATCACTTTGTTGATGAACTCCTGCGTTTGCGGAAACGAGCGAATGTACTTTGCTACCTGCGGGTGCTTGCCGGTGTAGGGACGGAACTCAGGGATGAAATGTGGGTTGGGCAGGAATCGGACGTCGAAGACCAGGTCCGCGCTCTCCGGCACACCGCTCTTGAAACCAAAGCTCAAGGTAGAAATCAACAGCGGCTGGCGCTCTTCACCGCTGCTCTGGAAAAGATCGACCAAGTGCGTGCGCAATTCGTGGACATTGAACTTCGAGGTATCGATCTCCAAATCCGCGATGTTGCGGATCGGCTCCAACCGGCGGCGCTCGCTGATGATCGAGGTCGGCACCGAGTCAACGGAGCCGAGCGGATGAGGACGGCGAGTTTCACTGAAGCGGCGCACCAGCACTTTGTCACTGGTGTCGAGGTAGATCAGAGTAACGTCAAGCTTCTTCTTCAAGTCGCCGATGATTGCCGGGAGTTGCTCCAGGCGACTGCCCTCGCGGATATCGATAACAATGGCTGCATTCTTGTTATCGCGGGAATCCTCAATGAGCTGGGCAAAGCTTGGAATCAACTCTGCGGGCAGGTTGTCCACGCAGTAGTAGCCCATGTCCTCAAAAACTTTAAGCGCAGTGATCTTGCCTGAGCCGCTCAGTCCGGTGATCATCACCAGCTTGGCTTTGCCGCCCGTATTCTTTCGCTCCGGTTCCGGAGTTACCGGCTGTGGAGTTTTCCTGGAGCGAGGTTTGCGATTCGTTCGAGCCATAACGTAATTTAGCAGTAGAAGGTGATCTGGAGAAAGGTTAAGCGTACTACCTGAGTAACTCGAATCACCGGGAGGAGCTCTTGTGCGCCAAAATTTGCTCCTGAAAGAAAATGAGCATGCACCTTGGGATATGTTCACCCCGGGCACACGCTCATCGGAAACTCTGTTCGGCACCGCCCCATTCAGGAGCGTTTAGGGAACTTCGATCAGCTCCAGCTTTCCGTCCTTACGACGATGCAGCACACGCACGATACCTTTCTTATCTCGGAAGATGAATACACCGCGATCTCGGAATTCACACTCTTTTACAGCTTCTTCAATCGTCATGGGCTGCAGTGCCACTGACTCCTGACTCTTCACCAGGTGAGCTTCGGTCATCTTGGGCTTCGCCGGAAATTTGTGTACCACCACGGGAACGGCCGTGACGGCCGAAACGCCGACCGCAATCGGCAACTCCGGTTCGGGAGCCTCACGCTTCCAGGTTGGCTTCTCGGCGCGCTTGCCGTCGCGCTTGCGCGTGTTCAGCTTGAGAGCCTGCTTCTCAATGTGTTCAAGCGCCTCGTCAATGGCGACGAGAACGTCGGTGGCTTCGCCATGGCCTACTAACTTCTTGGTCCGTCGAGTTACCGTGATCTCGGCGATCCGACGCTGCTTTTCGGCGGTCAAAATCACCTTGCTGCTACAGTTCTCGCCCACAATCTTTACAAGCTTCGCCAGTCCTGCTTCGACTTCCTTGCGAATCTTGGGAGTGATGTCGAATTGCCTACCGGTGTAATCCACGTTCATTCGAATTCCCCTCCTTGGAACCGTCCAGCGTTCTGTGCTGGGGTGTGCACACTTTCAGGACCAACACCGATAAGTATCGGCATAAATTGATTGGCCCTGTAACCAACCGACACGGAGGCACGCGCCCCCGCCTCGCTCCATGAAAACTACCATGGGCGTTTGGTTATATCAGATGTGGAGAGGCGCTGCCAATGTTAAGAACCTGGAAAGGAATTACTTCTTTACCCGGCGCTGGTGAGTGGAGGGGATTTTCATGTCCTCACGATACTTCGCCACCGTACGACGTGTCACCTGGATTCCCTGAGATTGCAGAATGCGGGTGAGCTGTTCATCGGTCAGCGGACGTGAGGGATCTTCTTCCTCGATCAGCTTTTTGACCCTGCGCTTCAGAATCAGCAGCGAGGTCGCTCCGCCTTCGGGGCCATTCACGCTTTCGCTAAAGAAATAGCGGAGCTCAAATACGCCCTGCGGAGTATGCGCATACTTGTTGGCTACAGCGCGGCTCACCGTCGAGGGATGGACGCCGATCTCTTCTGCCACTTCCTTGATCATCATCGGTTTGAGATAGTCGATGCCGAAATCGAGGAACTCTGTCTGCCGTCCAATAACGGCGTAGCAGACCTTGAGGATCGTCTGCTTGCGCTGCTCGATGTTCTTGATGAGCTGAATGGCGGACTTGTAGCGCTCCTTGACGTAGTTGCGCACGTCCTTCTCATTGCCTTCGCGGCTGAGCATCTTCTTGTAGGTCGGGTTCAGACGAAGCTGCGGCATGTCATCGTCATTCATTACGACCAGGTACTCGTCACCCTGCTTGATGATGGCAACATCGGGCTCAATGAGGCGTGTCTCGGGCACGTTGTAGCGCAGGCCGGGCTTGGGATCAAGAGTGCGGATCAGGGTCACGCAGCGCTCGACGCGCTCCATGCTCTTGCTCATGGCGCGGCCAATTTCGCGAATCTGCTTGTTTTGCAACAGGTGCAGATGCTTATCGACGATCACCATGGCGTCTTCGAGCAGCTCCGGCATATCCGGCTCGCCACCGCGTTCGTCATGGACGCGCATCAGGTCTTTGACCTGTGCCATCAGGCATTCGCGGAGGTCGCGTGCAGCAACGCCGATAGGGTCCATCTGACGCACCAGATCGATGGCTTCGTGCAGTGCATCGCGGCAAAAGAGCGCCTTTGAAGGAAGCTCGGACTTGGGAACCAGCTTGGGACGCACCGTAGCCTCGGCATCCGCAGCCAAGTTCCCGGCTACCCCGCCCAACTCCTGTTCCAAAGCCGCGCCGCCGTCGAGCACGCTAAGCGAACCCGCACCCAATTCCAGCAGTTCGTCATCGGTGGCCAGCAAATAACCGTCATCGCTCAGATTGCCAATGATCAACTCTGCCGCGGCCAGCACGTCATCTTTCACGCGCATGGCGCCGAGTTGCCACATCAGATGGTCGGTGAGGGTGGTCGGCTTGGAGAGGAAATTCTCAAACGACGGCTTTTCGATCGACTCCAGCTCGGAATTGCTACGGTACCCTGGATCGAGATAGTCGTTGAAAAACGAGCCAAAATCGACCTCTTCAAAGGGATCGCGCTCCTCCGGCGTGGTCTTGGGCTCTTCGGCAGTGGCGGCTGCGCTTTCGCGCTCACGCTGCTCTTCGCGGGCTGCAATCTCATCGATGGTCGGCACGGTTTCCAAATACTCATCGAGCACCGGGTTTTCGACCATCTCTTCGTTAATCATGTCCTTGAGCTCGAGTTTATTGAGCGCGAGGACGCTGACCATCTGCACCAATCCTGGAGTGAGGATTTGGCGCTGGGTAACCTTGAGATTCAGCTTTGTCTGCAGAGATACCATGCTTTTAAAAGTGCGGGGATGTTTCCCAGACTGATTCTAACCTAAGAAAGTCCGTTTCACACCGGAGTTCGGCAATCAAAATGCTTAGATAAAAAATTGCGGCCCTGCGGATTCGCTAAACCAGGGTAAAACTCTCGCCAAGATAGACTCTTTTTACCTCGGGATCGTTTCCTAGCTGCTCGGGAGTCCCGGTCCGGAAGATGCGGCCCTCGTTGATAATGTAGGCCCGGTCCACCACCGAAAGCGTTTCGCGAACATTGTGATCCGTGATCAAAATACCGATCCCGCTCTCTTTCAAGGTGAAGATTATCTTCTGAAGATCGAGCACCGCTATAGGATCGATGCCGCTAAACGGCTCATCAAGCAGGATGTAACTTGGATTGATGCATAGAGCGCGAGCGATTTCGACCCGGCGGCGTTCTCCACCGCTGAGCGCGTAGCCTTTATTCTTGCGGATGTGAGCCAGACCCAGCAGGTCCAGGAGGCTCTCCATCTTGGCTCGGCGCTCCTGCGATCCGGAGCTTTGCGTTTCCAGCACGGCCAGAATGTTTTCCTCAACAGTCAGCTTGCGGAAGACCGAAGCCTCCTGCGGAAGATAGCTGATGCCGAAGTTGCGAGCCCGCAGATACATGGGGACATCGGTGATGTCGTCGTCGCCAACCATGATTCGTCCCGTGTCGGGAGGAATGAGGCCGACGATCATATAAAAGCTGGTGGTCTTGCCCGCTCCGTTTGGACCTAGCAGTCCCACGACCTCACCACGATTGACGGCCAGCGAGACTCCGTTAACGACGCGGCGTCCGCGGTACGATTTGCCAATCTCTTCGGTGGAAAGCGTCTGCATTAGCGGGAAACGTGAGTGCGCGTAACGGCTCGCGAGGAACCGTTGCCCTCGACGACCACCCTATCATCGTGACTAAAGAAGGTCAACGCGTCACCTCGGATCGTGCCATTCACCGGATCACTGAGCATTGGCGGCCCGCCGGTCATCACGAAACTGCCGGCAGAGGCCGTGTATATCAGTTGGTCGCCTTCGGCGCGGCGCTCCTGCTGCTGAACCAGGACGTGCTTGCTCGCCGTGATGTGATCCAACTGGCTGGGACCACCCGCATGCGAGGCGCTGGCCGCGTTGAGGAACACATCGACGCGGTCGGCAGTCATTACCGCATCCTCCCCGCGCGCCGTGACTCCACCGGAGTAGCGCGCCTGACGTTCGTGATCGGTGTAGCTCAATTTGGGCGCGGTCACCAGCATGGTCGTAGCCTTGCCTTTGCCGTCCACCTGGAGGAAGACACTGCTCACCGGACGTTTGCGATCGCCTTGCGCGACGATGGTACGGGCCTTCTGATCAAAATCGATGGTCTGCGCGTCCACGATATTCGAAGCCTGCCAGAGGCGCGCGCCTCCAGTGTAATGTGCCAATCCCGTCAACTGCTGGGCGTTCATGGCATGGGCGGTTACGTGGACCGGGTCCGAAGTCGCCAGCAACGCGCCGTTGGGCTGGACTTTCAATTCGCTATAGGTGGTTTTCACGTTTCCCTGTGCAAAGGCTTCGCCACTTCGTCGCAGCAAACGGACGTTGTCGGCAGTAACGGTCATGCCGCCATCCACGATACGGGGACTGCCTTGCAAGGTCAGTGCGTCATCCTGTGGAGAGTAACTGGCACGGTCGGCAAAGCTGGTCCGTCCGCCGGGCTCATTCTTTGAGCTCTGTCCCTCGCTGAATCGGAAGTTGCCTTCCTGGATGACGCGTGAGACTTCGCCTGCAGGCGTGAACTGCGCCACGATGGAGTCACTGGTACTTATCTTTTCGGGCTGCCCTGGAACGTGGCTGTTGACGCGAACCGCTCCGGTGCCATGCACGGCGCTCAGGCGATTCCGGTCGCCGAACTGCGCCGTGAAGCGCTGTGCATCGATCTTCGTCTGCTCGCCGGCATTCTTCGCGCTGGTGGCATCCATCACGATTTGACCCGGCCCTTCGGTCTGCGCCGAATCGAGAAGGCGTCCGTCGCCAACGGCGAAAGTCATGGCCGGGGAGGTGATGGAAAATGCCTGGGGATTCTTTCCTGATTGCTGTGGAGCGCGGCGCAGAATCACTCCCCGCTTTGCATAAATAGTCTGCAGAACCGAGGGCGCACCGACAGTCTTACTCTGTGTGGAAGCGCTACCCGGCTTCTTGGCGTGTCCGGGCACGAAGTACAGCAGCAACTCGCCGGAGTGACCGTTGGCGGCCTGCTTCGCCGACTCGAAATCGACGCCGCCGGAAAACACCGCCGACTCTACGGTATTCTGCGCGGCGAGCTGCAACTCCGCGCGAGGCGAGCGCACCCGCATTCCACTCTCGTCGCTCATGCGCACGTTTCCCGTGGCGTTCACGTGCTGTATTGCATTATCCGCGCTGAGATTTACGACGGCCTGATTGGCCAGAAGCTTACGTTCGCTACCTGCCACCTGCACGGTTTCCAGCGTCAGCACGCGCGGTTCCTTGCTGATGCTGCCGCGCTCCGCCTGAATATGAGTCGGGTCCGTGCCCTCGGTTTGAATGTCGATGGCGGAGTGCAGCGTCAACTCGTTCTTCTTTGAATCGTAAGTTGCGCCCTGAGCGGTTCCAGCGGCCTGGGGCACGCGGAACTCGATGGTGCCCACGGTCTCGGCAATCCCGGTCTTCTGGTTGAAGATCATGCCCTCGGCCTGTAGATGAATGGGATTCTGCATTTCGCGCGGAGGCGATTGATCGTCCACCTTGCGGCCTTCGGCATTGCCTTCGAGATCGATATGGACTTGCCCTGTGGCGACTACGGTTCCAGCCTGCTGGTCATACTCGAAATCATCGCCATAGATCTGATCGAAGCGGTCTGAGTTCCGTCCGTAAACGATGATGTTTACGTTGTGCAATTCCGCACGTCCACCCTGCTTGAACTGCGTCGCCTTGGAGGCGTGGATCGTAAAAAGCGTGCGCCCGCCTTCACTCTTGGAGAGCGTGAATCCTTCAGTTGACTGTTGTATATCGATCCCAACTTTTCCGGGCAGGTTCTTGAGCGAGAGGCGCAACTGGAAGCGGGCATAAAGATAGAAACCCGCAACTACCGCAACAACGGCCAAGGCCATCACGGCAAACCAGATTCGCAGGCGGGGGATCGATACGGGCATTGCTCAATCAGTGTACGCGAGGCCGCGCTAACCGTACCAATCCATTGTTACGAATTCCGCATCGAATCCTAGCATTACGAATTAGCAGGCAGGATACTTCGCGGCCAATTTCCGAACCGTGGTTATGCCGCGGAACGTCGCTTGAATCTTCAGGGTCTTCTCAAACAAAGCGTTCGAGAACGTGGAGTCGCTCTGCCTGCCCCGGCTGAGCCAGTAGAGTTCACTGCCGTGAACATGAAAATCGTCGTCTGGATTTCGGAAGGACAGCACGCGCTGCTCCGCTTCCGCAGCCATCGGTGTGTACATGAATCCCACGCAGAAGGTCGCCGCAGTCAATGTGGCCGACTCAGGAAATGGCTTGTAGCGGACGATCTCCCGGAGTTCGCCGTCCGTGCGAACGAAGGTGCAGACCTCGTAGCCGAGAGCCTTGCGCAGAGCCATCTCGATTTTCGTTTGAAGATCCGCAGCCGGCATGGCGGACGTTTCAAAGATTACGTTTCCGCTCGCAATGAACGTCTCCACGGATTTGAATTTCAGCGATTCAAAGAGGACGCGCAGGGCTTCCATCTTCACAACGTGACCGCCCACATTGATGGCTCGCAAAAACGCAACGTATCTTGGCATGGTGTTTCATCCGGCAAAGTTTTGATCGAAAAATCTAAAAGCTACCAGCGTTCGATGCAGCGGAATTGGCAGCCGCCAGTTCGGCACGGCGGAAATCCGACAGCACTAATTGAAGACCGCCGCCGAAATCAGGATGCGTGTTCTGTTCAATGCGGAAGAGCACGTCGAGACTGTCGCCTCCCGAGATGGGATGGGAGTCCAGTCGATGCGCCATGCGCCAACCCAGCGCGTCGAGACCGCGAGCCATGGCTCCGGCTTGAGCGGAGGCCTCATAGCGGCGCAGCTTCAGCTTCAAATGCTTTTCACGCATCACCTTGGGTTCGCCCATCAGCGTCACGCCACGTGCGACAAAGACTGGCTCGGGATTGCTCATCCCGAACGGTTGTAGAGCGCGCAGCGATTCCCAGAAACGCGGCGTCACCTGCTCAATTGAGAGTTCGCCATCGAACTCCAGGACAGGTTGCAGTTCCTCGGCCGTGAGCTTCGACCTGGCATATTCGTTGAGCCTGCGCCGCAACTCAGGAATGTTTTCGGAGCGCAGTGCAAAACCGACGGCGTGAGCGTGTCCGCCGAAACGAAGGAACATCTCCGGCACGGTTTCCAGAGCATCGAGCATATGGAATCCTGGGATTGACCGGCCGGAACCGTGTGCCTCATCGCCATCGCGCGAGATCACCAGCGCGGGGCGTCCGAAGCGGTCCACCACACGCGACGCGCAGATTCCGATAACGCCGCGATGCCATCCCTCGCCGTCGACCACCATACAGGCGGCATCGCGCAGCTCTGTACTCTCTTCTACTTGCCGCAGCACGGCGTTTGAGATGCGTTGCTCCTCCTGCTGCCGCGCTGAGTTCAGATCGTTCAATCTTTGCGCCAGTTCGCGTGCGCGGGCCGTGTCCTTCACGGTAAATAGCTCAACTACATCTTTTGCCACGTCCATGCGACCGGCGGCGTTCATGCGCGGGGCGATGCGAAAGGCAACCTCGGTTGTGCTCAAGGGGCGGCCATGATCCAGTTCGCAAATCTGGAGCAGCGCGTTCAGTCCCGGATTCACGACCTTGCGCAAACCTTCCAGACCGAGCGCGACAAAGACGCGATTCTCCCCCAGCAGCGGAACTGAGTCAGCGATCGTGGCGATGGCAACCACTTTCAGAAACGAAGGAATCAGCCTCTGCCTTCCGGCACGCTCCAGCAATGCCTGCGCCACCTTAAAGGCCACACCCGCTCCGCAAAGGTCCTTGCACGGATATCCGCAACCGTTCTGATTGGGATTGAGCACGGCGAGCGCATTGGGAACACCTTCGGACTGTGCGACCAGGTGATGGTCGGTCACGATCAGGTCCACGCCGACACGCGCCGCGGTTTCAGCGGCGGCAAAGGCGCGAATGCCGGTATCGACGCTGATAATCAGCTTGATGCCGTTGGCAGCGGCGCGCTCGATCACCTCGTCACGCATGCCATATCCCTCAAGCAAACGATGCGGAACATGGAAGTCGCACTGTCCGCCGAACAGTTCCACCGCTGTCTTCAAAATGACGGTGGCCATGGTGCCATCTACGTCGTAATCGCCGTAGATGAGCATGGGTTCGCCTTGAGCAATGGCCTTCTCCAACCGTTCGACAGCCGCAAGCATGCCGAGCATTTCCATGGGTGAATGAAGATGGTCGAGCGAAGGATGAAGGAATCGGTGGGCCTCATCGACCGAGTTGACACCGCGATGGATAAGCAGTTCGGCAACAATCTCGGGCAGTTCCATGGCAGAGGCTAACAGCCGGGATGTTCGGTGAAGATCCTGGCCATTCACACCTTGTGGGGACCGGGGAGACCAGCGCACCGTCAGCGCTCGTCTTCTTCAGAGCCGTCCGTTGAGCCGTCGATCATAATGCCGCCAAAGTCGTCGGCCATCTCCTGCAGAGCCTTGTAACCTTCGTACCATTCAGTGGAAAGTTCGCAAAGAAACATGACACCCTGGTAGGGGAAGCCCAACTGTATGAATCCGATGCGTCCGAAATACGAACGCAGTTGGCGGGCGGTTTCCAGATCTTCTTCGCGGCTGTAGCTGGAGCGGCGAAGCTCGGAGATCAGGAAATCGACGTCGTCGGCCTCAAGCTGAACCGAGTTCATCGTCAGGAATGGCGCACCTGAGGCACGCGCCAACTCAACAAAGTCCTTCCAGCTCTCGTTGACATCATCGGTATCCCAAAGCACACTGGGCATTTCGTCCGGAATATATCCGTGGAAGCGCCGCAGCCCCAAACCCTGGGTGAAGGCGTGCATGTCATCGTGAATACTGGATAGGTCTTCTAACATCACACTGCTTTTCTAACAAATCGACTGCATTGCTGCAACTCACCACGATTCGGCTGTCAAAAACATATGATACTCCGCACCGGCTTCTTACGCGTCTCCGAGGCGCGACCGCCAGGTGTTGACAATCTCCTCTGACCGAAGCTGCCCTGCTCTATGCTAAAATTTGAGTGTTCATACCACTAGATTCGACACACAATCATGCTCTTTTCGAAAGAATACGTGGGCTACCTCGCCCGGCAAGTCGTGAAACGGCTACAGGACAATCACTTCATTCAAACGCACGAGCTCGAGAAAGTTGTCGAGCGCGTCCAGAGCTCAATGGTCGAGGAACTGAGCCTCGAAGATCGAATCAACGATGAAGTGCGCGTGATTCTCGAGGCTTATTCCGACGAGATGCGCAATCGCGGCGCGAATTACCAGGAGATGTTCAAGCGAGTGAAGAACGAACTGGTACGCAAGTACAAGGCGGTGCTATGAGACTGTCTCGCGAAAAACTTAACAAGCTCGCCTCCTCCTCCACCGAGCAACTCGCCGGCCTGAAAGAAGTCGAGTTCCTCGAAGGCTACGACGATATTCGCCAGGAGATGCGTCGGCTGCTGGAAGAGCTACTCGCAAACGAAGAGAAGCTGGACAAGGCGGCCCGTCTCAAAATCGAGAGCCAGCGCCGGATCATCCCTGAAGGCACTCCCGAATGGAACATTTTGTATCACAAATACTACAACGAGGAAGTCGCAAAGCTGACTCGATGAAGGCGGAACCGCTGGACTCCAGTGCTTGGAGCCGCCACCCGAGCGGGTGACAGCAGCATAGGACACTTTTGGACACCTCAATGTCAGAATGTCAGGAGATGTCCAAGCATCTCAGAACCTTTTCCGCCAACGCCTGTTTCAGCTACTGGTTTTCCCGGCGCAGGGTAACCTGGATCGAGAACAACGCCGGTACCTTCGCACATGCCGCGACATCGGCAATGTAAATCCTTCCCCACGAAACCTCCTTTCCGCGAAAAAGCACGGCCGAAGCCGTGCTTTTCCCATAAACACTGTCGATTATGCGTGCAGGGTCTCAGGCTCGTGCGCCTTGCGACGCTCCGGATAGAGCGGAAATTGCTCGCAAAGCTCGAAAACCTGCCCACGGATCGCCTTGAGTGCCGCCAAATCGCTGCGCTGTTCCAGCGCTCGCGCGATCCAGTGCCCCACCTGCGTCATCTCTTTTTCCTTCATGCCACGGGTGGTCAGCGCCGGAGTTCCCAGCCGGATCCCGCTAGGCTTCATCGGTGGATTCGTGTCGAACGGAATTGCGTTCTTGTTCACCGTGATCCCCGCCAGGCCCAGCGCCTTCTCCGCATCACTACCAAACATGCCCTTGCTGAACACATCCACCAACATCAGATGAGTATCCGTGCCGCCCGAGATGATGCGATAACCTTCGTCGGCCAGTACCTTCGCCAACACCTTTGCGTTCGCCACGATCTGCGCCGCGTACTCCTTGAAGTCAGGCCGCAATGCTTCCTGGAAGCAAACAGCTTTAGCGGCAACCACGTGCACCAGAGGTCCGCCCTGGCATCCCGGGAACACCGACTTGTCAATCGCAACCCCGAACTCCTGCTTGCTCAGAATCATTCCCGAGCGCGGCCCGCGCAGTGTTTTGTGCGTAGTAGTCGTAACGATGTGAGCATGCGGCACCGGCGAAGGATGCGCGCCACCCGCAACCAGACCCGCGAAGTGCGCCATATCGACTAGATAAAGCGCGCCGACTTTATCCGCAATCTGCCGCATGCGCGCAAAGTCTATTGTGCGCGGATACGCAGAACCACCGCCGATGATGAGTTTCGGTTGCTCGCGCACGGCGATCACTTCCATCTCGTCGTAATCGAGGGTTTCAGTCTCGCGCGTGACTCCGTAGCTGACTACGCGATAAGTCTTGCCGCTGAAGCTGAGCTTGTGCCCGTGCGTGAGGTGACCGCCCATCGCGAGGTCAAGTCCCATGATCGTGTCGCCCGGCTGAATGACTGCGGCGTACGCAGCCATGTTGGCCGACGATCCGGAGTGAGGCTGCACGTTCGCGTACTCGGCTCCAAAGAGTTGCTTGGCGCGTTCGCGCGCAAGATTCTCAACCACATCCGTGAACTCGCATCCGCCGTAGTAGCGCTTCGCAGGATAGCCCTCGGCATACTTGTTGGTGAAGACCGAGCCCGTTGCTTCGAGCACTGCTTCACTCACAAAGTTTTCGGAGGCAATCAATTCGAGACCTTCATGCTGCCGGTTCTCCTCATTGAAAATTGCCTGCGCGATCTCCGGATCTACCGCACTAAGCGGCCGCGACATCGACGAATTCGACATAAGAGCTCCTCTTGAGACTGAATCAATAGGGTACGACGGAAGGGGCGCGGGTGGAAAGGGCGCCAAAGGTCTCGGCCAGAACACACCCGCGCATAATTGCCTTATGTACGCGCCTTTTCGATCTCGTGAATCTTTTCGAGGCGGCCAGAGTGACGGCCGCCAGAGAAGGGAGTATCGAGCCAGATCTGCACAATGTGCTCAGCGGCTTCTTCATCTAGGATACGGGCACCTAGAGTAAGGACGTTTAGATTGTTGTGCTCGCGAGACATCTGGGCTTCGTACTCACTGCAGATGTTTGCGGCGCGGATGCCGGGAACCTTGTTGGCCGTGATTGCCATTCCGATTCCGGAACCGCAGACCAGAATGCCGCGTTCAGCGCGTCCGGCAGCTACGTCTCCGGCCACCTTCAAGGCGTAGTCGGGGTAGTCCACAGAATCGGAGGTGTTCGTTCCTTCGTCGATCACTGAATAACCGCGCTCAACAATGTACTGGCGGATACGGTCTTTCAGAAGATAGCCGGCGTGGTCGGCGCCCAATGCGATTTTCATTGAGTTATTGTAACCGGAGTTGTTTCAGAATCGCTGAAGAAAGCACAGGGCGCACCGCGTAGCCGCAACGCGCCCTTTCAATTGGGGGGACGAGCAAGTGTCTTTATAATCGGCGATCTTCTCTGGTACCAGCTAAATCGAAAGTAGTCGCTGGAATAATTTCACGAGCGACTACGAAGTGACTTCCAGCGTCGCCGCTTCGACTGCTTCGCCTCTGGGATATGCACGGTTGAATGCTCCCGCCACATAGCGGGTTACAAGATAGCCGTCCATGTATTTGTAGGGCGACTCACCTAGTGTGTAGTGACCGCAAGGAAGACAGCGGATCTCAGCTTCGAGCTTTCTGCGGCGAAATTCTTCGGCGATTCGCTCACTGAACTCCGGCAGGAAAGTGCGATCATAAGCGGTGTGAATCATCAGCACCTGCTTTGGCCAGCGCTCGAACTTGTCGAAAAAGTTCATAGGGCTGACGCAGGCCAAGGCCTGCCGCAACTCATCGGCGTCGAGCACCTTTTCAATGCCTTCGCGAACATGGCGGGTGGAAAAGCCAGTCCAGACCACGTCCCCAAAATACGTGGAGGCGTGATTGAAGATGTTCACTCGCAAGCGACGGTCATGAGCGCTGGCGATGAAGGCATAGCAGGAACCGAGGCTGGTGCCCAGAACGCCAAATTCCGTGTAACCCTGCTGCTCCAGCCAATCGAGGCAGCAGCGAATGTCAACGATGCCTTGGCGCGAAGCGTGAATCGTGCGTCCGATGTTGGAGCTGACGGAGTAATCAGCGCGGTGAAGTTCGGCAGGCATGCGAACGTCGTGATAGGGCATGCTGAGGCGCAGCGTGGAGACACCAAACATCCGGAAGAGCCTGGCGAATGCGTTGTGGCTCAGTGCGTCCCCATTCCACTGAGGAATGATGATCATGGCGCGCTTGGGTTTTCCAGCAGCGGGCGGCACCGGAAACCAGCGCGCGTTTACCTGATCGTTCTCCGGATAAGGCGAACTCACGGGCGAGGTGAAGCGCAGAAAAGTTCCAAACTGCCCAGCGTACTTCGCATCGTCAATCTCCGGATTGGCGTTGCTGCCGGTTCCGTGGACGCGGATCGGGCGTTGCTCAAGCCGGAAATCCGTGGGAGTCTTATAGCCGTAAAAATCTTCGCTGTTCGCGATCAGGCGGTCGTTCAGCTCAAAAAAATATCGCTTCTGTTCCTCGGGCGAGTTGCTGGCAGCGTCCGGCCTGCTGCCGGGAAAATCAGCGGTCCAGTCCAGTCCCCATTCAAAGGGACGCACCACGCGATTGCTGTCGCGGGTTTCGAGACGGTACTCCCAGTTGTTCATCCAGCGTGAATATCGAGATCTGATCATATGCGTTCGTACGGAGATTTTATCAAGCGAGCAAGAGCCAATTCGAACAGCTCACATCCAGAAGCAGGCATGGGCAGCTAAAAGGCAGCAAAACGCTGCTTAATGGGAAGCAGAGGAACACTCTGACGAAAAACAGGAACGCTAGTTCCGATCTATTCGACGTAGACGCGGGGCACGCGAGGAGAGAGTCCGCAAAGAATCTCGTAAACAATGGTTCCGGCGAGTCTGGCCATGTCATCCGCTCCTACCGAACAATGCTCACTACGACCGATGAGGAGGACTTCGTCGCCGATCGCGGTCTCCGGAATTTCGGTTACGTCGATCATGGTGAGATCCATGCTGACGTTGCCGGCGATGGGCGCGTAATGATCGTGCAGAACCACGCGTCCGCCCTTGGAGAGATGACGAATGAAGCCGTCACCATAGCCAACAGGGATAACCGCGAGACGCGTAGGACGATCGGCGCGCCAGCGCTGGTTGTAGCCAACGGGAGTGCCGGGAGCGATGTCGCGCAAGGCGATGACACGTGTTTTCCACGTGAGTACGGGACGCACGGGCAGCGTAGCTTCCTCTGCTCCTGGACCTTCGCACTTCAGGTTGTATCCATAGAGTGCGAGACCGGGACGAACCATGTTGTTCCATGTGTCCGGGCGAGCCACGGTGGCGGCGGTGTTGGCGAGATGGCGATAACGGGGATGCAATCCGGCGGCGGCCAGCAATTCAATTGCACGCTCGAAATCGACGCGCTGCGTTGCTGCGGCAGGCGAATCAAGTATCTCGGATTCGGCGAGGTGGCTGAAGACTCCCTGCAATTCGACAACAGGAGATGCGGCAATGCGCACGGCCAGCGCGGGTAGCTCCGCAAGCGATACGCCGAGGCGCGCCATGCCGGTATCGACCTTGAGATGTACCGGAACTTTGCGCCCGACAGGGCCGAGAGTTGTGGCGGCGCGCTCGATGGCCTCGATGTGTTCGAGGGTCGCAACGGCGGGAGTCAACTCGTAACGCAGCAATGTTTCTTCTTCCCCGCGCCAGAATCCGGTCATTACGAGAATCGGCAGCTTTACGCCGGCTTCGCGAACGGCCAAACCTTCCTCTGTGGAAGTGACGCCGAGCCAAAGGGCTCCGGCTTGCTCGAGCGCGCGGGCGCTTTCGATGACGCCGTGTCCATATGCGTCGCACTTGATTACGCAGCAAGGGGTAATTCCGGGACCAAGGTGACGTGCAATGACCTGATAGTTTTCGGCCAGAGCGGATAGCGAGATTTCAGCCCAGTTGGGGCGCGTATGCATGGAGAATTTCTGCTGTGTGGATGACAAAGCAATCAGACCTTTAAAACACTTTCCAGTATAGCTCGCCTGAATGGCTGCGCGTGCTTATAAGCGGCTTTCATCGCGGACATAAGGGAAAACAATGGGAATTCGAGAATCCGTTGGCGAGTCCGGACACTCTTTTGGGTATGTCGTGTTTTCAGTTTCATACCCGTAAATAGCGGGTGGGAATAAAAGCGCTGTCTCCCTGTTATGCATGCAACAGCGGCGCAGCATTAGAGAACCGCCGACGAGTAAAAAGAGGAGATGTATCCATGAAACAAGATTTGGCAGTAGTCACACAGGGCATGAAGGTACGCAACCTTTCGGTTTTGTTCACGATGACACTCGCGCTTGCCGGATTCGCAAACGCAGTTACTCCCTCAGCGGAGCAGCACAAGGTGAACATTCGTCACTTGGAGATCAAGACTCCGGTCAAAGTCGGCGGAGCATTGCTGCCAGCGGGAGACTACGAAGTTCATGAAATAAACACAGCAAATGGCCCCGAGTTGGAGTTCGTTCATGAGTATTGGAATGAGCTTGCATCGGAATTAGTGCAGGCGAACGAAGAAGAGGTTCTGGCTCGCGTGCAGTTCACTGAGCAGCAACTGAATTCTCGGGCGAAACATACTCAAGTAGTTCCCATAACCGACAACAAGGACGTGATCGGGCTGGAAATACGCGGTAAGAACACCGAGTACTTGGTCGAGCAGTCAGCGCCGGACATGAACGCTAAAGCGGACTCGTCCGCGGGCAGAACGACGAGCGGTCAGTAATGAGGTCACCCCTTGGATTGCATTGCGAGCAGACCGCATGTGCGGCTGCTCGTGATGCATAAATGGTCAGTACTGCCGACCAGCGGCTAATCAGTCGTGCAACCACTCTTCGCGGAGCAGGTTTTCAAAGCGAGTGGAGCCCTTGATGAAGGCAAGCTGGATAGTATCCGTGGGGCCATTACGTTGCTTGGCGACGATGATTTTGGCTTTGCCTTCAAGCTCGGGATTGTTGCGGTCGTAGTACTCCGGGCGATAAAGGAACATCACGATGTCGGCGTCCTGCTCGATGGAGCCGGATTCGCGAAGATCGCTCAGTTTCGGTTCGGAATCCTTGCCACCGCGGGTTTCAGGGGCGCGGCTTAACTGCGAAAGCGCGATGACCGGCACCTTCAACTCCTTGGCAATAGCCTTGAGTCCCCGCGAGATGGCTGAGACTTCCTGGGTGCGGTTTTCATAACGGCGACCGCCCGGAGCAGAAGCAGACATGAGCTGAAGGTAGTCGATGACGATGAGGTCGAGACCTTCCTTGTCCATGGCCTTGCGGCGTGCTTTGGCGCGCAGTTCGGTGAGCGAGATGCCAGGTGTGTCATCGATGTAGATGGGTGCCTGGATCAGTTTGTCAAGCGCGGCGCGGAGTTTGCCGAGGTCTTCGCGAGCAAGAAATCCGGTACGCATTTTATGTGCGTCCACCCGCGCCTGCGAACACAACATACGGTTCAGCAGAGCTTCTTTCGACATTTCCAGCGAGAAGACAGCGACACTCTTCGCGCCCTGCACAGCGGCGTTTTCCGCGATGTTGATGGCAAAAGCGGTTTTACCCATGGAGGGGCGAGCGGCGATGATGATCAGGTCGGATTTCTGCAGTCCGCTGGTCATGTCGTCGAGATCTGTGTAGTAGGTTTCAAGACCGGTGATGCGCCCGCCGCGCTGGAAAAGCTTATCGAGATCGCCGCCGAAAGACTCCATGGCGATGGTCTTGATATCGGTGAGCTGTTGTCCGCTGCGCTCCTCGGAGATGTTGAAGATGCTGGATTCGGCGGCGTCGATGACCTCGGAGGCGGTGGTGGCCTGTTCGAGCGCTTGCGAGATGACGCCGTTGGCGGCATGGATCAGATTGCGCAGCATCGCCTTGTCGCGCACGATGCGGACATAGTGCTCAATCGAGGAGCGGCGCGGCACGCCGTCGGTTAGCGAGGCAAGGTAGCCTGCTCCGCCTACGGCCTCAAGTTCCTTGTAACGCAGCAATTCCTCGGTGAGGGTGACGATATCGATGGGACGGTTCGTCTCGGACAGCTCGGCAATGCGCTGGTAGATGCGGCGATGCGCATCGAGAAAAAAGTGTTCGGCCTTCAGGGTCGAGAGGGCCTCGTTCTGCATGTTGTTATCGAGCAGAATTGCGCCGAGGATGGAGCGCTCGGCCTCAGGACTGGCCGGAAGACCGCGATCGAGACTGAAATCAGTAGCAGGCATAAAATTCAGGTATCAGTTCAAAACGAAAGTAAAAATTTGCGGAACACTGTTTCGATGGTATTGCGCTATTGCTGGCGCGGCAAATCACGAAAGCCGCACATTACCCGGAAATCGCCTGTAAGCGCTTCGAGCCTAAAGATAAAAAGAAATCTCAATCTGAAAGTTGGCCCGGAGAGGCCAGCCGCCTCTCCGGGCCATGAACGGCCGCAGTGCCGCGTGTAGTGACTCGCTCCCGCCGCCTTGCGGAAACCTGGGAGCCTGAGCGGACGCTTGACAGCCGGGTACGCGGCAACAAATGCCGCTCCGGCCGCAGGCGCTCGGCGAGTGGACTCCGCGGACTTTGGTCCGTTACCGGAGGCTCGCGCCCGGCTCCCCTTCCGTCTCTTGAGCGGCGACCCTGTTGCCAAGGTGCGCTGCAGACCATACTGGTGTTCGGATTCCGCGCCGCACGTCGGCTGCGATTTCTCGCGCCATACGTGGCAAGCTTGCGTTGCCGCAAGTTCGGAAGCGCCGTCCGCCAACTAGTCCCGCAGTGCCTTTCGCCGCTTCCCGAGCCGGGAAGCACCACGCAGCGTCATGCAAACCGTTACGTTGTTTGAAGAGTGCAACAGGGAACGTCGTGAAGGAAGCCGAAAACCAGGAGGTGCTGTGGTTAAGCTGTGCCAAACGGTGGAAAACTGTGAATCAACGTGGAAAACCGAGACAAAACTATGGTGCGGTCTCGGGTTCGATGGTGATGCGGAAGCGGCGGAAGAGGCGCAACGAGGCGTCAAGAATATTATCTTCGCGCTGCCGTTCCTTCATCGAAGATTTCGGCTGCTCACTGCCGCTCCAGAGGACAACTCGATTGCGGGCATCGAGAATGGTGAGGCGAATTTGGGTGACCATGGAAGAGGACAGAGTCTTGCTGCTGGACGATGGGCGCCCATCGCCGCTGCCCACGTTTACGCCGGAATCACTGACAGGGGCGCTGATGGCGATGATAATGTCGGCCTTCTCCAGATCGCCGACAATCGTGTAGTGGCCCCAGCCCTGGAAGGCATCGCCGATCACATCATTGGGAAGGCGTGAGCCAGTATTTTCGATGTAGGCCGCGCGCGCGGCCATGAGGCGCGCATGCGCTGACAGGATCGGGGGCCTGGGTGGCTCCTGCGCGGTGCTGGGCGCAATGGCCGAAGCAACAAATACCAAGGTCAACAAGGTGACGAATCGTATTGCGCAGCGCTCGAGCATTCCCAGCCTCCCTGGCCGTTACCAGCTCTTGAGATACTTTGCCATCGCGCGGACCTCGCCATTCGTGGCCTTGACCTGATGCATGATGGCAAATCCTGGATTGAGTGGCTTGCGGCCGAGACGGCGGTAAACCGCTTCGGGATCGCGAATGAAATCCTCGACTGTCTGAAGATCATATTGGGGCAAGACTGTGGCGAGGTTGGGGCCGCCACCGGAAAAATGGCAACTGGCACATCCGAGACGCGCAAACGATCTTTTTCCCAGATCGAGTTCATAGACGTGATAGGACGCCCAGAGCGCAAAGGCAGCGATCGGTAAAGCGATTATCCATTTCAACTTTGAATCCAAGTTTGCTCCTCACAAGTCTAACGCTGCGCAGAAAGAAAATAGGAGAGCACTTCTACGTCATGATGCGAGGCTTCGAGCCGCGGCATGGGGAGGTATCCCGCATTCAGAGGCTTATGATCCCTTTGCGCATAGATCGTCTCTGGGTCGCCAATGAACAGGACGAATGTCGCGCGATCATACTTACGCCCGACGTGTTCGAGCGAGGGCGCGCCTCCGGCACCGTGGCAGGTTGGACATCCGAGACGCTCAAACGCCTTGTGTCCCTCGGTGACCTGATGACCGCGATAGAGCACGATCACGGAAACGACAGCGCAGAGAGCCAGCACCATCCAATGCCAATATCGCAAGCTCTTCAAACGACGTTCACCTCGAACGCTCTCCCTAAACCATTTGAGTATGCCTGAAATCAACGAGAGGCGAAAAGCAGGATGCACCACTTTCGGGAGCGGACTTCTTCCGATAAGCTTCTATTCGGCAGCTATGCTGAAAATTGTCGTCCAACTCGTTGCGTATCTGTTTGCGCTCCTCGCCCTGTGTGGACTGGGATATCTGCTACTTTCGCTGTGGAGCGAATGGCGCTACCTGCTGCGCCGCAACGCGGCGCGGGCGAGAACGACTGGGACATTTACGCCGCCTGTCAGCATCTTGAAACCATTGCGCGGCACCGACCGGCAAATGTACGAGAGCTTCCGCTCACATTGCCTGCAGGATTATCCACAGTACGAAATCATATTCGGCGTGAACGATGCGAGCGATGAAGCGGTGGCGGAGGTGGAGCGACTGCAACGCGAGTTTCCCATGCACGACATTCGGTTGATCGTCTGCAGTGAGGTGCGGGGCAGCAATCGCAAGGTCAGCAATTTGTCGCAGATGATGCTGGAAGCGAAGTTTGAACACATCGTAGTCAACGATAGCGACATTCGAGTGGGCACCGATTACCTGCGCCGAATTGCCGCGCCGATGGAAGATGAGCGGGTAGGACTGGTGACTGCCTTGTATCGCGCCGAAGCCGGGCGCAGCGTTGCATCGCGAATGGAAGCGGTTACGATTGCAACCGATTTTGCCGGGGGCGTTCTGTGTGCGATGGAGTTGGAAGGTGGACTGCACTTCGGGCTGGGCTCCACCTTGGCATTTACGCGGTCGGCGGCAGAGGCGATAGGCGGCCTCTCGGCGCTGCTCGACTATCTCGCGGACGATCACGAACTTGGGCGCATGATCAGTGACGCTGGATACAAGGTCGCGCTCTCCGAGGTGGTGGTGGAAACGTTCCTACCTGAGTACAGCTTCAGCGCGATGTTCGAACATCAATTGCGGTGGGCGCGAACGGTGCGCGATCTACGCAAGTTCGGCTACATCGGAGTGCTTCTGACCTTTGGACTGCCATGGGCGATTGCCAGTGCGCTATTCGCTGGGTGGGCTGGCTGGTCTTTGGTGCTGCTGGCCGCAGTGGCCATCGCGCGCTTCGCCTCGGGATATCTGCTGTGCGGACCGATCCTCAACGATAGACAAACACTTCAAGATCTCTGGCTCATCCCTGCGCGCGATGTCGTTGGAGTGGCGATCTGGTTCGCGAGTTTTGGTGGAGACACGATTGTTTGGCGTGGCGAGCGGTTCCATCTGAAAGACGGCAAGCTGACGCGAGCATAAAGTCGACTCCGCATCAAGACGTTGCCGAGGTGGCGAGCGCTTAAAATTCCGTGAGACGAAGAACGCCGCTGGAGCCGATATACCCCTTGCGGCGGAACCAGTCGGTAAGCCGCTCATTGAGCAAGTTGATGGGCACGCGCGAGCCGACCTCGATCACTCCGTCAGCAACGGGAAGAGTGTCGTCAAATATCTGATCGTTGGTAAAACTGCGCATGGAAAAATTATCGAGCCACTTGATTGGCGCTGCCGTGGGCGCTCCAGCGTTGTCATACTCCACGCGAATTCTGCGGGCGAACATGGAAGCAGTATAGAACAATGGTGAGTGACAAAGGGAGAGAAACGGGCGAGGGACGAAGATGCAGCCCCTCGCTCGAAAACAACGAGATTAGCTGAAATGAACCTTCTTCATTTTCCTGCCGACGCGGAAGACCTTTTCGGCGGGGAGAGATATCTGGAAGTAGAGTTCCTTGTAAGTCTCACCGTCGATCTTCACTGAGCCAGCCTTGATCTTGCGCTGGGCGTCGCTGTTGGAATCGGCGAGTCCGGCTTTCACGATCACCTTGTCGATCTTGACGTTTGCAACGCCGTCTGTGATGGCGCCAACCTCAGCAGCGGAAATCTCGACCTCTTCCAGATTCTCAGGGACTTCATCCTTCTGGAATTGCCGAGCCCAGTTTTCTTCGGCGGCTTCGGCATCGGAGGCGGAGTGGAAGTCGGCGATGATGCGCTTGGCAAGATCCTTTTTCGCGCGCATGGGATGGAGCGTACCGGCTTTTACATCGGCCTGGAGCTTTTCAATTTCCGCGAGAGTGAGATCGGTGAGCAACTCGTAGTAGCGCCACATGAGCGAGTCGCTGATCGACATCAGTTTGCCGAACATCTCCTGCGCGGTTTCCGTTATGCCAACGTAGTTGCCGTAGGATTTCGACATCTTGCGCTCGCCATCCAGGCCCTCAAGCAGGGGCATGGTGAGCACGATCTGCGGAGGAAATCCGTAATCCTGCTGGAGTTTGCGGCCCATCAGCAGATTGAATTTCTGGTCGGTGCCGCCCAACTCCACGTCGCATTCAAGGGCAACGGAATCGTAGCCCTGCATCATGGGATAGAGGAGTTCGTGAACGCTGATCGGCTTTTCTTCATTGAATCGCTTATTGAAATCTTCCCGCTCGAGCATCTGCGAGACCGTGAACTTGGCGGCGAGGCGCACGAAAGCCTCGTAGTCGAGTTTGAGCAGCCATTCAGTGTTGTAGCGGACCTCGGTCTTTTGTTCGTCGAGGATTTTGAATACCTGCACCTTGTAGGTTTCGGCGTTGGCGTCGAGTTGCTCACGCGTGAGCGGAGGACGTGTCGCATTGCGGCCCGTGGGGTCGCCGATAAGGCCAGTTCCATCTCCAATCAGGAAGATGACGGTGTGGCCCATATCCTGAAAGTGCTTGAGCTTGCGGATGAGCACGGTGTGGCCAAGATGCAAGTCGGGCGCGGTGGGATCGAATCCCGCTTTGATGCGCAGAGGCTTTCCGCTCTTGAATGACTTTTCGAGGCGCTCACGCAGATCGCTCTCACGGATAATTTCAACGGAACCTTTACGGAGGTAGGCCAGTTGCTCGGCCACCGGGCGGAAATCTATGGGAAGGGAGGAGGACATAACAGAACTGATTATAAGGTTTCGAGGTTTCAAAGTTTCAAGCTTTGAAGGCCGAGGCTGCTATATTCAGCGAATGCTGAAAGTAAAACTGCTCTCTCCTTCGGCCAAGGCGCCGACGATTGCCCATCCCGGCGAAGACCTGGGATATGACCTTTATGCAAGTGAATCCGTCACGCTGGCCCCTCGTGGGAACGCCGTTGTGCCAACGGGAGTCGCCATTGAACTGACGACCGAATTGGGAGAACCTTTAGGGGCTCTGCTGCGGGACAAATCTTCTATGGCCGCGCGGCGGTTGACCGCCACGGGCGGCGTGATCGACGCTGGATATCGCGGTGAAGTACGAGTTCTAATGGAAAATCTGAGCGACGCGATTGCTGAGATTCACGCGGGGGATAAGCTGATCAACCTCATCCCCTATCCCGTGCTGACGACCCCGGTAAAAGTCGTGGAGGATCTAGCAGAAAGCAGCCGAAAAGGCGGGGGATTCGGGTCGAGCGGGAAGAAGTAGAGGAGCGGTGAATTCTCCTTCGTTCCCAAACGCCGTTGCACATTGTAAGATTGATTAGTCACTGGTTTCGCGCCTTGCGCGAGGCAGTGCCCGCATGAACGTCGAGTGTCGCCCAACAGCCGTGATCAGCGGACGTCAGCAGAGCAGAACAACCAAGATTGAGGAATTCTCAAGGAGCATCACTTCCATGGCGATTGTGGCCACGCAAATGCGTCCCGGCATGATTATCAAGCACAACAATGAGTTGCATTCGGTGTTCAGCGTCGAGCACCGCACGCCGGGAAACCTGCGCGCTTTCATTCAGGCCAAGTTGCGCAACCTGCGCAGCGGTGCGATGTTCGAACATCGCTTCCGCTCCGGCGACGCAATCGAGAAGATCGTCGTCGATGAGAGCAAGATGGAGTACCTGTACAACGACGGCGACAACTACTTCTTCATGGACATCGAGAGCTATGAGCAGACGGCGCTGAATCGCGACGTGCTCGGCGATGCAGTGGACTACCTGACGCCCAATCTACAGGTAACGGTGGAATTCTTTGACGAGAAGCCAGTCGGCGTCGATCTGCCGCAGACGGTGGAACTGACGATAATGGAAGTGGAACCGGGACTGAAATCGGCGACCGCCTCCAGCGTGACGAAACCGGCAACAACGGAGACGGGACTGATCGTGCAGGTTCCTCCGTTCGTGAATCAGGGAGACAAGATTCGCGTTGACACCGCCGAAGGCACATACCTTTCCCGCGCATAAGATTTGAAATCGGCGCGCCGCAACAGTGGCGCGCATTTTCGTGAGGAGAGCGATGGCTTCCACTGAGATTTTCCGTCGATACCTGGTTGTTGGACGCGTGCAGGGCGTGGGATTCCGCTGGTATGTAGAGCGGGAGGCACGTTTGATAGGGGTTGGCGGGTGGGTACGGAATCGCGATGACGGAGCGGTTGAAGTGCTAGCCTCTGGGACCAACGAGCAACTGGACTCGCTCTATGACAAGTTGAAAGAAGGACCACGTGCAGCCCGCATCGACGAAGTCGAAGTTGAGGATGCTGCACCGTTCAGTGGATACAAGACATTCCAAATTGAAGAATCACGGTGATCACTTTGCCACAACTAAATGCCGTAATGGATTCTGAAGACCTGAAAAAACTCATTCGCGAGATTCCCGATTATCCCAAGCCGGGCATTCTCTTCTATGACATCACTACGCTCATCAAGGACCGCGCCGGCTTTGCTCGCGTGGTGGACTACATGACATCGCCATACCTCGATAAGAACGTGGACCTGGTGCTGGGCATGGAAGCGCGAGGATTCATATTCGGACCAGCCATGGCGTATCGCCTGAATGCTGGATTTATCCCGGTGCGCAAGGCAAAGAAACTACCTGGCGAAACCGTGAGCTACACCTACGAACTTGAGTACGGCACCGATACGCTGGAAATTCACAAGGATGCAATTCAGCCCGGCCAGCGAGTGTTAATCGTGGACGATCTGCTGGCCACGGGCGGCACAGCACAAGCTGCCGCGACACTGGCCAATAAGCTTGGGGCCGACATTTGCGGACTGAGTTTTCTGGTGGAGTTGGACTTCCTCAACGGACGAAATCGACTCGTGCCGTACGATGTGTTTTCGCTTTTGCACTACGACAAGTAGCCAAATTCGCGTCAAAGAGTTGAGCCCGGCCAATCGCCGGGCTCAACTCTTTTCAGAAATCATCCACCAGCAACCATGGTCTTCAACATACGTTTGCGATTCAGGAAAGTTTGGATGCATTGGCAAAAGGAAAATCTGTCGTTGGCCCTGTACAAGGTATCTCAGTACAGAAATCCGCGAGCTGGGGCAAACCTTCCATGGCGATGCTAGCTCTAAGTTTGAGTATTGCCACAACGTCGAATTACTCGGTTCAGGAGATTCTGAGATGAAGAAGTTACTTTACACGGCTTCGGTTATGTTGCTGGGCGCAGGGCTGGCCGTCGCGCAGTCCAGCAGCAGCACAGACCAGTCGTCAAGCACGACAAGCACAACCACACAAACCCCTTCAGCCAGCACTCCGCAGACGAATGCCCCGGATTCGATGGATAAGCAGAATCCCAGCAGCGGACAAAACCCCGATTCACAGAAGAATCCTAGCGCCGCTGGTTCGATGAGCGGAAACACAGACAGCAGCTCGGCGTCCACCAGCACGGACACCTCGGGAATGAGTGGAGACCCGTCGTCTTCGGCTAAAAAGAAACATCATCACAAGAAGTCTTCGACCACCACTACGGAAACCAATTCCACCACGACTACTACGACTCCCAGCTCCAGCACCACTCCTAGCAGCACGGATTCGGGAACCACTCCTCAGAAGTAACAGAAGTGACCTTTGATGGCACCTTCTAACTGAACATGACACGGGCGCGGCAAATATTGTCGCGCCTTTAACCTTTAGGACGAATAAAAATACAATCGAGATTCGAACGATTGGCCGCGATGCGTGACCGCTGTCACTGCGGACTCCCGGCACACGCAATACGCTCTGCGTACGCATTGAGGAGCGAAAATGCCCTATCCGCCGATCATAGATGCCCTCTTCTCGATCCCTAGAGTTGGGACCGCGCAGCAAATCCCCGACTGCATTCCATTGAAACAGGATATCGGCCAGAAGATGAATTCTGAAGGAGTTGCTGGCGCTGTAGTGGCACCCTGTAATTGCTCACTATGCCAGCACCGATGGAACTGTGCAGACCGAAGAACGCACGAGGTTCAAGACACTGTGGCGCGAAGTCCGAAGAGGTTGCGGGGGCTCGCCTGTTATGACCAGCTACGCATCGGGGACAGTCTGCGCTGGATTGATAGCGCCGTCTCAAAAGGCGAGTTAGCCGGTGCTTATGCTCAGGCCGAGTTCTGCGTCTCTGGAGTAAACTCTGCCCGCATGTATCCGCTTTACGGCTTATGCGCCAGGATGCGAGCGCCCATGGTCATTGAAATCGCCAGCCAGAATGATTGGACATATCATCGTCCACAGGTGGAAGTAGTGGCGGCGGATTTTCCAGAGCTTGACATCGTATTGGCGCCACCGGAACGGATGGACTGGGCGAGCGTTCTCCGCCTGATGGAGCAGTTCCCGCGCATCTCGGTTCTTCTGAGTCCTGAGAAGTTGCGACAGGATTCCACCTTGCGCGAATACATAGAATTGAAGGGCCGGGAGAGAGTAATGTTCCGTTCAGGATTGAATGGTTGGCCCACATCAGTGGAGACAGCTCGTGAGTTGCCACTGGGCCCGGCGGCGAGGCTTGCCTATCTTGCGGAAAACTGTTCAAAGTTGTTTGGCTTCCCGGCTGAAGTTATGAGCGCGGGCGTGTGAACTTCGTTCGGAGCTAACTCTGATAAAGTGATCGTTCAGACTCTCGCCTGAACGATCACCCCACGTTGTTCACCGCAGCATTGAAGGCGTTAGTAGCGGTCGTGGTCCCAATCGCGGTCATGCCAATAGCGCTCGCCATCATGGTCGCGGCGATAGTAGGCATTGGCGCGGTAGGATTCGCGATACCCTCGCTCAAAACCCTCGCGATACTCGCGGTCACGATGATCCCGGTAGGAGCCGTGATCGTAAAGGATAAAACCGCGGTCGTGCCGTGCGTCGTCCCTTCCCGAATGCGATCCATCTCTGAATCCGGCATTGTACTCACGCTGCTCGTGATTATCGTAATCGTAGTAGCCCCACTGCACCGTCTTCAGAGCCGCACTCTGTTGTGCCTGGGCACTGCCGGCGAGGGTGCCGAGACCGAGAACTGCTGTCGCCAAAATAGATGTGAGTTTCATATTCTTCCTCTCCTCGATTCGTTTGTCCCAATCGCTACGTGGCGCCCGTGCGTTGGGTTGAAGAAAGAAACACCGGCAGAGGCGACAAGTTGCGAACGAGATACACGGGCGAATGCATTTTGACGGGCATCGACGCACTGCACGCCGAATGCCAACATTTCGCGTCGTCTCACTTGCACTACGGGCTGCTGCCTCATAGCATCTAATTCACTACGGTGCCGGCCTGCAAAGTTAGTGATGGGGTGGAACACCACTGCGAACCGATATTTCTAAATAGGGTGCTCGACTCGTATATGGTCTGGTGTGCTGATCCCCAGTCGGATCGGCCTAAAGGACCACGGAGGGCGCCCACCTGGTGCATTCGGTTCACAGCAACCCCGCCCCACACGGCCACGCGGACTGGCACCTAGAATCTATCTGCGAGACGCTTTCCAGGGCCGCAGCCCGCAATCGGTGATTTCGCTGCGACCCGATTGCGCTCGTCTCCATCTACAATAGAAGCGTGTTCCCTCATTTATTTCATATCGGCTCTTTTGCGCTGCCCACATATGGCTTTCTTGCCGCGTTGGGCATGATCTCCGGTCTGTCCGTCATATTTCATCTTGCGCGCTTTCGCGGCCTTGATCCCGACCAGATGTGGAACCTCGGTGGCATTGCGGCATTCAGCGGAATTTTAGGCGCGAAGTTGCTGATGCTCATCGTGGACTGGCGCGATTACATCGCTGAACCAAGCCGAATTTTCAGCGTTGCTACCCTGCAGTCAGGTGGAGTTTTTTCGGGGGGGCTGCTGCTGGCTATCGCCTGCAGCTGGTGGTATGTACGGCGCGAGAAGATTCCGTTTCTTTCGGCTGCGGATGTATTTGCGCCGGGAATTGCCCTTGGGCACTCGATTGGACGCCTTGGATGCCTGGCGGCCGGATGCTGCTATGGACGCGAATCTCATTTGCCGTGGGCAATTACGTTCCACAGTCCCTGGGCAGCGGAATTTTCCGGCACGCCACTGGGAAGGCCACTCCATCCGACTCAGCTCTATGAGTTTGTGGCCGAGTTGATCAACTTCGCTTTGCTTTATTGGCTGTGCAAACGCAAGAAATTCGAGGGCCAGATCATAGCCTTGTTCATGATTGTTTATGGCATTGAGCGTTTTGTCTTCGAGTTCTTCCGCGGCGATCCGGGACGAGGCGAGGTGCTGGGAGGATTCATCACCGGGACGCAGTTGATTGCACTCGGCCTGGTGGTAAGCGGGTTCATCATCTATCTTCGCCGTACTCAGCTACGCGGGTTCAACAAGGCTGACGCCAGGACGGCGAAGACAGGAACGCCGACAACGTCACGAGCTTAACTCCACCTGCTATCCTCAATAGTGATGACACGCAAAGCTGCTACGCCTCCTCAGCCCGAATTGATTGACCCCGAAGAGATTTTGACGGAAGTGCCGGAGATGGAAGAAGCCCCGGCACCCACCCTGTTTCATGCTGCGGAGGAAGACGCGGGTCTGCGCCTGGATCACTACCTTGTTGCGCGTATCCCCAACGTGAGTCGCGTTCGGGTGCAGCAACTGGTGGAGCAGGGAAAGGTGCTGGTCAATGAGCGTCCGTCGAAGGCCTCACTCAAGCTAAAGGGTAGCGAGCAGATTGAGATCACAGGTACAGTCGAAGCGGCTCCGCTCAAGGCATTTCCCGAGGATATTCCTCTTGCAGTGGTGTTTGAAGACAAAGAGCTGGCGGTGGTGAATAAGCCCGCCGGAATGGTGGTTCACGCCAGCACGGGGACGCCAGAAGACGCACGGAATCGCGGAACGCTGGTAAACGCGCTACTGTTCCGCTTCAACAAACTTAGTGAAATGGGCGGCGAGCTACGCCCCGGAATCGTTCATCGCCTGGATAAGGACACCAGCGGACTGATCGTAGTGGCGAAAAACGATATTGCACATCGCAAGCTGGTTGAACAATTTTCCTCGCGCCAGGTACACAAGACCTATCGTGCCCTCGTTCATAACTGGCCCAAGACGGATGAGGGGACGGTGAATGATCCAATTGGTCGCGATCCGCGTAACCGCACCCGGATGAGCACTGCGGGCATCGATCCGCGAACCGCCGTTTCCCATTACAAGGTGATGGACCGGCTGCTTACGCCTTATGGGCGGTTCGCGTTGGTTGAGGTGAGGATCGAAACCGGGCGCACCCACCAGATTCGAGTCCATATGTCGTCCGTCGGGCACCCGATCGTAGGCGATACGCTGTACGGCGCGCCCCAGATCCTGCTGCCGAATACGCTGGCACGCGAACGGCAGGGGAACGCGATCAGTTCCCGTACGGAGGCCAAGAAAGCGCGCGCCCATGGCGAGAGTGCGGCTACGCTATCGATGGCACGCAACTTCCTCCATGCGACTCGCCTGAGCCTTACCCATCCGAAAAGTGGGCGGGCAATAGAGTTCGAGGCGCCGCTGCCGGAAGATCTGCAAAATTTCCTGGATAAGCTTCGCCGCTCGGGTGAATCGCTGGCCTGAAGCACTTGCCGTGACGAAAGGCTTAACTCTTATTCGTGACGGCGAAGACCAGGTTACCCATTCAGAGCTTTGCGTGCTCGTTATACACTGAAGGCATATGACGAAGCTGTTTACAGCTATGTTTAGCGCCGTCGTGTTGCTTACCCCGGCTTGGGCACAGAGCGCTCAAGACCTGCCGTCTGCCCCATCGGCCGTGCAGCCCCGGTTCCCGGGCGCGCCATCCAAGGCCCCCGAAAAACCGGCAGCGCCCTCGCCTGCCCCTGCGACTGGCAACAGCGGGCTAACGACCTTGCCGCCGGCCAGCCCTGCATCCAGCACGGTGCCAGGCAACGCTCCTGCGGCAACCGCACAGCAGCAGGACTCGGTCGCACCTAAATCCAGTCAGCCGGAATCGCAGAAATCAGACGACTCCTCCCCGATGTTCCCGCAGGTTTCCGCTCCTGCAGCGACGCAGGAAAAAACAGAGCCCGGCGAGTTTCGAATTGGAGTGGAAGTTGATTTGGTCGATTTGATCTTTACAGCTTCCGACAAGCACGGCCGCTTCATAAAAGATCTCAAGAAAGAAGACGTACGGCTACTCGACGAAGGCAAAGCTCCCCTTCACATCGATGCGTTTGAGAGCGAGACCGGGCTGCCTCTCCGCGTGGGACTGCTGATCGACTCGAGCAATTCGATACGCGACCGCTTCCGTTTCGAGCAGGATGCGGCTGTTGAATTCCTGCACCAGGTAGTGCGTCCGAAGTCGGACCGCGCATTCGTGATCGGCTTTGATTCGATGAGCGATCTGACCCAGGATTTCACTGATAACACCGATTCGCTGGCACATGGCGTCCGGGTGCTGCGTCCCGGTGGCGGCACAGCTTTGCACGACGCGATCTTCCAGGCGAGCGAAAAACTGTCCAAAACACCGATTCGCGGCCCCTCTCGCCGAGCCATCATTCTGCTGAGCGACGGAGATGATAACCAGAGCCGGCATACGCGTGAGGAAGCCATCGAGGCAGCGCTCCGGGCCGAAGTCATCATTTATGTGATCAGCACCAACATCACGGATTCGGACAAGAAGGGCGACAAAGTCCTGATGCGCTACGCCGAAGCCACGGGTGGCAGGGTGTTCTTCCCGTTACGCCTTGAGGAAGTTGCCAATGCGTTCAATGAGATACAGGACGAGTTGCGCAGCCAGTACGTGATTGCCTACAAACCTCAGAACTTTGTGCAGGACGGTCGCTATCGCGCGATTTCAATCGATGCTCCAAAGCGGCCCAATGTAAAAATACGAGCCCGCAAGGGATACTACGCACCGACGAAGAAACAGTAGGCGAGGAGCATCGGCTCTTCCCTACTCTTTCGGAGCGTAATAGCCCTTTCTCGCTTGAACCTTGTACACGGCGTTAAGCGGTTTCACTTCCATCTTGCGGTACTTTCCGTCTGCGGTGGTGTTGGTCGGCACGTATCCAATCATGTATTGACTGCGCAGTTCGGTGCCAATTTCGTCGAAGGCTTTGCGCAGTTTCTTGGGATCGTTGCCCACATCGATCACCCGTCCACCAGTTTGATCAGCAAGTTTGTGCATCTCGTGATCGCCGGGCATGAAGTTCGCGCGATCCGCAATCATGATGACGTACACGATAACTTCTGATCGTTGCGCCGATTCGATCGCATTGGCCAAGGTTTCTTCACTGCCCTGATCTCCTCCGTCTGTGAGCAGAACCATGGCTTTACGTCCGGTTTCCTTTGAAAGCTTCTCGGTTGAGGCGAGATAGACGGCGTCGTAAAGCAACGTTCCTTTGGGACGGGAAACGGGAATTGTGCCTTGTCCGGCGCCGGCAATTCCTCCTGAGCCGCTGCCGCCTCCGTCGTTGATGCGGGTCTTTTCCATCGCACGCCGAATCCGGGCGGCGTCATTGGTGTAGTCCTGCAGCAGATCAACGGAAATATCAAAATTGATTAGAAAAGCCAGGTCCTTCGGCGTCAGAACGTCGCGGAGGAAGGCGGCACCTACTTCCTGCTCCATCGGCAGGACGCGGGTCTGGCTGCCACTGGTGTCGATCAGCAGACCGAGGGTGAGAGGCTGGTTGGACTCAGCCGCAAAGTACTTGATTGTCTGCGGCTTAGCATCTTCCATGACCTGGAAGTCTTCTTTTTTCAGGTTCGGAATCAATGCGCCGCGCTTATCTTTCACATTGAAGTACAGATTCACGATCTGTACGTTCGCTTTGAAGGTGGCCAGTGGCTGATCCTGCTCCGCAGTTTTATCCCGGAGCTTTGGCGTTTCGGGCGCAGAATAGCCGTTGTCGTCAGGCGCGTTGGAGGCTTTAGGCGGCTCTTTGGGTGGGCGCTGCGCCTGAAGACCAGCCCATGACATCAAACACATTGCGAATGCGACGACAACGGGTATTCTTACTTGCCTTAGGGTGAGCATAGCTTCTCGTCTTGTCCGCACGTAGTCTAGTATGTAAGTAACTACAGCACTATACGATTAGTTGCCTGTAGCAGGGTAGCTGCAACAAGAAATGTGACTGACAGTTGCGGATTCGCAATTCTGAAATCGGCTTCAGCTCTCGCGGAGGGTTATCATGCACCGCCTACGGTGTTCAGCAATGTTGCTTCCGATCGTTCTCTCGATTTCCCTGGCTGGCGTTGCCCAGCAGGGCTTACCGGAGGCTCCCAAGCCCCAGCCCGCTTCGCAGCAGCCTCTCCCGGATGGGCCGACGCCCAATCACCCAATCACGGGAACTCAAAACACCCCATCCGGACAGACCACCGGAGAAGTCAGCTCGACGGAGACGGCCGCAGCCGAGAGTGAGAATCCGGCGCCGGCCCGCACCCCCACAGGGCGAATCATCCCTTCCAACCGAAAGGCGAATGCAACCAGCAGCGGCTACGATGCCACAAGCGACACCATTCGCGTCAACGTAAACGCGGTCCCGATACCGGTGACGGTGAAAGATGCGACGGGGCGACTGTTTCCAGGGCTGACCATCGATAATTTTTCAGTCTACGAAGATGGCGTAAAGCAGAGAATCAATCTTTTCACCAGCGATCCGTTCCCTGTTTCAGCCGCTATCGTCGTCGATATTGGAATGCCGGAAATCGCGCTTCGCAAGGTGAAGGAAACGTTCGCCGCCCTCACGGGTTCTTTCAGCCAGTTTGACGAACTATCGATTTACACCTATGGCAATACGGTAAAGCGACAGCAGGATTACCTGGCTGCACTCGGGGACACTACGAACCAGACGCTCAACCGCATCAAGCAGGTAGAGGGACGTGGTTCTGGGCCGACGGCTTACAATCCGATGACCGTGGGACCGTCGGTAAACGGACGAGTTTTCGATCCAGGGCAACAGCGCAATCAGATTGAAACCGCGCCGCCCAAGGATGCGGAGCCTTCGCGAGTACTCAACGATGCGCTCTTGCAAGCCGCGGTCGATCTAGGCCATCGCGCAAAGGCGCGCCGCCGGGTGATCTTCATCATCTCCGACGGACGCGAGTCGGGTTCGCGCGCCAGCTACAAGGACGTATTGAAGGTGCTGCTCACAAATAATGTGAGCGTCTATGGCGTGGCGGTCGATGCGACGGCAATTCCCGGCTATAACAAATTGGCTAAGATCCGGTTGCCGCGACAAGGCTACAGCAATGTGCTTCCGAAGTACGCCTCGGCCACGGGCGGTGAAATCTTCACGGAGTTCACGGCGGAGGCCCTGGAGTCTTCCTATGGCAGCGCGATGGAAGAAGCTCGCAGCCAGTACACGCTGGTGTACAACTCGCAAGCTACGATGTCTTCGACCTATCGCAAGATCGAAGTGCGTGTCAGTGGCTACGGTTCGAGTCTGAAGGTGTACACCCGCGACGGCTATTATCCGGTGCCTCAAAAGTGACAAGGAAGGCGTCCCTCGGACAAGGGGCGCCTTGTCCCAATCAGCGGTTGACACGGAAGTGATTGTTCCTTGTCTCCAAATTGGATTTAGACGTAGTACTCAGGACGGTACGGGCAACAATCATTACAGCTAAATAGCCCGTCTAGTGTGGTATAACCCAACTATCTGCTCTGTTTCGAGCAGCAATCGGAAACTCCCGCGCATGCAGGTGGATGCGACCGATTGCGGTACCTTGGTATTCGGGTGCCGTTCGAGGCCTTGGTAGAGGAATCATTGAGCTTTATCAATTTCGCCGCCCGCGAGATTAACTGCAAAATCGTCTATTACGGACCCGGCTTGGGCGGGAAAACGACTAATTTGCAACATATCTTCGACAAAACTGGCGAGCAGCAGAAGGGCAAAATGATCTCGCTTGCGACCGAAACGGATCGCACGCTCTTTTTTGATTTTCTTCCGCTCGATCTAGGCACGATTCGCGGCTTCAAAACACGATTCCACCTCTACACGGTCCCCGGCCAGGTGTTCTATGATGCCTCGCGTAAATTAATCCTGCGAGGTGTGGACGGCGTCGTATTCGTGGCTGATTCTCAAGCCGAACGGGCCGACGCAAACGTGGAAGCACTGGATAATCTGGTCAGCAATCTGCAGGAGCATGGGTACGACTTCGCCACTATCCCTTATGTACTACAACTGAATAAGCGGGATCTCCCGAACGTGCTCTCCGTGGATGAGATGAAGAAACAGCTTGGCCGACATGAGGAACCAACTTTCGAGTCGGTCGCATCGCAAGGGCAAGGCGTATTCGAAACTCTGAAAGAGATCGCCCGACAGGTTCTAGTCGAACTGAAGAAGTCCTAAACCGTCCTGCCGCTTCGAATTGCATGTATCTTTTCCCTTTGATTTTCAATCGAAGTGTCTACAGGCACAACCGACTGAGGATCAACGCCGTGAAATTCAAAATTGTTCAACCGAGCTCTTCAGAAATCACACCAAAATCTTTCTACCTCGACCGCCGCCGTTTTCTGGCCGCAGCGGCTGGATTTGGGGCTGTAGCGCTCTCCGCGGACAAGATCGCAGAGCTGTTCTTGCCTTCCACCCACGCGTTGGCAGCGACAAAGCTCCAAGCTTCGAAGAGCCCGATCAGCACCACGGGAGAGAAGCTTACCCCCTACCAGGACATCACTCATTACAACAATTTCTACGAGCTCTCAACCGATAAGGAAGGTCCGGCAAAGCTTGCGGGCAGCTTTCATTCGCTGCCATGGGCGGTGCAGATCGATGGCTTGGTTAAGAAGCCGCAAAAGCTCGATTACGATGCCCTGCTAAAGCTCGCACCCTTGGAAGAGAGAGTCTACCGTCATCGCTGTGTTGAGGGCTGGTCGATGGTCATTCCGTGGACAGGCTTTCCGCTGAAAGCGCTGCTGGACCGCGTGGAACCGGCATCCCAGGCAAAGTACGTTGCATTCACCAGCATCTCCCGTCCCAGTGAACTTCCGGGACAGCAGCGCGATGTCCTGAACTGGCCATACAAAGAAGGTCTGCGTCTGGACGAAGCTTTGAACCCTCTGACGCTGTTTGTTGTCGGTCTCTATGGAGAAACTTTGCCGAACCAGAACGGTGCGCCGGTGCGGGTTGTGGTCCCCTGGAAGTACGGCTTCAAAAGTGCAAAGTCTCTCGTGAAGATTACGTTGACGGACAAAATGCCAGCCACGAGTTGGAACGAGGCCAATGCGCACGAGTACGGCTTCTATTCGAACGTGAATCCCCAGGTGGATCACCCGCGTTGGAGCCAGGCCAAGGAGCGCAGGATCGGGGAATTGTTCAAGCGCGATACTCTAATGTTCAATGGCTACGGAGAATTTGTGGCCAACATGTATAAGGGAATGGATCTGCGCAAAGACTTTTAGAATACTGAAAGCGCTCGCCGACGGATGCGAAGTTACGGACACGCCATTGGCGAGAGCGGAGCCAAGCAAGATGAGCAAGATGCGAACGGAACGCGACAGCATGGGCGAAATCGAGGTTCCCGCCGATAAGCTATGGGGCGCTCAGACCCAGAGATCCATTGAATACTTCAGCATCGGGCGGGATGTGATCCCACGCGAAATGATTACAGCTTACGCGATCCTGAAGAAAGCTTCAGCGAACGCAAACCATGCAGGCAAACGACTGAGTGACGAGGCACATGGATTAATCGTGCGGGTGTGCGATGAAATCCTCGAAGGACATCATCAGGAAATGTTTCCGCTGCACGTGTGGATGACCGGCAGCGGTACGCAGTTCAACATGAACATGAATGAGGTAATCTCCAATCGCTGTTCGCAGCTGGTTGGCATGGATTTGGGAAGCAAGAAACCGGTGCATCCCAATGATCAAGTCAATCTGTCACAATCCTCAAACGACACTTTCCCCTCAGCGATGTACATTGCCTCCGCGCTGCAAGTGAATCAGAAACTGATCCCGGCTCTCCGCGCGCTGCGCGATTCGATCTCGGCTAAGGCCGAGCAGTGGAAAGACATTATAAAAATTGGGCGTACACACATGCAGGACGCAACGCCCCTGACCTTAGGACAGGAGTGGTCGGGCTATGCCGGACTTTTGGCCGACGATCTGGAACGTATTGACGATGCGCTAAAAGGGGTTTATCAACTCTCGCTCGGCGGCACGGCGGTGGGCACCGGAATCAATGCCGCGGAGGGATTTGCCGAGGCATCGGCGGCGGAGATTGCACGCATGACAGGTTTACCCTTCGTTAGCGCGCCCAACAAATTCACGGTGCAGGGTTCGCACGATGCTCTGGTGCAACTCTCCGGCACCCTACGCACGGTGGCCGTGTCGCTCTACAAAATCGCAAATGACATCCGCCTTCTATCGTGCGGACCTCGCGCGGGTTTTGCGGAGCTGATGATACCCGAGAACGAACCCGGCTCATCGATCATGCCGGGCAAGGTCAATCCCACACAGGTCGAGGCGCTGACAATGATCTCCGTACAAGTGATGGCTAACGATGTCGCGGTCGGCTTTGGCGGAGCTGGCGGATACTTGGAGATGAACGTTTACAAGCCTCTGATGATTCACAACATCATTCACTCGATCACAATCCTTGCCGACGGGTGCGCTAACTTCCGCAGGTTCCTTGTAGAAGGCACTCGTCCGAACTTGAGCAAACTGAAGGAAAACCTGGAACGATCACTCATGCTCGTCACCGCGCTCACTCCAGTGATTGGCTACGACAAGGCCTCGGAGATTGCGCATCGTGCTATGGAAAAGGATTTGACGCTGAAAGCCGCCGCACTGGAATTGGGTTACGTTAATGAAGAAGATTTCGACCGCATCGTAGATCCGGCGAAGATGGTACGACCGGACGGAGCGAGCAACTGACCGAAGCCGATTCAAATCGCAACGAGTGATGATGGATTGTCCGTCCGGCCCGGCGAGGGTATGATGGCCGGTGATGAAGAGCCCCGTCCAAAATAAAGTTTTAGCTGCGCTATCCGAAAACTGGCAGGCGGAAATGCGCGGTTTTCATACCTACAACGCATTCTCCGAACGTGATGAAGACCCGATCCGAAAGCGTATTCTGCGCAACCTGGCAGAGGCGGAAGCGCACCATGCCTCTATGTGGGCAAAACGTATTCGCGAACTTGGCGGTACGCTGCCGCAGTACGACGGAAGAGCTGCGGGCGATGCAGACACTCTTGCAAATCGTGTTGGCGGTCCCGGCATGGCGCTTCGCCGTCTGGAACTTGACGAGAGCCGCGACATAGCTCGCTACGGAAAGCAGTTGGAAGAACTCGGCGACGAGCCGAGCATTGCAATTCTGAACGAGGTGATCCAGGACGAGCAGGAACATTACCGGGAGCTCGGCAGCCTGATCCGCGATCACTACCCAGCATCGGTCTTCGAAGAAGTAAGAGCCGACCCGAAGGCGGAAATAGCTGAACTGCTGGCAAAGCGATCGAGTTCCGGCAAGCAAGCCGCAGGCTGGATTGGCGATGCAATTTATGGTGTGAACGACGGGCTGGGAGCAATCTTCGGAATCGTCTCCGGAGTATCAGGCGCGACTCTTGGCAACTCCCGCTACGTGCTGCTGGCCGGAATTGCCGGCATGGTTGCCAGTGCCCTATCCATGGGATCCGGAGCATACCTGGCAGCCAAGAGCGAAGGCGAAATCTACGAAGCGGAACTGGCCCGCGAGCGTGAAGCCATCGAGATGAATCGGCTCGAAGCGCGTGAACTACTCTCGCTCTATTATCAAGTGAAGGGGCTACCGCGGGAAGATGCGGAAAGGGTCGTTGATCATATCGCGAAAGATCCCGAACAGATGCTGCGAGCACTGGCAGCCGAGCGGCTGAACTCGACCGAAGAGGCTCTTAGCAATCCGATGACCTCTGCCCTTTCGGGCGCGCTATCAACCGCCGTCGGAGCATTCGTGCCGATTATTCCATTCTTCTTCTTGAGTGGCTATCCAGCGGTGATCGCGTCAGCAATCATTTCGTTGGTGGCGCACTTTGCGGTTGGAGCCGCTAAATCGCTTATCACGGTTCGCTCATGGTGGGGCAGCGGCTTTGAAATGACCGCGGTCGGCGCCGTAGAAGGCGTGGTCACCTACGTCATCGGAATCGGATTGGGCAAATTGGGAGCATAAATGCAGCTCGGAAAAGCCGTACCCAAGATGCAGGAAATGCACAGCAAGCCTTCTTGCGCCGCCTTGCTGCTCTGTTATAATTTCTTCAACGCGTTTACAAAGCGCCTGTAACAGTCGGGGAGTGGCTCAGCCTGGTAGAGCACCTGGTTCGGGACCAGGGGGTCGGAGGTTCAAATCCTCTCTCCCCGACCAATCCTTTCAATCACTTAGAATAACGGCAGGATTGGGGGACGCCAGTTGGGACTCCAATTGACCGTAGATCGCATCAACCGTGCGCGTCACCGCTTCGACGCGTTCCTCCCACCAGCTACGACCGTACACATTCTGAGTAACGTCGATGTTGGCGTGGCCCATGTTATCCCTCGTAACCTCGGGACGCGCACCGGTCTGCAACATCAGGCTGCAATGCATGGTTCGGAAGCTGCGAAAATCAACTTCCTTGGGCAAGCCGAGCTTCAAAGCTGCGGGCTTAATCTGCCGGTTCAATAGGTTATGCCGGTCAATCGGCTTGCCTGCACGATTGGCAAACACGAGATCCTCCGGTCCCAGGTACGGCGAACTCGAACGAATCCGCTCCAGTGCCGCTGAGATCATTCCTCGGTGATCGAATGGCACCTCACGATGACCAGCTTCCGTCTTCACATCATCGAACTCGCCATCGTACAAACGCTCAACGACCAGCAGACGATCTGCCCGAACTCTCTTCCAGCGCATGGCCAAAACTTCCGGATCGATAACCAACTGCAATTGAAGATGATGTTCGGAAGTGAGGGGTTAAGCACAAGACAGAACGTGGGCGGGAGGATGCCGTCCGGACGGGCTCCCGCTGCGCTGATCGCTCCCGCCCACGAATTCGGACAGAGCATCCGTATCTACGACCGATACGCAAACAGAACATTTTTGGATGATGAAGGTCTGGCATTCAATTCTAAAGGTTCAGATCAGATCACGATATTGTTCGAGTGCAATTCTCACGAGCTGGCTGCGGGTACGAACCCCAGCCTTCTCGAATAGCTGCTGCAATGTAGCTTTTACCGAACTCTCTGATACCTGCATGCGATCGGCGATCTGCTTATTCGCCAATCCTTCAAAAACGCCGCGAAGCACCTGCTGTTCCCGCTCAGTAAGCTTGCGCGTGTGGGGCAACTCTTTCTCTGCGGGGCGACTGATAATCTTCTGCAGATAGTTCTGCTCAAACCAGACTTTTCCGGCAAGCACTTCGCGAATTGCTTCGAGCAGCACCGCGGGCGGATCATTCTTAAGGAAAACGCCAGAAATACCCCGATTTAGAAGACTGGCCGCGCTGGCGTCATCGACGCCCGCTGTAACGAGCAAGATTCTCCCCCGAAAACCAATGCTCTCGGCGATATGCATGAAGTCGTTGCCATCGTGTTCACCGAGATCGAAGTCCAGGAGAACGAGGTCGACCTTCTCCCTTAGGAGAAACTTCTTGGCATCTTCGACCGACGCACAACCGCCCACAACTCTGAGCCCGGATTCAGCGTCAAGAAAGCGGGCCACACTATCGCGAAACAAGGCGTGGTCATCGATAAGTAGAATGCTCGCGCGGTCCTCAGGCATTGTCGACCTCATCCGAATTGTGAACTCTTTCCAAGACGACAGCAAAGCAACAGCCACGATCTCTGTGTTCGTAAACGAGATCACCGCCAAAGCTTTTCACCAGTGACCGCGAAACATACAGCCCCAACCCTGTGCCGTGAGCATCACTGTGAAATGGCTGGAACAGCCCTTGGGGATTATCGATCCCATTACCCGTATCCTCGAAACGCACAGTGACCAATTTTCTCCCGACCGTAGTTTGAATTTTCAGACGTTTTGTTCCAACGCTCTCCATCGCCCGTATGCTGTTCTTGGCAAGATTCAGAAATACCTGCATTAGGCCATAGCGATCCGCCCATATCAGAGGCACTTCGCTCGTTTGCTCCCATTGCATGCAGATACCATGTTCCTGGCCCACCGACTCGATGAGTACTCGCAATTCGTCCAGCACGGATGTCAACTCAATCGTCGAGCGCCGTTGCTTGGAAGATCCGCGCAGATCCATCGCCGAGATTCGTTCCAACCCCTGAATCAGTGTTCCCAAAGCATCGAAGTCAGCGTTGCCCTGCAGTTGGCTTACCTTCGTCAGGTTCCTATGTACAACCAGAGCAGCGCCGCACAAATTTCGGATTTCATGAGACACGGCACTCATGAGAATCCGAGTGTTTGTCAGAAGGTAGTCGAGATTGAGATCCTCGCGACTTCTCAGGTCCTCTGACAAATCGACGAAGATGGCCGCCAGTCGATTGCCTGAACTTGACGAATAAGTGGAGAACCAGACCCCGGCCAGAAACACTTCACCATTGTTTCGTTGTCCCCTGCACTGCAGCGTGGTGCGGAAGTTCTTCCAACTCGTGGACTGAACTGCAGCATAGAGTGCGGGCAGGTATGCTCCGGCATTTTGACCTCGCAAGGATGGTCCGCCTGAAGCAAGCACCTCTTGAGCGGCTTCGTTCGCAAGCAGGATTGTTCCATTCGCATCCAAGGTGACGATCGCCGCGGGGCTACTCTCTACCAGCACCTGCAACTGTTCTTCGGCTTCGCGGCGCGCCTGCACCTGAGCCTCGACTTCGTTCAGGTGTTCGAGGACAATCCGACGATTGCGCAGCAACTCGAAAATGAAAAGGCCGGTGCCGATGAAACCTGCCGACGAGAGGATCAGGCGCGGCCAGGTGTCGCCCACGGGTAGACTGCTGAACTCTTCCTGCAAAAATGCGCACAGCAAAGCGAGACATACGATCCTCATGCGCGACAAATAGCCGCCAGCAATCATGATGGGAAATAAGTAAAGGAAACCCAGCGAGATGTATGGCTTCGTCCACCAGTCGATCATGGCCACGACGGCCACCATCACACCCGCGGCCATCAGCAACCTCCTGCGGTTCGCTGGGCTATAGATCGAAAGTGCGGCTGAGAGCTCCATTACTGTCTCCTAATGTTCTGATAAACAGCCAATTCGTAAAACTCAGGATGACCGCGGTTGGCCGAAAGATAGCCTCTTCCCCCAAAAGATACGCTTACTCTGCGGGTCGCGATGACCGACACTCAAGTCTATTCGACTGCGATGAGAATTGCTTTTGCCACGCACATGAACTCCGGCATTGCTTGGACACTTCTTGAAGAATTCACAACGATGATAAGAATCACTGCGTATTTCATGTTGCTGCTTTCTGCTAGCGGCGCGTTTGCAGCAGACCTGCCATCCCATCCGCTGACCTTAGGGGAAGCCTTGTCTTTGGCGCTTCAGAACAATCCCGCATTACGCTCCGTACGCGCTCACGCTTCGGCCAATCAAGCTGGAGAGGTTACCGCGGGATTGCGCCCAAATCCGATCTTTAGTTCGGCGAACCAAGACTTCGATGTGTTCCAGCCATCCAAACTCGATCCGGCCAACGCTCAGGAATTCACTAATAGCCTGGCGTGGACATTCGAACGTGGAGGAAAACGGGATGCGCGCATCCAGGATTCACGGATCGCTTCCCAAGTGGCACAAGCCGGTGTCAATGACAGCGAACGGCAGTTAAAACTTCAAGTCAAGCTCGCGTTTGTAAATCTAATGCTCAATACTGAAACCCTGAAATTGGCAGAAGAGAGCTTGCTGGAGTATGGGCAAATCATCGAAGCCAATAAGCTGCGCTGGCAGGCTGGAGGCATCAGCGAAACCGATTTTGACAGGATAAAGATTGAGGAAGCGCGCTTCCAGAGCGATATGTTGTCAGCACGAACAGCCGTGCTCCAGGCACGCTCACAGTTGGCCACCCTACTGGGAGTCGTAGACTCATCGAAGCTAGAAGCTGTGGGCGACCTCGCCCCGCCTGCCATCAGTAGCACGCTCGACGAACTCCGCCAAGGGGCGCTGGTGCGGCGTCCTGACTATATCGGAGCCTTGCGAAGCACGGCTAAGGCCGAGGCTGATACGCGACTTGCACGGGCAAATGGCGCAGCAGACCTCACGGTCAGTCCGGAATACAAGCGCAATGGCCCTGACAACACAGTCGGGGTGACGTTGTCTATTCCTGTCCGGATATTTGACCGCAACCAGGGTGAGAAGCTCCGAGCGGCACGTGATCTGGAGTCAAGCCGATTTGCCGAACAAGCTGCACGAGTCCAGGTGCTGGCCGATGTACAACAAACCTGGGACGGTTATCAAGCCGCAATCGCCCGACAAAAACTGTACAGTGACGACTATCTCAAGCGTTCGCAATCTGTACTGGAGCGGATGACATTCAGCTATCAGCACGGCGCAGCGAGCCTGCTCGACTATCTCGACGCGGTTCGTAGTCACCGCGACGTGAGCCTGGGCGCCCTGACTGCCAATGCTCAAGCACTATCCGCAATTCATCAGCTCAGCTTTGCTTCCGCAACGGAGTTACTCCCATGAACCGTATCCTCAAAATACTTATCATTGCCACCTCTTTGTTTGTTGCAGTCGGCTGTAACCGCAGTGCGGCTAAGGAAGCGACAGTCTCACGCCCTCTTGAACTCAAGACCGTCGAGGCGCAGATTCGCTCAGTAAGCCAGGCCATTGAAATTTCCGCTCGCATTCAGCCGGATCCGGGGCACGTCGTTCGTGTATACCCTCCTGCGGGAGGGCGTATGGTTCGTGTGGCCGTCAGGCCGGGAGATTCTGTGACCCGCGGACAGCTCGTTGCTGTGCTGGAAAGTAGCGATGTCTCGCAGGCGCGCTCTGACTTGTCCAAAGCCGAAGCTGAGAACCAACGTGCTGAACATGCATTAGTTCGAACCAAATTGCTCCTGGAGCACAAGGTGTTGAGCGAACGCGAATTCGAAGACGCAAGTGCTCAGGAGATTGAAGCGAAGAGCGAATTGGATCGCGCCAAGGCTCGGTTGAAGGTTCTCGGTGCTTCAGAGAAGGGCTCTAGCAACGAGGTCGCTGTCGTGTCACCAATTTCAGGAACGGTTTTGGATGTTGGCGCAAGTTCGGGTGAGCTATCCAAGTCCACCGACAACGCAACTCCGATCTGCACCATCGCTGACCTCGGCACAGTTTGGCTCACCGGGGAAGTTTACGAGAAGGATCTTGCGATCGTTCGTGTTGGCGTGCCCGTTCAGGTCAGTGTGACTGCTTATCCGGAACGCCGCTGGGCGGGAAAGATCGCACAGGTCTCAGATGCGATTGATCCGGTGACGCGCACGGCGAAAGCGCGTGTTGTTCTTACAAATTCCATACATGAGCTCAAGCCCGAGATGTTTGCGACCATACAACTGAACCGGCCATCGACAGATGCGCTGGTGATTCCAGCATCTGCCGTATTGCATGAAGGCGGAGACAGCACCGTCATGGTGAAGGCCACAAACAATGGCTATGAGCGTCGGTTGATTACACTCAGGCCGCTTAACAACAATGAAGTTGTTGTCATTTCAGGACTGAAGGCTGGCGATGTGGTCGTGATGGAAGGCGCTGCGTTGCTGCGCGGATCGGGAGACTAGCAATGCGTGCTTTGGTAGGCTTTTTGCTCCGCTATCGAACTCTTGTGATGATCGGATTGGCCGTCTGGCTGATCGCAGGCGTGTATACGTTTATGCGGCTTGACGTGGAAGCCTACCCCGACCCGTCGCCGCCTTTGGTCGAAGTGATTACCCAGAACCCGGCGTGGTCAGCCGAAGAGATTGAGCAACAAGTAACTGTTCCGATCGAAACGGCGCTGAACGGTGTTCCGCGAATTCAATATATTCGCTCGATCAGCATCTTTGGCCTTAGCGATGTTAAGTTGTACTTCGGCTTCGGAAGCGACTACCTGCAAGACAAGCAGGAAGTGCTGAATCGTCTGCAAACGTTAACGCTCCCTTCGGGATTGCAGCCGCAACTTTCTCCATGGTCACCAACAGGAGAGATATTCCGTTTTCAACTGACAGGACAGGGATACAGCCTCAACGAGTTGAAGGCATCGGCTGACTGGCTCGTGCGGCGAGAAGTAAAGCAGGTGCCGGGCATCATCGACCTCACGGTTTTCGGCGGAACCACGAGGCAGTATCAGGCCGAGGTTGATCCGCAGAAATTACTTCAGTACAACATCACGCTTGCGCAAGTCGTCACTGCGGTCCAAAGCAGCAACGCCAACGCTGGTGGCAGCTACCTCTCGCTAGGGAGCCAGGACGTCAACGTACGCGGAATAGGTTTGCTCAAGGACGTCGGAGAAATGCGCCACATTGTCGTTGCCTCCCGCAACGGCGTTCCGGTGAACCTAAGCGACGTTGCGGACATCCACGAAAGCTACCAGCAACGGCTAGGCAAAGCTGGCGTTGATGGCCAGTCAGACGTAGTAGAAGGTGTTGTCCTGCTTCAGAAGGGCGAGCAGTCTTTGCCTGCGCTAGCGGCGCTGCACAGCAAGATAGAAGAACTGAATACAAAGCTTCTGCCTTCCGGAATGAAGCTGAAGACGCTTTATGATCGTACGCAGTTGATCCAGGTGACCACTGAAACCGTAAGGCATTTAGTGTTGGTAGGAATTGCCCTGATCCTGCTACTCCTGATTGCCTTCCTCGGTGACTGGCGGATGTCTCTGATTGCAGCGCTCAGCATTCCCGTGGCACTCCTGTTTGCGTTCGGGATGATGGAAGTTACAGGCCGTTCGGCAAACCTAATATCGCTAGGCTCCATCGATTTTGGGATTCTCGTCGATGCCGTGATTATTAGCTTGGACCAGATTAACCGGCGACTTCAGGATCGCGCTGAAAACCAGAGCGTCTATGAGGCAATTGCAGAGGCGTCGTCGGAGACTGCGCGACCGGTCCTGTTCTCGGTCTTGATTATCGTGATTGCTCTATTCCCGCTCTTCACCATGAGCGGAGTTCCCGGACAGATATTTGGTCCAATGTCGGTCGCCTATGGGTTTGCCCTCGCCGGTGCCCAGTGTTTCGCTTTTATCTTTACCCCCGTACTGGCATCCTACGGCAGCCATAAGCCCCAACATCGGCGAACGATTGTGGTGCGCTGGCTCTCGCGGCGCTACACCTCACTCTTGGAGTTTGTGTACAAGAGGCCAGTGGTTGTGATGATTCTGTGCGCTCTCCCGCTGGTCCTGGCGCTTGTACTAACGCCGTTTCTCGGCGGAGAGTTCATGCCCAAACTCGAGGAAGGCAATCTTTGGGTGCGCACGACGCTGCCTCAGGACGTTTCCTTTGAGACTGCGATCAACCTAGCGGATCAGATACGAGAGGATCTGCGACATTCGTCGGTGGTCACGCGAGTGATCTCACAAGTGGGACGTCCTGATGACGGCACAGACGCAGCCAGCTTCAATAACCTGGAGTTTTCGGTTCAATTGAAGCCATTTTCCGAATGGCCCTCTGACATGAACAAAGAGAAGCTCGTTGAGAAGATGAGTGCTGAACTCGCGAAATACCCTGGAGCTGTCTTCAATTTTTCGCAAAATATTCAGGACAACGTCGAAGAGGCAATGTCCGGTGTCAAAGGCGAGAACTCGCTGAAGCTCTTCGGCGACGACTTCGGAGTCCTCACAGAACGTGCCAATGACATCGCCACCATCATGCAGAAGGTGCCAGGAATCGCCGATCTCGGCGTGTTCCACGTCAACGGCCAGCCGAACCTGATCGTCTCGATTGACCGCGCAGCAGCCAGTCGCTATGGACTGATGGCGAGTGACGTCAATGCCGCCGTGCAAGGTGCCGTCGGAGGAATCACCGCGACCCAAGTACTTCAGGGTGATAGGCGCTTCGACTTCATCATCCGCTACAAGCCCGAATACCGACAGAATGCTGAAACCATCAAAAACATTCTCGTCAGTACTCCTGATGGATCTCGCATTCCGTTAGCTCAGATAGCGAATATCTCGATGAGCAACGGTGCGTTCATGATCTATCGCGAGAATGACCGCCGGTACATCCCTATCAAGTTCAGCATTCGAGGACGCGACCTATCCTCCACGATGCAGGATCTGCAGCAGCGGCTCGAACATGATGTCCAGCTTCCGCGTGGCTATCATTTCGAGTGGGCTGGCGAATACGACAGCCTCAAGAAGGAACAACGAAGATTAACTGTGATCGTCCCTGTAACTCTCGCGATCATCTTCTTGACTCTCTATCTTGCTTTCAACTCCGTCAGCGACGCTCTGACCGTGCTCGCCACGTTGCCGCTCAGCCTTTCCGGAGGATTGCTCTGTCTGATCTTCACCCGCACGCCGTTCAGTATTTCTGCGGCAGTTGGCTTTGCCTCAGCGATCGGTGTTGCAACACTTGGAGCACTGGTACTGCTGAGCGCGATGCGCCGCGAGCAGACAGCAGGAATCTCAAAGGCCCACGCCATCCGTGACGGTGCAATGGAAGAGATGCGGCCCATCATGATGGCTTGCCTTGCCGCCGCGCTCGGACTTCTACCGGCGGCGTTATCACACAGCATTGGTGCACAGGCGCAGCAGCCGCTCGCTCGTGTGGTGGTTGGGGCAATGTTTACGACCATCCCAGTGGTACTGCTCGCACTACCTGCATTTGAAATCTGGCGAGATGCACGCAAGGTGGCGAATTCACCCCTTCCGCAAACAGCAATTCTCATACAGAAGTAGGAATGGTGAAAAAATGTTTTACAGAATCTCGTTGATCGCGACATTGTTGGTAGCGGTCTTGGTTCCTGAACGGAGTCTCGCACTTGACCAGAATCGTACTCACAAAATGTGGATTATAGGCCACGTGATTTCGGTCGGCGATGAGGAGTTTGTCTTCGGCACGCGGTGGCACCCCCGGAACACGGTGCATATCAGCACCTCAACGACGATCATCTGTGGAAAGCAGACGATCACGCTCGGAGGAATGCATCGTGACGATCTAGTAGAGATCAACGCTCTGACGGATGATCATGAAATGTGGGGAGTCAGGATCAAGATTCTCGCTTCAAAGAGAGTGTGTGACATGAGAACCGCGGCAAAGCCCTTGGTTCCAGCATCAGATGAGCGCAAGTGAAGTTGCGGACACTATCTCCTACATCACGGGATACTTGATCCTGGTACGGGCGTGCGCGCTGATTCTATTCCCCATCGTTACCTCCCACTTCTTGAACTTCTTTCCGCTGTTGCACGGGCACGGGTCATTTCTTCCAATCTTGGGTTCCGTTCTGCGAATTGGCTGAGGTATCACGGAGTCAGGCATTCGCGTGAAAGACGAAAGATCCAGATCTTTTTCCGGTTGCTTCTCGCGAAAACACGCCCCACC
>Ga0255336_100377_pt1 | contig 78300 bp, 73 predicted proteins | sample MeOH1_35cm_T3_17_FD_189102 | JGI IMG/M metagenome (GOLD analysis project Ga0255336, IMG submission 189102) | Sandy soil microbial communities from University of British Columbia, Vancouver, Canada - MeOH1_35cm_T3_179 | ecosystem: Engineered > Artificial ecosystem > Sand microcosm > Unclassified ... | reverse complement strand
CTGGGTCAACTGGTCACCTCTGGCTGGGTCAACTGGTCCCCTCTGGCTGGGTCAACTGGTCCTCTGGCTGGGTCAACTGGTCCACTGGCCGACTGCCTGGGGCAACTGGCCAAGGTCAACTGGCTACGGGTCAGGCCAAGGGTCAACTGGCCGACTCCTGGGTCAACTGGTTGGGTCCATGGTGACGGTGGACAGACTTCCCTCGCAAGATGCTGCGACCAGGTGCCCCAACAGTGATCAGTCAAAGTTGCATGCTGTGCGCAGAGCATTGTGCAGACTTTGCGTTGTCTCTCCGTATGGCCGGATCAGTGATGGCCCGCGGTTGCTTCTTTCCAAGGTCGACCACGCTTTTGGAGCTTGAAGAGTTCACGCTCTATCAGCTGGTTGTCTAGTGGGAGCTGGCAAAACGGGCGTGACCGGTGACCCGGATGTCTAGGCCCTCCCCCAGATGGACGAGGTACCAATTACTATCCCCTTTCTTCCTCCATTCGTCCCCATTGCCGCTCGTCGCTCGTTAACCTTCCCTGCGCTCGTTTGTCTCTCCAACTTATCAAGACTCTGTATTAGGTCGTGTCACTCTTTACCTTCCCCAAAATGCATCCCTTTGCTCGGATTATTTTGTTCCTATGTATTCTCGCGGGTCAGGTATGGGGAACAGGAGCGCTAGAGTCGAATGGCAGAACACGACTCTTTCCCAGACTGTTCCTGTGCGTGGATGCACAGTCATCACTTATACCTCCACGGGTTCATGGATCTGGTCACCATCAGAACCGTCGCCAGAGACCTCTGGAGGCTCCCAAACCGTGCCTTGGGCAGTCGGTTCCTCAGCCTCGTGGACCCCGTCGTATTCAACACCCAGTGTCCCTTTTCTTCCAGCGTCGCAACCGAAGAATGGGCGAGCTGGGATGGCCCAGCCACCTACTCGAGTCCCGCGAACACCGGTCCGCAACCTTGGCCTTTGGGGTGGTCATCAAACACTTTCTCTACAAGCAATACACCAGGCAGTCTTTTGTGGCCCGTAACCAGCCCATACAACAGCAGTGCAAGCTCGACCTCAAGCCTACCTCTAACTCTGAAACTACGGCCACCACGACTTATGCTACTACCCCGCTGACGACCTCGACTACCACAGCTACTACCACCACTGCAACCGTCACCGCAACATCCACTACTGGCACCACCACATCCACTACTGGCACTACCACATCCACCAGCACCGCTCCCACAATAACAACCACCACCGCAACATCCAGTACTACAGTAGCATTACCACCACCGCTACCACCACTACCACAACATCAACTACTAGTACTACCACCACCACCACAACTCCCACCACCACTACAACTCCCACAACCACTACAACTCCCACAACCACCACAACTAGCGCTGCAGGTATCACACCAACGCCATGTCCAAGTACCGAAATTACTGTAACAGGCACAGGTTACTACCTGCAATTTTATTCGGGCTCCGGCTGTACAGAGGACCCTAACAACCCAGCCAATGCCGAGCCTGACTACCCGCCAATCACCGCGGAATATTCAGCCACTGCTGATACCTGTTCAATGCTCCAAGTTTGCGCAGACCAGCCAGCAAGTGATCCTGATACCTATTATACCTTCAACCTGCATTTCCTTCAGTCGGAGCAGGTGTGGGCGTGAAGTTCTTATTTCGACGTGCCGAACTCGGACGTCACATTGGCCTACGGATTCAGTTTATTCCCTAATGCCCTCCTTGCGATACGACCTCCCGATTCCAGAGAGAGTGGTCTTTACACCCGGACAGATGGGTTGGGAGTGACAGATTTGAGCCCCTCGGTTCCGTTTAGCTGTGGAGCTGTTGTGACGTTGATTCCGAATTAATCAGTCATAGGGTTGAGGAAGAAAGCGGGCAACAGGTTAGACTTAATTCTATTACCACCTTTAATCGGCTTTCTTTTTGCTCTTCTCTAGAATTCAGAGGCCTTATTAGAAAAGCAGTGGCATCGACTAGAGATTAGTTTGGCATCATAATTGCATCTATATTCTCCTCCCCCGTGATCCGTCACCCTGCCTATAACCATAGTCGCCTTAGAGGACAGGAAACCTCACAATTGGATTCTGCTGTCCCTATATCTCATCAGTGGCAAGTTGTAAACTTGGTTCGACATCCCTCGTTTGCTTGACATTCACCCAGCGCATCGACAATAATGAAAACTCTTGAATAGACGTCAGCAACCGACTTCAAGACGTCCGAGATCTCGTCTGGTGATGGCCGTGTTCGCTTCTTGTGATTCTCGTGAAAAGTTCTCACGGTGTCGGGTAAAGAAGGTCGCTCCTGAACCGACTGCTTTAGCAGACTCAAGAGTAAGTCGCTGAGCTTCTGATCATCCTGCCGCCGGAAGTCGCAATACAAATATGCGATACCGACATTGAGGTCATTTTGGAAGAGAGTGCAGAGGTGATCTACAACAATCGACGTGATCATTGTCTTGCCTGCTCCCTGTGTGCCTTGACAGAAAAGAGTCTGTTTATCCTTTTCCAGCCATTGGCGGAATTCGTTCGAGTTTAGGAGCCATAGGCCGGTTCCTTTCTGCCGTCGAGCAATGACATCGCTTTGTTTAGGACCATGGTCAACAGGCGTAATCCAATCGAGGATTTCACCGTTTTCACTTTTGCGTAATTGCCCCTTGATATCTTGAACATCCTCTCCAATTCGAGACACATTATTCAGAACTACTTGCCTCATTAGAAACTTGTTAATCGACCAACTCGATGGCAAGGCTAGAAAATCACTTACTCTGACCAAGAATATCCTTCTCTGTCCGTTCTTGTTCAAGCGCTCGTGGCTGGACATACTCCAGAAGTTCTTTAGCACAGGCGGCAGCTGTCGCCGCTGCGTACGCCTGCCATTGGTCGTTCTTGTGCGAGTCTCCGTAGTGCGATATTCCGCGAATGACCACACAAGGGAAGTGATTCATCAACCCGGCTGCCTCCGTCTCGACACAGATTGCACGGTGCTTCCGCCGGATCTCCTCTCTTGTGGGAGCATGATTCACGACGGTACTGCCCGTCGCAATCACCCCATAGTGTATTACGGGATGTGAATCTGGTCGATCAGGCTGTCGGTCTACACGCTCCGCTGGATCACACTTCGCGCATGACCTTCCAGATACACACCTGTATTCTGCCCGGAACAGTTGATCAGCCGATGCCCCGGGGTAGGTGTAGCCCTTCTTTCTCATATAGGGATATTTCTCGAGCATCCGGCTGACGTATTGAGGTATCTTGTTTTCGCACATTTGGTGTTCGGCTTCCAGCTTGGAAATTGCGGTGCGCAATGACCGAGGTGGTCGATCCAGCGTATACATGTTCTTGAAGGAGCCGTCTGCCAGCCTCTTCCCAAAGTCGTAGAGCACGACACCACCATTTTCCTTGTCACTACCAATGACAACATCCCCGAGTCGAATGTCTCGGATCTCGTCGTTTTCGTAGTCAGGGATACCTGCACCAATGCCCACCAGCAAGCCCACTCTGATATTGGAGAAACTGTGTAACAGGTCCCGAGCCACAGCCGCCGCAGGGCTGGCACCAATCTCGTCTTTCGGCAGGCATGCAACGACGACTCGAAACTTTCCAATGCGGCCCAATAGATATGTATTCTGGTCGGCTTGCTGTGGTGGGGTTTGTGGATCTCCGTGTTGTTCGTCCATCATGCCCTTCGCGGCGGCCATCTCGATCGGCAGAGCGCAGATCCATCCTACTTCGTATTCGTCGTTTGAGTAGGGAGAGAGAGAACACTCCTCATCTCTATGCGCTGGATTCTGCTGTGGCTCGTTTCCCATTCGTCCCTGACAATTCTCACTGACCACTTTTCTGCTCTCTGGATTGATGGATGGAAATCCCTGGCGGCCATCGAGCTCTGGATCCATCTTCGACATGCTTGAATTAATAACGGTTGTGCTGTTGGTTCGTGCCGAGGGCCAAGGTCACTCGCAAATGGAGATTGTGCGAATATCAGTGGGGGTCGAATATGGTTGTTTGCAGGACTTTTGGGGTCGGATCCTTGGGAAGTGTCAGCGCTATTTGGCAGTTTACTCTCAGCGCTCACTCGTCCAAATTGCCCTCAATCGGTCTGCTGCATGTGTTGGGGGCCGGCGCCTGTTCGGCCCATGAAAGGCTCGATGCAAGGCATTCGTCTTGGACCATAAACCACGAAATTGCGACGCCATCATCCACTTATTCCTAAGAGACGTGAGACAGCGCTTATAATTGATTGAGATTGGAGGTAGGTAGGGGAGCGCTTTGGCCGAGCAATCACAGATCCGGATCGAGGTAGGTTTCTGAAACCGAACTGTAGAGGGAGAGTTTCAGGGCGAGTGATTTGAAACTGAAGCCAGAACAGGGCCTGCCACGTAGCCATACAGGCTATAACAGGCAAGTGTTCATAAGCGCCTACGGACGCCCTAGTAACGTGCATAAGCTGGGAAGCACTTTGATCTGCATCTGTAACAATTTTAGCGCCGTTCAGGCTGTTCACAACGGCAATAGCAGAATTCACCCTGCCGTCGAACAGGCCGAAAGTTAAACAATTGTCGCTCGTACCGAGTGGGCCTCCGAAATCTGACGGACCGAGAGCTTGTCTACCTTGGGGGTCGTATTGATGTCGTCTTGGACCAGGCAACTGTCGAATGGATTGAGCGGATCCGATGCCGTGACACGCAAAATGGACCAGGTCACACTGCCCGAGTCGCTCCAGTACCGTTCAATTATGGCCGGGGAAATGCATTTCAAGCCTCAGTCCAGGACCTTTCTCAATATATTTCCCTAAGATTCGATGATCTTGTGGCCGAGTTTCGAAACGCGGCAGTGATGAGGCGGGAACAGCGTAGACGGAAACCGCAAGCCTCCTCCGGGCAGCGAGGAGTCGGCGCAGTATCACATACGTATAACTATTGTCAAGGATTGACCCGGAACAGCGATGATGAACTGCGTAGTAATGTAATGGACGCAATCCGGCGTGGTATCCATTTGAATCATGAAGCTCAGTTCAGGAGTAAGCGATCCACGGTCCTCTTGGAAAGAACCATGAAAGCCTACTTCTGAGGAATTCACAACCCGCCACGAAACTACCACTTCGATGAACTATCTACTTCTTGGATGCCTTCACAGCAGCCCTGTAATAATGTTAGTTATTAAACTATCAGGGGAATAGTAAACATACTTCGTAACCTTGCCGCCTCCCTTCTCATTCTTCGCCACACTCTTAATCACACCGACAGCGACGGTCTGGCGCATATCACGGACGGCGAAACGACCAAGAGGTGGGTAGTCGGTGAAAGCCTCCACACACATGGGCTTACTGGGAACCATCTTCACGATGGCAGCATCACCAGACTTGATGAACTTGGGGTTGTTTTCAATAGACTTGCCAGTTCGACGGTCGATCTTCTCGAGGAGTTCAGAGAACTTGCAGGCAATGTGGGCAGTGTGACAATCCAAGACCGGAGCGTAACCCGCACCGACTTGACCAGGGTGGTTGAGGACAATGACCTGGGCGTTGAAGGAGTCGGCACCTTTGGGCGGATCGTTCTTGGAGTCACCCGCAACGTGGCCACGGCGAACCTCCTTGACCGAGACGTTCTTGACGTTGAAGCCGACATTGTCACCTGGAACACCCTCGGCAAGCTGTTCGTGGTGCATTTCGACCGACTTGACTTCGGTGGTGACGTTGGCAGGAGCAAAGGTGACGACCATCCCGGGCTTGATGATCCCCGTCTCAACACGACCGACAGGCACCGTTCCGATACCAGAGATCTTGTAGACGTCCTGGAGAGGGAGACGGAGAGGCTTGTCGGTGGGACGAGTGGGGGGGTCGATGCTGTCGATGGCTTCGAGGAGGGTCTTGCCAGAGGCTTTTCCGGCCTTGGATTCCTTCTCCCATCCCTTGTACCATGGGCAGTTGGTGGAGACGTCGATCATGTTGTCACCATTGAAGCCAGAGATGGGAACGAATGGGACAGACTTGGGGTTGTAGCCGACCTTCTTGATGAAGTTTGACGTCTCCTTGATGATTTCGTTGAAACGTTCCTCGGACCATTTGGTGGTGTCCATCTTGTTGATGGCGACGATGAGTTGCCGGACACCGAGGGTGTAGGCGAGAAGAGCGTGCTCACGGGTCTGGCCATCCTTGGAGATCCCAGCCTCGAACTCACCAGTACCGGCAGCGATGATGAGAATAGCGCAGTCGGCTTGGGAGGTCCCGGTGATCATGTTCTTGATAAAGTCGCGGTGGCCAGGGGCGTCAATGACGGTGACATAGTACTTGGGGGTCTCGAACTTCCAGAGGGCAATATCGATGGTGATACCGCGCTCACGCTCGGCCTTGAGCTTGTCCAAAACCCAGGCATATTTGAATGAGCCCTTGCCCAACTCAGCGGCTTCCTGAAAAAGTGTTAGTGTATTGTACCCTCTGAAAACCAGTCGTGTCACTCGATGGACGACACCCCGGCGCCACAATGGCTCGAGAGAGGGATATTGCCTGGCCCATACCTTCTCGAACTTCTCGATCGTTCGCTTGTCGATTCCACCACACTTGTAGATCAAGTGGCCTGCCTTGTGTAAGTGTGTTGTCCTCATTGTGTATTCGACTTATTACCAGTGGTGGTGGATTTGCCGGAGTCGACGTGGCCGATAACGACGACGTTGATATGAGTCTTTTCCTTGCTGTCATGATAGATGACATGTCAGCGATGTTCATTGATATGAAGGCTTGATTCGAGGCTTCAAGTCGGGCGCAGGCAGATTGAAATTTGCTTACCCCATGGTTATGGTGTTGGTTTTAGAAAGTGTTTTGAAGTCTTGTAGCTCTGTGGTAGATACCAGAGTTCTGTATACTAAAGGCCTGTGATAGATACTAGAAGACTTCAAAGAGAATTCTCAGATACTACGGCATGCGTAGTGGTACTGAGACTTGTTAGCCTTGATGAAGAAACGGAGGGGGTGAAGAACTCACTGAGCGACAAAGGAGGAGAGAATCAAGTCGACAACAGTGTACACAAGTTTTGTATCCTGCGAGAGACAAGCCTTGGCATTTTGGCAGTTGACTCATCAGTACATTCACTCACTTCCGGCCTGCTGACACTCCCCTGGTTTGGTTTCAATGCAGATAATGCAGCAGGTCGCAGATCAGCGGCAGGTCCTCGACGAGCATCACCCCCACCGGGAAGACTCCGAGGATTGGCTTGATCATATCGTGACTGCGGCAGGCCACCTCAAGTCTAGGTGGGACGGCAAAAGAATTCCAAAGCGTGTTGACGGGTGGCAATGCTGTACAGTACTGTAGCTCGTCGCCTCTACTCTTTTCACTCAACGGTCTTAGAACAGCACTGCAGACTGGCCATGACGGATTCTGCCATTATTACGCTTCCTGACCTCGTTGGCAAGGAGAGCTACAGAATACCTGTATGCAGGTATATCTGCAGTTTCGAGATCACATTACGATGTCTAGAATGTTGCCAAGAGCATCAAGACACTGTCACGACTTTAGCACGATCGACTCCTGAATTGGTTTCCACAAAGTACTATCTAAGATGCTGACCACTGGGCATTGTATCCGTGTGTCTATTTAACTTGGTTAAAGCGACCAAACAGGGTGGGATGGTAATTTCAAAGACGCCAATATGTGATCGGCAAAGTCAGTGAGTCAGAGCTTAACTTTATATGGCAATCTGTGGACCTGGTGGAGCTTGACCATATGACAAATAATCCTTTTTGGAGTCGCGTTGGGGGATGAAGCCAATTTCGTAAGTCTCTATATCTGGCAATGTGCTTGATGTTCACAGTCTGGTGGTAGTGGTTCCATCCACAAGGCCCAGCGCCTCAAGGTGAGTAACCATTTGCGCCGGCTGAAATGGCACATATTTTGGGTGACTCATATCCGCACCGTTCCACCAATAGCACCTCAAGGTGAATGCGAGACGTCTTGCGGAAATGGCATATTTTGGCAGAGTCATATCACACCGTTCCACCAATAGCACCTCAAGGTGAGTGCGAGACATCTCGCGGAAATGGCATATTTTGGCAGAGTCATATCACACCGTTCCACCAATAGCACCTTAAGGTGAGTGACCATTCCCAAAGACAACAGTCCCGGCGTTTCAACCTTTAAAATCAATATCTAGGTAGCAAGCTATACCGTGTTCTTGGTCGACGTCGTTTGAGAAATGTCAATTTCAACCCCCCTTGACCAACACCCGTTCCTCTAATGGCTTCGCCTCCTTCTTCCTCTCAGTATGCTTCTCAGGAGTGCCAAATACCAGTTGCGCTTTCAATGACCAGCCTGGACTGACGTTCCAGATCTTCCTGACCATTTCATCGATATGTGGGTTGTAGTGCTGCAGGTTGGCGCCCATCCCTTCCGCCTCCAGCGCACACCATAGGGCGAACTGGTGCATCCCAGCGCTGTGCTCGCTCCATTGCTCAAACTTCTCTGGCGTGATGATACCCTCATACTGCTTTTTGAGCTCGGCCACAGAGTCCTGATCCTCAAAGCACAAGATGGTCCCGTATCCTTTGTGGTACTTGGCAATCATGGGTTCAAAATATGTGGAAAAGACAGTGGAAGGAAGGACCTTTTCCATGATGTCGCGTGCGTGGTCCCAAAGCCGCTGATGTTCACCACGGAAAAGTACAACGAAGCGGGCGGATTGACAATTGAAAGATGAGGGCACATGGAGAGTAATATGGTGGACGATCTCAACGATGCGGGCATCATGGATTGGAGAAGTTGGTTGAAGGTCATAGACGGTACGTCGATGAGCGATCGCGTCGAGAAGAGATGTCGTTGAAGCCATTCTCTTGTTAGGTCTGGTAAGAGATGAATGGTTTGATATTGATTCAGAAAACTTGTAGACCAAGAAGCCAGGCCTATATCATACCTTGTATTCATCTAGGACAAGGATTCTCGGCTCCGGTTTCATCGGCAAATATTGACCTGGCGCGGACAAGCTCAATAGAAAAGCATGGTAAGGTTGTAAGTGGCTGCTACACCAGGCAGCAGTCCTTGGCAGCCACTTATCACTGGTTCCGAATACGAATGTACCGAAATCAAGCCGCGTTGACCACAGCTTTTTATGGTGTCTTGGATAATTGTCAGGGTCTTTAGGATGCCCTGGCGATGTCCATTTTTCTACCTCGACGGAGCAAAGGCGGAGAGGTTTGATTGATTGATTGAATCCATACACCCTTTGCAGGCTTAGCGCATAGGGGGACTAATCTTGCACCGCGCCAACTCCCCGTCCGCTGGTTCATTCCGTTCCCGGCTAGTCTTCTGTGCCATATTACAGAAGCAAAATTGAATAAGGTTCCATTAATGGCATTAGGCTGCAAAAATGATTTGGGCAGACCGGCCCATTTCGCAGTCTAAATGGCATCTCAAGGTGAGTAGCCATTTGCGCGAGACGTATTGCGGAAATGGTACATATTCTGGCTCCGCAAGGCCCCGCCAATAGCATCTCAAAGGGAGTGACAATTTCTGCGAGACGTCTGGCGGAAATGGTACATGTTTCTTGGCTTCGTCATAAGGCCCAGCCAGAGTACCAAGGCTGTGGGCTATTTACTGTAGACATAGGAAATGACCTCCCGTTGCCCTTGGTAACCTTTCATTGGCCAGTTGACCCTAACCAGGACCAGGGATTGACCAGTTGACCCAGGCAGTTGTCCAGTTGGCCCAGGCAGTTGTCCAGTTGGCCCAGAAGCGGTCGACCAGTTGGCCCCCGATCAGTTGACCCCGACCAGTTGGCGCCGACCAGTTGACCCCGACCAGTTCCCCGGCCAGTCGACCCCCGACCAGTTGACCCCAGCCAGTTCCCAGCCAGTTGACCCTTGGCAGGATCATTCCACCTACCGTCGAAATTAGATTTCGCCAAGCGTGGTTTGGGTTGGGTCCTGCGTAGGCAGACCCGCCCATGGGTCTACCCGTACGGGTCTTGAGGAGGGTAGAGCCGCCCTAAGACCCACCCATGGGTTGTGTTGCTGGAACCCAAACCCTTAGAATAAATCAACCATCTACTCGATGCCTGGTTCATCAGGGTCTGGTCAGGTAGCCTCTAGACTCAAAGGGCAGCAATCATCTGATCACTGACGTTATCGTTCCTGTGGACAAAAGGAGACGTCCAAAGGTGAACCTGGATACCCAGCTCCTCGCGCTGGGACATTCATGAAATTCATGAGGGGAGGGATGCTATGATTTAGGACAAAGTCCTGTGCTTCGAGGTAGAAAAAAGTGAAAGGCAAGCGGCAGATCTTGCACACATTCATAATCTGGGAGTACCATGGCATCGGAATCGAGCCGCAACTTTTCGGTCAGCAACCCTGTTGCATATGCTTCTTGATAGCATGAGGCGTCAGCATCTCGGGGGTCAGCATCATCAGCAATACCCGGTACTGCAAGTAAAAGGCAAGTTTGGGCTTTTGTCGTATCATTCTCAGAGGTAGGATAACTTACGCCTGTGGTATCATCCACTAAGGAATCAGTGTCGGAGGGCGGTGAAAATCAGCACACACTGAAACACGCTCGGGCGAGAGGACAAATGAGCTGCACTCTTTCCAGCTCTACGAGCGTACGCTCCTTTTGGCCCTGTGATTTTCCGCACCTGAAGTGCAATTCTGCTTCTCAGTGGCCAAAGTGGGACTGCGTTGGGTTGACTGGACTGTATTCTCACCCTCTGATAATGTATTACTCAAGCAGACCCAACAGCGGAAAAAGATGCATATGTAGTCTGTCACTCCCAACTAACCACTATCAGGAGTGTAACAAGATGAATAATGATACCCATTATCCACCATGAGAGCCCATCTTCAAACTCGACCGTCCTTCCGCCAGCCATCCTTTTGCCTTTCCTCTTCCATAGACGTTCAGCTTATGATCCACGACCAATATCGCCTGGAGTCTGCCATCCGGGATGACTAAAACAGATGAACGCTCTAATTTACTACTTGATCCCGAGAAATATCATTAGAAGAGCAGAGTACCTAGAGTCAGTCAGGGTGCCGCACCAGAGACCGTAAACATTGCAGGCATTACATACGTTGCGCCCGCTACAATGATCTCTATTGTTCTTGCATTTGCTAATCCCGATAATATCGCCACGAGAACGACAGTGGCGACTACTATGGTCACCATCCGAGTCGTGATGCTGTCTAGGATATTGCAGATCACGACAGGAACCAACAGAAGGACAAGTATGAGTGACGCTGTCAAAGTTCGAGTTGACCGCCTGATGAACGGCTTTGAGAATGCTTGTATGTTCGTATCTGTTGAGATGTCGCTGCGACGGTGCTGGCTATTGGATTAGCTTGTCCTATAGCAAGACTGCCCGAAGTACCGGACCTTACGGAAGCGTTTGCAAAACCAGATGATACAATCTTCCACCACGGCCTCCAATCTCGTGACAGCATTGTCGTCGGAAGAAGGGACCCGAAGTAAGTCTTTGAAATGTTCTATGTAGGCGCTCTCTTCTCTGGCTAGGCAAGCATTGCCGTCAAGCCAGTTTTGCACGCTCCGCACATCTCGTGAGCTTGCCGCTTCATAGCTGAATATTCGGCGATTCCTCTCCAGGAATGAATCTGTGCGCATCGGTTAGTTGTGGCTCAAAATGAGGTGGCATTCGTCCACCGTAGTCAGCCAAGGCCGTGTCCATCTCTCGCAGAGTTGCCTGTCGTTCACTGTTCGTATCTCGCCGACAACTCCCGAGGAAAAGAACATTGGCCTCATTTCGATCAATCTTCTCCAGTTGTTGCTCAAGCAGAGATACTCTGTCTTGTTTGAGCAGAAAAAGACGGGCGCGGACGTTGGAAAACCGGCGGCCAATTTGGAATGGGTCGTAGGCTGCAATCAATGCCGCCAATCGAGGATATCCAAGAGGGTAATCCTCGACTGTGGAAGTTTAGTAATGTAACCTTACAATGAGGTACTCTTGAAATAGGACATACTGAGGATAGTCTGGCCTTGGGCGCTGTTGTGTTTATTAAACCACTGTAACGCTCGTTCTTTCCAAGACTTCAAGAAACGGTGGACACTCTGCATGGATGCCACACTTCCAATCGTCATATCGACAACCAACACGCAAGTTCGAACCTCATCTCTGAACCCACAGCGTCATTTATTCAACGGCATTCTCAGGCGAAGTGGCATGAGGATACCAAGGGTTGGCCGACTCACACGCCAAGGCGAGGCGACTAATTGGGCAGAATTAATTGCCTGGTCGATGCCTGAGCTGTCGCTGACGTGGCAACCTGATAATGAACATAATCGTGGGGGCCTGCATTAGCTCTCGGTGACGCCTTGGGCAAGGACCTTGATCTGTATTTATTGGCGGCCTCCCCAAGCGTCACAAAAGGCATTCCCAACTCCCTCCCTGACGACACTCCTAGTTGCGGAAAATGGAGCCTTTCACCAGGTGAGGATGAGAACGCTGTCGATAGAGTGCATGCTGACGGCTTTCTTAAGCCAGAAGTTCTCCTTTTGTAATGATGACGGCCGTGTTAAAGTTGATAAGTATGCTACGGTAGGTCGCCCCACAATCAACTTCGGGAATTCATAATACTGATCTCCACAGACGAACAAGTTTCGACCTGGTGACGAGGTCTATTATCGTGTTCCTGGCTCTGGAATCCGTAAAGGGCCGTACACAGTTTCGTCTGTACCGACAGCGGCAAAATATACGCTCAGCGATAAGGATGGCAGGCCGGTCGAAGACGGGAAGGAGGTGGAAGAGAAGGACCTTGAGTCCTATAGCCGTTTTCAAGCCTCGTGATATCGATTCGATGGATAGATAGACGATCTATCTTCGTTGTCAAATACGCTTCATTTTGCTGTAGTATGGATATAAAAGTTTTGAGTGGACCACTCCCCGTCTGATGTGCCGTCCCCTGAGCCTCGGAAATGGGCGTCCAAAGCTGCTAAGAACTGCAATAGCGGGCTGTAATTGCCACGAACAGGTGGCTGAAAGTCTTGAACAGGAACCGTGATCCTCGGCAGTACGAGTGAAGTGAAGGAAGTGGACTTGCTCGTCACGAACACCTTGAGGATGTCGTCGCATTGATGTTGGCCTCGACTCCGGAACGGTTCTGGAACATTCATCTGCCACGTAATTTCCCCATCGCAATCCGGTTCACCCTTCTGCGGAATCGCCCTAAAATCTGCTCCACCGCGTTGGCCGAGCAAGCTGTCAATCTGCCATGATGGTCCTAGATCAAAAATAGCCAAGTATAGTGGCTTACTGGCAAAGTTCTTGACTGTCAGGCGCACCTTGTCTTCATCATTCACATCAAGAAATCGGGAATCTCCAACCTGGGGCTCCAGTTGAATTTCAAATGAATGTTCAAAGCCGACATTGGGGATTCGGTTCTCAATCCTCTCGACATACTTGAACGCTGCTAGATGCTCCAAGACGTCGAGAACACGATCCATCGCCCTTGTCCCGTCGACCGGAATGGTGGGTAGGCTACCGATTTTCCGGTCCAAGTGGTCGAGGACTTCAAATTCGTTGTCGCCATTCCGTGTCAAAGTGAATAGATAAGGTTGTTGGTCTTCTTTCCCGGATTCAGGAGACAGCTGCAGAAAATGCCTCGTGTTTGCCGCTGCTATCCACTGGGCTTCATCTCCAACGGCGGGCCCGAGTCGGACGGTCAGCTTCCAAGGAGCCAGGCGAGTCAGTGGTCTTGCTTTCCACACGTCCTGCCACGCTCCTGCGAGAGGAACAGCCTCAATCTCAACCAATTTCGATTCAAAGGGCCTGACAGTGTCAACCTTCACCTTGGCCAACGGTTGGGGTTGTTGGACGTCTTCTCGTGACTCAAATCGGTATAGAGCATACTCGTCGCCCTCATGCACACCATGTACACGTCCCGCGCCCAACAGCAGAGAGCCATCTCTCTTTGAGGCCGGGGTAAAAATCGAAACTGGTCCATGTATGCGCTCCCCAAAGAAGGAACAATTCTTATTTCCGTAGCGCATCGGACTTTGTTTCGGCCAGTGTAGATGAAACTGAAAGCTCAGGCTGTCATAAAGAGATTGGTGTGTAATTTCTGTACCTTTCTTTCTGAGGGCGTGTAGTGCGCATAGGAGAAAGTATGATAGAGCTCCGTTTCTCTCTTCTCCGCCGTCGAGTTTGAGTTCGTATGCTCGTTCATATGGACTGCAGGCTGAGAGTATTGTATACCCTTCAGGGTCCACAAGCCATTTATGAAGTATCCGAGCATCTCGAAGCGCACTGCCTTGGTCATAGGGCGTTGTGCTGCTTTTCGGCCGATATGCAGCATCAATTGCAGGGTCATAGTCGATGGCCCGAACCGTAGCATCATGCTCCTCGCCATTGCGTGCCACACTTCCCGAGAAACAGCAGTCAAGGGCGAATGTGACAGAAAGCCCTTTCTTCACCATTCCGTCGAGAAAGTAGGCCAGCTCCGACCCGAATAGATGTCGGGTTCCCAAAGTACCATCGTAGAGCACCAGAGCCAAGTCACCTCCATCCTTGTTGCTGTACCATTTATCCTCCTTCCTTCGGGTACCGTGGCCTGAGTAATGGAGATACACGGAGTCTCCCTTGCTGGCATCTTTCATCACTCTCTCAAGCTTTGAGGTCACATTGTCGTATGTCGGCAATGACTCTGGAGGCTCAGGTGGGTACAGAGAACTTTCAGGCGTAGGTGCGCTTGCCGTCAATGTCGTAATGTCCACAGACGTTGATCCAGCCTCGAGATATTGTTTGATAAACTGCACATCTCGAACGCAGCCCTTCAGCGGCTTGTCTTTATAGTGACAAATCCCGATCAGAACCGCCCAATGGTTCGTCATCTTTTGGTGTCCTTCTGTGGTTGGGCGCAGACTCGCGCAGGGGCGGACTCCTGGATTCAGACGGCGAAATTAATGAGAGAAAAGATTGCAGACTCTTAAAAACCCAGTTGCAATAATGACGGCGTAAGAATATACTCACTGGAGCAAATTGCGCATGTACAAGCAAACTGCACGTCAAATGCTCACTTAGGACGTCTTGGGCCTTGTTGTACCTCATTCACCAGATGTCAACACATGATTCAAGACGTAAGTAGGGCGATCTTATTTCCGGGCTGCAACACACCTATCCTGTCAGTAAGGCTCAATCATCCTGCGAGGTGCCAACCCTTGCTCTAAGATCTAACGGCGATTGGTCAAGGTCCTGACCGGTGAGGTCTAAGAACCCCAACGTGTGTCACAGCGACTGCTGCCTAAGCATGCAGCCAGATAAGCGCCCGATTTCTATGAGCAATTTAGCACCCTATGAAGTTGGGCTTCAGCGTCCAGCGAAGTGCACAATCTGCTTGATAGACTGATGTAGGTTCTTGAATAACCTTAGGAACCATCTCGGCCATCGATTTGGGCGGACTGGGTCAATGGATGATCTCAATGATGCCGTCGACGTTGCTCGTCAAGCAGTGGATATCACTCCTCTCGACCACCCTGACCGAGCTAGGCGCCTGAATAACCTTGGGAACCGTCTCAGTCATCGATTTGAGCGGACTGGGTCAACGGATGATCTCAATGATGCCGTCGACGTTGCTCGTCAAGCAGTGGATGCCACTCCTCTCGATCACCCTGATCGAGCTAGGCTCTTGAATAACCTTGGAAGCTGGTTCGGTCATCGATTTGGGCGGACTGGGTCAATGGATGATATCAATGATGCCGTTGACATTGCTCGTCAAGCAGTGGATGCCACTCCTCTTGACCACCCTGATCGAGTTGGGCTCTTGAATAACCTTGGAATCTGGCTCGGTCGTCGATTTGAGCGGACTGGGTCAATGGATGATCTCAATGATGCCGTTGACCTTGCTCGTCAAGCAGTGGATGCCACTCCTCTTGACCACCCTGATCGAGCTGGGCGCCTGAATAACCTTGGAATCTGTCTCGGCCGTCGATTTGGGCGGACTGGGTCAATGGATGATCTCAATGATGCCGTCGACATTGCTCGTCAAGCAGTGGATGCCACTCCTCTCGATCACCCTGATCGAGCTAGGCTCTTGAATAACCTTGGAATCTGTCTCGGTCGTCGATTTGAGCGGACTGGGTCAACGGACGACCTCGATCTTTCACACGTCTCGTTCAAGGACCTCGATCTTTCAGTCACCTCATTCAAGGAAGCCTGGAGTTGTCGTAAGGCTCCTCCGTCTGACCGTATTCGTGCAGCTCGGAATGCGGCTCTCATCCTAACCCTGCTCCAAAATTGGTCTGGGTCGAGCCAGTTGCTGCAGGATGCTGTCAAACTTCTGCCACTTGTGAGCCCGCGGACACTAGAACATACTGACAAGCAGCACATGCTCGGAGAATTTTCTGGTCTCGCTTCCAAGGCCGCTGCCGCAACCCTTAACGCAGGTAAAGAAGCCATTCATGCCTTGGAGCTCCTTGAACTCGGTCGCGGCGTAGTTTCAGGCCTCTTATTGGAGGTGCGGACTGATATCTCAGCACTTAAGGAGCAACATCGTCATTTAGCAGAGGAATTTGAACGCCTCCGAGACGAATTAGATTCGCCCGCCGATGACACAGTTGAGAGAATCGCTCCTCTAGCCCCGAGTAAAATGGATACTGTGTCCACATCAGAGTCGAGAGCGAAGCGGCGTCGTGATGCAGACCAAAGTTTTAGTGAACTTGTCACGACAATTCGCTCTCATCCTGGATTTCACAACTTTCTTTGTCCACCAACTGCAGATGAGTTGATGGCTGCGGCAGATCCGGATCCCATTGTTGTTCTCAATGTACATCACATTCGTTGCGACGCAATCCTGATCGAACGAAATCGAATTAGGACTCTAGAGTTGCCTGGGCTGACTCCACAAGACATCCAAGAACGGGTTCAAAGTCTGCAATCGACACGAATAATTCCGATACTGGAGTGGCTTTGGGATGTTGTAGCACGCCCATGCCTAGATGAACTGGGTTTGGACCAGCCAATTTCCGATGACAATTGGCCTCATGTGTGGTGGATTCCCACCGGCCCCCTGGCCCGCCTGCCACTTCATGCTGCGGGGCGACATGTGAAGGGATCCACAGAGACAGTGCTTGACAGAGTCATGTCGTCGTATAGCTCATCCATCAAGGCGTTAACACATGGGCGTCGACAACGAGCCGCTGGACCGACTGCGACACACGCTGTCCTGGTTGCAATGGGCGAAACACCGGGCCAAGACGTGCTTCCTTCTGCGGTGGAGGAGGTGAAGATGTTGAATGATCTTTGCCCATCCCTCAATCTGCAGCCCGTTCAACCATCACCGCGAAAACAGGATATTCTAAGACACTTACACACGTGTAGAATATTCCACTTTGCAGGTCATGGAGAGTCGGATCCTGTGGAGCCTTCAAAAAGCCGTTTACTCCTCAGTGATTGGAAAACTGATCCCTTGACTGTTAGGGATCTTCTTGACCACAGGCTCCAGGAGAACGCACCATTTCTTGGATATCTCTCAGCTTGCTCGACTGGGGTGAATAAGGTGGACAAACTGGCCGATGAGGGAATCCATCTTGTGAGTGCCTTGCAGCTTGCAGGTTTCCGGCATACTATTGGAACGCTATGGCCAATCGAAGACGAGCACTGCGTCAAGGTGGCGAGAGCTGTCTATGAGACAATTCGGGACGAAGGTATGACTGATGCAGCGATCTATCGCGGGTTCCATCGAGCTGTTCGAGAGCTGCGGAGTGGACAAGCTGAGGAAGGCAGCGGTCGTGGAGGGAGAGATGCAACATTGGTGAGCTCCACTCCAACCGGCTCCTTGAAGTCTGCAGCAACAGAGCCCAACCACCATTGGGTTCCATACGTCCATTTTGGGGTTTAACGGCAGAAAGCGGCTGGGGGAGAATACAAGAGGCATATACTGTAGCCGCCACCACGGCCTCCATCAACGAGCCATGGAGGATGGCAGGTCAGAACGTCAGGACTCTGAAAGGTATTGACAAACCCGCGGTTCACTTCTTGATATCATTCTGTCACATCGGTGCCCGAGGTGTCAAATTTGGGTAGAGTGGATTGATTGAATCGATGGAGGGAAAAGGAGGCGAAGGACATGGAGCAAGCAGGGTTCTAGCTGATGAACCACGCAAGATGAGTTGGTTGATGATTCCAAGTTGCTGCCTCGGTGGTGTTGTAGGAGTGCCTGAGGTCAAGCGCTCAGTGAATACACTGTGCCCCCAACACTAGCGTTACACGGCCACCATCTTCTTAATGTGCTTCACAGCATCGGAATACATGTCTTCCCTTTTTTGATCCTGTAACAGGAAGCGCGGCTTCTTATCCCATGCATGGGCCTCTTGCTTGACCACGAAGCCATTGACTTCCTTGCCCAGCTCTTGCAACTTGCTACGGAATGCTTCGTCCTCGACGAGCAGCTGATCTCACTCACAAGAATACAAGGCTAATATCTCTGGCAGAGCCTCGCACAAGATCTTGTCGGATGCACGCCCAGGTGACAATAAGGGCGAACTCATATCGGGCCGCTCTCCTAAGGGGCCAAGGTAGGAGTTGTCGAACAGATCGAACAAAGACGGAGATATCGGGCTCTTCGAAGCCGATACTGGGTTCGACGCCGTTCTTTCGGCTCTGGATTGAGTCCAGTCCACGCCAGGGTAGAACGAGATGATCCCACAAATTTTCCCCTGGAGCTTTCGTGCCTCTGCCTCCGGCCCACGAGAGGTGTTCATCGCGTCATGGAGTTGAATCGATACTGCTAGGCTGAGTGTTCCGCCCGCACTGCTTCCTGAAATCACCGTGCGGGATGGATCAAGACCGTACTCGTTCGCATGCTTCCATAACCACTGAATGACTTGGACGCCGTCGTTAATGGCCCCAGGAAAAGGGTGTTCGGGCGCAAGGCCGTACTCAACGCTGATGAATACCACGTCGAGTCGGTCGGTAACAAAGGAAGCCCATCGTGCATCGTCCTTTGCTGAACCAAGCATGTACCCTCCACCATGGAAGTTGACCACAAAAGGTACTTTGCCCTTTTGGTTGTATCCTGCGGGCGTATAGAAATATATCTTTAGGTCTTGCCCTGGCTTGCGCGACTGCCTCGGAATCGTAATGCTAGAAGTAGGCCTTCGAGGAATCGGCAGAGACAGATAGCGGTCAAGAGAGGAAAATAGAAGAGCCAAGAACCGGAAGATACCGATTTTGAGGCGCCACATTGGACCGAGAGAAATATATTTGAGGCCAGTACAACGTCTCCCGGAGATCTTGAAGTGTGTTGCGGTTGTCATTGTGGATTATCCCTCTTGAATATCTTGGGAGCCTCAAAGACCGGAACGGAAATGAACGTGATCCGAGCGAGATTTCGTCCGTATGACAAGCGGAAAAAGGGTCAAGAGTGGCCCGAGCAGCCCGTTGAGCTTAACCTGGGTTCTTGTGTACATCCCATGCTTCTTCCCTAACTGCTTTCGGCAGAAACTGAATACCATCAGTGCGTGAAGAATCTCACCGCGGATCTCATTTATCTGGTGAATCACACCACGTGCTCTCTCACCCTATATCTTCCGGCGTCTTCGCTCGAGGACCTCATCCGGCAACCATGATCAACGTGACAACTCCCTTCCGTCCTCGAATTTGGGGACCCCCATGACCTGTCAGATTCACAGCGCTGGATTGCACAGCAATCCCGAATCCGTCCAGTCGCAGATCTCCAGCATCGGCAACGTTGCCTCCCCACGATGAACATTACCGTGATCGCGTCGGGGTCTGTCAGATCGGCCAGGACGTTTTCGTGCGCCCGCCAGTGGAAGTTCGGGTGAGCCCGATCCAGAACTGGGTCGTGAATGAGAGGGGAAGACGTGAGCTTGCAGATGGCGGAAGGAAGACGTCACTGATGTTGATCTTCCCCAAGGCTCGTGGCTTGCAGTACCACGAGCGGTGCTATGCACCAAAGCCGCCATCAACAGTCTCCAGAGACACCATCGTGATGATCCCTGTTGCTGTACTCGGTCCGTGCTCGGTGAGGTATCATTGTACGACATCAATAAGTCATGCCACTCCAGGAAGACACCTCGCACTGTCAAGAACGTGGGACTTGGAAGCGCTTGGCCTCTTTATGGTCTATGTCAGTCGCCACCAGAATGGTGGAAGATTCTCTCATCAAAGCTGAAAGAACTCGGCTTTAAACAATGTCAAGGTGGCTATTCGATCTTTTTCAACTCTCAAGGCGTCATCATCATCGTCTATCGCAATGTTCGCAAGAGAACAGAGACCAATCAATGTTGCCAAGGCACAGCTGATGCAATCATTCAAGATGAGAGATCTCGGATCACCACAGAACTTTACTGTGATCCAAATTCCGCAAACACCCGGCAAGGCACTCATACATCAAGAGAACTACGCTCTTCATATTCTAGAAAGCTTCGATCATCTTAAGAGCCATCCAGTTAAGGTTCCATTTGATCCAAAAGTTGTTCTCTGCCCCGGCTTGACGCCTGCGATCCGCAAGACAAACGCAGATATCAGGAAAAGGTTGGCTGCCTTGCGTGGCTAACAACAATCTCTCGTCCTGATCTCGTCTATACCGCATCCAAACTTGCACAGTTCAATGACAATCCATCACAGGAAGCTATCACAGCCTGTAATCACTCCTATCGATATCTCAGAGGCACGACCGACCGAGGTATTCTTTACGACGGCAACTCCACCTACCTTGAAGGTTTCGCAGACTGCACACTGTACACACTTGTGGCATGCTGAGCATCGTGGTTTTCGCTCGTCGCTGTCAATATAATTGTCAATGCGAGCAGATTTTTGTTTTGGTGTATTGATATACCATTTGATTTTGAGGCCTTTGCATGATCTATGGAGAGGGAATCAGAGACGACCACTATCGCAGCATCAAGAACCCCTCCCAGCATCACCACTTTGGTGGCAGTCACTCCTGTCGGAAATACTGTGTGCAACGCGAAGATTCGCATGTGACATCCAGAAGAGGTAGACCTGTGGGTTCGTTGGTAACGGTGCGGTCGACTTTGAGCATGTTCCGCATGCCGGTGAGGTAAAATGAGTGGATGGTTGGGGTCTTCGAGCATGGGTCAAGCGGGCACTGTCTCGAGGTTGGCTCTGGAAAGGACCAATGGCTGGGATTGAGACCCTGCAGGTCTTCATCAAGTGGGTTCTGGAGATAAGTATGAGCACATTTTCAGTCCTGTCACTCGCCTTGGCATCCCTGACTTCTAGGTAGAACAATAAGCACTGCACCTCGCCACTCACAGAAGCTTTCACGACGGGCTTGCTCGGCTTGGAGGCATGAGCCAGACTCTTCCTCTCGCTGGCACAATGTGGGATACAGTTCTATCGAAGCGTCACGCGCATACTGGCTCTACTGTGGCAGAAGGCCACCATGCAATGAACTGCCTAGTGCGCAGCCTTTTCTGGTACATCATCGTGGTCGTGGTCATTTTTCTTGCAGTACGTCGGCTTGTTGCGATTTTGAATCGCAACTGGAAGTACAGCCCCCATTTCGAATCCAACGATTCAATGTCACTGACTTGGTAGTTCCCTACCAGAATGGGCGAGGAAATCCAGCAATCTATTGCGTGTCCGGTGGATCAAGGTCGCGGTCAGGTTTCACAGCCGTTGTGTGTCCACCACCCGTGTCGTTGGCTATCCGCGGATAGTCCTGGAAGGAGCCTTACTCCGAGGTCTGTCCCCTCCATCCATGGGAGAGTGGTTGATTCTCTCCGCGTACTGGGCCATCTTGCTGCTCATGCTTTGGACGAATGCGATTTTCAAATCTCCTTCCGCTCTCTACGGCATAGAATGGGAGGTAGTCGGTTTCCGAGCTGCTTGGGTGTCCACTACCCAGCTTCCCCTGGTGTATTGCACCGGCTGTCGGATCAATCCCATCAGTCTCATTACTGGGATCTCGCATGAGAGATTGAACTGGTTCCACCGGTGGGCAGCACGAACCCTCTTTCTCACACTTATTGTTCACTGGGCATTTTTCTATCATGAATGGGATCTCTCTAATTTTGTACAGCAAGAGATCAAGCTGATGCCCATGGTGATCTGGGGCTTTGTCGCATGGGGAATGATTGGACTGATGGTCATTACTGGATATGATTTTCTCCGAGAACGATTTTATGAATTTTGGATCCTTCAGCACATTGCTTCGGCCTATCTTCTTTTAGCCTTCACCTACAGACACACTCATGGCACCACCTACTACGTTATCGCTTGTCTCGGGCTTATCGCTTTTGATATCTCCAGCAGGGCGGTCCTGTGGATCATGCGCAATATGCATTTTGTTGACCCAAGAAAAGGGGATGGTGTCTTTGGATCTCTCGCCAAAGTCCATGTTCTGGACGAGGTGCATGTGGCGGTGGAAGTACAAACCGTGTCCTTCCGCTGGAGGGCAGGTCAACACATCTACCTCACCATCCCTCACCTCCGCAAATTTCAATCGCATCCATTTACCATCGCCAATGCTGCGAACAGGAGTGAGAGCAGCGGCCAGATGTCACTGGTCGTCAAATCACACAGAGGATTCACGCGCGATTTGTTTCAGTGGGGTCTGACACACCCATCGGGGACGCTTACAGCATTTCTGAATGGTCCTTATGGCAATCCACCTTCACTTGCAGGAAATGATACGGTTATTTTGATTTCTACGGGCTCCCGGGCATCATTCATCGTTTCCCTGCTCCAGGATCTGGTCTTGTCGGGTGGTGACATTCCAAAAGTCCACGTCCATCTCATTTGTCGGACCGCGAGAGTGCTAGGATGGTACCAAACTCAGCTATTGGCGCCTCTCAAGCTAGCACAGCAGCGGAAAATCGACCTTCAGATCCAGATACATGTCACGCGGGAAGTGGGTCGACATTGGTCGAAATTTGACGACGATACACTGTCTATTCTCTCTCCGGACTCGGCCGCTGAAGGCATTTCGACAACATTCTTTGATGGCGACGCGGCGATCATGAACGAAAGAGACAGCAATAGCACCCAAAGTGCAGCTCCGTCACAGACGCTGTGTTCTGCCCACGAACTGAGATCCTCCCTTGCCGAAGCAGCGGTATTTGAGGGACGAGAGAAGCTGCCCGTCTCTGCGAGCCCAGTGGAGGATCTTGAGTATAGTGACATCAGCAACCAAGATCAGGAGAAACTCCTTACCGTGCAACCAGCCGAGAGTCCATCGGACTTGCTCGAGAACTTCACGGACCTACACACGCTGGAGCTGTGTCGCGGTCGGCCTTCACTGGACACGATGATCCGCCCTGCGGTCATCGATGCCCAAGGGCCCGTCCTGGTCGTCGCTGCCGCCTCTCGATCTCTCGTGGGCAACCTCACTTTTTATGTGAGCCGCTTGACTCGCGAAATGAGGATCCCAGCTAGAGAGGAGCAACACGGACCGGGAGGAGGTGTCAAGAGCTTGAGACTCTGGTGCGAACAGAATGGGGAATAAGTCACACTATTCATCAGGCAAACCATGAGCCCGTTTGTCAATAATATGCGGCAGAACCATGACATTGTTTCTCCGATTCGGTTCCCAAAGATCCCCATGCGGCACCGTCTACTGTTAACATATACCGACACATATCCATCACTTAAGAGAACTTGAAAGATGAGTTGAAGGCTCATCCAAGAATGAATAGGTCATCTGACATATGTCAAAGTTCGCTCAAATGGAAGATTTGTCATTATGGCATCCATTGCTCCATCAATTCATCAAAAGGCAGGACCCAGCGGATAGTCAGCCCTGGTTTACTGACCTGAGCTCACGGCTCGGCCATACCGGGTGCCGGACAGTCCCAGATGAAAAAGATCTTCACAAGACACTGAAGTTCCTTCTACCATTTGAAATCCTCCTCGATCAAGTCGAGTGTAGCACCATCTCGCGTACGTCGAGCCACCTGCCGTCGCACCTCGTCCGCCAGGCCACCTGGACCGCATACCAAGACGAGGGTACGTAAGCTGGCATCGATGCCCGATTCGGACGCAATCAACTCGGCCACATCCATTCTGTGTCCTGTCCTCAAATCGATGAGTGGGTCAGGACATGCTGCTTCAACGATCTTGTCGGGCGAGGTGGCTGAATCCGAGTCCGGAGTATGAGCTGCGGGGTCTCCAGTAAGCCAGAATCGATACCGCATGGACCCATCGTCGAGGCCCCCGACCTCAAGGCTGGGAAGTATTTTCTTCTGAACATATTCGAGAAGGCCCGACTCCCGAACTGTCCAGGCCAACACGAATTGCCGACAACGTGGGAGCAGCGCCCCATTCGTGGTGTTTGCGCTTGTCTGGTCTGAAGTCGACCGTGACCGCTCCAGGGCAAGTTGCTTCGCGAATCCTGCTGCATGCGTGATCCCGATCCCGCCTGCAATGCAAAGAATCTTCTCAGCTCGCCGAAGAATCTGCTTGGTTGTGGGGCTGTGTCCGCCATAGGGCCCTTCTGTCAGAATGGAGGTTTGCAAAGTCATTCCACCGGCGACGGTGCGGTAAAGCTGGGCAGTCATGCCTTCATGGACTCTAAAGAGGCAGCGGACATAGAACTTGCGTTGTTCGAGGTTGCCGGTTGCGGTCTCCGAGATGTTGCTGAGGGCAGCTTTTGTTGTTTGCTGAACCTGGGTCTCCTTTGCTTCTTTCTGCGTGCTCGAATTGTCGGTAGTAGAGCCGTCATCGGCGCCGATCTGGTTGTTTGAGGAGTAGCCCCCGTCCAGGATCGTGAATGGATGATTCTCCCAGAATTTCGTCGATGAAGGGAAGTACACAAAGGTGTGCTGACCAGGCTGAAGAGTCCATCCCTTGCCTGGGAATAGTGTCAGCATGATGATGTTGGTGCCGGGAACCAGCTGGACTCGTGCCGGCGTCCGAGACGGGAGACTGTAGTAGGCCAGCTTCAGCAATCGAACAAAGCGATCCCAGGACCAGAAAGCAAAAGCGATGTAAAGCCACACCTCATAGCCCCACTTCTTAGAGTATCTGATGTCAACGTGGTACCAGGATCCCATCAAGGACAGTATGGCAAGGACAATGTGCAGGACCAAGAACAGCTCATACGCATACTTTCGGAGCGGAAGCGTGGAGAGGCCGGCCATTAAGCCCATCGCAGTCGTTGCGATAATGCCCCACCAGAAGTACGGCTTTGCCGCTTCCGCATAATATGCGTTTCCGCCGTCGAAATAGTCACAGTAGTCTGCCGTATAAACGATCGAGTGGACAACGGCTTGGAGAATGGCCACTCGAGCCGCCCATCGATGGAATGCCAGAAAGGTGGTTTGACCCCAGCCGCTCAAGAACATCAAAGGGTTATTGCGGGAGGAGAAGAGAATGGCCAAGGCCATATTGGCGAAGCTTAGAACGCCTGCCCTATTTGCGACGTACGCTGCCATCTCTTGATTCTTGTTGGTGTACCATGTGTTAGGTTGAACACTCTTGTAAGGGACAGCACAGAAGATCACGTTGAGTATGACGTAGAGGGAAATGAGAGTTGACATGGCACGATTCGGTACGTAGCCAATATTATATGGGAGGGGTTCAGAGTGTCGTTTGCCGAAGAGGGCTGGCAGGACAAAGTGTGATTGTATCGAGGCCAGCATGCCGTTCTTGCGCAGATTGGTGGGGAATCGGGCATTCAGGAAAAGCCATGCCCCAGCCAGCAAAGGTATACAAACACAGAATGTCATGACAATGATCCTGTGCTCCGATGAGAATGTTTCTAGCGGTTGTGTGTAAAGAGGGTTACCGACGAAAACTTCACATGGTCCTCTTCCGAGATCTCAAACTCCTCGATCGTGCCTCTGTCCGCTTTCCAGTAGTCCTCATTGACTAGCATTGTCTTGTTGAGCCACATAGCATCTGCAGCGAGTTCTTCAGTCGGTGGTGTCCCCGGGAGAGCGTCATGAAGTGTTGGCACTGTCACTCCGCCGGCCGCAATGCCTTGAAAACACGAGTTCTGTTTTTCATAAGACAACCCTTCGGCATCGCAGTGGGACTGAATACAATAAGCCATGGATTGCAGGTACGGCTTGTTGCTGGCGTAGCATTCGTCGCTGGTGGTCCCAGTCATTTCCATATCCATGTCCATCCGCTTTCGCAACTTCATTGACATGCCATCATCCCCGGAGGGCTTTGAGAATGTTGTGCAATTGATATAGACCGTGGCCAGTGAATCCAAGCAAGCATAGCAACACCACGGGTGGTACATGTTGATTCCATAGCCAATGGTTCCATGTTTGGTCACAGCAGTAGTAAGTCGTGCCAACGGCAACAAGAAGCCGATTGCTTGACGAAATGCCAGCATTGTGACTGTCGTTGCTGGTCAAAATAGAGGGCCAAAGCACACAAAGCCTGACCTAGCAAAAGCGATACTCTCCTCCCTTTCTTGCTTTATACGCTCCAATGCTGTCCACAAGCTAGCAGGGTTGCCTTCTTCAGGTCCAGACCAAGGATGAAATTTTTATTCCCAATTCAGCAAGCCAGAACGTTCTTTTTTGTCGTCAGGAACCAAGTGGATCAGTTGCAAGCCCTAGGGATCATCCGAGTGTTGCAAGTTCCATCCTCGCTAGTTATTTTGTCTTGTTTGAGCAAGTTTCTCATATATGCCGAGAAAGCTAGCCACCGAGCTTGAGAGGCGCTTCATGCACTCATGATCCAATGGACTCCGGAAAGTCGTTGCCATCTTTGAAAGCCAATGCTTTCAGACGTCTCTGCACACCGTTGAGTTGAGTGGGAATCATCTTGTAGCTTTGGCGCTATCATCTCGTTGGCCGCATTGTTGTAGAAACAGACAATCTATCTTGTGTAGGACACTCCTTCATCGTCGTAGAGGGACTGAATGCAATACGACAGGGATTCCAGGTGCGTGCGAGGGCTGTCGACGGGTGCACTCACCCCCATAGACCACAAATTTTTATGCACCATTTTTCTGAATGGCCAGCTTCCAATCGATTTTGCGCATGCTTCAGAGCGGCGTGACTTGGGAGTACCTTGTGGCTAAGTCCTTGTTTTCGTGCAGGCTGAGCAAGTTATTTTGCGTGCGCCGAGAATCTGCCCAGCATTGAAAAGTAGGGGCACGACCGCTTCGCGGTACCTGATAGGTCCCAACAGCACTGGGGTAAACGAGTACGGCTTCATTCTGTCCAGGATGCCGGTCATGCACGGAAGATAGCCCAACCACGTCAGTACGGGGGGGATACTCAAGCCTGTCACGAGCATACTGACCCTGGTAAATCCGAGAAATTAGCAATTATCTCTGTTACTGTAGATTGCCGGGTAAGATGGATGCTATACCCGTATCTTCCGTGCTTCTTCTCCTCATTATCCACAGCTGTCAGCGTGCTGTACTGAAGCTCGTAGCCAAACTCCGGAGCCAGCGAAGTAATGGTAAGTGTTTCATCCGTAGATACTTCTAGCGTTGGTGGTTTAGTAATGTTGGCAAGCGTCGCCGTAGGTCCATTTCGGGACCACAAGCGGATCCCCTGTGCACTGTTCTTCCCGGAACTTCCCAGCATCGAAGCAGAAAGACGGTATTGAGCACTCTTAGTGTCCATACACCAGGCCAGAGTGGTCAGGCAAGCCGTGTTACCTGCTCAACAATCTGGGTTTGTCATGGCGGCAGCGCCGTGCGTGTGGGGGCCGTTCATAGCCATGTCGCTTGAACACGATAGCAGGTAGGTGCCAATAGCTCTGCGACAGGCGTAGGCACAGGCCGGTCGAAGGAGTCCTTGCCGAAGCCAGGAATGGCAATGGCGGGGTTTGGCAGGAGGCATGCCAGCCCAGGGCACCAGAAAACTTCATGCTGGCAGCCTTGGTAGAAATTGACCACTTTGGTAATTGAGATGCGGAAGGGTGCGAGATGACGAGGGGAGAAAAATCTCGGTGGAGGTTACCGGGTCTTACCTATCTATTCAAGGGTCTGGCATTCTTGAGAGGGCGATTGTGCAGCAGCGAGGCACCGAGTGGTAGACTTCGGGTATAAGCAAGTTATACGCCACAGTAATAGGGGCTCGGAAGAATCTAAACGCAGCTCTCGACGTCCTGATGGTATATTTGAAAGTGTGCGCTTTGACGACAGGAAATGACTGAGGCCTGGAATGTTCCGGCCTCGAGTCCTGGCAGGCGAAGACCCCTGGAGGATCGAAAGTCTTGGCGGAGGCCAGACTTTCTTAACAATGTCAATTAACGCCTTTGCAAAGTCTCCACCACCACGACACGCAGATTTAGCTCCTATCCTGTCCTCAACCGTTCTAGAGTGAGGGACTGCAATCACCGCCAGCTCGAGCGACAAACATCAATATTCACAACATGTCTACCGCCCTGAGACCGTCGCTCCGACCGGCGAGGTTACCGAGCTTGCCCACATCTACACCGTCGAGCACATATATTTGTCAATCATGTCGACACGCGCGCCTTCTACGTCGCCCGAAGCGGCCGTACACATTTACCCAACTCGTCACCCTGTCTGACGGAAGTGCCTTTACGATGCGAACGACGTCTCCGTTGCCAGTGTACAGATCTACTCGAGATACCAGAAATGCGCCGCTGTGGAATCCGAGCTCTCGAGAACTGCTAAATGTGGAAGACGACGAGGCTGGGAGACTTGCGGGATTTCGAGCGCGGTTTGGTACCAGCTTCGACGCCAATCGTGAAGTTGTCGCAGAGGCCACCACAAGCACGAAGCAGAGCCCGACAGAGCCCAAGCAAGCGGAGGCAGACATTGAAGAGGAAAATGAGTTTGGCGAAGATGACATGACTTTGTTGGACTTGATAAGCTCTTACGGGCAGGGTCGAGCAGACCAGAATCCGGCACAGACCAAAAAAGGAGGAAAGTCCAAGTAGTCAGACGGGAGGCTAATTCAAAAGAGATAAATGGATTGTGAAGATTGTATTCATAGCACCGACATTGGACCAATTCGTGCATGAGGGAAATGCACGTTACCTAAGAGCAAAGATTTCAATGCTAGACACCAAAGGCCTAACAGGGCCGCCTCTCGTAAATCCAGCTATCACAGACCCCATCCTGCCCTTTCATTACTCACCTTCCACGCGCGCAATCTCCATCCAGCTCAATGCTTGCCCAAAACATAGTAGATAAGAATACTAGAGTACCTCTGTTCAGCTCATATTACCTTACCTAGTCGAGCGCGGACAACGCTTCAGTGGTCTCCTCCCGTGACGCGGAAGTCGGCCAAAGGACGAGCAGCCAAAAGCAACTCGTTATCTTTTCAACTACTAGACCTGTTAACATCTCATTCACATCAATATCGATACCAATAGTCATCGCAGATATGGATGCCAAAGAGCCAAGCCTGAGGCTGCACATGCCTTAGCGGAATGCGGAGTGCCAAGCGCTGCGGCAGACTGTCCGCCAGTCCTCTTGCTCCTCCTCCGCATGGCGACTGCTGGGACCAATATCATCCACGTGTCAAGTAGAGACGATTTGTCAAGCTTCAACGGCATTCAAAATGGACATGGACTCCCCGTGGGGTGGTAAGAACGTCCTGGCCGACCGAAAATGCTGGCGCAGCCGCTGACTGTTCGTGGCCAGATGTCCCATCGCAGTCGCAATCCGAGAGTGCTCAAAAGGCACCGAGCAGCTCCATACATGAAAACACACCCAGTGGTATGTGCAAGTGGATCAAGAGGACCAGGACTGATAAATTTGAGTTAGCCGCACCGACGAAATCGTCTCCAGCGACCACATCGGCCACAACTCGGTTGGCTGCATCCCGGAAACTGCCTGCTCGGAAGATCGAGGCGCAACCGACTAAACTCGAAGCCGTGGACGACTCATTGGACCCCCTGGGCCCTCTAGGTGCAGAACCTGCACCCGCCCCATCTTCAACATCCATTGAACAAGCACCGACTCCGCCGAGAAAAGAGAGCAATGCCCGGGTGAGCCGGCAGGGACCAGTACCGCCGCCAGCGGACGAACATGAAGATACCACTCTCCCGATTGGCAGACAGAAAGGTCCACCACCGGTGCAGCCGCAAGCAGGCAATCTTCCTCGTCAGACGCAGCCAAGTGTGAGTGTTGAACAAGCGGCGAAACCGACGTTCAGCATCGCGGTCGGTGATCCCCACAAGGTGGGCGACTTGACCAGCAGTCATATCGTGTACCAAGTGCACACAAAGGCAAGTTTGGAAGCGTGGAGCCCGTTCGCATTGGCTGACCCGGCGTTAGACAACGTCGAAGGCGTACAAGCAACCCGAATTTACTGTCTCACGCCGGTATCGTGACTTTCTTTGGCTCTATAACGCTCTGCATAATAACAACCCGGGCGTGGTGGTCCCTCCGCCACCGGAGAAGCAGGCGGTGGGTCGTTTTGACAGTGAATTTGTCGAGTCTCGTCGTCAGGCGCTGGAGAGAATGTTGAACAAGATCGCCGCACATCCCATATTGCATCATGACGCAGACCTCAAAATCTTCCTCGAGAGCGATGCTTTCAACATTGACGTGAAGAACAAAGAGAATCGCGAACCGGATTTGGGTCAGAACAAAGGAATGCTCAGCTCTTTGGGAATTGGGGGCTCCAGCGGCAAGTTTGTCGAGCACGATGACTGGTTCCACGACCGACGAATATATCTTGATGCCCTCGAGAACCAGTTGAAATCTTTGTTGAAGACAATCGATACCGTGGTGACGCAGAGGAAGGGTCTTGCCGAGGCGGCGGGTGATTTTGCCACTTCTCTGGGTAACCTCGCCCAAGTCGAGTTATCACCCGTCTTTTCGGGGCCTCTACAAGGACTCTCGGACGTTCAGGTCCGGATCAAGGAATTGTATGAACGTCAAGCTCAGCAGGACGTGTTGACTCTGGGCATCACCATCGACGAGTATATTCGTCTCATCGGGAGCGTGAAGCAGGCATTTTCACAGAGACAAAAGGCCTTCCACGCGTGGCATGCGGCAGAGAGCGAGCTGCAAAAAAGACGGAACGCCCAGGAGAAGCTGTTGCGCCAAGGCAAGAGCCAGCAGGACAAGCTGAATGAGGTGGGTGCGGGTGTGGCGGACGCCGAGAAAAGAGCCCATCAAGCTCGATTGTTATTTGAAGACATGGGCCGTCTGATGCGCAGCGAACTGGAGAGGTTTGAGCGCGAGAAGGTCGAGGACTTTAAGAGTGGTGTCGAAACCTTCCTCGAGGGTGCGGTGGAAGCACAGAAAGAGGTCTGTCAGCCCTGGCCGCCATTTCCCCATGTCATTTGCATCACCACACTGACGCTGGGCACAGTTGATCGAGCTCTGGGAAACATTTTTGTTGCAGCTGGACGCCGAAGAAGATGGGCAAGGACCATTCAACAAGACTGCACCAGCTGCCACTGAACCAGCGGCCTCTGGTGCTACTGCTGTGCCAGGCCTGGAAGCAGGATCAACGTCTTCAGAAGTGGCAACGGCAACAGATGTGGCACTGGAGCAAGATGCTTAAAGAGCACGTGCTCAGGCCGAGCTCGACACGTTCTGTGGACCAACCAGAGCCCCATCCGCGCATTTCAAGACCCGGAAGGACGTTGTGCGGTTCTGCGCGTGGAGGTTGGGGCTGCTAGACATTCAAAGCACCACAAATTCTGACTATTATCCTCATCACGACTTTATATAACTTCTGATCCCTCCTCGACGAAGCATTGCAAGCATTCTGTCTCTCCGAGAGTCCAATACAAGTACGTCGGGCATACTCAGGCAACTGGTAAGCATGGTTTTGGCGAATCTTACCGGAAATAGTTACTGAAGAAGCACTGCAGAGAAGCTTCCCGAAGATCCTCCGCACCTCTCTGGACTTTATTTATGTTGGTGGCCTCCTCGTCTTCTTATCAGTATAGGCTGTTTTCGGCGACAGTGTTCTTTTTCCGTCTATACCAGTCAACAAAGCTTTGTCGGGCCTTGTGTTGAGTAGGGCGCACTTTCACTGCGGCTGGGGAGGCCATGGCCCAAGAGGCTGTGAGAATAAGTTTTGTGTTACTTGTGCACAGGCAGGTCAGATTTTGAGTGTTCGACGTGTCCAGGGAAGTGCAGTCCTCGAATGCTTATGAGATCGACGAGACGTGGATAGACTAATAATGAGTCGGATGGCCGAATCACTTCAAAATTTCCTTGGTCGCTGCCTTTTCAGATGTAGTGGAGCAGTCCGCCAGAGACCGACTACCAAAGCAGTGTTCGGGTCGCGCGCTACCACCGGAGCGACTAATTGAACGACGAACCGATAAATACCAACAAGAAGCAAAAGCCTCTGCCGTTCTGTGTCATATTCAGAACCCGCTTCTAAATGGTAGAAGCTTTGGAAAAGTGCTCGAGGGCAAGGATCAAGGACACCAACTGCACTGACACCACACTTACCTCTACGAGGGATCGGAAGCAAGACATTAGGCCTTGATATTAGAGTGTCATGACGACAACCCGCGACAGTGGCGGCCGGGGGGTGGGGAGGGGTTGTTTCAGGAGGAGGGGCACGAGGGCAAACCCTTACGTATACTCATTGCCCATGCCCCTGGGTGCCGGAGGAGGCGAGCTTAGAGTCTTGTACGCTATACGCCAGATTGTTAGCTAACCACAGAGGGACCTCACCCTGCCTGATCGCATACTGCTAGCCTCAGTTAGCAGTCTGACACAGAGGGTCAGCACTCGAAATCGTTGCAGAAAGACTTTTATGCCATTCCCACCTCACGGCTGCACTAAAGTCTTCCTTGTAAGCATGTCACTGGTGGCTTCATTTTTTTAGTGGGGACCACCTGGTTGAGCTGTCTTTGCTTTTCCCAGAATAATGAAGCCTGATCTACGTCTCCAAGACCAGGGCAAAATAGGAGATCCGAAACGCAGTAAAAGCTGACTTCATTGGAGCTCTCCTCGGATGTTACCACCTGCTCGGTGGTCGTGTTGGTTTTGTTAGATAGTCAAGATTTACTTTTCCAATTCGTACAGACAGTACATGAGCCTAGGATGCACTCTGCTCTCAATGTAACGTACATGAGGGTCCTTCCATGGTGTACATCCTATCACCAACTACTATCTATGGCCCTAACTCTATCGTGTATAGCTTTGGCCGTGAAAGTGTGTGGGGAGCCAAACTCTTTCGTGTCACCATGGCTCTGCCTTTCCACTAACTCGACAAGGTCCGAATCGCCAGATTTTGGTAAAACAGACACGGTATGGGTGACAGTCTTGGTAATGGTCTGATTGTGATGTCTGTGACTGTTGCTGTTGTAATATGTCCTCGGCCGTGGCGAATAATGTTTGGAATCGGAGTCAACGTCGACGGTGGTGCCAAAGCAGCGAGGTGCCACGCGGCGAAGGAGCAGCTGCAACGCCGGCATGCAGGCGCAGAGAATACCGACGTCAGCCTCCAGCACTGACATATAAGTAACGGTGACATTGTCCCCTAAGGAGAGTTAACATCCGGAACGGCGTGGGAAGAATATCACACGTACAGGTAAGGTTTGATGTGTGCCGGAATTGGATTAAAGAATGGAGACGGATAATACTAGCAATGGTCACGCTGTTGCATGATTCCGTCAGGGACACTTACTCCTGGCAACAAGATTGGGGAGGACGACTTACAAAAATCCGACACAGAACATAGAAATGATCTGGATTTTCTTCTTGCGCGTCAAGCTGAGCTTGAATAGCTCCGGAATGGGGACCACGATGACAGCAACATCCAGGACAACGTTGATCGAGGACGCCGCCCAGGCCAACGCATTGACTTGGAGGCACTTGCCTCTTTGGTCTCCGCTCCAAAATGTCCACGAGAATGGAATTGGCGTACACTGCCAGATGAATGGGGGGATGATGCCGACAATGTAAGCGCAACATAGACCCATTAGAAGGTATGCCGAAGTTTTAAAGCTCGGGTCGGTGAAGATGCGGAGATAGAACGAGAGAAGGGACAATTTGGTCAGGGTGATTGTCAGATGATACAGGACCTCGCAGATGTAAAGGTACTAGATGAATTAGTTTGGTCACCCTTCAAAGGTCGCCAACACCCACCTTGAGAAAAGTGTCAATATCGGTGAATGACACTCTATACATGTCTTTTCCTAAACCGGCGTTCGCGACTTCGAGACCTTAACACACATGGAATTCAACGGATGAGCTGGGGCCTTACTGGTAAACTGAAAGACTGTGATGGGAGTCATGGACATCTCAGGATGATTAGCCAGAAATGGTTCCAGACTAGGGAGGAACTTTTACCAAGGAGGCGATAATGAACACATCGTCAAGGCCAAATCTGACCTTGAACGGTCCGGCACGGGTGAACAACCGCAGAGCGACAGCAGATAGCGCCACAGATCCGAAGACGGTACCGATGACCTTGGGAATCAGAGTCCTGTCTCGGATTGGGTCATTGCAAAACGTTGCCGTTGCATTCGTCGCCGCTGGTGCAGTATATGAGTCTCCAATCTCCTGAAACCGGCTAGCTATCAGGTCCAGACGTACTCAGACTTTGTTTGATGGTACAGACGCTCTGTCCACATTCGGAGATGCCAGCCATGAGCTGTTTATCTGCGCAGATGCATGCGTTGTCTGTAGTCAGACATGTTGACTGGCTAATGAGGTGAGAGGCGCAATCAGACTATACGACGTCAAGTCAGCTCGGTTCAAGCGAAGAGGTAGAGGGGAAGGTAACAACATACCGCACAGGAAGGTAAGAGATCAACCAAGTTCTCTGCCACTATAACAGAGATCAATGTGGCGAGCACACACACAAGGCGAAACCACTTCATGGTGGGAGCGACAGAGAAGGGGTCCAACACCCATTCAACGTGTGCCTTTTATCCTCACTTTTTTTACTTTTCTTAGGTTGTTTTGCCTCGACCTCGTAGCGAATGGGCATCTCGGGATCCGGGCAGCCGGGCCGAACGTTCTTGTATCAGGATGAGAGCATGAACATACGCTAAGACTTCGCTGAGAAGAATTTTCCCCTGACATTGCCCACTTAAAACGGTCTGCATGCATGGTCGCTTCCCCAGGATTGTCCGAAGCGGTCTTAGTTCAGGAACGCAGTGCGGGGGGTATTTAGTCCAGATGTTAGGCTAAGGAGCGTTCGTTCCTCGGCAAGGTTCCTGCAGCGGTCAACGGCCGAACAAAGCTCACAGGGGTTGTGACGCCCAAGAAATTCGTCTTTCAGAGTAGTCCAAGGCTCCTAAGTTAGCGCACCGTCACTTGGCCGCGGGCCGCCCGATCCCCAGAAGCCGCGATCGGGCAAATGGAATCTGGGGCCCAGGGGCCGTTTGTGCTTCGCTTTGCTGCTTCAACGCTTGCAAACCCTGGTACCCTGATGCGGGGACGGAGGTATCGCTGTTTTCAGCGTCGTAGGTGTGGCCGTTGAAAGGCTCGTGTAATTCTCTTAGCTATCGCTATTTGGTCACTTTACCTACCGCTTGCGCCTCTTGAGTCTGTGTCGCCGTACAGGATGTAGTGATTTCCGGGCCAAGCTTCTCGTCCAGGGGCCGAGCGAGGCAGATTGAAGGGTCCGACAATCCAGGGAGTTGGAAGCGAGCAAACAGGGCGTGACAATAATCAAAACAGTCCGCCCGCAGGGTCCAAGGCGAGGCATAGAACAAGTTTGGTCTGTTCGTACTTGTCTTCGAAGCTGTGTCTAGCGCTCGGGGAGGCGGGAAGTTGGGCTGCAACTGGGTGAGTATTGCCCTGACGGAGATGCGTCTCATTATCGCCTAGTAGTAAGAGGTAAGGATCCTGGTGGTGGAAAGAGAAAGATTAAGGTTAACGCGTTCAGTTTGGGGAAGCTGGGGTAGTGGATCTAACGATGCTTGGCATCGTTTTGGGGGACACCCCAATCACACGGCACGAGGGACAATCTTGCGACTCAGATTTATTGACTCGAGCCGTGTTTCTATATCGTAATCATCCCTAGTTGAGTGGCTGGCGGCGAGTCTCTGTGTCCTATGCATGGCACACTGGAGCGGCTGATGGCCGACGGAATGACATCGTCTTGGTCTTGCGCTTACTGGACGCAGGAGTGTCTTCCGGTAGAGATTGGTCTCCGGAACATCCAGGAACGCTGTCGGAGCCTTCTTTCTCGCCTAATATCGACTCTGGATAGGTGAGACATGAACACGGCTGCCCGGGCCGTTTTCTGTGGCGTAGCCTAGCAAGGGCCAAACCCTGTTTTACGACCACAAGAGAGTCAGATTGACAGGGTTTAGCGACTGAAAATTCAAACTATTTGCCATGCTCGCTAAAAATGCGACGGCCGTCACGACTGCCGGAGATCTGTGCTTTGTCAAGATAGAGTGATCTCGAGGACGAATCTCTTCAAGACATGACCACGTGGTGCTGACACACTGGAGGGCCTGGCTGGTCATTCTGGTAACTCCAAAACAAAAAGGCGTCGGTCCCAGGACATTATCAGAACCGAGTGTGAATGGACTTGTAAAGGGCAGGGGGATGCGGCAGACCACGCAACGCCAGGCACGTTCCCTTGTTCGCGGTTGTCTTTCTGCTGGAGTAGGAGTCGTACCGGCGTGGGCCAGTATCTACCAGATTGTCGCTTTCCGGCCTTCGTTCGACTCAAGTTGCCATCGCATTTTTCTCGGAGGATTATTCTCTTCTGCTTGGGACGCTAGCCGCGATTCCTTCCGCCCATCCTGGAAGCCCCCCTTAGCCCACGCCCAGTGACCGATTCGTTGCAGAGAACGCTTCTGCAAGGGGGAAGCCGGCCCGTCGAAATGGGAAGGTCCCTGGTGGTGTGGCTGTCTTTCCTGAATGCTGTTGGCCTCTCATACTAGCCGACCTCAGTGCAGTCTTTATCTCAGTGGCTCGACGTTGCACTGGCGAGACCGCGTACTCACAAGCACATGCATGCATGCATGCTCCATCTGGGGAAGTGGAGTTGATATGCGGAGAAGTAATGTTCCTCCGTTTTGCTGTGCGTGATCTTCGCTCTATCCTGATGGCTGGCTGTGATGAAATGCACTCAGGAAAAATGGCCGTAGCCCAAAGGCTGAAACAAGTTGAGCATTCCCTTGTCAGCATCTTGCTCAAGATGGGTCCAACAACTTTAGCTTGTCGTGGTATGCGCAACCATAAACGGTAGCTAGCTGCAAATGCGCTGCTCATGTCACTTGTGAGAAACGGAGGGTTCTGGATGAGAGGGTATCATCCGTGTTGGAACCATTGGAGACCTGCAAAACAGCACAGTATGCCTCCTCTCGCTGATCCGTCGTCCCAACGCGCAACTGGCCCGCAATTTAGCCTGCTTTCGTTCCGCAGCAGCAGAGCTAACTGCAGGCGACACAGGCCGGAGCAAAGTCTTCCAAAATTGTGACGCTGCTACCGATGCATTCGACCTGACCGTCAAGCATCATCGAATTCGTCCATGATCTGAGGATGTTGAAGCCTAATGATCGTCTTTGGTTGCAAATGATTCCCTTTGAGGTCTCATCTGGCCAGGCGTCAACTGTGTCACACCATAGGTGGTCCCGTCAGCGGAACAGACAGGCTCAATATTCGCTCCCACCATGATAGTCGTGCCGTCACTGTCCCATGCTTGGGTATCGTCCCGGCTTGGACCTGGATCGGGAGCAAAATTGTACACCATAACTGACGATGGGAAATCCGGTGTCTTGTGAGACTAGTCTGTTCCCGACAGTTGTGCCTGGCCCTGCCCTGACTGGCTGGACTGATGTCCTCTCTCGTGCTTGTTGGCGACTGGGACTCGGTCAGATTTCCTTCTCCGTCAGTGCGCCCGTGGAACAAAACCGTGTATATCCTCTCTCTAGCGTCTCTTGCCTGGAAATCTGCACAAATTGCCTGTCATGGATGGATCTGCACCGTGTCGCTGTGTCCGATTCATGCAGGAGCGTTCGTGGTTGAGTTGAGGCGGTTGAATGACCCGTCTCGGGAGAAGACGAAGCTGATGGCAACGGTCGAGAAGAGAAACTGTAAGGAGATCATCCTGCCTTGCTGTCTTGAACAGTCTCGTCTTTCTTCTTGATAAGCTCATGGAATTCTTCCTCTCATTCTGAGAGGATTAGTAGTTCAGGCAATGCCCGCGGCTCCAGGACTCGCAGCTGTGTCGACTTTGATTCCAAGCTTGACCTTGTGCGTTTGCCATCCGCCGTATGATATGGGTCTGGTGCGATGTCCAGACCTCTATTGTGGCGTAGAGATATGGGCCATGCGGAGCCTGACGCACAGCCACCTGAAGCTGGGTTGGACAATAGTCGCAATAAGTCCGATCTTCGCACTTGTCTCAAGCTTCATCTCTGCTGGCACTGCATACCAGGCTCGAGACCGAAGCTGTCTGCCGAGAGGGAGGGTCAGAGTCCAGATTACTTATGTCTCGCCATGCCCTTCTCTAGTCGCATTCTTTGATTTGGTGTTTGCGGTGAGACTGCGATCCTAATATGCAAGTGATGACCCAGGTTGATGAGGTTGACTTCGGCGATGGACCTTTGAACATAACAAATTTGGGGTTCATTCAGCAATCGACTCCATCAGATCATATACCAAACCAGTGGCTGCTTAACCCGAGCGGTCACAGTGCCGCAAGAAAGGAAGTGGCTTCCATAAACGCAATCATACAGGAGGTGGTCACTGGAATATCAGCAAACGCGCACATCCAGGAAACAACGAAGCTCCAGGCTTGGGTGTTCAAAGTATACAACACGGCCGTTGGGCCTCTTGATTTGCTCTGCTAGCTTTATGTCCACAAACAAATTTTCGCCTTCTATTTCAGAGCTGCTTGCAAGGACTCGAGCACCTTCAAAGTGTCAGCATGGGTAAAGGATGATGGCATGATTCCATACCTCGAGTTCGACCTTGGCCTCTGCAATGTCCTGTTCACTTCCACTTCCACCTGCGATCTTTTGTGCTTCGGCAATCTGCGATTTCACGGCCTCCTCGCTAAAATCTTCCAGTGGATACCCTTCGACGGCATTTATACTCAGAACCGAATTCGGCTGGACGATGGCGAACCCTCCAGAGACTGTGTCCACCGGTCAGCATTGCTCGGCAGGCTGGTCGACCAGGGGTCGCCGTACGGAAATACTGTTTGCTCCCGCCACTTTCCTCAATAATCTCAATCAAGCCAGGTTTCAATTGCTCGATCGAAGGAACGTGTTGTGCCAGGATACCCATGTCGCCAGATTCCGCAGGAATATTCACTTGGACGCTGTGGTGGACCGTCAGCCATTGTCTGAGGGATCCTTCATGAGGGAGAATTCAGAGGAACATGGGGCAGACGGACACATCGGCGGACTTGTAGATCGTCTGGGTGGACAAATGTTAGCCTCGCTCACAGCTTCCTTCAGCCCTGACGCACCTGGTGAGGGAGAGCCAAAGAGAGCTTTATTTTGTCGGAGACGGCATCAGCATAGCCCCTTCGTTGTATTGGTTTGATGGCGACTGCGGATCTTGCGCGCAGCGCTGCGCGGGACAACCGAAGAGCACTCATGTCGAGTCGAGCCGTATTTCGTGGCAAGATGGCCTCGAGGAGGAGCTGGATGAAGCTCCGATTGAGCTTTGCAGTTGATCTCGGGACGTGCCAAGATTGGCTCGGCTGACTTGCCACTAGGTAAACATCACTTACCGCATTTGGAACTCAGAATCTCGGAGCGGATTAAATTATTTCCAAGGGTCTGGGACTGAGGTTCTTGATGGCGAGCATTCGTTGGCGACAACAATGAGATCTTTCATGCTGAAAGCAATCAAAGTCCAATGTACCATCCTATTGTCGTTCACATTAAAGACCGAGCAGATGGAGCCCTTGTTGGGAACCATGCAAAGCACAGTGTGGGCTATCTTGAACCCACAGTGGCAGATATCATCGAATGCTGCTGACCATTGCCATCATGGTGACGGCGATGGATCAGTTCAGGTCTTCCCATCTCTAGCAGAATGTTCTCCTCCTTTTGGTACGTATTGTTTGCGTTCGGGTCCTCGCACAGCACCTCGGTGTTCGGCAGGTGTCTGCCTCCTAGCAGAGGGTATTGCCTTTGACACGTTCATTTGTCCAATCTTTCCCTGCTTAAGATAAAATCCAACCATCAAATTCGGCGCCATGCATGCAGGCTTTGCATTAACGAGTGGTCAAGGCCATTGACAACACGTCCAGAGGCATGGACTCGGAGATCTCTGCCGAAGCTGATCATGTCTCAGGAATCGAGTTACAAGACAAATCATGGGATCCAACGACTCACTGAGGAAGAGATGAGTGGACGGAGTTAACTACTGTCAAGCGAGGTCAATCACTGGTTGGCACATTCAAGTGAATGTAAACCATTCACAGCCCAGAGTTGCAAGATTGAGAGCTTGCGTCAGCTGGATCATGATATCATCATCATCGACTTGGTAGGCGCTCTGAACACAAGAGATCAAAGGATGTAGGTGATGATCAACGAACAAGATCGACGAGGTTTACTGTCGCAATCAAAATATTGGCCTCAGGCGAAAGAATGTAGAAGAGGAACATCACCGGTGGACGGAACGATGGTCTTTGCCACATGCAGCAGGCGCGGTAGCAACGACTTCCTGACGGACGGAAATCCAACCATGTCGCACGATACGTAGACTGTGAACCATGCTGTGATGGATGTAAGATTCAACTTGGCTGATTGGTTGGCAGGGGGACCTTTGGCAGGGAGCAGCACCAGTTCACTCACCATTCTCATCCTCATTGAGGGTCATCAATTTCATAGGCAGCTGACACAATAGGCACCAACGCGCGATGATTTATAGGCCTCGTTGCATTCTGCAGCAGATGGCACAGCAATGCTTTGGTAGAGAGGTTCATTGGAGAATCAACAATGAAAAGTCTTGGCAGACTTCCCCGGCCAAAATTTTTAGACCAAGAAAATTGCCAAAAATGTTGCAGGTGTCGGCACTGCCCTTCTTCTACGACTTCCCTCTGGGCCATTTCCCTCAAGTTGCCATACAAGGTCATCATCCGTCGCAATCATGTCTGACGAGGTCTACGAAGGTGCCATCGGCATCGATTTGGGTATGTTGCCCCCAGCTGATGATTCTGCCAGCCTGCATGCTAACGCCTCTTCGCAGGCACTACGTACTCTTGCGTGGCCAACTATGAGGGCGCGAATGTGGAAATCAGTATGTCCTCACTTGGCCCATATCCTGGGCAGAGCAGAAGAGCACAGTCCTCACGGCATCACAGTCGCCAACGAGCAGGGAAGCTTCACCACTCCTTCCTTCGTCTCCTTCACCGACGAGGAGCGCCTGATTGGTGAAGCGGCAAAGAATCAGGCTGCAATGAACCCGGAAAACACAATCTTCGATGTCAAGTTCGTGAAAAGGGGACCACACGCGAGTGAGCGCAGACTGATCTGTCCACAGGCGATTGATTGGGCGAAGATATGACGATCCGACCGTCCAGAAGGATATTCAGTCCTGGCCTTTTAAGGTCATCAACCAGGGCGGCAATCCGATGGTGCAGGTTCAATATCTCGGAGAGACCAAGACCTTTTCTCCTCAAGAAATCTCGTCCATGGTCCTCATGAAGGTGGGTTCGGTTTTCTCGCTACCAAGGAGGCAAATTTAACCTGATATGCAGATGAAAGAAGTCGCCGAGACCAAACTCGGCAAGAAGGTCGCCAAAGCCGTCGTCACCGTCCCCGCCTACTTCAACGACAATCAACGACAGGCGACCAAGGATGCTGGCGCGATTGCGGGGTTGAATGTCCTTCGAATTATCAACGAACCGACGGCGGCGGCCATCGCCTACGGTCTGGGTTCGGGCAAGTCGGACAAGGAACGAAATGTCCTCATCTACGATCTCGGAGGGGGGACCTTCGATGTCTCTCTCCTCAACATTCAAGGTGGTGTCTTCACGGTCAAGGCCACCGCAGGCGACACCCATTTGGGAGGCCAAGATTTTGATACCAACCTGCTCGACCACTGCAAGAAGGAGTTCCAGAGGAAGACTAAGAAGGACCTGTCGGGCGACGCTCGCGCCCTCCGAAGACTGCGGACGGCATGCGAGAGAGCGAAGAGGACGCTGTCGAACGGCACACAGACCACGATTGAGATCGACTCGCTCTTCGAGGGCGAAGACTTCAACATCCAAATCACTCGTGCTCGTTTCGAGGATCTCAACGCTAAGGCGTTCAACGGCACCCTCGAGCCCGTACAGCAGGTCTTGAAAGATGCCGGACTCGAGAAGTCCAAGGTCGACGAGATTGTCCTGGTTGGTGGATCCACCCGTATTCCCCGCATTCAGAAGCTCCTCAGCGACTTCTTCGATGGCAAGAAACTGGAAAAGGTGAGTCGGCCTCGGTCATTTCCGCACCCATTACTGACAGTGGTATTAGAGCATCAACCCCGATGAGGCTGTTGCCTATGGCGCCGCCGTCCAGGCCGGTATCCTTTCGGGCAAGGCCACCTCTGCTGAAACGTCCGACCTTCTTCTCCTCGATGTCGTCCCGCTTTCCCTGGGTGTCGCCATGGAAGGAAACATCTTCGCCCCCGTGGTGCCCCGTGGCCAGACGGTGCCCACCATCAAGAAGCGGACCTTCACCACGGTTGTGGACAACCAGCAGACGGTGCAATTCCCGGTCTACCAGGGAGAGCGCACCAACTGCGAGGACAACACCTCGCTCGGCGAGTTCACTCTTGCCCCGATTCCTCCCATGAAGGCTGGTGATGCTGCTCTGGAAGTGGTCTTTGAGGTCGACGTCAATGGTATCTTGAAGGTCACCGCCACCGAGAAATCTTCCGGCCGGACTGCCAACATCACGATTTCGAATGCGGTCGGCAAGCTGTCCACGACGGAGATCGAGAAGATGGTCGAAGATGCGGCCAAGTTCAAGACCAGTGATGAGGCTTTCACCAAAAAATTTGAGGCGAAGCAGCAGCTTGAGTCGTACATTGGTCGTGTGGAAGAGCTCATTTCGGACCCGGGCTTGTCCATGAAGATGAAGCGCGGCAACAAGGCCAAGATTGAAGAAGCGCTCAGCGATGCCATGCAACAGCTCGAGATTGAGGACTCATCGCCTGAGGATCTCAAGAAGAAGGAGCTGGCTCTGAAGAGGGCCATGACGAAGGCAATGGCCACTAGATAAGAGCTTGCTACCCGTTGGGCAGCCTCGTCTCCCCTCACCCCTCCCATCATGTCAGCCTCGGTCTTGACATGACCTTGCGACGTCTTTCACGAGTTTGCATAGCATTTTCCATGTTGTCGGCGTCCGGATAGTTTCATCTGTGGTGGCCAAAAAGCTAGGAGATTGTTGTGTAGATAGAGCGGCGATTTCCTGTGGTCGCAGAATGAATTTCTTCCACGTTTCCATTGATCTCTATTTCGACCTTTATCCGCACCAGCGGTTAGTAGAGGGAGGTCAGTTTCAGGACTCGGCGCTAAACTTGGATCCTTAGTCTGGTTTCACCCTGGAAAGTTATGTGGATGAGTCGGAAGATGGGTGATGGTTAATGCGGCAGGATCTAAGTGAAGTGAGTCTGGACTCACATTCCTGCCAAGCTCCTCAACCAGATCTTCAATCGTCCTGCTGGGAAGAGTAGCACAATACTTCAAAAGGGCGTTCGAATGTCGCGAGATGCCACCACTGAGGACGTCGGTCATTTCGCTGCTCAAGCAGAGTGTCTCTGGCTGTAGTCCTCGGTTTCCTCGTACGTCACTGTGCATCCAATGCCGGCACGCCCTCCACTACCAGCAGAGCAAACATGTGGTCTCCGACATCAAATGCCTTGGGCCACCGGCCTCGCGGACATTCACGACATCGAGAGTCTTGCAGAAAAAATCTTCGGCCTCCAAGAAGTCGGCTCGCCATTCCCCCGAAATCAATGGGTCGAAACAGTCGGAGCATGTGCCGAATAACAAAGCAACGGTCAACCGGGACAAGGAGGTCGACCCATATGATTACAGCGAGCTAGAAGCTGGCATCGCAAAGGCCATTGCTCGGTTGAAAGACGCTCTGGCAAAGACGCGTGACGCGGGCCGGGTGTCGGCGGGAATGATCGAGAGCTTGCCTGTGGAGTTAAATGTGAAGGGGGGAGGGGCACACGGCGAGAGCCCGCACAAAGAGAGATTGAGGGTCGGAGACATTGCGAGCGTGGTGCCCAAGGGAGGCAGGATGATGCAAGTGTTTTGTGGAGAGGAGACTGTACGTCCCCGTGAATGCTCGTGCGTTACGCTTCTGCTAACCAGATTCGCCCTTCAGCACATTAAACCGATCTCAAACGCGATCAAGGCCTCACCACACTCGCTGGTCCCCGAACCGGACAAGCAAAACCCGATGCTGCTCCTCATCCCCATCCCGCCGGCCACGGCCGAGACGAGAAAGCAGGCCGCTGCTGAAGCGAAGAAGGTCATGGAGAGGGCCAGTCTGGAAGTGCGAACCGCCAGAGGAGACGCCCAGAAGAAGTTCCGAAAAATGGAGCTGCAGAAAACGGTCGTGGTGGACGAGTTGAGGAAGGCGCACAAGGGGATGGAAGACGTGGTGAAGAAAGGGCAGGATGAGGTGAAGAGGGTCTATGAAGCGGCATTGAAGACGTTGGAAGGATAATAGACTCGACTGAGATCAGCACCGCCAAAGTTGGTGAATGTAACAATAGAGATGACGATATCTGTGCTCTAATCAAGGTCACCGGGACGCTAAAACAGGAACAAGGTGGATGGCTCAGGTCACGAAAATGGTCGACGAGGTACAAAAGTCAGTGCCTCTTCATCCCAAGACGTCCTCCATCATTTCCGCCTCCTGCTTAATGTACACGGCCTTCTCGTCTCAAATGACAACCGCTGGACATCTACCTTCTCGCCGGGCATACGAGAGACCATTCACCACAATAACCATCTGTGCTCCGGCCGTGTCCCGTCTTCGCATGGTGAGGATGACAAACTGTTTTTACCCGGCTGTGATCGTCGGCACTCCCTCCCGAGTCAGCCTTCGCCGAGACCCCATACTCCCATCGCAATCTTCTCCTCGGTCAGCACTTCGACATACACAGTCTCATCAGGGTTTGCGGGATCAGAGCCTTGGAGTAGTCGTTCCAGGACAAGCCACAACCCCCCGGTTCCCGGTGCATGCATCGACGGTTGCAAGTCCACATCCGCGATCCGCAAACCTCCTGCGATGCTATTGAACTCTTGATCGTCGAATTCACTGCTGGCAATGACCCTTTTGTACGGGCCTTGGCCTTGTTCCAGCGTCATTTTAAAAAGTGACGGTTGTGGCACGGGCAGGTCATGACGCGCAATGAAGATGACACGGGTGACCCGGCCGACGGTGAGAGGGGCCAGGAGGCGACTGACTCGGTTCGCAAATCGGGCTGGACTGCTCATCATGTTCAGTCGACCGCTCCCTTCGGCAGCCAAAGGTACGAGCGAGCAGGCATCGGATGACGAAGAATAAAAGTCAAGGGAAAAAGGGGCGTATTGATTCTCATCAAATGTCGAGCAAATGGTGGTGTAGTGGCCCTTGTCCAATTCAGTCTCCACCACGGCACTTCCTCGTCGGTAATCCCCTGAGTGGGCCACTGCGTCTCTGGAACGGAGTCGAGTGACGCGAGAGCCGTCGCTGAATACGACCAAAATCTTGACGTGCATATCTGGCATCGGGGCGGAAGAGTCGGGCTTTTCCAGCCGGAGAAGCAAGGCAATCTTCTGCCGAGAGGGCAGAGACAGTTTGAATTGAGGATTCGACAAATATCTTGGGGAATCCGAGTTTCCCCCCGCAGTGGTCCGCGTCCATGCCGCGTGAACGCTGTCCTTGCGGGTCACTTGCACCTGGGCTTCGGTCACAGTGACCGGGCTGCGGGAGAAGGCCGACAGGGTGAAATTCAGCTTTCCGCGGGGTAAATCTTGCGACGCGACCACGGCCGTGTATGTCGTCCTCGCCGGAGCTTCAAGTCTCACCAGAGTATTGGGCGAGTCCACGAACGGACCACGGACTTGGGCGCCATCGCTGGACAGGACTTTATTTCCACCACGGGGAAAGAGATAGAGACTGATGTATCCATTTTTCCCGTGATTGGCTTGGGTGTAATCGCCCGTCCGGAAGTGGCGATTCAACAACAGCCATATTTCGTCCGCTTCAGAAGAGCGCACTGCGAACTGCGGATGGTCGATGAAGATATTAGAAAGGGGCGGGGGGTTCGGCACCTGCCATGAGAAGTGCAAGTCTTGGCGGTGAGAAAACAAACCAGGATTCCAGTTGATGTACATGTTTTCAAAATACTGGAAAACGCTGTTGAAGTCCATCCAGAAGGTCCCGGGAATCATCCCCTCGGAATCACGGAGATTCTCTGGATCGGCCGTCCCGTCGCCCGCACGGTTAGGCCGTCGCCGCGTGGCACCCCGCCAGACGTCGCCGTCGGCCCAGGGATTCTTGACCAGCATCTCTTTGCCGTGGTCGTCGGCGTTCATCTCGAGAATGGCATAATCGTGTTCGGCGGCGAGCCCGAGGCATTTCTGCTCCCGCCGGGACAGCTTCCCGGTTCCGATGGTCAGTAAAATGTCTCCATGGCGGAACGCGGTAGAGATCTCATCCCATAACCGCTCGGGCTCGACCTCCTCGTCGTGGAGAAACACCTGCTGTGGAATCCAGCCGGTGAGGACGGCCAGGTCCGTCCCGGAGTTGCTGCCGGGAAAGTCGTAGCCTCCCCGAACCTTCAGGTATGCCTTTTCTAACAAGGCGGGCCACAACAAGGCCGGATTGTTGCGGTCAACGACATGCAAAACCCGGGACGTCTTGGACGTCGGAAGGAAGTCATCGATTTCCACGCGTCGCCAGCATCCATTGAAGTAGAATCTGAGGACGTACTTGCCATTGGGCGAAAAAGTCACTTGGTCGTTTGGTTGGTCGTAAGGATATATGATGGACGGGAGGATCTGGATGGAAATAAGTCATACGGCTTCAGTCGAGGTCCGTCCTACCTTGGCGTGTCCTCTTTCGACCCGCGAGGTTTCAGCGCACAAGCTCGCCACCACGGAGCAATCTGAAGTCATGTCTTGCACGAGGTCCATCCGCGGGGGGAAATACATGATCGGCTCCCGGGACGACGGTGGGCGATGGGCCAGGTACTCCAGGGAGCCCAGCGCTTCCCGCGGTTTCTTCCATCCCGCAAAACACTCGAGCTGTGATGGGGACAGAGAAAGAGGGACCGAGTCGGAAAATGGCGATCCTCCATCCTCCAGGCTGAACTCATCAGGTGACGGCGCGCGGACCCATGGTTTGAAGACAAAGCCATTCAATTTGGACCCCTCGAGGAGAATGATATTCTCTCGGGTCGAAAGCTTGCGGGTGGACGTGGGCGCCTTCAGCTCACCTGAGCCACGCGGCCTCTGGGGAGTGGCATCTTGTGCCGACTTGAGCTGCTCCGCGTTGGTGAGGAGCTCTTTGCATTTGGCATCCAGCCTTTGGCGATCCGCAGGGGTGTCGGCGAGACGGAGCGCCTGCATATACAGCTCAGCGCTCCTGATGGTCGCCTCCAGCACCGCGCTGCTACTGGTTCTGTGGGCAACGCTCCTTTCGGCGGCACGCGCCTGAGCCTCGACCGCGGACCGTCTGGCGTCCATCATCGTGCTCATCCCACCCAGTCAGACTGGTGGCAATTGTGAAGGACCACGAGGAAAACCGGGGCCTGGATTCCGGAGTTTGTCCCGTTTGCATCATTTGTTCCGTTGGCACGCGGGGCGGATTGCGGGCAAAGATCGGGTTCGGTCGGCCTAGGAGACTGCCTCGGCTGTGAACCTGGAGCTGGCAACGGGGTTCGGGCAGATGAGGATTGCGACAGAATCATTCTTCTAGCATAGTCTAGATTGGCAACTCTGCTTCCTATCAAGCCACATCTTTTACCGATTACACGGGCGGGCTTTTCTCTCCACCACGGTTCCTGCGACTACGTGTGCGGTCCAGCTTCGTGGTCATCGTCGTCCCGTCCCTCTGGGTCGCTGTCCCTCGCCCACTCGCCACCAGATTTGATAGAGGTCGGGATATTCAAGAGAGCAAGAGTCGACACACAGCCTCGCCGTCTCTGTAGCGAGCTGAGCATTGGGCGATGTCTTCGTCCAAATCGGACGCCGCCCGGCTGGCGCCATGGGAAAGTGCGGTCGCAGGTGCCGCTGGCGCGGTGATCGCCAATGCCCTGGTCTATCCTCTAGACATGTAAGACTCTCCTTGCCATAACGTCAAGAACGACGGTACTGACGGATGGTGGCAGTGTGAAAACGAGGTTACAGGTCCAGATCAAGAAGCGAGGTGTGCCTCACGACCATCACGGTGATCATCACTACCACTCGACCCTGGACGCCATTCGAAAGATTGTCGAGCATGAGGGCGTCATCGGGCTGTACTCCGGGATCCATGGCGCCTTGATCGGCGTGGCATCGACCAACTTTGCATACTTCTACTGGTACTCTATCGTCCGGACGTTATACACAAAGTACCAAAAAGTACCCGGACAACATCCTGGCACGGCGGTCGAACTCTCGTTGGGTGCCGTCGCGGGAGCGATCGCTCAAGTATTTACCATACCCGTCGCGGTCATCACGACCAGACAGCAAACACAGCCCAGGGGCGAGAAGAAAGGAATGATTGCGACGGCAAAGGAGGTCGTGCACGGCGAAGACGGCTGGACCGGCTTATGGCGAGGCCTCAAGGCCTCTCTCGTTCTGGTGGTGAACCCGGCCATCACATATGGCGCTTACCAGCGGCTAAAAGACATCATCTTCCCGGGCCGTGACAGGCTCCATCCGTGGGAAGCCTTTTGTACGTTCTTTGGTCCCGCTCGCCGGTGGGCGTCCCATTGACTGGCTAACTCTTCGCAGTCCTCGGCGCACTCTCCAAGTCGATGGCGACCATAACAACTCAACCGCTCATCGTCGCCAAAGTGGGCTTACAATCGCGGCCACCGCCGGCCCGTGAAGGCAAGCACTTCAAGAGTTTCGGCGAAGTGATGGCCTACATCATCGAACATGAAGGCCCTCTCGCGCTCTTCAAGGGCATCGGCCCACAACTCATGAAAGGCCTCCTGGTGCAAGGTCTGCTCATGATGACCAAGGAAAGAATAGAGATCTTGTTTGTCGTTCTGTTCACTTACATCAAGGTCGTGAGGGAGAGACGGTTGAAGTTGGCAGCCCAGCGGCTGAAGCAGAATCAGACCCCCATCACGGCCGCTTTGAAGAGCCGGGCCATACCGACGGCCGAGGACGTGCTGCAGAAGGCCAGGACCATTTTACCCATCGGGGGGAAATGACTCGCCGAGTATGGAAAATGTTGGGACCCTACCTTTGGATAGAGACGGCCGATGGACGACGCCAGAAGAATGGAAAGCCGTGTAGAGTCCGTGGAGATGGGCAAGAATACAGCGAGACAGACCGTGGATTCAAAGCATTATGATTCAGAGGCGGCCAGAAAATCCAGGACACAAGGACGGCCAAGAAAGATCGGTGGCCACGGACGTTTTCGAATCGATCATGCTTATCAGGGTGGCAAGGGGCTATGTATATGTTACATTTACGCGCTGATCTTTGTTTGATCCTCGCGACGCCTCGACTTAGAGTGGACATCATTGTCGTCGAGCAAATAAATTATTGATATACAATTCTTTGAACCCTTTCCTCGTCGTCTGCCTCGGCGCGTCCTGCTTGGTCGCTCCCTCCAAGAATGAAATTGGTTTACAATGCTTCTGGTTGATCTTTTGGTGAGTCGCAGCGGGATGGGACATGCTCTGGAATTGCAAGAGAGGCAGGCTGAATGTAATGTCAATCATCGACATGCTGAAGCTAAGGGAAGGAAGCTGTGCCATGGTCGTAGGCGGTTACAAATGGATCGTCAGAAGGGTGGAGACAGGTTCTGCCTGCGCATTGCCCCATTTTGTATCAAGTACAGACCACTCCGGTGGTAGGTTGTTCTCTGCGACCCGAGAATAGGTGCAGGTTGCACCTGTGCAGTCGGGGATATCGTTGGGAGGCAGTCCGACACAAGACGGCCAGACGTCGTTCCAAGTAATGGACGTAATGTACCAGACCGGTGGTGACATTGAAACTTCGCAAACGCATTCGATCCTAGAGGCCTTCGTGTTTGCTTCGTCTACCGTCGGCTTTTCTCTTTGCCTGGACATCGTTATCCGTCATCCTGTTCCTTCCTTTCAGGCACACTCACCACTCCGTGTTTCTCTCCATTCAATCTCGTCCCGAGCGACACGGTCAGAGAGCTTTCTCCAAAGGGCAATAAAGCCGCCTCCAATGATTCGCTCCCCAACCATGGGTCGGCACACCATCACCTGCGCTTCATCTGGTGTGGTGCTTGCATTCTCCACATCCTCTATGTTGTCGGGGTCGTCGACGATTCGGTCGTCAATGCCGCTTTCCTCGCCTGGCGCAATTTGCGTGGGACTTCCGGGGGAGCCCTTTGCTTTTTTCGGAGTCACCAGCCGGACATCCCACCTGCGCCCATTGCTGATCCCTTCACCCAGTTCGACCACTTTCTCAAGAACCAGAGGCAATTTCTCCTCTTTGATTTTGCGAACGCAGTCCCCAATTTGAGTCACAGAGGGTGTGAACACCACGAGTTTGGCACCCTCACGCATCGCCCTCTGCACGTCCCGGAGCCGGGTGTGCACCGACGGCAAATCCAGAACCACGTAGCTGAGGAATTCGCCCGTTTCATGGCGACTCTTCGCAGCACTAGTTTGCCGTCGCTCAACTTGGTCCCGGATCCAGTGTTCAACCGCGTCGGCATAGAATTCAACATGTGGCCAATAGAGCCCATGACGAAAGCCTCGAACCAGCTTTTCGGCGTGAAATCGATTCGTGACGCGATTGTCGACCGAGTGGAGGATCGCCCGCCGGGTCTCTTTCCACTCCGCCCACTGGGTCAAGAGTTCGCCTTGCCGCTGGTTCTGGGACGAGGAATTGACATGCTCCGTCGGCGTCGAATGCAGCTCCGGTTTCTCCGCTCGGAGAGGGGCAGGATTCGCGGCGGCGATGGCCCGAGCAAGATGGATTGTGAGGCTCCCATGGCCAGTTCCAGCTTCTAAAAGCTCCAGTCGAGGCTGCTTCGTCCGGAGCGGATCATTGTCATCGTCTGGAGGGCGGACGTGAAGATCCAAGACCGAGACAATTGACGTTGCGTATGCTGCATAAATCTATCACATTTCAGCAAAAGTCCACAGTCGAGTGCGTCCGTCTTCCACCCACAGGCGTCACGAACCTAGGTGTCAGCGAGACATACTGCTCCAGGCTTGGGTAGTCTATCTTGTGAACACGCCCTTCTTTCGAGCGGAGGTACAAGGGCGCGATGGCCTGGCCGATAATATCATCGTCTTGTATGCCTCGAAAGGTTTGGTGGCATCGGAGAGGTCTAGAGAGCCTCGCGCCGTCGATGATGACTCTGTCACCCTCTACAGATGTCAGGAATGCACAAGCACGGCAAGCAGGAAGAAGGCGCTCGCATACCAGCGAACCGTAAATCCCGACCAGGGACGGGCGGCAGCACAATTCTTGACTCGGCTGGCTTCGACAAACGCAGAATTCGTCTGAAGAGACCAACAATTCTTGACATGGAGCGCTTCCGATTTGTCGAAGCGGATCAAATCCTTTAATCCTGTGGAGCTGAATGGTCCGCGTGCTGCTGCTTGTTGTCCTTTTTTTGGGATGCAGGTACCCCGGTCAGAACGAGGCTAGGCCCAATGGGGTTTGTCGCGAGTCGCAGCATCACCAGGCCTTCCACCACCACGGCACTCTCGTCAAAGATCAAGTTGATCATTACGCCGTGAATCAGCCGTGTACTCATGCGCCAATAAATATCACTTGACATCCAGAGCCAGAGCGGGCATCCTCTCGTCGCCTGCCGTCTCCATGCCACTTCAACCATGACGAGGAGAATTGTCCGTTTCATGTGATGGCCTTTCGATGTCTCTGGCTAACCCGATAATCAGGTCCGAACGGGCATTCAGCTCTCAGTGGTGACGATCGTAGCGCTGCTCATCGTCGTCTTCCTCGACAACAGATACCGAGTCCTTCCGAATGCGATTCATAGTCATCTGCCTGCGCACCATCCTGGTTTAGTGGTCACCGACATTACTGTCGCCACTTGCTCTTCCTTCAATCCTTTCAGCAAATGCACCCTTGATGATGAGTATTGGCATCGTATAGACAAAGACCTCTACTTGGGCCGAGGATTTCTGTCCAAGGCTTACCTCCATGTCCAGAGGAAGCGCGAGGAAGATTTGACGACCCACGATGAGCCGGTCTCTGACATCAGGGTTGGCCGGCTGCCACCTCCAGCTTCTGACCCGACATCCAACGGGGAAAGGTGGGAATCGAGGCCTGCCGGACTGTGGATTAAAAAGTCGTCTCGACGGCACATGAGCGATTCGGCCACAGTGGTGACCGGTGTTGACGTGCTCTTCGGTGCAGACGCCGTTGATCCCCGGTCAAATTGGCAGATTCAAGACATCGCTTTGTTCCTCGACAGCCACGGCGATTTCGCTGAGCCGCGTCTCACGGTTCGAAAAGGTCCTGCGCTCAAGGTGGAGAAACCAGTTCCTCGGATTCGAAAGGATGGCAAGTTCAAGATCATGCAAGTCGCAGACCTGCACCTCTCCACTGGACTGGGCACATGTCGCGATGCATTGCCAGAAGGCCAGAAATGCGATGCCGATCCACGCACGATGGAATTTATGGAGCGACTGATTGACGACGAGAAGCCGGATTTCGTGGTCCTGACTGGCGACCAAGTCAACGGCGAGACGGCACCAGACGCCCAAACGGCCATCTTCAAATACTCGGAGATGTTTGCCCGGCACCGGATTCCCTACGCAGGCATATTCGGTAACCATGACGACGAAGCAAACCTCGACCGCGCACAGTCCATGGCCATCATGGATGGTCTTCCATATTCTCTTTCCACTGCCGGCCCGGAAGATGTCGACGGGGTCGGGAACTATGTGGTGGAGATTTTGGGCCGAGGGTCGACCTCGCATTCGGCGTTGACGCTGTACATGCTCGACACACATTCCTATTCTCCAGACGAGAGACAATACCACGGTTACGACTGGTTGAAGCAATCGCAAATCGACTGGTTCCGTTCGACCTCTCAGTCCCTTAAACGCAAGCACAAAGAGTACACGCACATTCACATGGACCTCTCCTTCATCCACATTCCGCTTCCCGAATACCGCAACCCTGATAATCTTCAGTGGGTGGGCAACTGGACTGAACCGCCGACGGCCCCGGCATACAACTCGAACTTCAAAGACGCTCTCATCGAAGAAGGGGTGGTCCTGGTGTCATGCGGCCACGACCATGTCAATGACTACTGCCTGCCGGCCAACAACAAGCAGGGCAAACCGGCCCTGTGGATGTGCTACGGAGGTGGTGCCGGCTTCGGAGGCTACGGCGGTTACTATGGGTACCATCGCCGGATAAGATTCTTTGATTTCGACATGAACGAAGCGCGCATCACGACATGGAAGCGGTTGGAATGGGGTGACACTGAGCGACGCATCGATGAGCAGATCATCGTTGACGGTGGGAATGTCGTGACTGGATTCTGAAATCGGGTCCAAATGGCCATCACAAATACGGTCACTGCTGTTATTGCATCGCGTGGCGTTTCAGGCATGGGCAAGGTAGCCTCAGTTGAATGTGACCACAGGATCGGATATTATGGGATACGATATGGAGCTGACCGGAAAAGTGAGATACCCGACTGTTGCAATAATTTCCCGGGTGTGTGTACAAGTCATCTAGCTGATGATGAACGGCTTTTCCATTTTCTACCACCATTTCTCACACAGCACTCGTTTCTTTTCGAAGCCTGCTGTGCTTTGCAGGAGATCCACAAACTCGTCCGTCATGGTTGGTAGTCCGCAGATGTACACGACCGTATTCTCTCGCTCATTCTCCGGGCCAAGCGCTTCCAAGAGGTCCTCATGCTTTATACGTCTGTGCCGATATTGGACCACGTCGTCATCGTCCTGATCGACATTGCTGCTGCTGGTCTCAAAAAAGGTATAGCTGTAATCGACCTCGACGCTTGGCCTCCACTTTTCTGCAATCTCTCGCAGCCTCTTCTCAAACAGGACTTCCTCCTTCTTGCCCTTTTCGTCTCTCCCTCTCCTACTGCTGTACAGCAATCGCACCCTCTTGACCATCCCTCCTGGCCTCCCCCCGGCCCCAGCCGCGTCCATGGCCGATATCATACTCATGATCGGATTAATGCCCACCCCGCCCGCCACAAATACCGCTCGATCAATCCGCGCACACGCGTCTCGACCCAGAGTCAACGGAGGGTAGATGAAAGTACCGCCGATACGGAATGTAACTCGGGCGTCGAGGATTTCGGCCGGGGGTCGCCACAGGAAAGCCGCGGGGGGGTTGCCGGGAGAGCATTGGATTGCCAGCTCGATATAGGGGTCGGAATTGGTCGAAGACAAGGAAGTCTGCGGGGGAGAGGTGATGGTGAAGCCGCCGACGACGTCGACGTTTGGAATGTAGAGGTCAATGTATTGACCTGGGAGATGGCGGAGTGGCGGCTACTAGACGATAGAAATGGTGAGAGCCTGTCCATACTGTGGAAGCAATCACAGAGGTTTATATCGTGCCGTGGATCAATCCACAGGGTTGACTTTGCTGCGGTTGTAAATCCACCCATCATGGACAGCAATCAAAAGCATTTCTCCAGAATCAAGGAGATATAGACATCATGGCTTCAAGATGCCAGGAGGTTCAATGTGATGGATGAGACGACGTACTCCATCTCTTGGTAGACTCAATCGCAGAAGACGAACAGTCGAGTTGACCAGTTCTATCCTGCTGAGTCTGGCAGACCAGATGCCCTGCTGACGTGGATCATCGGCAGTCCTGATTATATGGGGAATGGAGTCTTTGACCGTGGCCATGTTTCGAGTTGCGGACACATGCAGCGATGTAAGCGGGGCGAAAGGTCGAATCTTTGGAGAGTTTGTGCAGAGGCAGCGTAAAGAATGCCACCTGAGCAGCATGATTATGTCAAGCCATGTTTGAGGAGATTTAAAAAGGCTGACCCGTTGATTCTTGGTGGATCATCTCGCAAGCACGACAGAAATGCTGCTTTCAACCGACCTGCGTCTTCCGAGTGCGGCCATGCCGATAAGGATGGCAACCGCCAGTCACCTCATCTTGAGATAGCGACAGGCAACTTTGGGATAAGTATGATGGTGTTGATGCCACAAATTCACATACAGGCGTCAAATGAAGAGATACAATTTTATGCATTCGTGCTAGAATACTGCCTTGACACCGACTGGTGGGTAGGTATACGTGAAGCGAAGAAATTACGCCGGCACCTGTAACCCGCAAAATGGAAAGTAATTATGATGCTTGTATGTAGATTTCCACAGCTTGTATACTATATCCCAGCTCTTAGAAATGGATGGACAACTTCCGCGAGCATACGACCGCAAGGCGACTGGCTGTTAGGTACGGCACCGTGCTTGAGGCTGAGATCAGTCACCCTGCGAGGAGGATAATCCAATGACAATAAAAGGTTCACTCCTCCAAGGGATCCATCGAAATCAGATCTTACCGAGATTGCTGCCGCGAGGACATCCGAAGACAGCAGCTTGGACAGCGCATGAAACCGTGTATAGATGGACGCTATTCTGTCAAGCGATGCAAGCAGTGTTATATGTCTCATGTCAAGAGCCGCTCATGCAACGACATCCATCCTGATGACAGTCCGCGAACAACGACCTGTATGTCACATGTGCTTCCGCCTGGTTATTCAAACATGTCAAATTACCGTCGTGGCCTTGGCCTGAAGGAAGATTGGCGATTCCACAGGAAGAGGTAAGGAGATATGGGCGGGCTGTGACCAGGCTAGAAGCCTTCAGAAAGGACGTCCGTCATGTCCGAGAGATGTTGGGAGGGCCAGGCCAGAGCACTGCTATGTCAGCTTTGGCTTGATACAGCACAACTGCAAATTGCGGTGAGAAAACTCGTAACAAGAAGTGATCTCAAGCGCCATCAGTCAAGCGAAATGGAGGGAGAGCTGACATGACAAGGCAGCGATCATTGTGTTCGGCTTTTAGGGCACACAGCAGCAGTGAAGGCCATTTCAGTATCAAGCTTACAGATATCCATGGCACGAAGCAGAGTCCTCCATTCTGGTGGCATTACCATGGTTTCACTTCTGGTCGACTGCCTGCGCAATGGCAAGGGACAGGGTGGAGGTTGGACGAATATCGCAGGTCGAGAAAATTGTGACAGCAGGCGTCTACCACCGCACGGTGGAACGTCCGCAGGTGGCACAACCCAATCACCCAGAAATGAAATGGTCATGTCAATGAGCACTATCAAAGTGCTCTGGACCCATTATCAGGATGTTTCTGGCGTCCACTGACTCCAAATTGTGCATATCAGGATCGGGCGCAGGAGATTGGAGGCAAATTTTGCCATGAGGGGTCGCAGGGAGTGGACGCAACAAATCTCAACGCCCGGGGAGTGCAGATGCACGTTTGGTAGCTGGAGAAGACAGCCGTGGTCGAGATAGATGACATTTGGACATTCCCAGATGATATTTCAAAGATATAAACACTGACGGTGAAGAGATGGATATGGCATGAGGTTGAATCAAACGTCCATGCTTGCCGAGCAACTAGTGGCCGCTGGAACGACATCCTCGACTTCAGCACCACCAATCCTTGCGATATGGATCATGATAATGCATCATCGTGATTACGGCGCTCCTTTGCGGTGACTTCAGGGCCGGACTCCAGATCAAAAGGGGCAAAGACATCGCCAACAGGCCAAGAGGAAGGTACATCTATTTTCCTGCGTCGAGGGTGGCAGACCCACATCAGACCTTATGAGGTACACTTCCTCCCTGTGGAATTGAGCGCCAGCGCCATCTTCAACCGTACTAATTATTCTGTACAGAGACTAGTCGAAGACACGCGATCAATCCTTTGGACGCTCTTTCGACTCATTCTTACCTAACCATCCATTGGTGTGAACCAGTATCAAGTCGCTCATTCTGCGCAAATGTCAAAATGGGGGCTGCTGTAGCACCGTCAAATACTATACAAGTGTTAAGTACATCGACATCTATCACTGGACCCGCCACGGCGATAGGTCCGCATGGATTACGGTATGTCAACTCCCGCTGATGCCGCCTTCGTTATCCGTGAGTCCCTGCTGCATACTGATAAGTACAGTCAAATTCGAGCCAGCTCCGAGGAGAGTAATGATTCTGTTATCAAGATGGAAGAAGACGACGCCGATGATGATGTGTCAGATGGTCCCGGGTCGACATTGAGAAGCCTTCAGGTTGAGAGTGAGAACCGGGACTCGCCCAACAGCTCACTTACTTCAGTCTCTGTGGCCTCGTCGATCACGGAGCAGAAGCCTTTGGCCGTGCCAATGCCCACCGTCAAATCCGAGATGGCGAACAATGCGATTCCATACATGTACGCAAAGGCTCCGACGACATGCCGGGCCAAGTCCTCCATTCCTCCACGACTCTCCCCCTCCGATTACGCCAGCCAATGCATTGCAGCCGCCGAAGCGTCGAGACTCGATCCTTACGCCTTGCATGAAGATGAGCACAAGCAATTGCAGGACCTGCTGTGCAATTTGCACGTGACTGTCTATTTGAATATCCGCAATGGCATCCTGAGGTTGTGGTCTCGGAACCCGAGCGTGAGCGTCAACCTCGAGGAAGCGATTGGCTGTATCAGGGACGAACGATGGACACGCCTCGCATGCTTTGCGTATGAATGGCTCGTTCGACGAGGATATATCAATTTTGGTTGCGTCGAAGCCCCCTTGAGCACAAAGAGCGGCAGAGGCCGGAGAAAAGAAAGCTCACGGGAGACCATCGTTGTCATCGGCGGAGGTGTGGCCGGGTTGAGTACGGCCAGGCAGTTGACCAATCTGTTCAAACATTATCCCGATCACGTTCCTCCGAGAATCATCGTCCTCGAAGGACGCAACAGGATAGGGGGGCGAATCTACTCACATCCACTTACTAGCATACGTTCTACCAAGCTCCACCCCGATCAGAGACCCACGGCCGAGATGGGGGCGCACATCATCGTCGGCTTCGAACGCGGTAATCCACTAGACGCCATCGTTCGCGGCCAGCTGGCTCTCGATTGCCACCTCTTGCGCGACCTTTCCACTCTCTATGACGTGGATGGCACCCCCGTGAACGGAGTCAACGATGCCATGATTGAACGATTATACAACGATATTCTCGACCGCACCGGCCATTATCGTCTCAAACACACGCTCAAGAAGACTGCGGAGGGAGATAAAGATTTGATCAACTCTGGCCGGGATCCTCCGGACGAAGAGTCATTGACCATCAGACAATATGAAGAGGCGACAGCATCGGGGACAATCGACCAATTGTTACCGAATAAAAAGTCCCGACGGCGCGGCGCAGGCCATCGTGCCGCCAAAGGGGATAAGTCGAAAGAAGAGGTTGACACCAACATGGAAACCAAAATGCAGCTTCCCGCGGCCCAGGCGGCCAAGGAGTTTGGCTTCCTGCTCAGAAAGACGACTCAGATGCATGAGACGTTGGAGCTTGACGACCTTGCTGCCCAACTCAACCAGTCACTGGGCAACGTCATGAATTCCGGCGTGGAACAGTATCAAAAGTTTCTCGACCTCAAGCCGTATGCGCTGCGTCTGATCAATTGGCACTTTGCCAACCTCGAATATGCGAATGCCGCCAGTGTGGACAAGCTGAGCCTGCGCGGCTGGGATCAGGACATTGGCAACGAGTTCGAAGGCGAACACGCACAAGTCGTCGGTGGTTACCAACAGGTCCCGCGCGCCCTTTGGCGACATCCAGAACCCCTGGATGTTCGCCTCAACAAACCTATCAAGGGGATCCGGTACAGCGCGGCCGGCGGCCGCGGAAAGGCCACCGTGCTGTGCGAAGATGGTGAATCGTTCGAGGCTGATAAGGTCATCTGCACGGCTCCTCTGGGAGTTCTCAAGGCACAGTCCATCCAGTTCGAACCGCCACTGCCTCAATGGAAGCGAGACGCCATCAGAAGGATGGGATTTGGCCTGCTCAATAAAGTCATCCTGGTCTTCGAGAGACCATTCTGGGACTTGGACCGAGACATGTTTGGTCTCCTCCGGGCGCCTCGATCCGGCCATGGTTTCAACCAGGGCGACTACAAAGAAGGACGAGGTCAATTCTACCTCTTCTGGAACTGCATCGAGACCAGTGGTCTGCCCATGCTCATCGCCCTCATGGCGGGAGAATCCGCCCACGAAGCAGAGCGCGTTCCCGATGAGGAGCTGGTCGGTCAGTGCGTCGCGCAATTGCGCAATGTCTTTGGACATGCCAACGTGCCCCAACCGCTGGAGACCATTGTCAGCCGCTGGGGCTCTGATCGGTTTGCCCTGGGCACCTACTCCTTCGTCGCTTCCGAAGCTCGGCCTGGCGACTACGACCTCATCGCGGCCCCGATTTCGAATTTATTCTTCGCCGGCGAAGCCACCATCGCCACCCATCCCGCGACCGTTCATGGCGCCTACCTATCCGGCCTGCGCGCGGCCCACGAAGTCTTTGAATCCATTGTCGGCCCAATCGCGATCCCCCCGGTCCTGGTGCCACCTCCCGCGAGCAAGAAAGCCGTTTCGCAGCCGGTCGACCTCACCCAGATGGATACCCACATGGCGCAAGCAGCAAAGAGAAAAGGAGATCCCATCCTTCCCGCGGGGACATTCACACGCCCGGTGAAAGAGAAGGATGATTCTCTGCGCGAGGCATGGGATGCCGCCATGTGGGTGCGCATCTACGACGATCTTGGCCCGCCGCCTCCTCGGCCCCAGAAATTCAACGTCAATGCCTTTCTCCTTTACTCGGGCGAGCATTGGGAAGAAGTGAAGGCCAAGATGGTCGAGGAGCGGACCAAGATGGGCAAGAAGACGAAACAGAGCGAGCGGGACCAAGTGCGTGTCGAGCTCGGCAGGATGTGGGCCGCGCTCAGCGAAGAGCAGCGCGCCCCCTACACGGACAAGACCGCCAAGAACAGAGAAGAGAACGAGAGGGCGATGAAAGAGTGGCAGGCCAAAGCTGCTGAGTGGGATCGGCGCACGTGGGAAGTCAAAGAGGTGTGGATCAAAGAGGGGAACGGTTTTGACGAGTTTTGTAGGCGGAAGCGTGAGGAGGATGCGGCGATGGATGCCAAAGAGGCGAAGCGCGCGAAGCTGGAGTAGATCAGCTTTGGGTAACGGCGGGCGGTTTTGATTGCTTGATGTTCGTGGATTAGGGGGATATTGTGTGATTATCAGCGAGCATACTTTGGAGAGTCATATCACCCGGTGCATATTGTCAATCTCGAAAACGAAATGAGAGTCATGTTCCCACTGTACAGTTTGAGAATGGTACGGTCTGAGTATTCCTGTTATTGGTCATGTATCTAACCAGATCCCTGAGGCCGAAGACAGGATCAGTTTGTCCTCCCTCCCCTTCCGTATTCAACCCATCTGCCCAAGTAATCACAACATTCACACATAATCGGATCCACATCACCCATTCCCATGACATCTTTCCAAAACCCAAGATGTCGGACATCACTGTTACTTACTCGTCCTCTGACCACTCGCTCGAACTCGGCCGACCGTTCCTCCCACGCTTCCGTTGTGTTTGTACCACCTGGGATGCCGCATCCAGCGTTCCTCGCATTCCCTCGAGCATTCGCGTCAGCTCCGCCTCGATCTTATCGTTACTGGCACTGGCAGACAAGACAGCCATGCTCGGAGGCGTTGCTTCCGGTACGTCAACCACCGCCCGAGTTCCTGCACTTGCTGAGCTGTCGGATCCAGCACCATTTCCGTGCATCCTTGGCCTGGTAGGCAGTTGTCCCTGCGTGGGGCCTGAAAAGGGAAATCCGTCTTCGCCCATCCTCAGTGGACGCGGCAATCCGTACAGTCCTGGGCCGGGGGCTGGAGGATGGTAAGGAACACCTCGATCGCCCACCAGCGTCCGGCCGCGCTCGGTGTAGTAACCTGCCATTCCCACCTCATCCAAGGTCGCCAGTGCTGGGTAATCGTCTTCAGTTTGCTCCAACCCAAACGGATCCACATCGGTGGAGCTCTGACTTGTTTCTGAGTACGCCTCTGACAGTGCCGTCGAGGGTCGCGGAACGTCCTGTTCCTCGACCTGCTGAAAGTCGTCGAGAGTGACAGGCATGGTCATCTGGCGAACCAACGGTGCTGGTCTTGCGGGCGTTGTGCGGGTCGGAGGCGGAACTGAGGTGCTCGGTTCAAGTTCAGTGACTGCGCTGGCCTCGGCCATGGCATTCTTGAACGACCACTCCATGGTGGCATGCTTCTGAGCCTTCTTCTCTTCGGATGCTGCTACCGACTCTTCTCCCCCTGGAAACTCGGTTGGTGGCTTCCGCGTGACAGTTCCTTCGGGAAGAGAGACGGCCGACATGGCTTTGGCGAAGCTCCAGTCCATGGTTGCGTGGCCAGGATGTTGACTTGGCGTGATTTCTGCTGGCTCTTGCAGTTCTGGCCCTTTGGGTCTGTCTTTCACGGTCCAGTTTTGTTGAGATAGAGCAAAATCCTGCGCTGAGGTGCTTGCAGAAGCCAATCCGCCGTCGTCCGCTAAAGAGGTGCGTCTGGCCGTCAAGGACTGAGTAGTTGAGGAATCGCGGGGACCTTTCGAATTCGCGCGCTTCTCACGAAGAGTCGATGCATCTGCCAGCCGAATAGTTTCTTCTCTCATTGGTGTTGCCGCATACGTCGTTTGTATCTTGTCGTCGGTTCTCGGTGCCGCGACGGCGTAATCTGCCTCGTCAAAATCTCCCAGATCGATCACATTGGAGGCAATCGAGCTGGGGCGGTCTTCAGCCATGGCGCGAAAAGGAAGATCGGACGTGCGTCGTTGTTCGGGCACCGGCACAAAGTCAGTCTTCGTCTTGTATTCATAAGCTGGCTTGGCCTGGTCGAAGATGTTCGACAGGTCTGCTCCACGCTTGACTCGAGCTTCAAAGTTGGCCTTTTGCGCCGCCGTCATCTCTTTGGGAGGCGACAGTCTAGGGCCCTTGGGCGTCTCTTCGCCTTCCATTGACTCGACTGCTGATAGATCGGAGAGGTCAGGAATCTCGAGGGAAGCGGAGACTCGCCTCTCGAAATCCTGGGTCATGCTGAAGTTCCATTCATCGCTCGCACTGATCTCTTCGTCCGAGTCCTCGGTGGCCGCTGCGGCCGCACCTCCGGGCATAAACAACGAGACTCGCTGTCCGCCGCTGAATAGCCATGCATAGTATGTCTTGACAAGCTCCGTCAGGCTGCTGGTGGGATGTGTTTCTTCGGTATCTTTGAGAAAGTCGTGCTGCAAGACATCTTTCATCGATGGCCTCGAAGCCACATCTGGGCTGAGGGTATCTTCTACAAGGGAGCGTAGTCCGTCGCTGAAACCGTCCTGTTGTGGAAGTCTGATGGGCTGTTTCAGCCGGCGCATGCGCATCTTCAGCTGCTGTCGCTCCCGCAGATCACTGTTTGGTGGTCTACCAACCGCACATTCGTACAAAGTGCAGCCGTATTCCCACACATCGACCTAATAAAGGGTCAGTTGATTGAGAGAAAGTGAGGTCATGATCTGCTGTTGTGGAAGTGGGGGCGGTCAAACTGGCGACCACTTCATGAACCTACCTCATCAGAGTATTCTGGGTTCTCAGTCCACAACTCCGGAGGCATCCAGTGCAGAGTGCCGATAAAGGTTTTTCTCTTGTCTGTGCGAGCATCTAGCATGGTTGCAACACCAAAGTCACAAAGTTGAAGCCGTCCTTCTTCATGAACGAGGACGTTGGCGGCTAAAGAGGATTAGCATAGCTGTTGCAGATCCGAACTGATCATCTAGGCTGACAGGTCGTCCTCACCTTTTACATCCCGGTGCATGATGCCAGCTTCGTGCAGTCCTTTCAGGGCTTTGGCTAGTTCTCTCGCAACAACCACGATGAATCTCTCCGAGAGACGATCGTTTGTGGCCCGCATCTGCGAGGACGTAATTCTTAGCAAATGGCCGGCAAACAAGATGAGCAAAGAAATCGGTTCGTCAAATACAGCAGGAGCAGGGTTTGCCAGGCCGAGAATGCAACTCACAACGGCTGGTCTGAAGTGGCCACTAACAAGCAAGCAAAGTGACGTCGACTCACCAAAGTCTTAACACTGCCTCCAGGACAGTACTCGCAGATAAGCCATAATTGACTATGCACCGGGAACGCCTCAATCATTTGGTTGAGATTCTCAGCACCACTCTCTTGGGCTTGTCGCAGAATCCGGATTTCTCGATTGAAATCCTTGATCTGCTCGTCTTTCTGTTCACCATATGCTCGGAAGTCGGCTTCATCAATATCGAGGACCTTGATAGCAACGACTTTGGAGGTCGCCGTTTGCCGTCTGTGGAGACAACGTCAGCAGGCAAACGTAAATCATCAACTGAGACACCAAGACAGCTGTACTCGACATCCCAAGCGGTGCTGCTCAAGTCATGCGCATCAAGTTCAAAGCACGCAAGATCCGGAACTCGGGAGCACCTTACCCCTTATAAACTCTACCGAAGCTGCCTTTGCCAATGAGCTCGTCAAAAATATAGCCTGGCACAGGCTGATCACTGCGCTTGCACTTCTCGGCCACGGCCCGCTCCTGCACCTTTGCAAGACGAATGGCTTCTCGGCGGTGGGCAGTCAGGGCCGCGGCCGATTCCGGATGCAGGCTATCCATCTTCAATTGCCCGTCTGACCTCGAGCCTTGGTGCCCGCCGGTGGTGTCAATTTCTTGTCTGGTTGAAGCAAAGACGCAAGTGTACCTAAAGCCGTTTGTGGGATGCTTTGCTCACTGTTTCTCCACTCTCTTCAGCTTTACCAGCCGTAGAATACTTTGCGAGGTCTGGGATTGAATAGTTGAAAAGTCTTGTTGAACACGTGACTTCTTGCAAGCCGGGGAAGGCAGCGGTACGCGAGTGTCGATCTGTGATAATATCTCAATAAGGGAAGGTGTTGAAGGCGTCTGGAGCCGTTGGCTGTCAATTGGCTCGTGTCTTTGCTGTCACTCCTCAAAAGACCGTAAGCGAACGTCTGATCGGGTTGGATGGTCGGGCGAAGCGACGATGACTTAGAAGAGGCGTATTTTAATTCCCCGCCAATCGTTAGGTATTATGGCACGTTTTCGGCCTTGTGCAACTGTGTCGTCGTCGCCACCGGATGACACAACGAGCTGGGTGCTCTCCGTGCAAGATGTGGTGGAAATGAAAAGCTTGGCCAGCAACCGTCGGCTAGCCTTGACTCGGGGTAATGATCTCTGTCGAATGAGAGAAAGAACGAGCGATGGGTCAGCAGAGATGACGCCGAGACTTCTCTTCGGAGTGAGTTGTCGCGCAAAGTGGTGTCAACAACACTGGCACTAGGCTGGCAGTGATGCCGTTCAATAGCAAATGTTCTCCTCCTCCTGCTTGCGCTTCGAATGAAACCCGACCTTCTTTCAGACCAAAACAGATCTCAAGAGCTACAAATTCGCTGATCAATTCATCTTGGTCAGAAATCCAGATTCGAAATAACTCGCAGAGGTGTAGGAAAATTGATGGCGAATACTCCTGCTCAACCTCCGGGACTTCCGTCTTGAGGGCAGTACTGCCACCATCTTATACCTGTCTGCTATATGGGTCGGGAATATCGTCACTGTAATGACAGACCGAGAGAGGAACTAGAGGAATACTCATTAGCCCCCGCCGCCTCCAGTGGGTGTGTGCATGGGCGAAATCTTGAGCGTGGCGAAGATCGATTGTCCGGCAGGCGACTTAGGCCTACAGATTCCGTCCAAGGTGTGGATGTTGCCGCTTGACTTCCACCACCAGGTTGCTGCGTAGAGAGCGGCCTGAAAACTTGTGTCTATCAGAGTCGAGGAGAAGAGGGTGTTGAATGTGCCGGCCTAAACTTGACCGGGATTGGCGTGCCAAGAGCTGGAGCTGCTCCTCCCAGACCAAAGCTCCGACACTGACAGGCTTTGGCAGATGGTCCCTGTTCATGCCAGTCTCAGATGTGGAGATGCGGGCTACCTGAATTCTGAGACGAACTATTTGAGACCTTGCGAACCAAGCACACTGTCTTTGTGGTTCCTGCCATTCATGCCACATCCTGAGACGTGTTATGCAGGACCGTATCCATGTGCCAGAACTACCAATTGTCCCGAGGCTGCATATTTTGCTGTGGTATACTCTAGCCCACCTGGTGAGTTACCGGTCCCATAATGTCTGGTGTTGCTCATGTGCTGTAACACGCGTCGGATCGTATGTATGCTTCCCCTCGATGTGCCACCATCTGCGACGCACACCCGAGGTCTGCAACAGACATTACAAAACGAAGTGTACTCGTGGCGGTCGCATCGGACTGAGAGCATTCAAATTCGATTGCCGCCATCTCCTGCTTCAACATGTGGAGCAACGGGACTCCTAGAAATCGTCGTCTAGAACAAACACATATCAAGAGTACGCAAGGTTGTCCATGTGGCCGAATATAGGAGACCTTGAGAATTGCTCCGCACATTTATATAGTCGGTATATTGCATCCTTGATGGTCTGCTTGATGTTGTGGTGGATACCTGGTGGACTCCGCGCACCTTCAGTTGCCTGACGCCGTGCCTGGCTATTCCTAATGTGTGTAGCGCGTCTGCCCAATCGAACTTTTGTGCTGCCCAACCATCCTTGGTCGATGTTAACGGACAATCTGTTCTCGTTACCACCCATGATGCCCCATACTCATTGACGCGGCCCTCTTCGCTGTCGTTATCATCATCGTCAAAATGGTCCACACTCGTGGGCAAGATGCCCATCCCGAGAGCAACGAGGTGATTACTACGCCAAAGCGTGAGCGATCCCATCCCTGTCTCTTTCCAGCCCAGGGAGAGGAAACAATTACACCCGTACATACAAAGGCGTGACTAACACACCTCCAGCGACGCAGAATGCAGGCAAGCGCAGACGGGAGAACGCTGATGACAGTCACGATGAGCCTACCACCAAGCGACCAGCCCTTGCCACACCTGAGCCTTCGAAACCTTTCCTCTTTGGTCGCACAAGAAACAGAAGCTACATCACATCCGCTCCTGCAAAGTATGGCAGGACGAATGTATTGTCTCGATCCATCATCTCTTCCCCGTCTCGAAACAACGCCGCCGGTCGGCCGCAGACAGCTCTTCATGGCTCCAACGGTGCTCGTGAATCTCCTTTTTTCTCTGAGCGTCTCCATCCGACGGGGGGAGAAGAGGGTCAGGCAGCAAATTCTCAAAGACAAATCACATCTGAAAGTCCAGCGCGGTCTGAACCGGCAACTCCAACAAATAGCATCGTGGGGGGAATAAAAAAATTCTGGGGATATTTAACGGGCACCCCTGCGGCGAACGAGGGGCAACATCTTGAACCAGCCACAGGGACGAGGCCCACAAGTGTGTCGCCACAGAGCGATGTCAGTCCCGAGCGAGACGGTCGCGATTCGATGCCGACTCCTCTTGAAGAACCCGTCCACGACGGTCTCTTTTTCCGACGCAGCCAGAGCTTATTTGGTAGCCCATCGCCACCACAGAGAGAACCACCACTGGGTGGACGCTTCTTTGAATTATTTGCAGAAGAACAAGCACGAAGGCTTCAAGGCACATCGACGTGGAAGACCCGACAGGGCGCATCAAAAGACACGCAAGTCGAAAGCTATGACTTCTTTGCTCCTTTAGAGACTGCCGACACCAGAAAGCGCAAACTGGCGTCAATAAATGGAGAGATGCCTCCGTCAAAGCGTGGTAACCATGGCGTCGGTGAGAGCTACGTCAACGCTGAAAACGAGGCCGACAGCACTGGAGAATCACGACCCATCGAGGAGGAGAGCATGCTGCCTACGACTCCCCTCGCCAAGAAGCAAACTCTTGCTGCTCAAACACCTCTGCGGTCCGCCATGCGACACACTGGCAGCAATATCAACGGTACCGTCGGTCGTTCGGGAAAGTCGGTCAGAATTAATCCAAAGGCATCCGTCAAGTGCTTCTGGGGTGATTACGGCCCCGCAGGGCACTACCGCGGCGGCATATTCGCTGAGCCCAACCAGTTCTCTGAGCCCAACCGTTCCTCAGAGTCGAGCCGTTTCTCCGAGTCCCGCGGTTTCTCGACCGACTCGGAAGAATCCATCTCCTTCGAGGCCAAGAGCTGGATGTCACCCACTACGATGGAGAACACCAGAGTGAACGGCAGGTTCAAACTTGACCGGAGTGTTTTTGATCCGCAAGATGAGGCGTGGCGACCGTCACTAGCAAACCCCCGTCCAGGACATTTCCGGGTTCCTGATCTTGACGAAGAAGACGAGGATGAGACGATCCTGGAACAGCACAACATCCCGTCGTCTCCACCCCAGACGCCACGTATGTCGCATGCTGAACTGCCTCCCTCCCCGTCAACAGGGGCCACGTCGCTATCATTCCACGCCGACAGCATCGTCGGGGAATCGACCGAGCTGAAGCTCAGTAAAGCGAGATCAGAAGCACAGAAATACAAACCCGAGAAATCATCTCGGCTTTCGCTCGTGGAACCAGCCCCATCACGCTCCTCATCTCCTCCCAGCTCGACGGCGGATCATGCAGAAGAAACACCAGCCACCACGCTCCGACCAACGGTTCCTTTTGAAGAGCTTGACAATACCATGGTTGGCGAAGATGGGATGACAAATTACCAGAGAGAGCACCAATACGATGACTGGGCCAGAAACGTGTTGGGTGGCTGGCCGGAACCCCAGACGTATGAAGACGCTGGTACCGCCACTCCATTCATTGCCGACTTGGTCAGAAAGACGTGGACGCCCAGGGACGATGAGGAGTCCGACCAGTTTTGGGACAAGATATATCCAGAGGTGGAGACGGCACAGAACGAGGCCAAAGCACGAGGCTTAAGACTGGAGTTCATCACCAGTCCGGCATAAATGACCCGCTCGCATCGCGAGATGTGGTGAGACTGATCGAAGCTCGTCATTGATCACGAAGTCACGAATGCATGATACCCTCTCGGGGAAATCCGGCACACACTGCGGGCGTTGAAGGTGGGAAACAGGTTTCACTCACACCCCGTTGGGATTTTTTGTTCCTTTTTCTGGGATGGCAGGACCAGCCAGTATTGCGACATGCATTTTTATCGGCTTGGAACTTTTTGCGGAACATGGTATGATTGGTTTTGAACGCCAATATGCTTCAAAGGTGTCCTCGCTTCATTGGATACATGTGCCAGGGTTCGAGTTTGGCTCTCGTGGGCCCTCACTCTCAGCACGGCATCCATCGAAGCTCGAGCTCTTTGTTGTGGCGGGACCCACCAATGGAATGTGACAGTGACGAAGCATGGACCCATCTGATGGAACTAGTTGAGCTGCCTCTTCATGGAGAGGATTGTGTCTCCTAGAAACTGATGATGGCGTGTGATCTAAACTGCACAAGAGGATTTGCGGGATCAGCCGGCAAGAAGCCAAGCTGCAATGTCGATCACCCGGAAACTCTGCATTTACGTAATCCTTCGCTCCTTCTAAAACCAATTAAAAAAAAGGGTTTGAAATCACTTTGCTTCCACATCCACCCCGTATAGAGAAGCCACCTCCTTTTTCCGGAAAGACCGTTTAGATTCAATCCCGCTTGAGGCTTGGCAGAGAGTCACCCATCATCCATTCCCGTCGATCGCCGGGTCAAGGCTCTGAACTTGTCTTGGAGACCCCACAAAATGGACAGCTTCGGAGCATGTGAGTGTCATAATTAGAATCCTTACGAAGCTGAAAGGACCAGTCATTCCGTATTCTGATGTTCATCAAAGCCATATGTCTCTTCCATGCATAAGCCAGTCCCTGCTCCGCAAGGGCCGCAGCCTATGGCCTTTCAGTGATTTGAAGACCCCCTCTTTGACTGCCGGGATCTATTTGAACATGATGTCAGCTGATCCGGGCTTTCCTGTCCTCTAGCATGCTGACGAGTCTTGGTATGTGTGTGGAACCTCTTTGAATCTGTTGTGCAACGATTGTGGACATTTTGCCCTCGTACGAAGACGGAGAACCGGATGAGTGGCAAACAATGCTGCCCCGGCCGAATATAGATATTTCGGGATGGCCACATTTGAGCAGACTCGTCACTTTTGGGCTCCCATTTTTTCGAAATGGCTTTCAAATTGTGCTTGGGATTTATTGGTGCCTCTCTGACTGCTGCCCTCGCCGCGTGTCCGTACATGCAAGGTGGGATTGCCGGCCGCGATACAGACCAAAGCCGGTCATTCTATCGACGAGACGCTGTCACCGCGGATCAAGATTTCTTGGAGAAATACACGATTGAGGATAACGGCACTTTCCTGACCACGGATGTCGGGGGGCCTATCTCTGACCAGAACAGCTTGAGGGTGGGTGCCCGAGGCCCCACTCTCCTTGAAGACTTCATTTTCCGCCAAAAGATCCAGCATTTTGACCATGAACGTGTCCCTGAACGTGCGGTGCATGCTCGAGGCGCTGGTGCTCATGGATATTTCACCTCTTATGGCAACTGGTCCAACATCACCGCGGCCTCCTTTCTCTCCGCGGCCGGCAAGCAGACGCCGACGTTTGTCAGATTTTCGACCGTGGCAGGGTCAAGAGGTTCGATCGACACCGCCCGTGACGTGCATGGTGAGTTGACAGTCTTTGTATATCATCTGGCCCGCTTCAAAGAAAGACCGCTGCATGTGTCGTCCAGGATAGATCATCCAGGATGATTCGGACATACCCTCGATCATGTCATTCGGAGACAATTCGAACTTTGAACTTCCATTCAGAATTTCAAAAGTGCCACGCTTAGTTTGTCAAATTTAGGCTTTGCCACGAGATTCTATACGGATGAGGGCAATTTCGGTGAGTCTCCACGCCTCATCAAACTACGTCTAATGTGATGGCAGACATTGTCGGCAACAACATCCCAGTCTTCTTTATCCAGGACGCCATCCTCTTCCCCGACCTGATCCATGCGGTGAAGCCGATGCCCGATCGCGAGATCCCGCAGGCCGCAACGGCACATGACACCGCATGGGACTTCTTTAGTTCACAGCCCAGTACGCTGCACACCGTTTTCTGGGCGATGGCGCAGAACGGAATTCCTCGATCGTTTAGACACATTGATGGTTTTGGCGTCCACACTTTCCGTCTCGTCACAGACGATGGCCACTCCAAGCTCATCAAATGGCATTGGAAGACCCTGCAGGGTAAGGCGGGTCTTGTTTGGGAAGAAGCCCAAATCACCGGCGGGAAGAACTCGGATTACCATCGCCAGGATCTATGGAATGCCATCGCCGCGGGGCGGTACCCCGAATGGGAGGTATGTATAGTCAGCCGGTCTTTCCCGATTCCGGCCTGTAATAACACACCTGACACAGCTGGGTGTCCAAATCATGGAAGAATCAGACGTGCTTCGCTTTGGCTTTGACCTCCTGGATCCAACCAAATTCGTGCCCGAAGAGTACGTCCCGGTCACCATTTTAGGCAAGATGACTTTGAACCGCAACCCGACCAACTACTTTTCTGAGACCGAGCAAATCATGGTACGGGCGGCACAGTCTGCTCTCCCATCGTCGAACTGACGAAGCTGCTAGTTCCAACCCGGTCATATCGTGCGAGGAGTTGATTTCACCGACGATCCGTTGCTCCAAGGCCGTCTCTTCTCTTACCTCGACACTCAGCTCAATCGACATGGTGGTCCCAATTTTGAACAACTGCCCATCAACCAGCCACGGATCCCGTGGCACAACAACAACCGAGATGGGGCCGGTAAGATGTCACCGTCACGACCACTCACCATCGAAATGCTGCTGACCGACCGATCTCTCAGCCCAGATGTTCATTCCCGCGAACAACGAACCGTATACGCCGAGTGCACTCAATGGCGGCTGGCCAAAGCAGGCAAATCAAACCGTCGGCCGGGGCTTCTTCACGACACCCGGCCGTTACGTCTCTGGCAACCTTGTCCGCGCCGTCTCGTCCACCTTTGGTGATGTGTGGTCACAGCCTCGGCTCTTCTTCAATTCCCTCTTGCCCGTCGAGCAGCAGTTCCTCATCGACGCTATCCGCTTCGAAATCTCCATGATTCAATCGCCCGTGGTGAAGCAGAACGTCATCACCCAACTGAATCGAGTCAGTCACGACCTCGCAGTGCGCGTTGCCACCGCGATCGACTTGACCGCTCCTCCGCCAGACCCCACGTACTATCACAACAACAAAACCGCGGGCGTCTCCGTCTTCAACGGGACCCTGTCACGTCTGGACGGTCTGCGCGTGGGCTTGCTCACGACCGCTGCCTCGTATGCGAACGCGAGTGCGACGTATTCCGCGCTCGCCGCCAGCCTCGCCGCATTCAATGTCGATCTTATCGCCGTCGCCGAGTATCTAGCACCAGGTATTAACCAAACATACTCGGGATCTGACGCCTCCAACTTCGACGCCATCATCGTCGCCGACGGTGCCGAGTCCCTTTTTACACCTAACGCCTCGTCGACGCTCTACCCGGCGGGACGCCCACTTCAAATCGTGCAGTCTGGGTACAGATGGGGTAAGCCCGTGGCTGCCATCGGGACCGGGAGCGCCGCCTTTGCTGCGGCCGGTATCAACGGTGGCCCGGGTGTGTATGTGACCACCGGGGCTGCGATCACCGTCGGGAATTTTACACCGCAGCTCGAGGCGGGGTTGAAGACGTTCAAGTTCCTGGACCGCTTTCCCTTGGACAAGCCGCTGAACGAAACCGGTGCGTGATCTTGCCGAGCCTGGACTTCGAAAGGGATGAATGTGTGGGCTATTTAATCACGTGACGCTGGACATTGGATTGAACTGCAGGTTGGGATTTCGCATTCATTTCAGAGACATGCCGCTTTCATGAAGTAATTAATGCCTCAGTTATGAGAATCTCTGTGCGAACAAACCGGATTGACCATGTTTTATTTGGGGGCGTGCTTGGCCAGCTACACACCTATTCGAACACCATCAACAAAAGTGTAGGTTCCTTCCCGTTGTCAATGGTCTACGCGACGATCGCCAGTCCACCAGCCATAATTCCAGCCAGTTTGAAGATATCAGCGGCCATGCTTCTTCCGGCACCATTGCTCGGGGTTGAGGACGCTGCACTACTGGTGCTGGACATCGCTGCAGAGGCACTGGCCATGGCTGAAGAGGCTGCAGAACTCACCGCGGCAGAAGCGCTCGAAGCCGCCCCTGAGGCACTTGTTGCTGCTGCGGACGCGCCTGAGCTTGCCGCGGAGCCTTCACTAGACGAGGTCGCCGTGGCAGCGCCGGATGCAGCAGCAGAGCTGCTACCGCTGCTGACGTCGCCAAAGACGCCACCAGAGACACTGCCAGGATGTTCACTGGAGCCGACAGACGACGCAGCAGACTTGTAGCCGTCGAGAGTGTCCCCAGAGCTTCTGGAAACATGTTAATTAGATGGCCTTGGCGACATTCAGAAGACAATTGAGACGTACGGAGCGTTGATGACCATGGCCATTCCGGACTGGCAGTGGCCGGGAACGGAACAGTAGATCCAGATTGGATCGGTCGAGTTGATGGTCACGCTGAAGACGTCGCCCTGACTCGCTTCGCCCGAGTAGATCCCACCGTTCACAGGTTGACACGGGGAGTTGAAGCTGCCTTGAGTGACGTCGTGGCCGGCGCCAAAGGTGAAAGCAACAATGTCGCCTTCAGATGCCGTGACCGTGTCTGGAGTATACGACAGACCGGGGCCGATTTGGACTTGATGGACCTCAGCCGCAACGAGGCGGAGAGCGGGGAGGAGAAGAGTGGTCGCGGTGATCGACTTCATGTTGCTGTGCTGGACGGTCGTGCTTCTCGGTCAAGTGAGAGGATGGCGCGAGGTTTTTAAGCGGGATACGTCAAGCATGGAGGTTTATGTTATGCACCTGTCAATATAATTAGTATATACCATCTCCTGCATGAGCAATCTTACATGCTTGCCGTTCCGCTTCCTTCGTGTTGTCACTTACCCCATTCAGGAGTAAAAAGGGGTGCCCGCAGTATGGCTTGGCTGACAGAAGCGCCACAACCACAGTCCCTGACCAATTAATTTGCCAAATTCCGTGGGAAAAAGGCGAAACGGACACGAGTTGGGGTCGTGACGATATTTCTAGCGCCTGGCTCCATGACGCGCTGAATGTCGCACGACGCGGTCTGAAGTGAAGGGAGAACTGCATCAGGCTGTTTCAGCCGGCGTCAAGACCACCAACCACCTCGACAGTCGACCAAGTCTTCTTGCTCGCCCACGAAGAGGTCTTGGAGATTCTCCCATCGGCAGGTCAGCAGTGGGACGCCGTCTACTGGCGAGCCTTGATAGCTTGCAATCTCTAGATTCCAGACCGTTGATCCCATGCCCGTTTGTTCTGTTAGCCCAAACATGCCAGGAAAGAGGAGACATAGGAAAAGGTTGCAAGCCATGTTCTCTCGATTCAGCTCGAAGCTGTATCTTGCTTACCTGACAATACCGTTGTTATGAAGTAACTGCGTTCTCTAGTACGAGTTGTCGCAGACCGGTCGAACGGGTATGAATCAACATAGAGTTCTATAGACATACTAAGCACACGTTCGCACACTGACCTAGGAATGGAAGCATCAGCATGTACACGGCTGAGTTCCACCCGTCGGCGAAGCAGTCAGACTCTGTGTGATGGAGTCAGATCCTGACGCCTTGCATAGCCAGAGCACCTTTCGGAGAGGTGCATCATTGTCGCCATCCTCCGTTGGCGGTCTAACTCTTGGTGCTGATCTGAATGGCAGGGCTACTTGAGCCACGGTTATCGACAGGTCAAACGCATGGACCAGTACGGACTCGGAATGCCTACAATGGTCCATGGGATATGGCAGATAACATCGTCCGGCATCGACAAGGCGATAAAGATTCCCGCGGAGGTCTCCAGATGTCGTGGTGAGCGTGGATGGAATGTAGAAGTTGACGGGCAGCCATCACATTGAACTCATATCTGAGAGGTCTCGTATGACCTCGCCAATCAACGTCGATACCACTTTGGGGTCGCTTCGTCGTGCCCCGGTAGCCGCTGGGCTTGCCGACAGATTCATTGGATATCCAATCGATCCTCAAGGGTGAACATGCTCAACCAAAACATGAAATTCAGGATCAATACTCTTGATGTTCACATCGTGATCTGCAGCATCGTTCAACTCTCAGCCATTTCGCCGTATGTACGGGCATTCAAGGGAGGGAGTGGCCATGATTGAGGAAAAGACATGGCGTAGCATAGTACGGCAAGTCGCACCGATAGATTGCATCTGCAATCAATTGAACGGGATCCCGAGTCCGGATTGATTTTACAGCGAACAGATGTAATCATCTGACGAAAGGCGGCAGTAATGGAGGTCCATCAGCCAGTTGGTCGCCTTGTTGGGGAGCGGGTTTGCTGAACATGAAGAAGTGCCTTCTATGTGTAGGAGCAGGCACCACTCCCGACTTGAAATGGGAAACGAGTCAGGCTCGCACTTTGCTTGCTGTCATGGCGAAATCGATGACGACACGGTCTAGACTTTTGGAGCAGGGTATGTCCGGAGGCCAGCTTGCTAACGTGCTGGAGAGCTGCCCGCTATAAAAGGGGCTGCGAGGTCGTGACGGTCCTAAAGGTCTTGCCCAGGTCCACTTCATACAGCCCAGTATGTTAGCCCTTCTCTTATCGACACCGCTCGCCAGACACAGTGGAATAGTGGAGGACGTACGCAACAGCTGCAACATCATTTCAGCCAGGGGCCAAGATTTCCAGAATCCGCGGCCAGGACTTAGCCTAGCAGATGCACAACGGCACCAGACCAGGGTTCAGCCACCAGTGCTGTTTCACCAAGGTCGCCACCCCTGCGATGACCGTGCTCGTCTTTGGGATGTCCTGCAGTGGGAGCCTCGGCGAATTGATCGAATATCGTGCTGATAGAGAATCATTCTCGGAGAGCCCGTCGGCTTCAAATCATCCTCTGCAACACGTCAGCCCGCCTCCAGAGGTGGTGATTCGGGTCATCGGTTTGGCATCACAGTTTGTGTGGCCGGCTCTGACCGTGTTTCAATCGTGTTGCAAACGTGCTGTGACCAGCGCGCTATGGAAAACTGGGGCGGCCAGGACATGGCTTTTGGTTGCTATCTGGTCTGGATAGGTGGCGGACTTGGATAGGGCTGCTCCCTACACGTGCTGGGCGCATCTATCATTCATGGTATGGGTACTCGTGGCGTCAAAAAGGTGCCCGCCACTACGGATTTTGGTTCATCTTCCGAGTCTAAAATGAAGCCCACTCCCGGGAGTTGAAGCGAGGCCAAGCCAGGCTCATGACCGCCCAGCAACAGTGGCGAGTGAAGAAGCTGCGGAACCGATGAGCCAACCTGCTTTAGGCTAATCGCGATATCCCGCCAATCGCAGCCGCAGCTGGTGGTGGTGTCCCTTCTGGTGGCTGTGCCGCTGTGCAACATCTCCTCACCCTCCATCTCCCTCTCCAAACGACGAGTCCGCCTTCTTGTCAATTGCCATCGCATGCGCCATCGTTGCTAGATCAGCCTGGTGACCGTTAATCTGTGCCTGCTGCCACTCGTTTTCACCACCGATGTGCATCTCGCGGCCTGCTCGTCACCGCGCACTCGCGCCGCTCACTTGATCGACCTCTGTCTCTTTGAACGGCCTCTGAACAAGTATGAGGCTGAGACCGGCAACTCCGCTCACCATCCTACTAGTTATCTCCTTCGTCCTCTTACTTCTCTCCGTCCTGTCAACACCAATCATCAAGAGCATTCCCATCGCGAAATACCAAGGGGTCAATTTTGGGGTCTTTGGCTATTGCACGGCGACGAAATGTAGTGGCATAAGGGTGGGATATACCACGGGTAACTCAAACTTCCGCGCTCCACTATGCACGCCTGTTGATGCTCTTAGACGGCCTATTCGGCTCTGGGACCGATGGAGGCTTCAACTTGCCGTCGAACGCAAGACATTCGTTGTCGTCCTTGCTGGTTGTGCACCCGATTGCCGCCTTCTTTAACCTTGTGTGCCTGGCTCTGGCCGTGGCGGCTCATTTTCACTCGCCGTCGCATTCGGCTCGATATCTTCTCGGTCTGCTCATCCTATTATTGCCAACGCTGCTGGTGACGCTCCTCGCCTTTCTAGTCGACATCTTATTATTCGTCCCGCATTTGCAGTGGGCGGGATGGATTGTGCTCGCCTCGACCATCCTCATCGCCGCGTCCGGTGTCGTGACCTGCGCCATGAGGAGGACGTTGGTCTCGCGAAAGGCGCGAAAGAAGAGAATAGCGGAAAACGCCGAAATGAGTGGTGAAAACTTCTACAACCGGCAGGCGCAGGAATCAAAATTGGTCCCGACGTTCACGGCAGACAGCAACCCGCCGATGGTCAATGGCGCTCCTGGGGCGGACAGACTGCCGACCTTTGCCACGTTCGATACCGGCAAAGGGAGTGACGAGGACCGGCAACCTTTGAGACCGGCCATTGACGTGCCCCCACCCGTTTCGAGGGACGACAGCGCCAGCCGGTTATATGGGCCTCCATCAAGATCCAACAGCCGTCCCCCATACGACGGACCGCGTGATCAGAACGGCAATCTGGTTCTGCCACCCCAGCGGGACGCTGACGGTTCTTTCCCCGGCGGGCCCGGAAGCAGGCCCGGAGAGGGACGTGGGGGAGTCAGAAGGAGTCCTCATGGCTCTCACCGAGATGACAGTTTACCACCTCCGCGAGGCGGCTTTGGCCCGCGCGGGAGAGGCAACTATCCACCACCGCGCGGTGGATATGCTCCTCGTGGAGGGTTTGGATCGAGGGGACCGCCGCCACCTCAGGGATATCCGGGGCGCGGTGGGTTCTCAACGGAGATGCGAGGAGGATATACGAGCCGTGGCAGGGGCGGATACCCTCCTGGGGCGGTCGCTGCGGGTGCCGGAGGTGCGATGGCCGCGGCAGGCATGATGGATAGAGGACCGCGTCGGCCACCTCCTGGTTATCCCGCGCCCGTGGGCGACATCTCCCCGGATCGTTACACCCCCCCCGACGGATTCCCAGATCGAATGGGCCCAGGAGGACCTCCTCTGGAGCTTCCTTCAGCCAACCCATATGCAGAAGGGAACGAGGGTAGGTACGAGCCAAATCCTTCACGATATGACGCCGCGCCTCCAGACCCGAACGTGGTTGTCTCACCCTACGGTAACCAAGTTCAAACGTCTCTGCCTGCGTCCATGCCGTCCTTGCACCCCGCTGGCCAAGCGGTCGAGATGGACTCTCAAAGTCCTGTGCGTGCGCCGAACCGAGAGGAGTAAGTGGATCGTCCACCGAGCGAGACGGAGCTCTATTAACCGATCATAGATATATCCCACCACGCACCAATTGGGCTGATGTACGTCATGCGACACCTCCGTCCAATGACAACTTCAGCCAGCCTCGATCACCCAGCCAGTACCGACATGGCCCACCTTCGGAGCTTCCGCCAGCTCGCAGCGCCTCTGAAGGCTACCGGGGACAGCCACGGAGACGTGTGAACTCGGGTGGGAGCGATGCTTACTATGAGGACGTCGATCCACGCTTTGCTCCGGAATCCGAGGCCGTTGCTCCAATCCCTTCTCAGCCTGAACGTTTCCAAGAGCAAAACTCGGTCCCTCCTCTGTTGCGCCCCGGGCATGATGGCGGACCCCAATACCATCCTAGCTCGGAGTTGGTGCATAGTCAACTGCCCCCAACGAATTCATACGAAGACCTGCCTGGAGCACGATCGCCTGCGGAAAGCGACGCAAGCAATTTCACCTCTGTGAGTCAGAGGGGCATCAATCCCAACTGGCGACCTGGAAATGGAGGCGAATTCAGCTCGCTAGGACCCGCGCGGAGGCAAAACCCGCAAATGAGACGGGATGTATTACTTGCTGGCAACCCCGATTTTGAGATCCCCGGCATCGGTGGACCGGGCCGGGCCTTTGCTGGCAGAGGACGTGGTGGAATGCGAGGAGGCATGATGGGCGGTGGTGCTCCAGGTCGGATACCACCGGCCAGTGCCGTGGGGATGGGAGCCGATGGCAGGTATCCCATGGCACCACTTCCTCCAGGGCCTGGTGGAGTACCAAGAGAAATCTAACTCGGGCTATGCGCTCTGTGATGACTTTGCCTCTTCGACAGCGGGCCTCCACAGATCTCAAAATACTCTGGTGTTTTATCTTTTTTGGAGGGATGGTACAAAGGGCACACCTGGTAATGACTGCCGCTACTACGGCTGCATCAAGTACAAGAACGACGCGATGACTTTTCAATCTAAACACCTACAACGACAAACATCCGTTCTGTTGTTGCCTCCCTTCTACGGCTGCTACCATCGATTGACTTTT